>Ga0187779_10001003_pt1 | contig 18109 bp, 14 predicted proteins | sample 1015_Q2_SP10_10__FD_132435 | JGI IMG/M metagenome (GOLD analysis project Ga0187779, IMG submission 132435) | Tropical peat soil microbial communities from peatlands in Department of Meta, Colombia - 1015_Q2_SP10_10_MG | ecosystem: Environmental > Terrestrial > Soil > Wetlands > Peat | place... | reverse complement strand
TTTGGTCCGGACCGAAGCAGACTCCTTTTTTGGTGCGCCACGATTATCGCATTCGCACCGAGTCTCGGTGCCATGAGAAACGGCCAGGCAAATCTGATCTTTGCCGCATTCACTGCTCATGCGGCAGCATGTCTCGGACGATCCGCATGGGGGACCGCATCGCTCTGTCTTCTTTGCGCACTGATGATCAAGCCCCTCGGCTTGGTGATGGTGCTCCTGGCAGCGCTCGTTTACCGACCTTTACTATGGCGGCTTATTCCGGGCGTGCTCATCTTCCTTTCCTTCCCCTTTCTTTTTGCCGGAACGCCCTATGTGCTGTCTCAGTATCTGCAATCCGTCGAACGTCTCTTTTCCTCCTCCCTTGTCACCGAACATCGTTTCGCCGACCTGAACGGACTTTTGCAGACCATAGGAGTTGACCTTAGGGGAGGTTTCTCACAGTTCGTGAGGATCATGGCCGGTCTTGTAACGGCGATACTATGGCTCATCGGGGCAAAGCGGATTTGCGAACCCCGGCAGCAGGCCTGTCTTCTTTTGGGACTCGCCACCACGTATCTGATGCTTTTTAACCCGATGACGGAGGGGAACAGTTACGTAATCGTGGCGCCGGTGCTGGCGGTCTATGCCGTTCGCTTTCTCCTGGTGGAAGGGCGTCCAATCCTTGGATGGGGATTGGCATTCCTGTGTTTCTCTATCGGTGTGCTCCCTGAAATAGTCCGGGGCGTGGACAGAAATTTCGGATTGTGGTGGCCGCCTGTCATGATGTTGATGTTTGGCGCTTTCCTGACTCACATGGTTTTTTCGGGAGAACCAAAAGCAGAAAGGCCTGCGAGTCTTTCTACGGATAGTGGTGGCCGAACGCAATGCATCGACTAGGGGACTGCGTTGCGACGCGTTCTGAGCCGCACGATGGTTATGAGGTCTTCATTCGGATTCTTCCAACGAACCCCGTTGTGGTATGCACTGCATGAGTAAGGGTCTTGCCATCGACCTCTTTTCCTGGGGGAATCCTTTATGAACAGCCCTCTTCTCCGCGGCTCATGGAGGGTCATGACGATCATGGGGATTCCCATCAGGATCCATTTTTCGTGGCTGATAATCTTCGGCCTGATCACCTGGTCGTTGTCCGAATTCTATTTCCCGCAGGCCGCGCCCGATCTCCCTACCGCGTCTTACTGGCTTAAGGGAGTCCTCGCGGCGCTGCTCCTCCTCATCTCTGTTGCCCTCCATGAACTCGCCCATTCCTTCGTCTCTCTCCATTACCGGATACCGATAACGGGAATCACGCTTTTCATCTTCGGCGGTGTTTCAGAAATGAAGGGGGAACCGCAGACGCCAAGGGCGGAACTCACGATAGCGATGGCCGGACCGCTTTCGAGTTTCCTTCTCTCGGCGATCTTCTTCCTGCTCTCTGCGGCAACGGAGGGCCAGGGGATGAAGGCCCTCTACGCCTATGTCGCACGGCTCAACCTCATTCTCGGCATATTCAATCTCATCCCCGGTTTTCCGATGGACGGCGGAAGGGTATTGCGGTCTATCATATGGAGAAAGAAGAATGATTTTCTCTATGCGACCCGAAAGGCATCCGGCTTCGGCCAGAAGGTAGCGCTCTTTTTCATCTTCTCCGGGCTGCTTTCTGTCTTCGCCGGTTTTCCCGGCGGGATATGGATGATGCTCATCGGGTGGTTTCTCTTTACCGCGGCGCAGGCAAGCTACCAGCAGGTCAGTCTCCAGGAGGCGCTTGCCGGTGTGAGGGTCAGGGACGTGATGGTAAGAGATATCGTTACGATCAGCCCGTCGACCACCCTAGCCGAGGCGGTGGATCTCTTTTTTCTCCGATACGGTTACGGAGGGTTTCCAGTCTTCGATGACGGAAGACTCCTCGGCATGCTGACCCTGAAAGAGGTGAAGGATGTCCCGAGAGAGGACTGGCAGACGCTGACCGTGGCCGACGTTCTCGTGCCGCACAGTAAGCGGTGGGAGATATCTCCGGAGAGCACGGTTATGCAGGCCCTCGAGATCATGATAGCGGAGGACAGGGGGAGGCTCGTCGTTACAGAAAATGATAGGGTAGCAGGCCTTATCACGAGAAACGGTATCGCACAATACGTGCAGCTCATGAGGAGATGATCCCCTTCTCAATGCGCCGTCCATCTCTCAAGCAAGAACCTTGCGCCCTCTTTGTCGAGGGGCTGGTTTCCTGAACCACACTGCGGGTCCTGCACACACGAGGGACATCCTTCCTCGCACGGGCATTCCCGTATCACCGCCAGTGTAGCTCTGAACCAGTCATCGATCACCTGAAACGCCCTCTTCGTGAGGCCGATGCCGCCTTCGTATCCATCGTAGATGAATATCGCCGGCTTCCGAAAGCGAGGGTAGAGACTGTAGCTGAGACCTCCGATGTCTCCCTTGTCACAGAGCGTGAATAAGGGGATGCATGCGATAGACGCATGCTCCGCTGCGTGGAGGCTTCCCGCAAGGTCATGACCGCGTGATTCCAGGGCCCTCACCGTATCTCCATCTATCTCTATCCAGAGCCCCTCGGAATCGAAGAGATACTCCGGCATCGAGAGTTCATGCCTCGAAAGCCGTGTCCGGTCAAAGATGTTCCTCTTCTCGAATCCGGTGATCCTGTTTGTCATCCTCAGGGTTCCCCAGTGGACGGCGAATCTCAGGAGGTCCTTTGTTTCCTTTTCTTCGATGATCTCCGTTTCTTCCTTCGACAACGCCTGGGTATAGTAAAAGACATCGACTTCAGTACAGACGACCTTCCTTCGTTCAAGGTCGAGATCCCTCACCATAAACTGTCTTCCCCGGTGGAGATAGATCGCGCCCGGGAACGCCTCTCTGAGGACCCTGTACCCGCTCAGTTCACCGATGCTCTTCCCCCGCTCATCGAGGAGAGGGAAGGGCTCGCCGATCGTGCGGATACCGACCTCCCTCTGGGGCATTCTCACACGGGAAAACCAAATGTCTCCCTTCTTTCCCGGATTGAGGAGGCCGTCAGCCACAAGTTCATTGAACAGTGGCCTCAGTCTTTTCACGTCATAAACAGGGTCGTCTTTCCCCAGATACGCCTCCGAGGCAGCACAGGGCAGATGCCTCTTCAGGATGGTGGTGTTGTCGGGGTCGATTACCGCCGCCTCGTGGTTCTTTTCGAAAAAAGAGTCGGGATGACGCATGAAGTACTGATCGAGCGCATCCTGTGTGCCTACCATAAAGATCACAGACTCCTGCCCGTGCCTCCCGACCCTGCCGGCCCGCTGCCAGGTGCTCGATACTGAACCGGGATATCCGACGAGAATACATGCGTCGAGGCCTCCGATGTCGACGCCGAGTTCGAGGGCGCTGGTCGAGACGACACCGAGGAGTTCTCCGGTGAAAAGCCTCTGCTCTATCTCCCTCCGCTCCCTGGGGAGAAAGCCCGCACGATAGGGACTGATCTTTTCGGCAAGCCCGGGTTCCCTGTCGAGAGTCCACCGATAAAGAAGCTCGGTGATCTTCCTCGCCTTCGTAAATACGATCGTCTTCAACCCCGCCTTCAGACACTCGATGAAGAGCCATGTCGCTTCCGTGTACGGGCTGTCGTGAGGGTTCAGGAATATGAAGTGGCGTCCCGCTTGGGGAGCACCGCTTTCGAGGACCGGCCTGAAGGAGATCCCCGTGAGTTCCTCTGACAGATCGAGGGGATTTGCGATGGTGGCCGAACAGGCAATGAACTGAGGGTTGGACCCCCAGTGGTGGCAAATCCTCCGCAATCTCCTGAGCACATGGGCCACATGAGAGCCGAAGACACCTCGGTAGGAATGGATCTCATCGGTCACCACGTATTTGAGGTTCCTGAAAAATTCCTCCCATTTTCGGTGAAAGGGGTTTATCGCGAGGTGGAGCATATCAGGGTTGGTGAATATCACCTTCGGCTTGAGCCTCCTGATCTTTTCCCTCCTGTAGGCCGTTGTGTCACCGTCATAAACCTCGGCAGGCTCGATAATCACGCTTCGCCCCTTTTGGGGCCGGGCATGGAAGGGAAGTTCCGTATGCATCCCGAGGGCATCGAAAAGTTCGTTGAGGTTCTTTACCTGGTCTTGTTCGAGTCCCTTGAGGGGGAAGATATAGAGCGCTCTTGATCCGGGGTCGGCTATGATCGATTCGATGACCGGTATGTTGTAAATGAGGCTTTTCCCGCTCGCCGTCGGCGTCATGACGACAACGTTCTCACCCTGTCTGATCAGATCTATCGCCTCGACCTGATGGCTCCAGAACCGCTCCATTCCCCTGCTTCCGAGGACCGCCCTCAGGTTCTCATCGAGATCCAGCTTCTTGTATCGAGGCGCGACCGAAGAGATATATGTATGTTCGGCGAGCTGGCTTGCGAAGCGCCTCTCCCTTTCGAGGGATTCGAGGAAATCGACGACAGACATGCTCCCATTATACAATGACCTGTTGCTTCACTTCTCCGAAGGTAACGGCCAGCCAGCATCGGCCGGAGATTCGCGGTATACAAACAGCATGTTTCGTTGAAGCTATGTAGACCGGAAGAATCGGCCGGACCGAATGGTCACGACTCCCACCAGAAGGTCATCAGAGGAGCGATACGGAGAAAAGCGGGCGCAACGAACACCGCGATTCTTACCCGATGTGCGCGCTCAGCTAAGGTTCCGCTTCAGCCTTTTCTGCTGATACATCATCCTGTCGGCCTGAGCAATCAACGCATCAACGGAACAGGGGTCTTCCGGGTCATAATAGGATACGCCAAAACTTATCGATAGCCTGTAGCTGCGCTTCCCTGTTGCGTTGTGATTTTCTATGCTCTTTTCGAGACGAGTGATGATCGCTTCGACGCTTTCCCGGGTGGTTCCTATCGGGATGACCGCGAACTCGTCACCGCCGATTCGAGAGACGATGTCTGACTCCCGGCACGTCGCCTTGAGTACGTGGGCAAAATCGACGAGCGCCCGATCCCCCTCTCGATGACCTAAGGTATCATTTGTCTCCTTCAGATGATCCAGGTCGGCGTAGAGCATGAAGAGTCCTTTTTTCTGCCGCCTGGCAATCATGAGAAGCCTTTCCGCGAAGGCGAAGAATCCCCTGCGGTTATGGATGCCGGTGAGTTCATCGGTGATCGACATCGCAAGGAGTCTCTCTTGTTGCTGAACCTTCATAGCCCTCATGAGTATCTCCTTTTCCGTAAAAGGTTTTTTTATAAAATCAGCAGCCCCTGCCTCGAAGGCTTCGTCATAGGTGAAATCTTCGACAAATCCCGTCATGACGATGACTGCGATATCGGGCCTGATGCTCTTGGCCGCCTTCGTGAGTTCGATGCCGTCCATACCGGGCATGACGATATCCGTTACCATAACATCGAAATTTCTCCGGCTCAAAAGCTCGAGAGCAATAACGGCGCTGGGAGCCGTTTCGCAATGGTACCCATGGGACGTGAAGATCTCCCGGATCAGCGACAGGATCGTTTCCTCATTATCAACAACGATAACCGATCTTCTTTCATCCATCTCTTCGTGCCATCTCTTTTTCAAGAATTCATCCATCGATGTTCTAAGATTTTCTGACGGAAAGAAGGGACGCCACTAGGCGGACATAATTATGATCCTTTTCAACTAGTGCTATTCCCATTCCGTCTTCGAGGGATCTTCCTCCGCCGTCAGCCCTCTCGAGAACCCTCGCGACCCTTCCTCTCAATTTTGATACGGAGTCATCAGGGAGGTGAATGGTCATATCGATTATTGTTCCAGCGGCGAAGGTATTCCGGGACCTTATGAAGAGTCCGCCGAGAGAAATATTGCTCGACAGGCCGATGAAAGTCTGGCCGTTCACTACAAATTCGATAGCACAACGCATTACGAGTCTTTCATCTCGCCTCGGCCTCTGTTTGATCGTTACCATTTCCTCTCCTTCAGGGCAGTCCCCGAGTTCTTCTGTGGATCTAGAGGCAAGACTGATGCCAGATCGATGAATTAAGACAAAATTACTCATATTTCATAAAACAATTTGATTTTAAAAGGTTTTCATGTCTAGAATGCTGGGGATGCCGGGAATAGAAAGGCGTTTGGTGGCCGAAACTCGAACAGCATGACCGGAAAACGGTCAGTTCAATGCGTGGCTACGGGTCTTCTCAAAGACCACTCAATGGCAGACCTTTTTCCCGGACCCCGCGCCGAGTTCGAGTTATTGAAACTGATCCTGTTCCCTTTTGTTTCAGAATCCGGCTGTCGCTGTCAGAGTCGAGTTTTTCTCTGGAAAACAAACGGTCTCCGGGTTTCATGAATAGGTACTTCGATGGCGAACAAACTAAAACAATGAAGTCCATTTGAGATTCTTATTAACTTGATTAAAATTATTGAATTGAATAAATGGGACAATTCTAGTACTGTTTTGATAAGAGAAAGGGCGGCCTATCAGGCGACAGGCTTCTTTGAGCTTGGAAGGATTGCAGCCGCAGGCCGCGGAAAAGACTTGCAGTTCTTTTTAAAGGAGGTGTTCAGAATGAAACCTTTAACTTTCAACGACACTCCGATGGCGGGAATCATCGCACGCACACGCATTGCGGGGGCAGCCATACTCGTGTTCGTCGCCGTTTCCTTAGCGATTAACGTCGGGGTCGCAACCGCCTCTTCCCTTACGGCGGGAAAGATGTATGTGATAGGTCTTGGAGCCGATACTGTGGTTCAGGCGAATCTGGACGGCACGGGAGCGGTGGGCCTCGGCGACTTGAACGGGTTTCCCGACGGCGGCGTATGCGCGATAGCGATCGATAGCGTGCACAGCAAGATGTATGTGGGCTCCTTTTTCACCACATTGACTCAGGCGAATTTGAACGGCACGGGAGCGGTAGATCTCGGCGACCTCAACGGCACTTCGCATGCAGTATGCGGCGTAGCGTTGGACATACCCAACGGGAAGCTGTATGTAACGAATAACGGCTCCAACTACAATACCGTGAGTCAGGCGAATCTGGACGGCAGCGGAGGGGTGAGCCTCGGCAACCTCAACGGCACACTCACTTCTCCTCAGGCTATAGCATTGGACACAATCCACAGCAAGATGTATGTGACAAATGTCTTCGAAAATACTCTGAGCATGGCGAATCTGGACGGCACCGGAGGGGTGAGCCTCGGCACTCTCAATGACACACTCTCCTTTCCTGACGGTATAGCATTGGATGTAGCGAACGGGAAGATGTACATAGCTAACAATGGCGATAACACGATAGTCCGGGCTAATCTGGACGGCACCGGAGCGGTAAGCCTCGGCACCCTCAACGACACTCTGAACGGACCATGGGGGATCGCCTTGGATCTGATCGGCGGCAAGATATATGTCACCAATAATGGCAATAACACAGTAAGCCAGGCGAATCTGGACGGTACAGACGGGGTTAGCCTCGGCAATCTCGGCGGCAAGTTGAGTTATGCATCCGGGATAGCGCTCAATTTTTCGACCGTCACCCCTTCTTTTCTGCAGAATCTCTCTTTGTACGTGGAGATTCTGTTCGGAATCGGAAATGACGGCGGAGGTATCGGGATTCTCCCGGGCGGGGGAATAATAAACATTCCGCCTGTCGGTCCACCTGATCCGATCTTTCTTACTCTTCGCGATAACATGCCGGAGGTTCTCCAGGCCGTCGAGCTTTATGAAAGCACCCTGGTAGCCGGAGTTCCAATGAACAACACGATAAGACAGGAAAGGAGGCAGGCGTTGCTTATGGCAATAGAGGCGCTGACGAAGATGCAGTTGTCACTGGGAAAAGCGCTTATCGGCAAATAGAACGCAATTCCTTTCGTGATTGTGCGTGAATCCCTGAAGTTCAAAGGGCGAGGCAAAAAGTCTCGCCTTTTTTCTTGATCCGTTGTCTTCTTTCCCCAAGCCGAGTGATTGTTGTTCAATTGGCGAAAGGGCACTCCCTTCCGTTCCTTGTCCCAAGTCGATTGGATGAATCACGAGCCATAAAGCGATAAGACATTTTATTTATGCTTGCACTCTTGATGGAGTTGCGGTGATGCTTTCTTCTCCGGCGCGCACAGTCTAAAACCCCTTGAAAAAATTAGAAAAAGTTTCTATACTATACTTTCCTCAAAAATTTCGGGGAGGTATCCGTATCTGGACCGGATATTCCGGCATCAGAGACATTGAGCCATGGAAAACCTGAAGAAACTCAGAAACGGGATCGACAAGATTGACGACAAGCTGCTCGATCTTCTGAACAAGCGGGCGAGAATTGTACTCGAGATAGGGCGGATCAAGAGGAAGGAGAAAGCGAATTTTTATTCTCCCGAGCGGGAGAAGGAGATTTTCGACAGGCTCACCTCAAAGAATAAAGGTCCGTTCCCGAACGATGCCTTGAGAATATTCTTCAGGGAGATACTTTCCGCCTCTCTCTCTCTGGAAGAACCTCTTAAGGTCGCCTGTCTCGGTCCCCTCGCGACATTCACCCATCTCGCGGCCCTGAAATATTTCGGGGCGTCTGCGAGCGTCCTGCCCGTTGAGGGCATCAAAGACGTATTCGAATATGTCCATTACGGGAAGTCGGATTTCGGCGTCGTTCCCATAGAGAATTCGAACGAGGGCGTGGTCAGCTATACCCTTGACATGTTTATGGATTACGACCTCAAGATCGTGGGCGAGATCATGCTGAAGATATCCCATAATCTCCTCTCCATGACGGGGGAGATGTCTGACATAAAAAAGATCTATTCTCACCCCCAGGCAACGGCGCAGTGCCGCAGGTGGCTGGAGCAGAACCTGCCCGGCGTACCGGTCCATGAAACGACGAGCACGGCGAAGGCTGCTGAGCTCGCCTCCAGACACGAAGATTCTGCGGCGATCGCGAGCGAGGTTGCGGCCAAGCTCTATGATCTCAGGTTTGTCGAGCATACCATCGAGGATTTCAAGGACAACTACACCCGGTTCCTCATTATCAGCAGGGAGCAGGCAAAGAAGTCGGGAAGAGACAAGACATCGGTAATGTTCTCGATAAAAGACAAGCCCGGTGCTCTCTTCAGCATCCTTGAACCCTTCAAGCAGGCGAAGATAAATCTTACGAAGATCGAATCGAGGCCGTCCAAGAGGAAGGCATGGGAATACATATTCTTCGTCGATATGGTAGGTCATAAGGATGACAAGAAGGTGAAAAGGGTATTGGACGGTGTGAAGGAGCACTGTCTCTATCTCAAAATACTCGGCTCCTATCCGATAGGAGAACTCAATGATTAATCCTCCTGAATATGTCTCTGCGATGAAACCCTATGTGCCGGGCAAACCGGTCGAGGAGCTCGAACGGGAACTTGGGATCAGCGGTTCCGTGAAGCTCGCATCAAACGAGAACCCGATCGGGCCGTCCCCTCTGGCCGTCTCGGCGCTGAGCGCTGCGACGAAGAATCTCAACAGGTACCCCGACGGGAGCGGATACTACCTCAGGAACGCGCTCTCGGAAAAACTCTCCGTCAACCCCGACAGCATCATCCTCGGCAATGGTTCGAACGAACTCCTCGATATCGCCGCTCGGACTTTCATGAGGCCCGGCGATGAGGCTGTCATGGCGCATCCCTCCTTTGTTGTTTATTCCATGGCGGTTCAATCACTGGGGGGAAAGGCGGTGCAGGTGCCTCTCAAGGATTTTACCCATGACCTCACGGCTATGTTGCATGCGGTGACGGAGAAGACGAGGATGGTCTTCATAGCGAACCCGAACAATCCGACCGGCACGATGAACAAGAAAGAAGAATTCGACCGGATGATGGAGGGGATGCCCGATGGGATTCTGACGGTTGTCGATGAGGCATACTATGAATATGTCTCCGACCCTGACTATGCGGACAGCATGAAATGGTTCGGAAAGGGAAAGGACATTCTCATCCTGAGGACCTTCTCGAAGATATATGGACTCGCGGGCCTGAGGATCGGTTACGGCATCGCGAAGGGCTACATCATTACCGAGATGAATAAACTCAGGCCGCCTTTCAACACGAATTCGATCTCTCAAGTGGCTGCTCTTCATGCCTTGCGCGACGAGGAGCACGTTGCGCGATCCCGAAATATGAACGATGAGGGGAAGCGTTATCTCTATCGGGAGCTGGAGAGGCTCGGGCTTGTGTACGTGCCGACAGAGGCAAACTTCATTTACATGCCGGTGAAAGGCTCGATGGACCTCTACGAGAGGCTGCTTCGTTCCGGAGTCATCGTGAGGCCGATGGGGCCGGATGCGATAAGGGTGACGATCGGACTCCCCGAAGAAAACAGACGGTTCATCGAAGCGTTCGGGAGCGTCATGCGGTAATCCGGCAGCGGGCATTTGTCAGTCCGGCCAAATACGGGAATCGCTGATGATGAGCATGATACAAGATAACTCTCGGGGGACGGCATCACATTGATCGTTCGTAAAAATGCTGTTACTCTGACACTTTTCGTGAGGGAGGATATATGGACATTATTGTATTAAAGCCCGGCGCAACAGAAGAAGCGTTACGGCACCTGGTTAAGAAATTAGAGAGCAAGGGGCTCCAGGCGAACGTGTCGAGGGGCACGGAACGGACGATCATCGGGGTCATCGGCGACACTTCGAAGGTCACGGAGGACGAGGAAGACGCCATCCGTGCGATGACCGGTGTCGAGAATGTGATGCGCATCATCAAGCCCTTCAAGCTGGCGAGCAGGGAGTTCAAGTCCGACAACACCGTCATCGATGTCAGGGGAAGAGCGATCGGGGGAAAGAAGATTCCCGTTATCGCAGGGCCCTGTTCCGTGGAGAACAAGACGATGATCGTGAGCATCGCGGAAGAGGTGAAAGAGGCGGGTGCCCTTTTCATCAGGGGCGGCGCATACAAGCCGCGGACATCCCCCTACGCCTTTCAGGGACTCGGTGAAGAGGGACTCCAGTATCTGGCAGATGCACGGGCAAAGACCGGCCTCCCGATCGTGACGGAACTCATGGACCCGAGGGACCTCGATGTCATGGTCAGGTATACCGATATCATCCAGATCGGCGCGCGGAATATGCAGAACTTCAGGCTCCTCCTCGAGGTCGGCACGGTGAAGAAGCCGGTCCTTTTGAAGCGAGGCCTCTCTTCCACGATTAAGGAATGGCTCATGTCGGCCGAATATATTATGTCAAAGGGCAACCATGAGGTTATCCTTTGCGAAAGAGGCATCAGGACGTTCGAGACCGCGACGCGGAATACGCTCGATCTGAGCGCAGTCCCGGTCTTAAAGGCGCTCACCCACCTGCCTGTCGTTGTCGATCCCAGTCATGGAGTCGGGAAATGGGACCTTGTTGCGCCTATGGCAAAGGCGGCCGTGGCTGCAGGGGCTGACGGTCTTCTCATTGAGGTGCATGCAAACCCTGAAGAGGCGATGTCAGACGGGGAACAGTCCCTGAAGCCGGATGCCTTCAGGACATTGATGGCTGAGCTGAAGCCGATAGCCGCTGCGGTCGGCAGGGAGATATAGCCAGCCGATGTTCTTTTCTCGTGTAGCAATTCTCGGTGTAGGGCTAGTCGGAGCGTCATTTGCGCGTGCCCTGCGGGAAAGGTCCTTCTGTAAAACCATATGCGGCTTCGGGAGGAGCGAGGAGAATCTTAAACGCGCAAAGGCGCTGCGAATAATCGATGACTACCGTATGGATGCCGGGAAAGCGTCTGAAGATGCGGACCTCGTTGTCCTCGCTACACCCGTTGGCATGTTCAAAGATATCGGTAATGCGATCAGTTCCAGGCTGAAGAAGGGCACCATAGTGACCGATGTGGGCAGCGTGAAGGGCAGACTCGTATATGAACTGGAGTCTTCCGTGCCCGAGGGGACCCATTATATCGGATCCCATCCCATTGCCGGCAGTGAAAGATCGGGCATCGATGATGCGCGGGCCGACCTTTTCAGCAATGCCCGGTGCATCATCACCCCTACTGAACATTCTCATGCGGAGAGCCTGCAGGCGGTTTCGGCGCTCTGGAAAGGAATCGGGAGCAAGGTTGAATACATGGACCCCTTCCGGCATGACGAGATTTATGCCGCCGTGAGCCACTTGCCCCATATCATGGCCTATGCCCTAGTCAATACCGTGCATGCCTTCGACTCCGCCTGCATAGAATACGCCGGGCCCGGGTTTAAGGATACGACGAGGATAGCCCTCAGCATTCCCGAGATCTGGAGAGATATAACTGTCCTCAATAGAGACAACCTGATCAAACTCATGAAGGCGTTGAAAGACAATCTCGACAGGCTTGAGACGATGCTCGCCTCCGGGGACGCGGCGGGGATCGAGAAGGAGTTTTCAGAGGCAAGACAGCTGAGGATGGGTCTCTCCGGCGAAGAGCGGCGGGAGCATGCGGAACATTCCGGTCCCCGAAATTCCGCGCAGGGGATATAGATCATCTCCATGGAGACCGTTGCGTTGAGGAAGGTGAAAGGCTTGAGGGGAGAGATAATCCCCCCATTCGATAAATCCGTCTCTCACAGGGCGGTGCTGTTCGCGTCTCTCGCCGAGGGCAAGAGTACCGTGAGAAATTTTCTGAGAGCGGCCGATCCCCTCAGCACCGTTCGCGCCCTCAAGATGCTCGGCGTCGAGATGGGAGAAGCAGCGAGCGGCGAACTCGTGATTCAGGGGAAGGGATTGTACGGGCTCAAGGAATCCCCTGATGTGCTGGACTGCGGTAATTCGGGTACCACCATGAGGCTTCTATCGGGAATACTCTCCGGCAATCCCTTTTTCTCGGTCCTCACCGGCGATGATTCATTGAGGCAGAGACCGATGGCAAGGGTCATTGAACCTCTGAAGGAGATGCATGCGGATATCTCGGGAAGGGGTAATGACAGATACGCCCCGATCGCCATCCGGGGAAAGGCGCTGAAACCGGTGGACTATACGATGCCCGTTGCCTCGGCTCAGGTGAAGTCCTGTTTGGTCTTGGCAGGGCTCTATGCAGATGGCATCACTTCCGTAAAAGAGCCGTATAAATCACGTGACCACACCGAGAGGATGCTCGGAGCGATGGGCGCAGACATTGATGTTGCCGGACTCACGGTAAAGATCAGGGGCGGCTCAAGACTGAGCGGATGCGAACTGACGGTACCCTCTGATTTTTCGTCTGCAGCCTTCTTCATTGCCGCTGCCCTCATCATCCCTGAATCGGAGATTTGCGTTAAAGGCGTCGGAGTAAACCCTACGAGAACCGGATTTATGGATGTGATAAGGGAGATGGGCGCGGAAGTCGAACTGGTCGATGCCGGAACAGTTTCGGGCGAACCGGTCGCGGACATCTGGTGCAGAACCTCGAACCATATGAAGGGGATATGTATCGGGAAAGAACGCGTCCCTTCCCTCATAGACGAATTCCCCGTTCTCTGTGTCCTGGCGACGCAGGCGGAGGGTATTACGGAGATACGGGGAGCCGAAGAGCTGCGGGTAAAGGAATCGGACAGGATAAAGACGATGGCAGAGGAGTTGCGAAAGTTCGGCGTAGAGACGGAAGAGTATCCCGACGGCATCGCGATAAAGGGGAAGGCCGTCTTGAAGGGTTCCGATGCGGAGAGTTACGGCGACCACAGGATAGCCATGTCCCTCGCCGTGGCAGCATTGATAGCAGAGGGAACGACGAAGATCAGGAACGCATCCTCCGTTGACATATCTTTCCCCGGGTTCTTTGACGAGCTGAAGAGGCTGAGTAGGGGATGACGGATGTCAGACCATGGCGGCTTTGCGTATGACTACCGGTACACTGCCGGGTATCGCCTGTGGGTAAGGTTATCGCCATAGACGGTCCGTCGGGTGCGGGAAAAAGCACGATAGCCCGTACCCTTGCCCGGCTTCTCGGGTTCGGTTACCTCGATACGGGCGCGTTATACAGGGCTGCGGCACTGTTTCTTCTCGAACGGGGGGTGAAACCGGAAGATGACGACGAGGCATTAATCAGGGAGTTGGATGCCTCGAGGATACGGTTCAAGGGCGGAAGGGTCTTTCTCCATGAACGGGACGTTTCCGACGAAATCAGGACACCGGAGGTGGGACATTATTCCTCCGTGTTTTCGGCTCGAAAGGCGGTGAGGGATTTTCTCCTCGAAGTGCAGAGGAATGCGGCCGTGGACCAGGACGTGGTTGTCGAAGGCCGCGACACGACGACGGTCGTCTTTCCCGCTGCCTGGAGGAAGTTCTATCTCGATGCCTCGATAGGCGAGAGGACGAGGAGGCGGTTTAAACAGATGAAGGAGACGGGGCTCGTTATCACCGAGGAGGAAGCCGAAAAAGATGTCGTCCTGCGGGATACGAGGGATCAGGGAAGGAGCATCGCTCCCCTTAGGAAGGCTGAGGATGCTATTATAATAAATACGACGGACAAGGGTATCGAGCAGGTTCTCGATGCTATCCTGAGCCATATAAGGTCGGAGTCTTGAGGGACTTCTTCTATAGGACGGGGAGAGCTGTTCTCCGGATTTTTTTTACGATAGTGTGCAGGATCGAGGTAGTGAACCCTGATAAGATCCCTTCGAAGGGATCTGTTGTCCTCGCTGCAAATCATCTCAGCTATCTCGATCCCCTGGTCATCCTCGTCTCGCTGAAGAGGAGACCGACATTTATGGCAAAGGAGAGCCTGTTCGGGGTACCGGTGATCGGAGCGTTCGTCCGGACATTCTCGTTTCCCGTAAGAAGGGGCCGGCCCAGGCCCTCCACTTTCAGGGAAGCGCTGGACAGACTAAAGAGCGGAGGGCTCGTTGTCATCTTCCCCGAGGGAGGCCTGAGCGCCGACGGAAGTCGACTGGATGCCAAGAGGGGTGTGGGGATGATAGCCGCTATGAGCGGTTCCCGGATCGTTCCGGTGCTCTTAGACGGAACAGAGCGAGCGCTGCCTGTCGGAGCGCGCTGTGTCAGACCGGCGAAGATCAGGGTCACATTCGGTGATCCTGTCGAGGTGAGCAGACGCGGGACAGGGAGGGTTTATCATGAGGGGATTACTCAGGACATCATGAAGGTCATCGAGGGTTTGAGGAGAGGACGGACGGGAGCGCCGGGAGGGCATAGGTCCCTCACTTCCGGGTGATCATGGAGATACTCGTTGCAAAGACTGCCGGGTTCTGTTTCGGCGTGAAGAAGGCTATCGACAGGACTTTCGCCATAGCCGAGAAGCAGCGTGAGGGCATTTATACGTTCGGTCCCCTTATCCATAATCCGCAGGTCATCGAGAAGCTCAGGGAAAAGGGCATTTTCCCCACCGATGACATCTTCCATGACGCCATTAAGGCGCTCATTATACGGACGCACGGCATGCCCCTTCACCTCATGGAAAAGGCGGTGCGCCAGGGGTATGAAGTTATCGACGCCACCTGTCCTTTCGTGAAAAAGGCCCAGCAGTATGCCGAACTCCTGCAGGAAGGCGGGTACCAGGTCGTCATCCTCGGTGACAGGGAGCATCCCGAGGTGAAGGGTCTCATGAGTTACGCAGGTGAAGGCACCCTCGTGACGGATGGCCGGGAGGAATTACCGGCCCTGAGAAACAAGGTCGGTGTCGTCGTCCAGACGACCCAGCCGGTAGACGCGCTGAAGAAGCTGGTATCGAGGATTATCGAGCAATCTAAGGAGATAAAAGTTTATAATACCATTTGCAATTCGACGGCCCTGAGGTTGAAGGAGACGGAGGAAATGGCGAGGAAGGTTGACGTGATGATCGTCGTGGGGGGAAGGAATAGTGCCAACACGACGCAGCTCGCGAACCTCTGTCTGTCCATACCGATCAGGACCTACCATATAGAGACTGCCGACGAACTCGACGGGCGATGGTTCCAGGGCGTTCAGAAAGTAGGAATTACCGCCGGTGCGTCCACGCCTGACTGGATAATCGAAGCAGTGAAAGATAGAATTAAGGATAGAGGAGGAAGATAGGGGAATGGAACGCGAAAACAACGAGATGGAAAGAATCTACGCCGAGACTTTTCGTCAAATCCGGGAGGGATCGATACTCGCCGGCAGGGTCATCGCGGTGAAGCAGGATGGCGTGATCGTCGACATCGGGTATAAGTCTGACGGTTTTATCCCGGCCGAAGAATTCTCTCCGGAGGAGTTTTCAGCACTCATGCCCGGTGACATGATCGACGTATACGTTGTCAATATGCACGATACGGACGGTATCATAATCCTTTCGAAGGATACGGCTTCAAAGATCAAGACGTGGGACGTTTTGGAATCGGCGTACGAAAAGGGGACGAAGGTGCAGGGGGCCATCAGGGGTAAGACGAAGGGCGGTCTCACGGTCGAGATTATGGGCGTGAAGGCTTTCCTGCCGAGTTCGCAGATTGACAGCAAGACCGTGAAGGATCCGGACTCGCTCATCGGAAGGATGATGGATTTCAAGGTGCTCAAGGTGAACAACAAGCGTTCCAACATCATCGTCTCTCGCCGGGCTGCCATCGAGGAAGAGAGGCAGAAGAAGAAGATAGAGACCCTCCCGAAACTCAAGGAAGGAGCGCTCCTCGAAGGTGTCGTAAAGAATATTACCGATTACGGTGTTTTCGTGGACCTCGGCGGGATCGATGGTCTGCTCCACATATCCTACATATCGTGGGGAAGGATAACCCATCCGTCCGAATTCTTTGCGGTCGGTGAAACGATAGAGGTGATCATCCTGAAATACGATGAGGGGCAGGAGCGGGTGACGCTCGGCTATAAACAGAAGATGGCTGATCCGTGGTTGACCGTGGCTGAGAAATACCCCGTCGGCAAGAGACTGCAGGGGAAAGTCGTGAGCATAGCCGATTACGGTGCTTTCATAGAGCTTGAGGAGGGTGTCGAGGGGCTTGTGCATGTATCGGAGATCGACTGGTCGCCTCGGCCGAAACACCCGTCGAAATATCTCTCCATCGGCGAGACCGTCGAGGCTGTGGTCATCAAGGCGGATAGGGAAGAACGCCGGCTCTCCCTGAGCATCAAGCAGCTGAAGCAGAGCCCCTGGGAGATCGTGTCTCAGCAGTATGCGGTCGGACAGAAGGTATCCGGGAAGATCAGGTCGATCACCGAGTTCGGTGTCTTTGTCGGTCTTCCCGAAGGGGTGGATGGTCTGATCCATATATCCGACATATCTTGGACAAAGCATATAAAACATCCCTCCGAGGTTCTCAAGAAAGGCCAGAAGATCGATGCGGTCATCCTGAGTCTTGAGCCTGAAAAGGAGCGGATATCCCTTGGCCTGAAGCAGCTTTCGCCCGATCCGTGGATAGCGGAGATACCGGAGAGGTTCAAGCTCGGAGATGAGGTCAGGTGTCGAATCCTGAAGCTCACGGATTTCGGTATCTTCGTGGAGATTGAGGGAGGCGTGGAGGGTCTGATATACTCATCGGAAGTCGTGAAGGGGGAAGAGCCCTTTCAGGAGGGAGAAGAGGTGATGTCGAGGATAATAAAGATCGATACGGAGGAGAGAAAGATCGGCCTCAGCATGAAGCACGTGAAGGGTGAAAAGGCATGAAGAAGGTCTTCATTTTTTTGCTTCTCCTCCTCGTCATCCTCCTTGCCGTGAGCGCTGCGATCGCCCTTTTCCAGAGGAGTGTGCCCCTCGGGGAAAAGATCGGCGTTGTCCGCATTGAAGGTCCTATTCTTGATTCGAAAACCGCCGTCGATGAAATTACCGATTACGCGAAGAACCAGTCGATACGGGCGATTATTCTGAGAGTAGACAGCCCCGGGGGAGCGGTTGCTCCCTCACAGGAGATATACGAGGAAGTGAGAAAGGCTGCGGCGAAGAAGAAAGTCGTTGTTTCGATGGGTTCCGTTGCTGCTTCCGGGGGATACTATATTTCCGCGCCGGCTTCTCGGATTGTCGCGAATCCCGGCACCCTCACCGGTTCCATCGGGGTCATCATGGAGATACCGAATATCGAAGGGCTCATGAGCAAGGTCGGGGTAAAGACCGAAGTAATCAAGAGCGGTCGGCACAAGGACATGGCGTCAGTATTCAGGGGCATTGGGTCAGAGGAGAGAATAATACTCCAGAATGTTCTTGACGACGTGCATGATCAGTTTATACAGGCCGTGGCTGAAGGGCGGAAGATGCCGCCCGGGGAAGTTCAGAAGATCGCTGACGGCAGGGTATTTACCGGCAGGCAGGCGGTCGAGGTG
>Ga0187779_10001001_pt1 | contig 18120 bp, 17 predicted proteins | sample 1015_Q2_SP10_10__FD_132435 | JGI IMG/M metagenome (GOLD analysis project Ga0187779, IMG submission 132435) | Tropical peat soil microbial communities from peatlands in Department of Meta, Colombia - 1015_Q2_SP10_10_MG | ecosystem: Environmental > Terrestrial > Soil > Wetlands > Peat | place... | reverse complement strand
TCATCGTCGTGCTGCTGATCCGACCCGCGGGCCTTTTCGGGCGCAGAGAGGTAGTGCGTGTCTGAGATTACACCCGCGGGCGCTTCGGTTGCTCGTGGGCGATACGCGATCGTGCTCCGGATCGGCGCGCTGCTGGCATTGCTCGGCGTGCCGCTCGCGACGAACGACTATCTCCAATACGTCGTCAATCTGATTTTGATCTACTGCCTCGTCGCTGTCGGATTCAATATCGTCCTAGGCTATATCGGCCAGCTCGCATTTGCGAACGCAGCGTTTTTCGGAATTGGCGCTTATACGGTTGGCATCCTGATGGAGCATCTCGCGGTTCCATTCTGGATCGCTCTGGCTGCGGCGGGCGTAGTCGGCACGATCGTCGGCGCGCTCGTCGGACTGCCCGCACTACGTCTCAAGGGTTACTACCTTGCGATCATGACGCTCGTGTTCGGCGAGCTGATGCGCTGGTCGTACATCCATGCCGACAAGATCACGAAAGGCTCCTCTGGATTGCCGATCCCCACGGCGAACGCATTCGGCTTCACGCTCGGCACGGATACACGGAAGTACTACGCATGCCTCGCGATAACGCTGTTCATGCTTTGGACGACGCGTAACCTGGTGCGCTCACGGATCGGGCGTGCATGGGTCGCGATCCGCGAGAACGAGCTGGCCGCCGCGTCACTCGGCTTCTCGCCCGCGCTGTACAAGATCGCCGCATTCGCATGGAGCGGGGCCGTCGTTGGGATCGCGGGCGCGATGTTCGCGCTCGTACTTGGCCGGATCGCCCCGGAGAGCTTCAACCTTTCGCAGCTTCTGCTGCACTTCACAATCGTCATGATCGGCGGCCTCGGCAGCATTGCCGGTTCCGTCGTCGGTGCCGTCATCCTTACCTCCGCACCGGAGCTTTTGCGCAACTTTCCCGGGCTCGAGGAAATCTTCTTCAGCATACTGTTGATTGCCGTACTCTTGTTCATGCCTCGCGGCATCGGCGGGCTTCTCATGACGCGCATGGCCGGAATGCGCGAACGGCTTTTCCGGGAGTAGCCGGTGGCACTGCTCGAGCTTAAGAATGTGAGCGTTCATTTCGCGGGGCTGACCGCGCTCTCCGGCGTGACCTTCGACGTGGTTCCTGGTCAGGTCTGTGCAGTGATCGGACCCAACGGCGCCGGCAAGTCGACACTATTCAATGCGATCACGGGCTACGTTGCCCCCAGCCAGGGAAGTGTCCGCTTCGACGGGCGCAACATCGCGGGACGGGCACCGCACATCATCGCAGCGTCCGGCGTGCGACGAACTTTTCAGAACGGCGGCGTATTCGGCGATATGACGGTGCTGGAGAACGTCCTCACCGGTCTGAACCAGCAAACCGACAGCCACCCGATCGGGTTGCTGGTCAACCTTGGGCGGTCGGTGATCGCCGAGAAAGAGGCCGTGCAGAAAGCCCATAGCCTGCTCGAGTTGATGGGTCTAAGCGACCACGCGAACAGAGTGACCGCAGACCTCTCGTCCGGACAACAGCGCATCGTCGAGATTACACGAGCACTGGCGGCCCACACGCGGCTGCTGCTGCTCGACGAGCCCGCGGTAGGGTTGGCCGCGAGCGAGCGCGACCACCTCATGACCGTTCTGCGGAGCCTCGCGGAGGACGGCATTGCGATCCTGCTCGTCGAGCATGTGATCGATCTGGTGATGGCGGTGTCGGACAGGATCGTGGTGCTTAACCAGGGCGAAGTCATTGCAAGCGGGACTCCGGAGGAGATCCGTTCGCACGACGCGGTGATCGAGGCCTACCTTGGCTACCACTGAGCCCCTTCTCGCAATAAGCGATCTGGCCGCGCGTTACGGCAAAGTCTCGACACTTCGCGAAGTCTCGATGGAGGTATGCGAGGGAGAGGTCGTCGCATTGCTAGGCGCCAATGGCGCCGGCAAAACGACGCTGCTGAACACGATCAGCGGGTTTGTGCGGGTCCAGGCAGGCAGCATCAACATGCTCGGCGAACGCATCAACGGCCTGCTTCCCCATCGCATTTTCCGCAAGGGTATCGTCCAAGTATCGCAGGCGCGGAATCTTTTTGGCGACATGTCGGTGCTCGACAATCTCGAACTCGGTGCGGCCGTTCGCAATGATGATCTGCGCGACGACTTGGCGAAGGTTTTTGCCTATTTTCCGCGCCTCAACGAGCGGCGGGAACAGCGAGTGAAGACGCTTTCCGGCGGGGAGCAACAGATGGTGGCGATCGGTCGCGCGCTCATGGGGAGGCCCAAGATCCTCATGCTCGATGAGCCGTCGGGCGGCCTTGCACCTCGGTTCGTTCAGGAGATACGGCGCATCGTCGGGAGACTCAAGGAGCAGGGGTCGACCATGCTCCTAGTCGAGCAAAACATCGCACTCGCGCTCGCCGTCGCCGACCGCGTCTACATCATGCGCGGAGGACAGATCGTGCAATCGGGTACGACATCCGAGATCGGTTCGGACCCCAAGCAGCTAGCAAAGACCTACTATCTTTAGGAGCCATCGATGAAGCTCAACGGAAGGGTGGCGATCGTCACCGGCGGTGGCGGAGTAATTGGAGCCGGGGTCGCAGAGGCGTTCTCGCGCGAAGGCGCTGATATCTGCATTGCTGATCTGAATCCGGCGCCCGAAGTGCTTTCAGTCGTCGAGCGTGCTGGCCGCCGCGCGATCGATGTCCCGACCGATGTGTCTCGCAAGGATCAGGTGACGAAGATGGTGGCAAGGACGATCGAGACGTTCGGACACATCGACATCCTCGTCAACGTCGCCGGAATCACGTCGTTCGGGTCGGCAGCGACACTCGACGAGTCGGAGTGGGACCGCGTGCTCGATACGAACCTCAAGAGCGCGTTCCTGTGCAGCCAAGCAGTGATTCCCTCAATGAGGGAGCATCGCTTCGGTCGCATCATCAACCTGGGATCAATCCTCGGCAAGAATGGCGGCAACGCTCGGCCATGGCTCGACCGCGCCGAGCAGACACGCTCCGGCAATTGCGCCTATGGCGCGTCGAAAGCCGGCATTCATGCGCTCACCTACTACCTTGCTCGGGAGCTTGCGGGAGATGGCATCACCGTCAACGCGGTTGCGCCGGGTCCGATCGCCTCGCCGATGACAAAGACGTTCCCGGATGCCCTCAAGGCGCTGATTCCGGTCGGCCGGCTGGGCAGGGCCGACGAGGTCGCCGACGCGATTGTCTTCCTCGCCGGCGACAACGCCGGATTCATTACCGGCGAAGTGCTCGATGTGAACGGCGGCATGTGGGCGGATTGAACTCTTCCCGCTATGGGATGCACATTTCACGCGTGACATTCGATACTGTGACCCAACGACAACAACTCCGAAGACTCGTCGCGCGGGACGGTTACACGATCGTACCCGGCGCGTTTGACACACTGACCGCCAGACTCGTGCAGCTCGCTGGATTCGAAGCGGTCTATCTGACCGGGGGCGGGTATTCCAGAGCGAACGGCTATCCCGACATGGGTTTGCTGACCCTTACCGAGGTCGTACGCTGGGTCGGGCTGACCGTGGAAGCGGTTGACATTCCCGTCATCGGCGACGCAGACACGGGTTACGGCAATGCAGTCAACGTCGTTCGCACGGTCCGCGAATTTGAGAAGGCAGGTGCGGCGGGCTTCCACTTGGAAGATCAGCTCGCGCCCAAGAAATGTGGCCACTACGAAGGAAAGGCTGTGGTGCCGGTCGAGGAAATGATCGGAAAGATCAAGGCGGCGCTCGACACACGGCAGGATCCCAACATGGTGATCATTGCGCGATCCGATGCAAGGGCTGTCGAGGGCCTCGATAGCGCGATCGAGCGTGTGAATCGGTACCTGGAGGCTGGTGCGGACATGGGATTCGTCGAGGCGCCGCAGTCGGCAGACGAACTCGCAATCGTCGCGCGACAAGTGCGAGGGCCGGCGGTCGCCAATATCTTCGAAGGCGGCAAGACGCCCGCCCTGCCGGCCGCACAACTCCAAGCGATGGGCTTCCGGCTCGGGCTCTACCCGTCACAGATACATCGCGCCACCCTCTTTGCGGCGAAGGAGGTTCTCACGGTGTTACGAACGGATGGCGACACAAGCCGCATCGAGCATCGCCTTGTGACATTCGCGGAGCGCGAAGAAGCCACAGGTACCGCTCGCTGGCGAATGCTGGAGCACAAGTACCTGGACATCCCGCCCTCAAGCGGATCGGTCGACAATAGATAGCCAATGGAGTGATTGACGATGAGCGCGCACGAAACGGCGATCCTGCTGCTGGACCTGCAGAACGAGATGGTCGACCCGAAGGGGAAGATCGGCGCCGGCGGCCTCGCCAAGGTAGTGGAGGATCGAAGAGTCATCGATAACGTGCGCTCGGTTCTCGACGCCGCACGGGCCCGCGGATTGCCGATCGTCTTCGTTCGCCTTGGTTTTCGCGCCGACTACGCCGACGCACTCAGCGTGGCCCCGCGCGTCGAGAAGCTGAAGGCGAACGGCGCGGCCGTACTTGGCACCTGGGGCACCGACTTCCCCAACGCGATCGCGCCCCGGTCGGACGAGATCGTCTTCACCAAGCAGTGCGTCAATCCCTTCTTCAACACGGGATTGATGACGTGGCTTCTGCGCCGGGGCGTACGCAACGTCGTGCTTCTTGGTGTCGTAACCAATCTCGTCGTCGAAAGTACGGCACGCGCGGCCGACGATGCCGGCTTCGCCGTCACCGTGCTCGAAGACTGCTGTGCGGCCCCCAATCCCGAATGGCACCGCTTCTCGGTCGAGAGCATGCTGCCTCTGTTCGGAAAGGTGACTTCCTCGTCCGCATTCCTGAATAGCTCCTTAGCCCCGTAGGATCCTGCGCACCAAACGTTATGGATCTTCAGACGGATCTTGCGATTGTCGGCGGCGGTCTCGCAGGTTTTGCAGCAGCGCTCGAGGCCGCGGAAGCGGGTGGCGACGTTGTGCTGCTCGAGAAGCAATCGCTGATCGGCGGATCGACCGCCATGAGCAGCGGTTGCCTCGCGTTTGCCGGAACCGATCTTCAGCGTGCCAGCGGAATCGAAGACTCCGACGAGCTGTTGTTCCGTGAACTGCGTGAAGTCGGTCAGTTCGAGAACGATGAAGCCCTCGTCCGCACTTACGTCACACACCAGCTATCGACGTATGAGTGGCTCAGGACGCGGGGCATCCAGTTCAGCCCGGCGTTGGAGACTTCTTCCGGGCAGTCCGTGCCGCGCGTGCATACCATCGATCCGGCAGACGCGGTGCGGACACTCGCCGCGCGCTGCCGCGACAGCGGCCACGTACGACTCCTCACCTCCTCACCCGCACGACGCCTCGCCCGCCATCGCGATTCGGGTCGGGTCGACACGGTAGTGGCCGAACGTGAAGGGCAGATAATCAACGTCCAGGCACGACGTGCCGTGGTTCTGGCGAGCGGAGGGTTTTGCCACAACGCTGACCTGATTCATCGATTCGCTCCGGGCTGCGACAAGGCCCTCTTCATCGGGGGCGAAGGCAACGTCGGTGACGGCCTGCGTATGGCATGGTTGCTCGGCGCTGACTTCCGGGACATGCCCTACATCAAAGGCACGTACGGGAAACATCCCACTGATACGCTCAACAATCATCCTTGCCTTGCCGTCTACAAGGGCGCCATCGCGGTCAACCAGGATGGCCAGCGCTTCGTGGACGAGTCGATTTCGTACAAGCTGCTGGGCGACGCGTGTCTCGTACAGCCCTACGGCGTCAGCTACCAGATCCTCGACCAGGTCATCTTCGACACGGGCGATAACCGCGTCCGCATCCTCGACTTCGAGCGGCGGCTTGAGGACGGATTGATGATTAGCGCGACCACACTCGAACAGCTTGCACGTCTGATCGAGGTATCTATCGCAGCGCTTACGCGCACGGTGGCTGAGTACAACGGATATGTCGACGCGGGGTCTGATCCGGTATTCGGCCGCAAGCACTTGGTGCACAACCATGGAGAGCTTCGGCGGATTGAACGTGCTCCGTTCTACGCCTATCCGTCCGCCGTCGCAGTCTATGGCACCTACTGCGGTTTGTGCGTGGATACCGGCATGCACGTGCTCGACGTCTATGGAGCGCCCATCCAGGGCTTGCTTGCAGCAGGCGAGGTCGTCGGTGGGCTGCACGGCGGCGCGTACATGACGGGTTCTTCCCTGGGCAAGGCTGCAATTTTCGGTCGGATCGCCGCGCGCACGGCGCTCGAGCAGTCAGTCTAGTCGATCCGTACGCCCGCCGACCGAACGACCTTAGCCCACTTTTCGATCTCGGCTCGGTAGAAGGCTGCGAAAGCAGTCGGTGTCGATCCAACCGGTTCGGAGCCGACACTGAGAAGTACCTCACGCACCTGCGGATCCTTCAGCGCCTCGGCGGTTTCTCTCTGGAGTCGATCAACGATCTCGCGCGGAGTCCCTCTTGGAACAAACAAACCGAACCACGATGTGGCGTCAAAACCCGGTACGCCCGCCTCGGCGAGCGTCGGGATGTCGGGCGCGACAACCGATCGGGTGTCCGTACTTACCGCCAGCGCCCGCAGCTTGCCGGCCTTCACGAGGGGAAGCGTCGTAATGATGTTGTCGAACGTCAGGGGCACTCGCCCACCGAGGACATCGGTCATTGCCGGTGCCGCACCTTTGTACGGAATATGTGTAAGCGGTACGTTCGCCATGCTCTTGAAGAGCTCCATGAACAGGTGTGCTCCCGAGCCGTTTCCCGCGCTCGCATAATTCAGCGGGTCGGTCGCGTTCTTTGCGGTGGCGATGAGCTCGGCGACCGAGTGAATCGGGACGGCCGAGTTGACGACGAGCAGGAAAGGGGCGGAAGAGATTTGCGTGACCGGCACTAAGTCCTTGAGCGGATCATATGCCAGGTTGCGATACAGGCTCGGATTGATGGAGAGTGAAATCGTCCCGAGCAGCACCGTGTAGCCGTCGGGAGCCGACTTTGCAACGACTTCACTACCGATGTTGCTTGCAGCACCCGGTCGGTTGTCGACTATAACGGGCTGACCGAGTCGTTGCGAGAGGTTTTGGCCAACTGCGCGCGCGACAACGTCACTCGCCCCACCCGCCGGAAAACCGACAACAAGCTTAATCGGCCGGGAGGGATAGGCTGTCGTATCGGCCGACGCCGGTGCTTCCCAGCCGGCGGCAACGATCGATATGGCGAGGAGTGCCCAGCGGAACATCGGGCTCAATCCGCCCGCGCTCCGGACCGTTTGGCAATGGCTTCCCATTTCATGAACTCTTCTCGCAGGAACTGCTGGAACGCCTCTGGCGAAGCCATTGTCGAGGCGGTAACGCCTGCATTCGCGAATTGCTCCTTCACCTCCGGCGACGATGCGACGCTTACCAGCGCAGAGTACAGCTTATCGATAATCGGCCGCGGTGTCTTCGCCGGCGCCGCGATCCCAATCCAGTTGACCGCGATAACCGTGGGGAAGCCCTGTTCCACCGACGTCGGCACGTCTGGAAGGAACTCGGTGCGCTGGTTCGCAGTAATGGCGAGCGCGCGCAGCTTGCCAGCTTTGACGAACGGCAGCACTGCGGGCAAGTCGATCAGCACACCCTGAACGTGGCCGCCGATTGCGTCGGTCACCGCGGGCCCGCCGCCCTTATATGGAACATGGATGATGTTGCCTTTCGATGCGTCCTTCAGTAGTTCGATCGCGAGGTGTGGCAAACCGCCATTGCCAGACGACGAAATCGCGATGGTCTGGGTCCGAGCAAGCTCGGCGAGCTCCTTCATGTTCTTGGCGGGCACGGATGGATTGACCGCGAGGGCTTCGGGTGTGACGCCAACCGTCGTAATCGCTGCGAAATCGCGCAGCGTGTCGTAGGGGACCTTAGGGTACGTGTGCGGTGCGATAACCAGGGGACTCGAGCTGATTAACAGCAGTGTGTACCCGTCCGGCGCCGCCCTGGCGACATAATCGCTACCGATGATTCCATTCGCGCCGGCTTTGTTCTCGACCACGACCGGCACGCCCAAGATGTCGCCGAGTTTCGGCGCGATAACGCGCGCCACGACGTCTGTCGAGCCTCCCGGCGGATAACCCAGCACAAGCATGATCGGCCTGGTCGGATAGCCCTGCGCGCAAACAACCCCACTGCTAAGGGCAAGGGTCCACGCAATACCGGCCATAGGCCACATTGCGCGGGTGATGACGCGGCGTATTGCAGCGAACATATTGAGCCTCCTCGAACCTCACCTATTTCGGGCGCCAAGGGCTTATCGCGCCACCCGGAGGAGCGGGATTTTGCATGGCAGCCGTCTATATGCAGTATCCACCGATCCCCGACCCTACGGCAGTCCCTGGCGGCGAATGGCGCTTTCAATTTTTTCGAAAGACATTACATCGGACGTGCATTCGATGAAATCGAATGCCCTTTTCGGCCTGGCGATGTTCCGTTGACCACATCCGGCAAGCCAAAATATCACTCGACGGTGCTGCCCCTTAGGGGTACGTCGACCTACGGTTGGAAGACTCTAACAGCTTCGCAATGAATAGCGATCTCGTCGTCGTAGGTGCCGGTATGGCCGGTCTCTCGGCCGCGCTCGAAGCGGCAGAGACAGGCATGAGCGTTACCGTCCTCGAGAAACAACCTGCGATCGGCGGATCGTCGGCTATAAGCGGCGGCTGTCTTGCCTTTGCGGACACCGATTTGCAACGCCAGCACGGCGTCGAAGATTCCAATGCACTCCTGTTCCGTGACCTGTGCGAGGTCGGCGAGTTCCAAAATGACGAGACCTTGGTGCAAACCTATGTTGACCATCAGCTCGGAACCTATGAGTGGCTTAAGCAGTGCGGCGTACGGTTCAGCCCGGCGCTTGAAACCTCGTCAGGGCAATCGGTTCCACGCGTGCACACGGTCGATCCCGCCGATGCGATTCGCCTCCTCGCGGCACGATGCCGCGAAACTGGACGGGTCCAGCTCCTTACCTCGATAGCGGTCGAACGGTTAGTGCGCAACGCCTTTGACCGCGTCGGCGCGGTACTGGCGCGGATCGACGGTGAGCGGACTGAAGTATCAGCATCCCGAGGTGTACTTCTCGCAAGCGGCGGATTCTGCCGCAACAGCGAGCTTGTCCATCGCTTCGCACCCCAGCTCGACCACGCATTGTTCATTAGTGCGGACGGCAACATCGGGGACGGTCTTCGGATGGGATGGCAGCTCGGAGCCGATTTGCGCGACATGGCGTACATCAAGGGCACCTACGGCAAGCACCCGGTCGACACGACTAACCCTCACAGCTGCATGGCGGTATACAAGGGCGCGATCGCGGTGGATCAGCACGGCAAGCGCTACGTTGACGAGTCGATCTCCTACAAGCTGCTCGGCGACGCGTGCCTGCGGCAACCATATGGAGCGACCTACCAGATATTCGATCGCCCGATCTTCGAAAGCGGTGACAACCGGGTCCGCATCCTCGACTTCGAGCGCCGACTCGAAGAAGGGCTCTTGATCGAGGCTCCGACGCTTGAGGCACTTGCAACTATCATCGAGGTTCCGAGTGACGTCCTTGTGCAAACCGTCGCAAATTACAACCGATACGTCGACGCCGGACACGATCCCGAATTCGGTCGTAAGCATCTCGTTCATCATTATGGCGCCCTCCGGCGCATCGAGAACCCGCCGTTCTACGCGTATCCGTCTACGACTGTGGTTTTCGGTACCTACTGCGGCCTGGCGGTCGATGCGTGCATGCACGTGCTCGACGTCTTTGGCCAGCCTATCAACGGTCTGCTCGCCGCAGGCGAAGTCGTCGGTGGCTTCCACGGCGCGGGATACATGACCGGGTCCGCGCTCGGCAAGGCGGCCATCTTCGGTCGCATCGCCGCACGAACGGCGCACACGGGCTAGCTCGCTTCGCATTCCATGCCACTCAACGTCCTCGTACTCGCCGCTGGCATCGCGGACCCGAAATGGCCTTTGTCGAAGCTCGAGATCGCGAATGACGGCGCGACGGTACGGGACGCGCTACCGAGGATCTTGAGTCCATTCGACGAAGCAGCGCTCGAGATCGCGCTGAAACTTCGCGATGCCGATCCGGCGACGCGAGTCGCCGTTGCCCTGTTCGATGTCTCCGATTCCGATGCCCTTGCGCGGTCGGTCGGCGCTTTGCGTCCCGATGCGTTGCGGCGTATAGACGCCCGTGCGGTGGCATTGTGGGACGCCGCCGGCTCAGCATCGTTCTTTCGCGACCTGTTGTCCGCGGATCCCACACTCGACCTCGTCCTTATCGGACGTGAATTCGGCGACCTCGATGACGGCGTACTGCCGCCGTGCATCGCTGAGAAGCTCGGCTGGCGCTTTGCGGCACTCATCCAGCAAGTCAGTGCAATGGAGGGTCGCCTGGAATTGATGCGCGAGCGGGGAAGAGTTCGAGAGTCATTCGAAATTGTGCCGCCGATGATCGCGAGCGTCACGAATGACAGGAAGAACCGTCTTCGCCACCCACTGCTCAAGAACCTCATGCTGGCCAAGCGGTCTACCTTCCCGCTCGAGAAGTTACAGACCACCCATAACGATCTCCAACTGACGCTGCGTGCAGCGATACCCGCGCCAACGAAGATGCGAGCGACGGCCTGCCGACTGCTCGACGGACCTGTCGAAGGGCAGGCCGCCCAATTGAGCGACTATCTGCGTGCGGCGAGGGCTGCGAAATGACGCTGGTCGGCGGTGAGCGGTCGCCCAGATTTGTCGCGATGATTCCACTCGGAAGCGCGGATGCTGGCGACCCTGTCGCGCCGGTCGCGATAGCGGCGGCGCTTGCGTCAGCCCAAGGTACGACGTTCGAAGTGGTGTTCGCCGGTATTGATGCGACCACCTCGCACGTTGCGCTGGCGCTCGATCACGGCGCCGGCCGAGTGATCAACGTTTCACATCCAGATCTCGAAGCGGATGCGCATACGGACCAGCTGCTCCATGTTTGCGCACGGGCGCTCACCCACATCGGCCTCGAAAGACTGGCACACGTGTTGATACTCCTTCCCGCGGGGGCCGTGCACGAAGAGATCGCGGCACGTCTCGCCGCGCGTTTTGACGGCGTCGTTTTGGGCCGATGCATCGACATTGCGTCGACCGGCGAGTCCGTGACGGCGCAACGCGCGGCCTACGGTGGGCGCGTGCACCTCACGATGCGTGCGGATCGCGGCCCCTTCTTCGCAGCAATACGACGAGCACCGCGCACAGCCGTCGTGCGAGCGACAACCGGGATCCAAGCCCGTGCAAGCGTCGATCGAATCGATCTCGACGAGCCATTACCGGCCGTACCCGGGGTCGGCCACGTCGAGATCAGCGAGCAGAGACTCCCTCTAGAAGACGCCAGCTTCGTCGTCGCAGGCGGGCGCGGCATGCATTCAGAGGAAGGATTCGTGTTGTTGCAACAGCTCGCCGACTGCATCGGAGCCGCAGTCGGAGGTAGTCTTCCCGCGGTCGATGCGGGCTGGGTGCCCGTCTCGCGCCAAATCGGCCAATCGGGCAAGTACGTGACGCCGCGCATGTACGTCGCCGTCGGCATTTCCGGCACACCGCAGCACCTCGCCGGTATCGGACCAGACACACGCATCGTCGCCATCAACAACGACGCGCAAGCCGATATCTTCCGCGTTGCCGAGATCGGTGCGGTTACTGACTGGAAGGCACTACTGCCTGCACTGATCCAACGACTGCGAGCTAGCGGTACCCAAGACGCCGCTGGCGTGGCGACGAAAGGTGACGCCGATGTCGCTTAGCCGGAGCCTGGCCGCGCTCGCGTGCGCGCGTAACGCGCAATCGCTTCCCGCTGCGATCATCGCAAAGGCACGCTTGCACGTCGCTGACGCCGTCGCGATAACGCTCGCAGCCACCCGCGACCCGATGTCGAGCATGGTCGCGCGCTCGGCCGCATCGGGATCCTGCGGCGGAGATTGCACCGTCATCGGAAGCCGAAGGAAGCTTCCGCCTGCGCTTGCGGCACTCAGCAACGCGGCGCTTGGACACCTGCTCGACTTCGACGACATCCACGACGTCGCGCGACTCCACCCAACCACCGTTACATTGCCCTCTGCGCTCGCGGCTGCCGATCTCGTCGGTGCCCGGCTCGATGCTGTCGCAAAGGCGGTCGCGATTGGCAACGATCTCATGTGTCGGCTGGGTGTCACATTCGCGCCCCAGGGCACTGGTGCAGGGTCCGACTGGTTTTTGACGCAACTCTTTGGGTATTTCGGGTCGGCGCTCTCCGCGTCGCTCGTTCTTGGTGCCTCTGAAAGCGAGGTCGCATCGGCACTCGGACTCGCTTACATGCAGGCTGCGGGGGGCAAGGAAGCGGCGTTCGGGGTCGGATCGACTGCGCGCGCCATCTATCCGGGCTTCGCTGCGATGGGAGGTATGCAGGCAGCGCTGCTCGCGCACGCGGGCATCGCGGGTCCCGAATCCGCATTCGACGGCGAGGCGGGTCTGTTTCGGATCTATCTAGGGGGCAATCCGTCGCTCGCCGCTAGAGGGAGGTTGCTCGATGCAAGCGACTGGCCATTTCTCGATACCGCAATCAAGTTATGGCCCTCCTGTCGGCTGTCGCATCCCTATGTTGCGGCCGCGCTTGCTGTTCGCGAGCGAATGCGCAATCACGCAGTACGTCGCGCCGTCGTGGCAGTCAACGCGTCGGCCGCCAAGCTTTGTCGGCCGCTCGAGCAACGGAGGAATCCAATCACGGTGCAGGATGCGAAGTACAGCATTCCGTTCATGGTCGCGTTCGCGCTGGTGCATGGCAAGGTGAATCTCGCCACCCTTAATAGCCTAGCGCTCCACGACACTGCAGTGCTCGACCTCGCGGCGCGGATTGAGATTGACGAACGGCTTCCCGACAATCCTGGGCACCCGCCTGCTGAAGTTTGTGTGGAAACCACGACCGCTCGGTACGAGAGTCCGAGACCAATAGCGATCACCGTATCGCACCAAGCACAGGAGACGAAATTCGTCGATTGCCTGAATTACGCCGGTTGGGGAGCACAATCGACAATGCTCCGCCAGCGATTGATCGACTCGAACGAGTCGCTCTCCTTCCTGCTCGCCGAGTGCCGCGTCAATCGCTAAGAGCATTCTGCCTGCTCGGGGTCATCGCCATTCATTCATCACAGATGATCGATTCGAACCATGGATAACTACGACGTCATCGTTATCGGAGGTGGTAACGCGGCGCTCTGTGCCGCTATCGCCGCCCGCGAGCGTGGAGCGACGGTCCTTGTCATCGAGCGCGGCACACGCGAGCGACGGGGTGGCAGCTCAGCTTTTACGGGCGGCGCCTTTCGCGTCGCGTACGAGGGCGTTGCTGACCTTCGGCGACTTATTCCCGACCTGTCACCGGCTGAGATCGCGGCCTCGGATTTCGGCTCGTATACGAGAGGGAAGTTCCTCGATGACGTTATGGAGTTGAGCCAGTACCGCAGCGATCCTGATCTTTCGGAGCTGGTCGTTGGCGAAAGCCTCGCCACGCTATCGTGGATGCGGGGTCACGGCGTGCGGTTCGTGCCGATCTATGGCCGCCAGGCGTTCAAGGTCGAAGGCAAGTTCAAGTTCTGGGGTGGCCTCACGGTCGAAGTATCGGGAGGCGGGTTGGGTCTCATGGAAGCACTTTATGGCAAAGCCGAAGCGCTCGGCGTTGAGATCTTCTACGGAATGCGAGCTATCGGGCTCTTGCACGAAGGCGAAGCCGGCTGGCTGGTGAAATGTGTGAAGGGGGCCGAGACTAAGCGGCACCGAGGTCGCTCCGTCGTTCTCGCCACTGGGGGATTCCATGCGAATCTCGAATGGCGTGCCAAGTACCTCGGCCCAAACTGGGACCTAGCCAAGGTGCGCGGCTCGCGCTTTAACACCGGCGATGGCATTCGGATGGCGATGGACCACGGCGCTACTGCGCACGGTAACTGGACCGGCTGCCATTCCGTCTTCTATGACCTCAATGCACCCCAGTTTGGAGACATCGATCTGCTGAATCAGCAGAAGAACTATTTCACCCTCGGCATCGTCGTTAATGCCAATGGGGAGCGGTTCATCGACGAAGGCGAGGACTTCCGGAATTACACGTACTCGGCCATGGGAGCAAAAGTATTGCAGCAGCCTGGTGCTGTCGCATGGCAGGTGTTCGACCAGCGGACCGTCGATCTCCTGCCCGAGGAGTACCGCGTCAGGCATGCCACCCGCCTTTCAGCGGACACACTTGAAGAGCTAGCCGACAAGATGGAAGGCATTCGCAAGGAACGTTTCCTGGATACCGTGAAGCAGTTCAATGGCGCCGTGCGCACCGAGGTGGCATTCAATCCTGCCGTGAAAGATGGCCGCTCAACCGTGGGGCTGCCATTTCCGAAATCGAACTGGGCCAACCCTCTCGATAGGCCTCCGTTTGTGGCCTACGCCGTCACATGTGGCATTACATGCACCTACGGCGGGCTCAAGGTCAACACAAGTGGACAGGTAATGAACGAAGACGACCGGCCGATCACTGGTCTATATGCGGCGGGTGAACTCGTAGGCGGGCTTTACTACGTCAAATATGCTGGCGGCGCCGGTCTGACGTCCGGCGCGGTAATCGGGAAGATCGCCGGCAACCACGCTGCGGCGAGCCGCGCGGCGTGACACACACACAAATCGTAAGAGGACAGCATGACGATCCGCATTTGGCATCAAAGCTTCACCGTGTTGACAGACCTTGAAGCATACGACAGCGCGCTCCGCGATCATTTCAAGCGCGTTGCGCGTCCAGACACCGAGATCGTCATGCATGGCATGCGGGAAGGTACCTACCGCTCGAACTATCCAGGCGACGACATCGCCTTCGTGTCGTTCCAGTACCTGCACGCGCTTCAATTCATTTCGGCTGCGGTAAAGGCGGAGCGGCATGGCTTCGATGCTTATGCAATCAGCACCTTGCCCGAACCGGCCTTGCGGGAGATCCGGGCGCTAGTCGACATCCCCGTCGTGGGTTATGGCGAATCTGCGATGTTGACCGCTTGCATGCTGGGCCGCAGGTTCGGCGTGCTTGTGTTCATCGATGAGCTCACAGATTTGGTTGCCGACAATGCGGCGCGCCATGGACTCGCGGCACGATTTTCAGGCGCTGCACATGTAGGCTTTCGGTTCGCGGATGTTCTAGCGGCTTTCGGTGATGCAAAGCAACTACTGGAGCGCTTCAAGATCGCCGCTCGGCAGCTCATCGCTCGTGGAGCAGAGGTAATCATTCCGGGTGAAGCACCGCTCAATGTATTGCTCGCCCGCAATAGCGTGACCGAGGTCGATGGTGTTCCAGTGCTCGATTCATTGGCGGCTTGGGTGAAGCATGCCGAAATGATGGTCGACATGCGCCGCGTCTGTGGCACGAGGCCTTGCCGCAAGGGTTATTTCTCGAAACTGCCGGAGCGGGATCGCGTGGACGAGATCATCTCCTTCTACGGGCTAAACGACGGTGCACGCGTGGGTGATCCTCGGCCTTCGCTAGCCGGCGAGCGTCTCAAATAGAAAATCCGTGACGTTTCCGTTACCTGCCGGCAAGCGCGCTACCGAGGTCGACCGCTAGAATGTCCCGAACCCTACCGCAAGGACATTCGATGGTGCTGAGGCCTCGCCGATGGAATCATCTTGCTCTCCGACGCGGGAAGACCGCCGCTGGGCGCGTGGTGCCCGGCTGCCGCTGATCGGAGAACATTTCAGCTAAGAACTCGCTAAATGCCTTGACCTTCAGCGTTGTAAAGCGTGACTTCGATGTCACCGCATAGAACGTTCGGATCGCCGTCTCCCATCCGCCAAGAACTGCGACGAGTTTGCCATCCTTGAAATAACGATTGGCAAACACATCGAGCACATGAATGAAACCGGCCCCCTGCAGCGCTGCCGCAATGAGCGCATCGCTGCTACTGAAGTTGAGGGGACCTTGGGGGTGGACAAGGATCTCGTCGCCGTCCCTGCGAAAAAACCAGTCGCGCGGTGTATCACGACCTTCGGCCAGCAGCCCGAGGCATTGTCTTGGATCGAGGTCGCGCGGGCTCGCGATTGGATGAGATCGCGCTAGCCCTGGCGACGCGCAGACGACCGAACGCGCTTTGTAGATAGGACGGGCCACGAGGTCGGCATCGTCGATTCGGTCCATCCGTATCGCGACGTCGATGCCGCGCTCGATGAGATTATGCGGTTGGTTCGTCAGCGTGACGGAGACCGATAGTCCAGGATATCGACGGGCGAAGAGCGGCAACGCGGGACAAATAAGCGCGTGTCCGATCGCAATAGGCATTTCGACACGCAAGGTCCCCGCGATCTCTCCGGTCTTGGACCGTATCTCCGCCTCCGCTCGATCGACGCTTTGAAGCAGTTCCTGACAGCGCGGCAGAAAAAGCGCCCCTTCCTCAGTAAGACGAAAATGCCGCGTATTGCGCTGAATAAGAGTAACTCCAAGGTTCTTTTCTAGGTTGTAGATGCACGAGGTCACCGTTGCGTTGGCGAGCTCAAGCGATTCCGCCGCACGCGAAAAGCTTGCGCACTCAGCTACGCGCACGAACACCTCTATCGCCCGCAACTTGTCCACTTCACTCCTAAGAGTGTCGCCAGCCGCGTGCCCTGCCCGATCCCGTAAGTCTAACCCTCCGATCCGGAATCGATTACGGTGCCCCCATCGCATCCAAAGCGTTAAGGCGGTTCGGTTGTAACAGCGTGATGAGGTAGTTAAAGCATATTCTCTGGCGCTCCAGGACACCAGAGGTCGACCTAGCGACGCTTCCTCATCTGGCGCCGGGACGCGCCTTCTCCACAACCGGCTCGTTCTAGCGATGCACCAACAGCTTCAGACGGAGGGCATGCACATAGTGATATTGCCGATGCAAGCGCCGGTCTAGTGGGGCCGGGCCTTCCAATAATTTCTTTGAACCGCCCCTGCATGCTATAGGACTGCTCAGTCCGGCTCCGCCAGATAGATGCAGAAACAGCTCGTCCCTGACGGGACTCGTGGGAAGTCGCCACGGCGACCATGGAAGGCGCTTCGCGCCAAGGAAGCCCTTTGGGCGGGAAGCCCGTTCCGGGCGGGAAGCCGCTGTCGCGGCTGGGGTAGCCGCTTCGCGGCCGAGCCAAGGCTAACGTGCCCGCCTGCTGCTCATCCGACAAAGAGCGTCCGACTCATTGCCTTGCCAATGTCACGCGCGGGTATGGCTGCGATGGCGGCCGTCGATGTTCAGTAATGTTCAGGTTCATTCATCGCTGGCGGCTTGCTCAGCGGTGGACCGAAACTGCGCTCGAAACATCATGCTTTCAGCAAAATCTCTGCGGCGCGCAACGCATAGACGGCGTTGTCTGATTTCAAGTGACCGCGAAGGGAGGTCAGCGCCTCTTGCTTTCCTTGCCGAGGCTCGTTACTAAACGCAGCCATTTCGACTCTCGCATCGGCATCAAAAGCTTCGCCAGCAGCGGCCAGTGCAGCGATGAATGCCGGAAGCTTTCTCCAACGGCCAATGGTCTGCTCGGTTACATCAAGCTGGCGTGCAACGTCGCGAGCGGAATGTCCTCCGGCGAGCAGCACCGCGGCACGCTCCTGGATCGGCGTGAGGTCGAGGGTTTCAAGGGAGGCTTCCATCTAGTCCTCCCTGTCGCCGAGAACGCGTTCAAGGCTTGCCCTCGAATGCGGGGCTGGCTGCGCAGTGCAGGACTCAAGCAATCCCTCAGGAAGTCGCTCGTTTGAAGACAACGGGGTGCTTCTTCAACCGAGATTGTGACTACCTGGTCCCGTGGCGTGTTCTCTCCGTATCGAGTTGTTCCATCAATCTCTTCTTCTGGATATGGAGTCAGCCCGCAGGATGCGGGCCGTTTGGAAAGCGCGGCTCCCCCAGCGCTCAGATGATCGTCGCATGAACGAATTGGGGGCAACTGGCGGAGAGGGCGGGATTCGAACCCGTGAGCAAAACGGGCTTCCCTCTGAAACGCGGGGCTAAATTTCCTTTGGAGACCGCTCAAATCCGATTATTTGCCACAAGATTTGCCACAATTGACTAGGCAAGGATCGGAGGTTGATAGATTTTGGTTATCGCATCTTGTGGCAGCTGGCTACGCTACTGTTACGTGACCCGCGGCCTGACTCGCGATC
>Ga0187779_10000999_pt1 | contig 18128 bp, 11 predicted proteins | sample 1015_Q2_SP10_10__FD_132435 | JGI IMG/M metagenome (GOLD analysis project Ga0187779, IMG submission 132435) | Tropical peat soil microbial communities from peatlands in Department of Meta, Colombia - 1015_Q2_SP10_10_MG | ecosystem: Environmental > Terrestrial > Soil > Wetlands > Peat | place... | reverse complement strand
GTTCGTCAACCCCGACGTGCGCCCCGCCAACGTTCCTCCCGTCGAGAGGTTCAGAAAATCGACGCTGCTGGTGGCCGAAGCGGTGGCCACGGCTGCGTAGGGAAACGAAGGGTTCGGATCAATCGCGACCGCAACCGGGTTGTGATCGATGCTGGGCCCTTGGGTAGCGGTTGCCGCCAAAAGGCTCACGAAGCTGACGCTACCCAACGTTGTCGAGCTGCCCGGATTCGTGTTGGTTATCAGCCCGGTTCCCGAATCTTGATCGACGCCCACACCGGTCGGTGCAACGCAGGCTGCCCCGCACAGAGCCACGTCAGCGGGGACCTTCGTTTGGGTGACGTCCACGATCGTCGCGTTGTTGCTTCCATTGTTTGCAACCAGCGCCAAGCCTAGGCGGGGAATCTCTGCGACTCCCTCCGGTTGCGTGCCAACCGTAATCGGCCCTCCAACAACTCCTATGGCACCCGCCTGTATCTGGTTGGGTCCCACGGGAGTCTCTGGTGTCAGAGCGACGAGCGAAACGGTGCCGTCGGCCAAGTTGGTAACAATCGCCATGTCGCGATCGGTATCGATCGCCACGCCGACCGGAGCCTTGCCCACGGGAATTGGCAGGACAACCGCCAGGTCCGCGACATTGGAAACCACGCTGCTGGGGTTTACCACTTGTACCGCGAAATTTCGCGGTGCGTTGAGCAGGCCCTCGACGCCGCCGGGAACGACAGCCGTCAGCTGGCGGGAGCTGACGAACGTTGTAGCCAGCGGCGTGCTGTCGAGGGTCAGTTGGGAACCGCTGACAAAGCCGGATCCGTTTACGGTCAGCAAGACATTGCCCGCCCCCGCCCCTCCGAAGACAATGACAGGGCTCGTCTCCACGATCTGAACGGGGTTGAGCGCCGGCCCGAGAGAAATGAAATAGACCTTATTGTTGGCACGATCCACTGCGACCGCCTGGTTGGTTACGGGATCGACCGCCACAGCTTGTAGGTTCGCACCACTACTGAAGCCTCCCACTGTTTGCAGCACCGTACTGTTTTGCAAATTGACGACCACCGCGCTTGCACCGGAAGCATTCCCGCTAACGGCGATCCCCACGCCCTCCAGCGGATTTGCGGCCACGGCGCCAAAGCCTTGCTGATTGAATGGCACCCCACCGCTCGTCACCGGGGTCACGGCAAAATCGAGTAGGGCCACGGTGGCGAGCGTGCCCGACTGCGGGTCGCTCACTAAGGCCACATGCGCCTGCGTGTCGATTCCAACGCCTTGCGTGGAGGTCGATGCAGCAACCGAACCGATCAGTTGGGGCGATCGACCAGCGGGCTGGCCTGGGCTCGGATTTGTGCCGAGATCAATCAGGCTCACGGCTCCGCCTCCGCCCGGCGTAACCACAGCCCAATTAACCCGCGGATCAATGGCGACCGCAGGGTTGGGTCCAGTCCCAAACAAAAGACCACTTCCACCTCCTACTTGCTGGACGATCACGGGCGTTCCGGTCGACAGATCTAATACCGTCGCCTGGTTCGTGGAGATGTAGGCAACGAGGGCACGGTGCGTGAGCGGATTAATTCCTACGGAGAGAGGAACAGGAGAAGTGTTCGCCGGACCGATCGCTACCGAAAGCGGCGCCCCCACCACGGCCTGTGTTTTCAAGTCGATTGCAGAAACCGTCAGGTCCGCACTATTCACCACCAGCGCAATGGGATCGGGCAGAAGGTCATCCACGGCGACTCCCGTTGGTTGGTGGCCGACCGGGATGGCAGTTCCGATCGCGCTCAAAGTCCCGACGTTGACGAGTGAAACCGTGCCGTCACCGGTATTCGCCACGACCGCGATTCCATCAGCCCTATCGATGGCGACAGCCGAGGGGCTCAAGCCGACCGAGACGGACGTCGCACTCGCCGACGGCGGAATGGCGGTGGGAACGGGTGTAACTGCTAGATTCAGAGCGGACTCAGACGGCCGGCCGGGCGCAAGGCCCGAATTCGTCACCACGATGGGATACAGGCCCGGGGTTGTAAGATCCCCGCTCGGAATCGCAAGCGACAGCAGGCGGCTGCCGCTAACGGTGGCGGTCACGGATTGGCCATTGAACGTTGCCGTCGTCGTGCTCGGCGAAAAGAATCCACCCGTAAGCAGCACGGTGGGAGTGGATACGGCGCTTTGCGGCAGGCTGGACGGCAAGGCGCTGACGACGACCGGGCGAACAGGAATGACGCTCAACGCAGCGGTTGAGGTATTACCTTTCTGGTCTTGAACGCCGACTTCGAGGGTTCCCGCTTGTGCGAGCAGTGCGCCGGGAATCGTGGCACGTAGTAAAGAAGTGCTGAGAAAAACAACGTTGGCCGACGGAAGTACGACCCCGCCCACGACCACATTGGTCGTCGAAATGAAATTGGCACCTCGCAAATAGACATCCTGTTGCACCGATCCCTGTGCAACCGTCGCCGGGTCGAGAGGTGGCAAGGTCGGTGAGGTGGACAGGGTCGGGGGCGTCTCGGCTGCCACCGTCACGTCGGCGGTCGCCGTTTGGTTTTGGTCCGCGGCGGATATCGCCTGCACCACGGCCGAGCCCGTCGTGGCCGGCGCCGTGTACAATCCGGTCGGAGTGATCGATCCGTTCGGGCTCACCGTGCCGCTCGGCACGCAGTTCATCGGCGCACTATTGGTGCCGCTCGCGCAGACCAACCAGGTGACGGCAGAGTTCGTCGTGCCGGTAACCGTTGCCTGGAATTGAAACGTCTGCGCTGCGGCGATGGTGGCCGTCGATGGGGTGATGGTCACGCGAACCCCGGAGTCGATGATGAGGGTGAAGACACCAAACTTTGTGGAATCGACGCAGCTGGTGGCTACGACCCAGAAGTTATTGGGTTGCGGAGGTGAAGAAGGTGCGGTGTAGAGCCCGTTCAGGGTGATGGTTCCGAGTCCGGTCAGTGGCTTGCTAACCCTCGGGATATCGCTCGTGCACTGCGTGGGCCCAACTCCCTGCGTGCAATTGGTCGGCGCCACGGTGGTCGAGGCCGTAGGCAGGCAGATCTGCCAGAACACGATCGTCGACGGTGCGCCAGTCACCACCGCTACAAACTGAGCCGAAGTACTTTCCAGCAGCGTGAGGGACGTGGTCGTAGCACCCGAGGTCGTCGTGGCCACGACGACGGACACCGGCGTACTGTTCCCTCCACAACCGAGCAGCAAAACAACCAGCACTGCCAGTCCCCACGCTCTCATCTCTAGTTTTCCTCCAACCATGGCACCCGAGTCATGTACGCGGACTTCCTCTTAGAATGTACGGCTGACTGCGAACCGCAACGTGTGCGCCGCTTCATACAAGCTCGGCGCGACGATCTGCTGTGACCGGGTCGTTATCAAGAAATTCTGAAGTTGTGGAACGACCTGTGAATAGTAAACGCCCAATTGCTGCAGCGCCAGACGCTCGTCCGGAGGAACGTAGAATGCTCCGAGCGGCGGTACCACATTCTGGTTGAAGCGCAGATAGTTGTATGCCCAGTAGATTCGAAAGGGCGCTTGAATGATGGGAATTTGGAAACCGATCTCCGGCCCCGCCGAGGCATGGGGATGGAAATTGGTCCCCGGCGCAATCTGCAAGTTGCGCGGTATCGTGACACAGTTCGGCCCCGGGCAAGGGAAATCCGCATTGGGGTACTGCTGTGCAAGCACGGCCGAAGCCGCAGGATCGAGCTGAAGCTGCGAGGGGAAGCTGATTCCGACCAAACCGAAATCATTGAACAGGCTCAAGATGACGTAATTCTTGATGAGGGGGATTCGGTACTCGAAATTAGAAATGGCCTGCGTGTCGCCGCCGGGGCGGGTGGGCACGAACTCCAGCACGTTAAAGGGCATGGTTACCGGGATGGGCTGCCCGTTTTGATTCAATCGGCTTGGATCAAAGAAGGTGATATTCGTCGTCGTCGAGAAAGGGATGAACACGAAGGGTGAGACGGTGTAGAAGTCGAACCCTCGTATGTCCTGTTCGCCACCTGCGTAAACGCGGTTGTTCGGCGGTATCCCCTGGCCGCCATAACCGGTCACCATGCTGCCCTTGAAATGCATGGCGATGGTGTTTCGGTGGTGGTAGGCCGGGTGGAAGTAGGAAAAGTCAAACACGTTGTTGACCATGTTGACGTTGCCCTGTAGCGGCCCGCCTGCAAAAGAGACCGCGTAGGAGATGCTTTTCCCTTGGGTCGGGAACAATGGGCTATTCCGCGTGTCGTGCGAAAGGGTCGACGTCAGCTGGCTGATGCGAATGCCGTTCAAAGCCGAGGGGCCGGCAACCGCCGTGTACTTGGTCAGTTCAAACAGAAGCGTCGCCGCTTGGCTGTACGCTGTGATGTTCGTGGTGGACCATCCATAGCTCAACCCGAAGCGGGTAAAGGATAGCTTGCGCAAGGGGTAGCTGCCGAAGAGGGTGAACCCCGCTGAATTGGTGGTGTAGTTTTCCTGGAGCGCCGGATTGATGGCAATGGGCTGTCCGGCCAGGATGCCTGCCTGACGCGCTTGGTTGTAGTTAAAGCGCGTCGCAAAGATTGTAAACCCCGTCGAGATGGGTCGGTCAAACAGGTAGGGCTCGGTGAAGCCGAATTGCAGGTTCGTCTGGATACTCCCAACTTGCGCAGAGAGCGTCAGCGTCTCGCCCAACCCGAGAAAGTTGTTGGTCTGGTAGGAAAAGCCGATGAAACTCCCCTGCAGCCCGCTCACGCCGCCGGAAAAGCTGATGGACTGTTTGCCCTTCTCCTTCACCTTCAGAAGAATGTCCACCGTTCCGGCTTTCACATTGCGCTTCAGCTCGGCGTTTTCGGGCTTGATCGTGTCGAAATAGCCGAGCTGGTTCAGGCGCAGAATGCTCAATTCCCAGAGGCGGTTGTTAAACACCTGGCCTTCGTCGAGCAACAGCTCCCGGCGGATCACTTTGTCACGCGTCGTGGTATTGCCCGAAAATTCGATGCGCCGAACGAAGAACTGCTTCTGTTGGTCGAAGACGAGCGCCAAGTTCACGATCTTTGTGTCGTCGTGCACGTCGAATTCCGGCTCGGCCGTGAAATCGATATAGCCGTATTCGCCGTACAGTTTCCGGAAGCCGTCAAGCGACTTGCGGATCTTGTCGGCATCGAAGATGTCACCCGCCTTGAGCGGGAACACTCTTGCTAGGATCTCCGGCTTAAAGATCAATCCCTGATCAGGGTCGGAGCTGCGGAACGTGAGCTTGCCCATCCGATACTGCGCACCTTCTTCAATCGAGACGGTGATGTTGGTCGCTTTCCCGTGCTGCGCGCCGATCACCGGAATCCCGGGAATGCCCGGGCGGTCCAAATCCACCGTCTTTAGGCTCTTGACGTCGACCACGACCTTGAAATATCCGTGATCTTGATAGAGGCCGCGCACGCCCACTTCGAGATCCTCGTCCAGCTTCGGTCGGTTAAACGTCTTGCTCATCACTGGAATGTCGACGAACCCGAGCGGTATGCCGTAGGGCCGATCGTGCTTCATCGCTCGAATGATCCGGCGTGTTGAAAAGGCGTGATTTCCCACCACCGTGATCGTCCCTACCTTCACCTTGGGCCCCTCGTTGATATTGAACACTAGCTTGACGGCGTTGGTCGCGGGAATGCGCTCGTAGGTGGGTTTGACCGTCGCGAACTGCCGTCCGTGTTCGGCCTCGAGTTCCTTGATGATAACCTCGGCGCGCTTGATCTTGGTGGGATCGAACTGGCTTTCCACACTGAGCCCGACCTTCTTCTCTTTGAAGGCGTCCAGAATGTCTGATTCGGTGATCGATTTGTTTCCCTTGTACTCGATGCGGCGAATGATCGGTCGTTCGGTCACATAAAAAATGACGATCTTCCCGTTCGGATGCGCGGGGTCGTCTTCCACCTCCAGGCGAACGTCCTCGAAAAACTGCGTGTTCCACAAAGCCTGGAAGTCCCGGCGAACTGCCTCGGGGCTATAGGGGTCGCCCACTCGGGAAAAAATGCGCGCTCGCAACGTGTCTCGCTGAATCCGGCGCGTGCCAATGAAATCAATGCGCGTAATGATGTACTGCGGTCCGGCCTGTTGCGGTTGAGCGCACAGAGAATGGTCGAAAGCGGCGGAAAGGACACACAGCACGGCGGCCGCTTGGACTGCGAGCAGAAAAATCTTCCTGCAAGCGGCCATGGTTCCGCTCAAGGCCGCAGTATCCCGCCCAAGATTTCTTGCTCCCCCGCCAGATCGAATTGGACCCGGCTAGCGCGTGTAGGATTCTTAGTGGGCCACCGGGGTTGCTTCCACAACGGGACGAAACGCGAGACCCTCACCGGAGAGGAATACCTCCAGCGTCGCGGGCGTTTGCAATCCGCCCTGAATGAGGGCTTCCGACAGTGGATCTTCGACGTACTTTTGCAGCGCGCGCCGGAGGGGCCGTGCGCCGTAGTTTCGGTCGCTGCAGGTCTTTTCAAGAATCCACTGGCGGGCCTCGGGCGTCATCGCAATCTGTACCTGGCGATGCACCAGCGTCTCATTAATCTGTCCCACGAGCAGATCAATGATGAGCAGGAGATCGTTGTCCGTCAGCGAATTGAACAAGATCACCTCATCGAGCCGGTTGAGAAACTCGGGATTAAACACCCGCTTCACTTCTCCCATCACCATATCGTCCTGGCTCTTGACCAGTGCGACCTCATCGGCTGACTGAAATCCCAGCCCGGACTGCTTCTGCAATTGTCGGGCGCCAAGGTTTGACGTCAGGATGATGATCGTGTTCCGGAAATCGACGGTGTTGCCGAGGCCGTCGGTCAACTGGCCGTCTTCGAACACCTGCAGCAGTATGTTGTAAACGTCCGGATGCGCCTTTTCGATTTCATCGAGCAGAATCACGGAATACGGAGTACGGCGTACGCGCTCGGTCAGCTGCCCGCCCTCTTCATAGCCCACATACCCTGGGGGCGCGCCGATCAATTTCGAGACCGAGTGCTTCTCCATGTATTCCGACATATCGAAACGGATCAGGGACTTCTCGCTGCCGAATAGGAACTCGGCCAGACGGCGGGCCACTTCGGTCTTGCCTACGCCGGTGGGTCCCAAGAACAGGAAGCAGCCCACCGGGCGGCCCGGGGCTTTCAAGCCCGCCCGGCTGCGCCGGATGGCCCGCGCCAGCGAGGTGATGGCCCGCTCCTGGCTGATGATTCGCCGGTGCAGCTCCTCCTCGATGCGCATGAGCTTTTGCTGTTCGTCTTCCTTGATCGAGGTCACCGCAATGCCCGTCCAGCGAGCGACCACCTCTTCGATATCCTCGCGCGTGACCACGCCCGTCGATGAATCGTCGATTTTCAGCTTTTCGCGCAGCGCTCGCAAATGCTCCTTTTCTTTGCGCTCCTCTTCGGAATAGAACCGCGCCTTTTCGAACTCGTGATTGGCAATGGCCGTTTCCATGCGGTGGGTAATGAACTTCACGCGCTTCTGCACTTCGGCAACTTCGTCGGGAAGCATGGCCTGTCGCAGCTTCACCCGCGCACCGGCCTCATCGAGGAGGTCAATGGCCTTATCTGGCAGGAAACGGTCGGGAATGTATCGGTTCGAGAGGTAGACCGCATACCGGATGGCCTCTTCGGTATAACTCACCGCGTGAAACTTTTCGTAGCGGTCGCGCACTCCCTGCAGCACCCGGATCGTCTCTTCCTCATTGGGTGCCGAGACTTTAACGGCCTGGAATCGTCGTTCAAGCGAGCGGTCCTTCTCAACCGATTTGCGGTATTCCGCTGGGGTCGTCGCGCCGATGCATTGAATCTCGCCACGGCTCAAAGCCGGCTTCAAGATGTTGGCCGCGTCGAGCGAACCTTCGGCCGATCCGGCGCCCACCAGGGTGTGCAGCTCGTCGATAAAGACGATCGCGTTTTGGCTCTCCATCAGCTCCTTCATGATTGTCTTCAGCCGCTCTTCGAACTGTCCGCGGTATTTGGTTCCCGCCACGATGAGGGAGAGATCGAGCGAAAGAATCCTCTTGTCCGCCAAAAACGGCGGCACATCGCCGTCGGCAATCCGTTGCGCCAGCCCCTCGACGATCGCCGTCTTGCCCACTCCCGGCTCGCCGATGAGTACAGGGTTATTCTTCGTGCGCCGGCACAGAATCTGGATGGCGCGCTCGAGCTCACGTTCGCGTCCCACGAGCGGATCGAGCTGCCCCTCCATCGCCGCCTGAGTGAGATCGCGGCTGAATTCAGCCAGCAATGAGGCTTCTTTTGGCCGGTTCACAGGCACTTTCTCCCCTGCATTGCGCGCCATTTCTTCGCGCACCGTCGAAAGCCGCAATCCCCGCTCTTGCAGGATTTCGGCACCAAAGGATTTTTCTTCCCGCAAAACTCCTAGGAGCAAGTGTTCGGTCCCTACGTGTTTGTGACCCAAACGCTCGGCTTCTTCGGCAGCGTAATTGAGGATGCGTTTGCATTCTTGGCTGAGAGGCACTTCGACAGAGGTGGAGATCCTTTCACGAACGGTGATGCGTGATTCAATTTCCTTGCGGATCGACTCGATGGACCCGTGCGTTCGAAGAAAACGGTTGGCCAGTGCCTTGTCCTCGCGCAAAAGTCCGAGCAGGAGGTGTTCGGTTTCGATGTACGGGCTGCCATACTGGCTTGCTTCGTACCGCGCAAAGAAAATCACCCGACGCGCTTTCTCTGTGTAGCGTTCGAACACGGCTTAGGCATGACCTCCCGGGGTTGTTCGCGCCCCTGACGAACTTTGTCTGGCGAGCAGTGCGGTCAGTTTCCCGTGCTCCAGGGTCAACACGCGATCTGCACGCCGCGCCAACGACAGGTTGTGTGTCGCGAGAATCGAAGTCAGGTGGTGGGACCGATGCAGCCGCTCAATCAGCTCGAAAATGGCCTCCGCATTGCGCTCGTCCAGGTCCCCGGTGGGTTCGTCCGCCAGCAGCAACACCGGTCGATTCACCAGCGCGCGCGCGATCGCCACACGCTGCTGTTCCCCGCCAGAAAGCTCTCCGGCCCGCTGCGCCGCTCGGCCTGCCAGCCCTACTTCTGCCAGTCCCTCGGCGGCCGTGCGGAGGGCCTCGCCGAGCGCGTGGCCCCTGACCAGCAGGGGCATTGCTACGTTTTCAGCGGCCGTAAAATCAGGCAGAAGATGGTGACGCTGCCACACAAAACCGATCGACCGATTGCGATATTCCGCCAGCTCTGCCTCTCGAAAATTCTCGAGCAAATTGCTGGCGAAGTATACTGCACCACTTGTCGGAGTGTCCAGCGCAGCCAACAAGTGCAGCAACGTGCTCTTCCCTGCTCCGGAAGGACCTACGATCGAAATCATCTCGCCGCGTTCGACGGAAAAGTCGACTCCGTCCAAGGGCACGATTTGCTGCGTACCGGAAGTGAAGCATTTGCGCAACCCCTCGGCGCGAATGACCGTAGAAGGGCCCGAAACCTCACCGGCTGGAAAGTCCTCTAAGGCAACACCCGTATGTGTCTGCCTCAACATTCCTTATTCTCTATCTCATTTTAGATGCCGAAGGCGCCCCTGCGTATGTCCTTTTGTTGCAATCCCAGGTTCCCGACGGGAGGGGTGGCCCTTCCCAAAAATTTCCCACTCACCCCCTCCTACTTCCCTTGCTGTTCCGCCCCGCCTGCTCGTTGGACCTGGCGAGCCTTTCGCTCGCAATTTTAACACGCGCCGGACAGCTGAACGACCTCAAAAAACCAACCGATACGCTCTCCTACTTCCCCATCCACCGGATCCAAATTTTGAATCCCAATCTCTGTCTTTCTCTTGCCGAGCGTCTACTCGAAACGCAGAATTTCGACCGGCAAAATGCGCGCGGCCGAGCGCGCCGGCAAAAGGGTTGCGGCCACACTGATCGCTAGCGCAGCGACCGCAATCCAGATCGCGTCTGAAGCGTTGGCATGAAAGGGAACGTACGGGATCGCGTAGACCTCCGGGTTTAGGGGAATCAGTCGCCAGCGGTTTAGAATCCATGCCAGTCCGTAGCCGGCAACCAACCCAGCCACCGTACCCAGGACGCTTACGGCCAGCCCTTCGAGCACAAAAATCTGGCGAATCTGCGCGCGGCGTGTGCCCATAGCCATGAGCACGGCAATATCCCTGGCGCGATCGGCGACCGTCATCGTCAAGACTACGAGAATGTTCAGCCCGGCAACGAAGGTGATGAGTCCGATGAACAGCGCGGTCACCAGTTTTTCAAGGCTCAGAGCGCGGAACAGAGCTCGGTTTTCATCCATCCAGGTCGTGGCCAGATAGCCGGGGCCTGCTCGGGCGACCAAGGCGTCGGCCACTCGACCGGCGTCGTCGAGCCTGCTGACGCGTACCTCGAGTAAGCTTGCCACATCACCCACGCCCGCCAGCACTTGGGCCGAAGCGAGTGTCACGAATCCCCAGTTCGCGTCGTAGTCGTAGAAGCCCGAGTCGAAAATTCCGCCGACGCGGAATCGTTTGGCTCGCGGCAACAGCCCCAACGGCGTCAGAGTTCCCTGCGGACTGGTGAGGGTGACATAGTCGCCTGCGGAAATCTTTAGCTCCTCGGCAAGAATGCGTCCGATGAGCAACACCGGGATTTCATCGGCAGCGGGGGCAAAGCTGGGGCTTCCTTCTGCCACATGCGCAAGAGCCTCGCCCGCGTGGAAAGCGACTTCCGGGTCCACTCCCTTGAGCACGATGCCCCGCGCGCGACCACCCAAAGAGAGCAGAACGGTGTTGTAGACGGCTGGCTCGATCGAACGCACGCCCGGCGTTTGGCTCAGCCGCTCGATCTCCTGCTGATAGTTGTGGATTCCTTCGGGGTTGAGGGGTTTCAAGTTGACGTGCGCCGTCACGCTCAACAGTCGATCTCGAATGGCTTGGCGAAAGCCCGTGTTCATCGACAGTGCGATCACCAAGGTAGTGACTCCCGCCGCCACACCTAAGACCGCGAGCAAGGTCACCAAGCGCAACACAGCCGGCCGGTACGGCGAGCGCAAGTACCGGAGCGCCACCAGCGATTCAAATTTCATGTTTGCGCTTCGCCCTTCGTTTCCGCTAGTTCGGCGCGCAAAAGCGGGAAGAGAATTACTTCGCGGATGGCGTGAGAGTCTGTTAAGAGCATCACCAGCCGGTCGATTCCGATCCCCTCACCGGCCGTTGGGGGAAGTCCGTGGCTGAGCGCGCGGAGGTAGTCAAGGTCTACCTCTTTGGGTGCCTGCTGCCCCCCCTTCTCGATCTGCGCTTGGAATCGCCTCTCCTGGTCGGCAGGATCGTTCAACTCGGAAAATCCGTTCGCAATCTCCATCCCGGCGACAAAGAGCTCGAATCGCTCCGCGAGCGAAGGATCGTCCTCGCGGCACTTGGCAAGAGGGGATATCTCGGTCGGAAAATCGTAGATGAATGTCGGTTGGTCGAGATGCCTCTCGGCCACGGCTTCAAACAGCTCTCCCGTAAGCTCGCCGTCAGAAAGGTGCCTAGCACCGACCGGCTCGGCGCCTTGAGACCGTGCCCATTGATTGTAGCGCTCGCCGAGTTCCTGGGGCCCGCCCTGGCGGCTAAGTTCGAGCGCAGTCGGTCGCTCCCCGGCCGCTTCGGGCCAATAGCGGCAGATCGCCTGGCGCATGGAGAACCGTTCGAAATGCCCAAAGTCGATCTCCCTGTCTCCATATCGGAGCCGGGTGCCTCCCGTGACGCTTTGAACCAACTCGCGCAAAAGCTCTTCGGTTAATTCCATCAGCTCGGCCGCATCGCTATAGGCCTGATAGAACTCCAGCATGGTGAACTCGGGCTGATGAATGGCATCGATTCCTTCATTGCGAAAATTGCGGTTGATTTCATAGACGCGGTCAAATCCACCCACGACCAAGCGTTTCAAATAAAGTTCTGGCGCGATGCGGAGGTACAAGTCCATGTCGAACCGGTTGTGATGCGTGACGAACGGCAGCGCGGTGGCCCCTCCGAGAATCGGATGCATCATCGGAGTTTCAACCTCGAGGTAGCCACGCTGGTCAAGAAATCGCCTCAACTCGCGAACGATTTGGGTTCGGCGGATAAAAATCTCGCGGGCCCGCTCATTCACCAGCAGATCCAGATACCGCCGGCGATAGCGCATCTCCACATCGGCGAGCCCGTGCCATTTTTCCGGCAGTGGCAGCAGCGCCTTGGTCAGAAGCTCGAGCCCTTCCACGCGCACCGTGAGTTCGTTCGTCCTGGTGCGGAACAGCTGGCCGGAAACGCCGATGATGTCTCCCAGATCGAGGAGCTGGAAAAGTTGAAAGGCTTTCTCGCCGACCACGTCAAGCCTGACATAGATCTGCAGGCGCGCACCTTCCCCCGCAAGATGTGCGAAGGCTGCCTTGCCGTGTGGCCGCAAGGCCACGATCCGACCGGCGACGCGCACCGACTCGGGCCTTTCGAGCAGTTCTTGCGCCGTCCGAGGGCCCCATTGTTCTAAAACATGCCGCAACGTGTGGGTAGCATTGAACTTGTGCGGATAGGCTGGGTGTCCCAGCGCGGTGATCTCTTTCAGTTTCTTCTGGCGACCAAGGTACTGATCAAGCGGTTCAAAGTCCAACGGGCGATCCTCTCGGCAATGGAGGGCGTAACCGGTGAGCCGGGCCGCAGTATAACGGTCCGATTCAGCGAGCGTCAAGAAAGCCCCGAGCGGTGGTATACTTCGATCGGCAGCATGCTCCTTAGCCGCGCTCCAGCAGAATACGCCCCTCGAAACGTCTGCGAAGATTGGGTAGCTGCTTTACCGCGCGAAAAAGCGCGAACCTTCGATGCCCTGGTCCGTCAGTGGGAATGCATTTATGCGATGATGAGCATCGCCCTCGACGATGCTGTTTCCCTACGAAGTCGGGGAGAGTTGATCTGCGCCCGGCAGCAGGTTTCCATCGCTGGCGAATTGCTCGAGCCTCTGGCGGGGGCTTTGACGTCTCTGTGCAAAACGCTTTCGCTGCGCGGGCGACGTCTCAGCCGGCTTCCGGTGGTCGAACCGCTCAACACGACCTTTTTCCGGGGTAACACGGGTCGCAGCGCCGCCTCTTGGAATGCCATCCTTCACCGCGTGCTCTTTGGCAACCGCTCTCGCTTTTTCCATAAACTGCGCATTCTCTCCGACACGATCGAGCAGCTCGCGCGCGAGTTCCGCGAAGCGGCCGGGGATATTTCGAAGGGTCTGGCCGTTCAGCCCCACGCGTGCTGGGAGCGGCTCGATTGCTTGCATTATGATTTCAATACCTGCTTGCGAGAAACCGAAGTTGTCTTAAAGTCTTTCCTTCGTATTTTTCCTGCCGAGCAGTTGCCTGCATTGAATGGGGAGCTCGACACCCCGCTTGAGCCCAGCCGCCGCCCGTCTCTTAAACCTCGCTTTTCTCGCGCCCCGGCCTAAGGCCCGCAGTTGGGGTCCTCTGCCGGTCAGCGCTGGACGCCGAGGGTGATTCCAACGAGAATAGCCTGGAACGAGTACGCCATAGGCTGCATCCACTGCAGCGTTCCAGCGAACCTCTTTGTCCTCCATCGATTTGGACACAGGGTGTTATCGGGCGGGAATGGGTTGTACAACTTCTGGAGAGGCTGACGCATCGCACGGGTGGATGCGTCTTGACGGGTAGCGTGGCCCGAGCGAGACGAACCGAGGCTGGGGAGATTCCGGAATCAGAATCAATCCGGCTTGCCCAGCAAGGCAATGCGGCGGCGTTTGAGCGTCTCTATCAGTTGCACAGCCGCAGAGTCTATTCGCTTTGTCTTCGAATGGTGGGGAATACGGCCGAGGCAGAGGATCTGACGCAGGAAGCGTTCCTGCAGCTCTTTCGCAAGATTTCCACTTTTCGCGGCGAGTCGGCGTTTTCCACCTGGCTTCATCGCCTGGCGGTCAACGTCGTGCTGATGAAGCTAAGAAAGAAATCGGGCAAAGAGACCTCGCTTGAGCAGGTGACTGAACCAGACGAAGAATCCGGCGGCCCGCGCCGGGATTTTGGCGCCGCCGACCTGAAACTGAGCGGCTCTCTCGACCGGGTGAACCTTGAGCGTGCGGTGGGGCAGTTGCCGCCCGGCTACCGGGCCGTGTTTGTCTTGCACGACGTCGAGGGGTATGAGCACAACGAGATCGCAGAGATCATGGGCTGTTCGATCGGCAATTCGAAATCTCAATTGCACAAAGCCCGGATGCGCCTGCGCGAATTGCTCCACGAAGAGATTCGCAACAAGGCTCGGGACGAGCGCCGAGCGGCCGGAAGCGCCTCGAATAGCGAGGTCTGACGACGATGAACTGTAACGACTTCCTCGATCAGCTGGATCAGGTGATGGAAGGCCAGCCCTCCGGCGAGGCTCAGGCACACCTGGCAGAGTGTCCCGCGTGCCAGGGCCTGGTCGAAGACGTAAACGCGATCTGGCAGACTGCCCGTTCGATCGGTGCCGTCGAACTAGCTCCCTCCGACCGTGTTTGGACCTCTCTCAGAACCCAGCTTGCCCAGGAGGGCCTAATCCGCGGCGTACGGCACCACTGGGTGAGGGATTGGTTTGCGGGGGTTTTCTCGGCCGCTCCCCGCCCGGCCCTAGCCGGCGCGTATCTGGTGGCGCTGGTCGGCGTGAGCCTGGCGCTGGCCGGTCCCGGCTATCGCAGATTCCAGTGGAATCCGGGCCCCACCCAGCCTCTGAGTGCAGAGCTCGATACCGCTGCGCACGACACGATGGCCATTGTGAACTCCGATCCGACCGTCACTGCTTCGCTGGAGAAGAATCTCGCGATTGTTGACAACTACATCGCTTTGTGTGAAAAAAGCGTGCAGGAAGAACCCGAAAGCGAAATCGCGAGAGATTATCTCTACGACGCCTATCACCAGAAGGCGGACCTCCTCGCGCAAATGAGCGAACGCGGAGACGGTCAATGACCGCCCAGCCCTGTTCTTGGATCGCGCGCCGCTGGAAGGCTACCGGTGTACTCCTCCCCGGCCTTCTCTTCCTAGGGGCCGGCCCGGTCCTCGCAGACCGGCTGGAGCGCCATTTCAAAGTCGAAGCGCATCCGGTCGTGACCATCCACAATCCGACGGGTACGGTTACGGTCCGTGCCTGGACCAAGCCCGAGGTCATGGTCGTCGCCCGACGCGCCACGGCGCGCGTGGAGGTAGATACGGAGCAGAACGCCAATCGCGTCGAGATTATGACCCGCCAGATCCCCGACAATGCCTCGCCGAGCGACCTGCGCGCGGATTTCGAAATCAGCGTACCGGAGGACGCCGAGCTGCAGATTCATAACGATTCCGGCGGCGTCAATGTCTCCAACGTTCTCGGAGATATGAATGTGGAAACCATCGGCGCCGACGTGGCTTTAGAAGATGCCGCCGGCTATCTCACGGTGAAGACGGTCGAGGGTGCGTTTTTGTGCTCGCGTTGCGCCGGACGGATTGAGGCCTCTTCCATTAGTGGCAATTTCCGCTTTATCGACGTGCGCAGCTACCACGTGCGCGCACAAACCTCAGAAGGCAACATTTTCTTCAACGGAGAATTCTTTCCCAACGGCATCTATCAGCTGAAAAACTACAGCGGCGTCATCGAAGTCCGTTTTTCGCCGGGCGATTCAGTTGACATCAGCGCAACCTCGCTCAAGGGCAAGGTGAACAACGAGGCCAAACTTACTCCCTCCTCCCATCAGCATCTCTTGCCGAAGTTCGGCAACGCGCTGTTCGGTACCATGAACACCGGCCGCGCTAAAGTCGAGCTCAGCTCCTTCGATGGTACAATCAACATCCTGAAGCGAGATTGATGGCACCCTAAGCAGCCCGAGTTTCAAGTTCGAATCATTTCATGACCGCTGAAAACCGCATTCGCCGGCTCGTTTGTCTCACCGGTTTCATGGGCAGCGGTAAGTCCACCACCGGACGCCTGCTCGCTGGGCAACTGGGATGGACGCACGTCGATCTCGACCGCCGCATCACGGAAGCTTCCGGCTCGACCATCCCCGAAATCTTTCAGCGCGCCGGCGAGTCCGAATTCCGCCGCATGGAAAGCGAACAACTCGTGCGCATCGTGGCGGAATCCGACACAGCGCAAAAACCGCGCATCGTTTCACTCGGTGGCGGCACCATCGCCCAGCCCCAAAATCTGGCGTTGTTGCGCGAACACGGTGCCGTCCTAATCTGGCTGCGCTGCCCTGTTGATGAGCTTCTTCGCCGCTGCGCCCAGATCACCGACCGGCCCCTTTTCCGTGATGAAGTCAGCTTCCGGCGTCTCCTTGAGGAACGCCTGCCCACCTACGAAGTGGCCGACCATTCCGTCGACAGCGATACCGACCCCTGGCGCGTCGTGGAACAAATCCTGGCGCTGGGCATCTTCCCGAAGGTACCTGCATGATCTCCCGAAAGTGCCGCTTGGCGGTGGTAGGCGTCGCATGGCTGGCTCTTGCCAGTGCTGCCGAACTTCGACGATCGATCCAATCGGTCGAGGCCTACGCGGCCGCTTGGCCGCACCCGACAGCCACGCCTGTCTTTGTCCCAGACAAAGGGAATTTCCGAATCATCGTCAATGGCCAGCCCGTGGGAAAGGAGCAGTTCGAAATCAACCCCGACGGCGGCAATTGGGTGGCGCACGGCAGTTCGGAGATTCAAACCCCCGAAGGCCCGACCCGTATCTCGGGCACTCTCGCACTGCGCTCCGACGGCAATCCGATGCGTTACCAGTGGGCCATCGAAGGCAAGAAGAAAGCCTCTGCCACCATCGACTTCAACAGTCTCACGGCAACGATTGAACTCCATCTGGAAAACGCCAAACCCTACACGCAGCAATTCACCTTCAGCACATCTCCGATTACGGTCCTCGACAATAACCTGTATCACCAGTATGCGATTCTCGCGCGCCTCTATGATCGCGAGAAAAAAGGCCCGCAGACCTTCTCCGTTCTTGTCCCGCAGGAACTCACGCCCGGCACGATCACCGTCGATTCGCTCGGTACCGAAGAGGTCGGCGGCAAGAAACTCGAAAAGCTCAACGCCAAGACCGAAGACCTCGAAATCAATCTCTACCTCGACAACGGGCGCCTGGTTCGCCTCGTGGCTCCCAGCACCAACGCCGAAATCATCCGGGAATAGTTGTTGGTCCTTCGCCGGCGGATCGAGAGACGCGACTGTTAGCTAGTAGGAAATTAACCTCGCGTTTCAAATGGATTTCGCCCCCACCCGGTGACACACTCTGGCCGCCCTTCCCTCCGCCGTATATGTATAAAGAGAACGACCAGACCATCGGCCTGCCGAGCCAAGCTGAGCGCCGCGTGTGCCCTCGCTATCGTCCGTCCTCGGTCGTCTATGTCAAGGTTGGCAAAGAAAACGGCGGCATCGTTCTCAACATCAGTGAAGGTGGAATGCAACTTGCCGCAGGGGAAGTCCTGGGATGGGACGCGGCTCTGCCGCTTTCTCTCAAGCTGTCATATAACGCCGCTCCCATTCAAGCAGACGGACAACTGGTCTGGCTTTCCGAATCAAAACGTACGGCCGGTTTCGAATTCGTCTCCTTAAACCAGCAGGTCCGCGCTCAGTTACGTGATTGGATTTCGCTTGAAGAAAACGCGACGGTTGAAAACCTGCACGCACCCGAAGCCGCGGACCCGCCTGATCTCGAGCCGTCGCCCGAGTTGCTCGCGCTTGAGCGAGAGCCCGTGGCAATTGTCAAATGGGCATCTCAGCCAGACCCCAAAATCTTGCCGGCTGCGGAAAGGTCGTTGGGGTGGCTGCGGATTGCCATGATCTCGATTCTCTGCTTTGTCGCAGGTATGGTCGCCGGTGTCGCCTGGGTGGCACAGCCGGTCGGAAGCCGAGCCGTTCGTCCAGCGAGCCCGAGCACGGCGGTTTCACAATCTGTTACGCGCGACGATCGGCAGCGCACCGAGCCCTCGAACGCCCTCTCCACTGCCGCCATAACTAGAGCTGTCGCGTCGATCTCCTCAGAAAACCCCGAGAATCTTGTTGAGGTGACCGCTCCAGGTGAGGGATCTCAGCCAGAGCTGGTGACGCTGCCACAAATAGCCGTCAGCGCCTCTCTTGGCTCGGTGGTGATCGCGGTGCGGCAGTTTGTGCTGGTTCCGCCTGCCCCGGGATTGGCATCCGAACATCGTCCCAAGCGTCTGGTGGGCGGAAGGATTGCGTGTCCGCCACTGAAGCCCCTTC
>Ga0187779_10000998_pt1 | contig 18129 bp, 18 predicted proteins | sample 1015_Q2_SP10_10__FD_132435 | JGI IMG/M metagenome (GOLD analysis project Ga0187779, IMG submission 132435) | Tropical peat soil microbial communities from peatlands in Department of Meta, Colombia - 1015_Q2_SP10_10_MG | ecosystem: Environmental > Terrestrial > Soil > Wetlands > Peat | place... | reverse complement strand
TACTGGTGCCGTTAGTCAAAGCGTTTGGCATCGACACCGTCCATTTCGGTATCGTTGTCACGGTCAACCTGGCGATCGGCCTGTTCCATCCACCGTTTGGGATGAACATTTTCGTTGCCCAGTCTGTGCTCGGGCTCGACTTGCGCGCGATTTATCGTGGCATCATTCCGTTTCTAATGATCTATCTTGTCGCGCTCGTTCTAATCACCTACATCCCGGCGATTTCGCTCGGCGGGATGCGTCTGATGCTGGGGCTCAACTGAACAATCACGTTTGCTACCGAGCTCTCTTTGCCGCCGCGATGACTGTTTCATAATCCTCTTTCATCTGTGCATTAGTCGCTAGCACGGCCGGTATCACCGAAGTTACGTCCTTTAAGTAACTGGCGGCTTCATCTGGTGCGATGGTGATCGCTTCGCCGCCGTTCTTGATCCAAATCTCCCGGGTTCGCTCAACATCGGCAACGCCAAAGGTTGAAAATACAGCTTCGGCCTTGCGTGCTTCTTCACGCACAATTGCGGCAAGCTCCGGCCCCAGCGACTTCATGAAGTTGCGGTTGACGATACCACCAACCATGAGGAATGACGCAGGAAGGTAGGTCGCTGTCTTGGCCACATCAAAATACTTGAACCCCGTGAGTACGTTGAACGATGAAATCGAGGCGTCGATCGTTTTGTTCTGCATGGCCGGCAGCACTTCGCCGAGCGGGATTGATACCGGCGAAGCGCCGAGCTTCTTGAAGGGCTCGATGTGCAATGGCGCCGCACCCGGCACGCGAATTTTCTGTCCCTTAAAGTCAGCCACCGTGCGGATCGGCTTATGTGACACCACCATCAAGGGGCCGTTGAGTGCCATTATCAGTGGTTCGACGCCCTTGGCCTCGCCGAAGCTCGCAAGCCGCGCCCGCACAGCAGGATCTGCAAGCACCTTCTGACCATGTTCGACACTGTCGAACAGGCCCGCAGCATCGAACATCTGGAAGCGCGGCTCGAGTCCAATCAGGAAGCCGACGGCAGGCATGGCAAATTCGATAGTCCCAAGCGCAACGCCGTCGACCGTTGTCGGGATTTGCCCGAGCTGACTTGCGGGATAGAGTTCCACCTTGATGCGGCCGCCCGAACGTTGTTCGACGCCGGCCTTGAATGCCTTCATCCATTCATGAGGGGCGTCGTTGACCGTCGGCGAGGACAGCTTCATCGTGAATTGTTGGGCATTCGCTGCGCCCGCTAAAACAAGCATGGCTGCAACGGCGGATAGACGACAGAGTAAGCTTCTCATATTTGCCCCCGGCTTTGCATTTTGTGAGTTCGGGCAACAATAATGCGCGGGGCGGGGCGGCCGCTATTGACCTAGATCAATTCTAAATTGCGTCGAGGGAGCATTGATGTGGCTGATACCGTGCTGAACGAAGATGTCCGCAGGGTGGAAAGCGGACCTATCTGGATCTCTTTCAAATCAACATTTTGATGGAGAGCGAGAGCTGGCGGAATAGAATTCGATCAAGCGTCATGCCCCTTTCGCCACAGCAATTTCTAAAGGAAAGTCGTCCACTACTTCGTGACCACTATCGGTCACGATAAATGTGTGACCGAGAAAAATACCAAAAAGGCCGTCTGAGGTGATCGGATTGGGTTCTGCCATGATGACCATACCAGGCTTTAATGTCTCCTCGAATTTTTCGGCCGAAACGTGCTCTGCAACGACGTGCGGTTTATCGGTGACGAGGTCAATCCCATGGCACTGGGTCGGCCGGGATTGGTAACCCTTGTCGCGAAAGAATTTGCTGGCGATACGCATGGCTTCGACAGGTTTCCCCGGCGCAATCTCGGCAATAATGCGTCGATATCCCGGCAGCGTAATTTCGCTCCAGAAGTTTTTCACCATCTCGGTCGGTTCGCCCAGACAGATGGGTGAACCGATTTGGGCGGTATAGCCGCGATAACCAGCGGCGAGCTCCATATTTATGATATCGCCGTTTTGCAGAACGCGGGCCGAGGGGCGGGGATTGCCAAAAATCATCGAGGGGTTCGCCATGGGAGTCGAACCGATGATTAAAAAATCAATGTCGCCGCCGCCCTCGAGGATCGCCGCGCCGGCGGCTGCGCGAAGTTCGTATTCCTTCACGCCGGGGCGAGCCCGCGCCACCATCGCATCCATAGCGTTGCGGCACAGCACGCCGGCTTTTCGCACGCAATCAAGCTCTTCAGCGCTGTGGATCGAAAGTAATTCATGTAAAAACCCGCGCGTGAATTCCAGTTTCGCATCGGGGAGATTTTCTCGGAGCACGTTGTATTGGTTGACCGGCAGATAATCCGCATGTCTCGGATCAATCTCCATCAACCCGATTCGGCCACGCTCTAGTTTCAGCTCCCGGATACGCTCGACCATGATATCGGCGTAGCGACCATTGCGGCTGTGACGGACATCCTTAACGGCGACCTCCACTTGCCGGCGCACGGCCTCAGCGTGCGTGCCGCCCATGGAATAGATTAACGTCGGATCCCCTTCGATGGGCACGAGTATGTAGCTAGAAAGCGCATGCCATTCCCAATGGCCCGTTAGCCACAGCATGCCGCCGCCAAAGCTCCAATGGCTCGGGCCGCCGGGCACGATCATTACATCGAGTTCTTGCTCGCGCATTTTCTGACGCAACGCACGATAGCGACGTTCATACTCGGCTTTAGAGAATTGCTCCCATACAGCATCTCGGTAGTAAGGCGTGTCTCGCATATTGGCGAACGGCAGCGCCTGGTCGAGTTTTGTTCGAACGACAGCCCATGGCTGTGGCCCGATACGCGGCGGGGTGATGCTCATTCCTGGTGTTCCTCGACGATAAATATTTGCGGGATCTAGGCCAAAGGCGAGCCTCAGTCGATGGCTTGGATATTGGCATCTTTTGCAAGTTGTATAGCCGCAGCGAGGTCGTCCTTAAAAAATTGGCCAAATTCGTCCACACTCATTGGCTTTGGCTCAACTCCCAGCTTGGCAAGTTTTTCCTGAAGGGCAGGAGCATTAAGCGCCTTTTCGGTGACGTCATGCAGCTTTTGTACGATATCGTGCGGCGTCTTTGCTGGTGCCGAGAGGCCATTCCAAAAGCGGAAGATCGCGTCCGGATAACCTGCTTCAACAATAGACGGCACATCCGGCAAGACGGCTGCTCGATGCGGCGAGCTCACCGCTAGTGGCGTCAGTTTGTCGTTGCCAAGTGCGGAGGCCGCTGCGGCCAGCGGAATAAAATAGAAGTCGATGCGACCAGCCATCACTTCCGTGAGCCCGCCTTCTCGAAAAGGAACGTGGCGGACGTCAATTCCGGCAGCAAGACGGAATCGCTCAGCGGCCATGTGTGAAGAGGAGCCAATTCCTGCCGACGCAAAAGTCAGGGTGCCTGGTTTTGCCTTGGCCGCACCGACCAAATCGGCCACCGTTCTATACCCACTTTGCTTAGAAACCATAAGCACGTTTGGTGACGTTCCGATCAATACAACCGGAATGAAATCACGAACGGGGTCATAGGATAGCTGTTTGTGTAGCACGCGCTCAGTCGCCATGGAGGACGAGCTCGTGACGAGCGTATAGCCATCGGGGTCAGACCTGGCGACAGAGGCAAAACCAATACTGCCGCCAGCGCCTGGACGCATCTCGATCACCACTGCCTGACCGAGCAGACGCGACACTTCGTCAAGGACGACGCGACTTACTGTGTCAGAGGCGCTTCCGGCGGGGTAAGGGCTAATGACTCGAATTGCTCTGGTCGGCCATTGCTGTGCATCCGCAGCAGCCGCAGCCAATAGAAGAACTGCGCAACTCAGCGTCCGGAGAAACCAAGGTGAGTTTTTGACAATTGAAACCATGTCCTTGTCCTGAAAATAAGGTGATCGACCAAAGCCCCACAGCGACAGCAATATACCTCGGCAAAGTGCGCCAAAGAAAACCATCTCCTCAAATAATGTCCACTTTCGGGGGCAAAGCGGACATCCCACTTTGCATTGCAAACGTCTGCTTTTGACCCAAAGCGGACATCGCTTTCGGACCTTGATCCATGTCAAGTCCGGTCCATTCACGCCCCTCTAGTTTTGCTGACACTCTGTGTTCGGGCCTCGGAGAGGCAATGAGACGGCGCGAGTTCATCAAAGTAATTGCTGGTTCGGCAACCGCGTGGCCGCTTGTGGCGCGCGCGCAGCAGGGCGAGCGCATGCGGCGCGTCGGCGTGATCTCGGGTGGCCGCTCGGACGATCCGTCCTTACTGGCCCGTAACACGGCGTTTGTTCAGGAACTGGCGCAATTGGGCTGGACCGATGGCCGCAACGTGCGCATCGATTATCGCGCGGGCGAAGGCGATGCCGACGATCTTCGCAAATACGCGGCGGAATTGGTCGCGCTCGCACCAGACGTCATCCTGGCTCCTGGTGGCCCGGCCATAGAGCGGGTGCTTCAGGCGACCCGCGTCGTTCCGATCGTTTTTGTGATCGCGATTGATCCGGTCGGCTCCGGTTTCGTCGAGAGTCTGTCGCGGCCGGGCGGCAATGCCACCGGCTTCATGATGTTCGAATACAATCTGTGTGGGAAATGGCTGGAACTACTTAAGCAAGTCGCACCGCACGTGACGCGGGTGGCGGTTCTGCGTGATCCGGCCACCTCTACTGGGGTTGGTCAGTTCGCCGTGATCCAATCTGCGGCGCCGTCGCTCGGCGTGGAGGTCATTCCAATCAACGTGCGCGACGCGCCTGAGATTGAGCGCGCAGTAACCGCCTTCGCGCGCACTGGCAATGACGGCCTGATCGTGACGGCGGGCCCTCTGAGGGGTCATGGGAACCTGATCACCGCGCTGGCGGCCCGGCACAAACTGCCAGCAATCTACGCGAACCGCTTCTACGTGGTCGGCGGCGGGCTGGTCTCCTATGGGGCTGACTTTGTCGATCAGTATCGACGCGCGGCTTCTTATGTTGATCGCATCCTCAAGGGTGAGAAGACAGCCGACCTGCCAGTGCAGGCGCCGAACAAGTATGAGCTAGTGATCAATCTCAAGACCGCGAAGGTCCTCGGCCTCACAATTCCGCCGGCAGTACTTGCCCGCGCCGACGAGGTCATCGAGTAATCGCTTGATGTCCGCCATTGGCCCTTAGCAGACATCCGCGTTTGCACCGCACATGTCCGCTCTTGGGGATAAAGCGGACATCACGTAACGCTGGCGAACAACTCAGGAAGACGAACCTTTGAGTGCGCCTGTCGCACTTTTAGTAATTGTTTCTCCAAGGTCCTTCGTCTGTTCACTGAACACTTTCCATTGCGCTTGCATGAACTCGGTCTGAATTCGCCAAAAATCTTGGAAATCCTTAGCCTGAGATAATTTTTTCGCAAACTGAGTAGCTATAGCGATATTTTGATCGCCGTAACTTTGCATTTTCTTAGTGATATCAGATGATGTAAACAAAGGCGAAGCGGTCATATTTATTTTGAACAAATCGAGATAATTCTCCATTCCCTTGCGGGTTTGCTCAAAACTCTGCGTCATCAGGTCACTCATGCCAGTAAAAGTTGGGTCGCCTTTTGCCATGGTCGCCTCCTGCGCCTCACGAAGACACAACGGCTCAAAACAAAACCGTTTGTTTCATTCTCGTCAACATGGAAAACTGTAGCGTAAGAAAGCTACCACCGACGGTGCTCGCCCGGGCCGACGCGGTGATCGAATAAACGACTTATGTCCGTTCTTGGCCCAAAGCGGACATCAGCCGCCATCAAAGGATCCCGTCTCAGTGCGATTTATTGCTGTGCAGTTTCTCAAGCTGCTCGATTTCATCTTTCAGGTGCAATTTTCGGCGTTTCAGGTCGCTGATCATCAAATCGTCTATCGAATTGTGCTGCAGGGAATCGGCGATTTCATCTTCGAGCTGTTTGTGCCGGCGTTTGAGTTGGGCAAGATGGGGTATCATGTCTGGGCTCCAATTTATGCCGCGCGCAAAGCTGGCACACGCTTTTTGATGAGTTCGCTTGGTATTGTTGCTGCAGTGTTGAGATGGTCCAGTGTTTCAAATTCGTTGCCACAACTCCAACAGCACCAGAAATGATGGATTTCCTCAGTGCTCATAAATTCTGATTGGACAGGGGCGACGGAGTCTTCTCCGCATTTGGCACAAATCGTTTGATGCCGAAAAAATGCGATGGATGTCATTTCGCTTCTCCTAGTTTGGCGGGGAAAGTGATGCCACCAACAAATTAGGTAGAAACCAGATTGGATGCTCTCGGAAAGGAAGGAACGACCTATCCGAAAGCATCCATTCTTGCAGATCTGGAAGATCCGAAGCTCCTCAGCAAAGAATCGCCCAGAGCGCATAGACGATGGCGTCTAAAGTCTGAAGGCGCGTTGATTTGGATCAATTTCGCGACGTCCGCTATTTGGCTCAAAGCGGACATGGCTTTTTGCGCTGCACATGTCTGCTTTTGACCCAAAACGGACATCGGCCGACCTTCAAGGTTACCCCCTTCAAGCAGGCGAATTGAACCAGTACGATGAGCGACGTTCGGGCCGCCGGGGGGCGGTTATGAAGCGGCGTGAGTTCATCGCGGCTCTAGGCGGCGCGGCAGCGTCGCTCGATGTTTTTGTATTGGGTCCGGCTGTATTGCCTGCGACCGCGCAATCGCAGCACATCGATTGGTGCAGAAATGCAACCCATGAGTTTTCACCGGATCAGCAAATCAGTGGCTGTACAGTGGCGATTCAGTCGGGACGGTGGAGTGGCGAGGGCCTCGCCTGGGCCTTCCAAGACCGCGGCCTCGCATATTACGACAAGCGCGACTACGATCATGCCATCGCTGATTACGATAAGGCGATAAAACTCGATCCTAAGAATGCCACCGCTTTTAACTTTCGTGGCTTGGCGTATTACAGAAAACAGGATTACTTCCACGCTATCGCTGACTTCGATGAAGCAATCAGAATTGATCCGGGAAACGCGGAAGTCTTCTATCGACGTGGCACCGTATACGTGCAGAAAAAGGACTACGGCCGGGCCATTGCGGACTACAATGTGGCGATCAAGCTCGATCCGAAATACACATTTGCCTTCAACAATCGTGGAGACGCATACCGGGCCAAGGGTGACTACGACCGCGCCATCGCCGATTACACGGAAGCGACCCGACTCGATCCTCAGTATGCCATAGGCTTCCACAATCGAGGCAATGCGTATAATGCCAAGGGCGACTACGACCGCGCCATTGCCGATTACAGCGAGGCGATCCGGCTCGACCCCAAAAACGCATACACCTACAACAACCGCGGCATCGTATATCGCAACAAGAAAGACTACGACCGCGCCATTGCCGATTACACCGAGGCGATCCGGCTCGATCCCAAGTTCACTTTAGCCTTCTACAATCGTGCCATGGCGTATGGTGCCACGGACCACTATGACATCGCCATCACCGACTACAGCAATGCGATACGACTCGATCCCAAAGACGCTGCCTCCTGGAATGGTCGCTGCTGGAACCACGCGATCATCGGTCAGCCCGAGCACGCGATCAAAGATTGCAACGAGTCGCTGCGATTGCGGCCAAACGACGCCGATACGTTCGACAGCCGCGGGTTCGCCTATTTGAGATTAGGCGCGTTCGACAAGGCCATCGCCGACTACGACGCTGCACTCAGACTCAACCCCGGGTTCGCAAGTTCGCTCTATGGTCGTGGCGTGGCGAAGATCAAGAGCGGCGAGCGCACGAGCGGGAACACAGATCTTGCCGCCGCGAAGGTGATAAAAGCGAATGTTGCCGACGACTTTGCGAAGTACGGAGTGAAATGAACGAAACTGTGCGCAAAGACGATGCCCGCTTCTGGCCCATAGCGGACATTGGCTCTTGAGCTATGCAGGTCCGCTATTGGGGGTAAAGCGGACTGAAAGCACCCCGTTGGTAAGGCGGCGATCCATACTTTCATTTCCCGAAAATTGGGTTCCTGCTTGCGCGAGAGGCATGGACCGCGCCGCACCTGCAATGTGGGCTTCCGCCCACGGCGGCGATGGTGATACCGTTCGTGCACCGGGAACAGCTGCCACTGCCATTCGACCGCACGCGGACCAAGAACGGGCGGCGAAGGCCGAACGGGAGACAATAGATATGAGCCAATCGCGGACTATTACGCCTTTGCTGCTGGGCGGCGCGCTCTTGCTCAGCGCCACATTTTCTCCTGCTGCGCAATCGGAGGAATTGCGCATCGGGTTTATTGCGCCGATGACCGGCATCTTCGCCCAGGTCGGCAAGGACATGGTCGACGGTTTCCAGATGTATCTGGACGAGCACGGCAACAAGCTCGGCGGCATGGATGTGAAGTTCATCCTCGAGGACGATCAGGCCAAGCCCGATCTCGGCGTCACCAAAGCGAAAAAACTGGTGCTCAACGATCAGGTGCAGATGTTCATCGGCGGCGTGCTGGCCTCGACCGGCTATGCGCTGGCGCCGGTCAGCACCGAGCTCAAGACAATTTACATTCCATCCATTCCGGCGGCCGACGATCTCACCCAGCGGCAGCTCGACAAATATCCTTATCTGATCCGCACCGGCTGGTCGTCCTCGCAACCGAACCATCCGTTGGGGCAGTGGGCCTGCGATCAGGGCTACAAGAAAATCGTCGCCGTCTCGGCGGACTATGCCTTCGGCTATGAGCAGGTCGGCGGTTTCCAGAAGACCTTCGAGGATTGCGGCGGCAAAATCGTCCAGAAAATCTGGCCGCCGCTTGGCACCAAGGACTTCGGGCCATTCATCCCTACCATCAAGGCGGATGCCGATGCGGTGTTCTCGATGATGGTCGGGCCGATGACACTGCAATTCCCCAAGCAGCTGCGCGCCTCGGGCTACAAGAAGCCGATCGTCGGCGGCGGCACCAGTTATGACGAGTTCGCGCTGCCGTTCATGGGCGATGAAGTCGTGGGTGACGTGTCGGCCCTGCAATACAGCGCCGCCCTGACAACGCCGAAAAACGAAGCCTTCGTGAAGGCCTATCGCGCGAAGTACAGCAAGGTGCCGTCGTACTTCTCGGAGAGCAACTACACGACGGCACAATTGATCGACGAGACGATCAAGAAATCAGGCGGCAAATGGCCGGGCTCCGAGCAGTTCATCAAGACCATGGCGACGCTGAAAGTCGACGCGCCGCGCGGACCGGTCTCATTCGATGACATGCGCAACCCGGTGCAGAACATCTATATGAAAAAAGTCGAAAAGAAAAAGATGTTCGGCTACGACAAAGACGAGCTTTGGAATACGGTGATCAAGACTTATCCCAACGTCAGTCAGTTCTGGACCTACGGAAAAGACAAATTCCTGGCGCAGCCGGTTTATAGCCGCGACTTCCCGCCCTGCAAATTCTGCGACTGATGAACAGCAAGCTTTGAGAGAGAACCCCGGTACAATGCCGGGGTTTTTTCGTGACAAGATTGCGTCGGTGTTGCAACGCATTACACAGGGTGCAGCGCGACATGGAACAAAAGTGACGCGCCGATCTTATTTTGCGCGGGCAGGAGAGGCGACGTGAAGAAAATACATGAATACCTCGAGCACGCGGCCGAGTGCCGGGAGATGGGCGCGTACTGCGTCGCCCGCGCATCGTACGCAGCTGGAGCAGATGGCGCTCACCTGGGAGCAGCTGGCGGCGTCGCGCAAGCGCCATTTGGAAAAGGCCCGCAGCGCCGGCGGGGGGATCAGGCGCCGGAAGCTACCGACTGAACGCGCATTTTTTCTTTATTCCAAAAAAGATAGGAATATAGTCTTGACAGCGTCACGCTGCTCAGGTAGTGTTCCTGCACGCTCCACATTTGCACCCGAAAACAGCTGACGCAGCGGCGACATAGTGTTGTCGTTTTGTCTTCACATTCGATGTCGGAAATGAAATGCGCCGCCGCGCGCCGGAACCATTCCGCATTTGATCCGTTGAAGCCCAGATTTACGGGTGAGAGTTGAAGTTCCGAGTAACGGAGAAATCTGCCAAGCCTGCCGCAGGCTTTCCTGCTTCAGTATCAACGCAAGAGGGACCACCATGAATTGTTTGAGTATCATGGCAATACTTATCGCTTCGTTTTTGCTGCCTTTCATATCTTCTCCCGCCGACGCCTATAACTCCCGACATTTTCGCCAACGCCAAGCAGGCCATGAATTCGATCGTCAGCTGACATATCGCGGCCCGACCGAGTGCATTTTCACGAATGACGGACGGCGAGTCTGTCATGGTATCGTGGCGCGCCCGGAACTCAATGCCCGTCCCGAATTCGACGCAGCCGGCAACCGCGCATTCGCAATGGCGGATACCGGCACTGTGATCGGCGCGCGTCCGAGCGGTTGCCCGCATTCGTACTGTGGCTGCGGCCTGCGCAAATATCTCGGTCTTGCCGATGAACGTCTCAATCTCGCGTCAAATTGGGCACGCTTGCTGCCGCGCACGCCCGGTCCGGGCCCCGGCGTTGCCGCCGTGCGCAACCATCACGTGATGTACATCGAGTCATCTGCCGGCAACGGGCAATGGATGGTGCGCGACTATAACTCCGGTGGCGGACTGTCGAGAATGCACGTGCGCGATGTGCGCGGGTACGTCTTCGTCAATCCGCGTGGATAATCGGCGCGATCGCGACACAATTTGGGAACTTCCCGGTAACGGTTTGTGTGTAGAATGACATTTACCAACTGTTAACGGACGGCGCAGCGCGCCCAAATGTACCCAAATTCGGCAGAACGCCGTCGATGTACCATCACAGGTTACTGATTTCCGAACTTGAAAGCGCCGTGCGGCGCGGCTCCACGGAGAAACGCCAGGAGACGCTGCGGCGCATCACCGATCTGTTCCTGGGCGAAAAAGAGCGGCTCAGCGAGGAGCAGGTCGAGGTTTTCGACGAAGTTCTGGGTCATTTGATGCAGCGGATGGAGGCCAAGGCCCTCATCGAGCTGAGCGAACGGCTTGCGCCGGTCAACAATGCTCCGATCAAGGTTGTGCACACGCTCGCGCGCGACGATGAAATTGCCATCGCTGGGCCTGTCCTCTCATTGTCGGATCGTCTGACCACGCCGGACCTGATCGAAATTGTCCTGGCCAAGGGCCAGTCGCATTTGCTGGCCATTTCCAAACGCAGCAGCCTGAACGAATCTTTAACTGATGCCTTGATTGCGCACGGTGACGAGGAGGTCATCAGCAAGCTTGCGGAGAATGGCGGGGCCCGCTTTTCCGAAAAGGCCTTTGCCGCTCTCGTAGACAAGCCCGAGCCGAATGAGACAATTCTGGAAAAACTTGGCTTGCGCCTCGACATCCCGTTGCACATCTTTCGCCGGCTTCTTGAACGAGTGACGCAGGCGGTGAGGGAACGCATCTGGGCGTCCGCACCTCCGGAAAAACGCGATGACATCCAGGAAATCCTCGCGAGCATTTCAAATGATGTCATCGACGCAAAAGAAGAGTTCAGCCACGACTTTCCCGCTGCGGAGCGGCTTATCCAGGTGATGAGCGAAAAAGGCGAGCTCGATCAGTTTGCATTGCTGGAATTTGCCAAGGCCCGCCAGTATGCGGCGACGGTTGTTGCGCTCGCCACCCTGTGTGCCACACCGGTCGGCATGATCAAGCAAATGCTTACCGACAGCCGCAACGAACCTTTGCTGGTGCCATGCAAGGCTGCAGGGCTCTCATGGCCGACCTTGCGAGCTCTGTTGCAGGACGATCTGTTATTGGGGCGCGCCGCCAAGGACGATGAACTCAACAGGCTTAAGACCGATTATCTCAAGCTATCGCCTTCGACCGCCAAGAAGCTCCTCGATTTCTGGAAAGAGCAGAAGGCTTCGCAGGCTTAGTTTGTCTTTCCTAAAATTATGCGCGTGCGTGTCCACTTGATGGGCGGACACGCAGTGCTTACTCACCAATTTCCCTAGCCGGGTTGGCCGTGGTTCGCCATGCACTCGCCATAAACAGCGAACTGCGTGGTTTGCCAAGTGTGGAAGCTGTATTTTTCAGCTTCCTTATTGCATTCGCGAATTGCCGCTGACCTCGGCCCGCTTGCCTGTGTCTGCGGATTTGACGGCGCGCCAACTTCCGCCGGGGCATAAGCGTAGCCCAGACGAGAGGTGCTCGAAGCCGCATGGCGGTCTTTGGCAATGGCCGGCGCCGCGATGGCGAACGCACCGAGCGTCAGGGCGAGGGTAAGATATTTACGTGAAGCAATGAGCTGTTTCATGCTCTGTCTCCTTCCGTATGCACGCGTTATGTACAAACTGATCATTGCAATAACGCTGGACCCCGCCCCCGAGTTGCGGCCGGCTTGTGCTCAAGTTCCCTGCGCTGCTGCGCCGCAGGGTGATTTTGCTCAGATTCCGCTGCTGGTGCAGACAATATGATCGTGCATTGCGGCGAGCGACACAGACTCAGGCATCGCGACCTGATATTGAATAATGTCGGAGCTGACGTCAGAAGGGGCACACGATGGAGCTCATGATCATACTGTTCATCATACTTTTCATCTTATGGATGGTATGGCGAATATTCGCAAAAAATCGGGCCGTTCGTGAGGCTGCCCTGGACGAGGCCTGGCACATTGTCCTCAGCGATCCCGACTACGAGCGGCGCCGGCAGGAGGAAGAGGCGCGGTGGCGAAGAGGTTAGTGATTCCTTTGGCCACTAAGGTTTGACGTTCCATTCTTCTTCAATGCGCTGTGCTTCGACCCGCTCTTCCGCCGCGCTCGCGGCAAACTTGCTGCTCATTTCGAAATCGCCGCGCTGCTTGGCTTCCTCGGCCAGCGACTCATATTGAGTGGCGCGTTCGCGGGATTCGGCCGCCCGCCGGATCGCTTCTGTGCGTTTGCTTTTTTCGGCCATGGCCACCTCATTCGATCACTTCATCGGCGCGGGCCAGCACGGTCGGCGGTAGCGCCGCATCGAGAGCTTTGGCGGTTCTGAGGTTGATGAATAGAGCGAATTTGGTCGGCTGTTCGACTGGAAGATCGGCCGGTTTTGCTCCTTTGAGCAGCTTGTCCACAAAAATCGCCGTACGGCGATATTGGTCGGGCCGATCCGGGCCGTACGACATCAACCCGCCGCTATCGACAAATTCCTTATAGCCGTAGACGGCCGGTATCTTGCGCATGGCGGCTTGCGCCACAATTTGCGCACGGAAACTCCAAAGAGCGGGGTCATCGAAGACAATCAAGGCTTGAGCTCGATTATCAGAAGCGCGTGCAAAGGCTTCATCGACGTCCGAAGCCCGCCGCACCTCCAGCTGTTGCAGCTTGATGCCAAGCCTTTGCGCCGCATCCTGCGTTTCGGACATGAAAATTGCACTGATTGGGTTGTCGGGGTTCATCAAGACCGCCACGCGGACGAGATCTCGAATGCACTCGTGAAGGAGCTCGAGACGTTTCCCGCTCAAATCGAGCGTAAGCAAACTCAGTCCGGTGACGTTTGCGCCCGGATGAGAGAGACTGGTCACCAAACCCGTTTTCACCGGCTCGCCAACCGCGACAATCACGATTGGAATCTTGCTGCTGGCAGCTTTGGCCGCGAGGCTTGCAGGTGTTGCAGCCGCAACGATGACATTGACATGCAGGCGCACGAGTTCGTTGGCGAGCGCCGGAAGTCGATCGTGCTGTCCTTGCGCCCATCGCGGCTCGAGCACAATGTTTTGCCCATCGACATATCCAAGATCGCGCAGACCTTCGCGGCACGCATCCCAGAGATGCCGGCCCTCCGGTTCGGTAAACGAAAACAGATAGCCGATCCGCGGGACCTTTGCTTTTTGAGCGCGCGCGGCAAGCGGCCATACCGTTGCGCCGCCGATAAAGGAAATGAATTGGCGGCGTCTCATTCGATCAGCTCATCGGCGCGGCCGGACAAGGGCAGTGGGACCGTTATGCCGAACGTTTTGGCGGTTTTTAGATTGACGTAGAATTCGACTTTTGTCGCTTGCTGCACCGGCAGATTTGCCGGTTTATCGCCCTTGAGAATTCGGCCCGTGTAGACACCGGCGAGACGATATGATTCCGCGATGTCCGATCCATAGCTCACAAGCCCGCCGGCTGCGGTAAACTCCCGTCCCTGGAAGATCGCCGGCACCGCATGGCGAAGCGCAAGCGTGGCGATCTGTACGCTCCGGCTGGTCAGGAAGGCGCCGCCGCCCACGACGAGTCCAGCCGCGCGCAATTGGCTGAGCTTGGCAAAAACCTCCTCGAGCGCGCGATCAGTGCCGGCATCCAATACATGCAGCTCAAGTCCAAGTGTCTGAGCGGCTTCCTTAGCTTCACGCGCATAGGCGGCGGCAAGACTGCCATCGGCCGAGTTGACGAGGAATGCCATGACATGCGCCGTCGGAAGCAATTCATGCATTAACTGAAGCCGCTTCGGCACCAGCTCCACGTTTGTCTGTGTCACACCCGTGACGTTGGCGCCCGGCCGGCTCAAGCTGAAAACCAGCCCGAGATCGATGGGATCGCCGCCGGTTTCAAAGATGATTGGAATGGTGGTTGTTGCTGCCTTTGCCGCCAATGTAGCTGGCGTGCTGGTTGCGGCGATGACCGCCACATTGCGACGCACGAGGTCCTCTGCCATCGCCCGCAATCGGTCGTTCTGGCCTTCAGCCCAGCGGTATTCGATTTTTACATTGTCGCTGTCGGTGAAACCGGTTTCGCGCAGCCCTTTAAGAAAGGCGGCCAGCTGTCGTGCGTAGCTTTGCGCCGACGCCGGATTGAGAAATCCAACGACGGGCATTGGCTGTTGCGCGCGCGCCGCGAATGGCCATGCCGCCGCGCCACCGAGAACCGCGATGAGTTCGCGCCGCCTCATTCGATCACCTCATCGGCGCGCGCGAGCAGCGCGGATGGGATGGTCAGACCAAGCGTCTTTGCTGTCGTGAGATTGATCACCAATTCGTATTTGGTCGGCGCCTGCACCGGCATGTCGGCGGGCTTTTCACCCTTGAGGATACGATCGACGTAACCGGCCGCACGCCGCACCGGATCGTGCGTATTGGGTCCATATGTGATCAGACCGCCATCTACCGCGTAGTAACGGAATGGATAGGTTGCGGGCAGTTTATATTTCGCCGCAAGTCTTAGGATGAGATTGCGGTGCGGCCCCGTCCCGCCCGCGGTTACGATCAGGCCGCTGTTGCCGGATCGCGCGGCCGCAGCAAGAACTCGCTCAAATTCGCTCGCATCGCTTATTCCTACTGGTGTTAGCTCCACTCCGAGCGAATGAGCCACCGACTGAATTGCACCAAGCTGGCCAATGCCAGCTGGTGAGGTCGGATCGCGCAGCACGACAGCATGCGTGACGTTTGGCACGGCTTGCTTGAGCAACTCCACCCATTTTCCACTCATGCTGTATTCGAAATTCGTGAAGCCGGTGGTATTGCCACCGGGCCGCGCGAGACTTTGCACAAAGCCGGCACCGACTGGGTCAGCGACGTTCACGAACACGATCGGAATAGTGCGGGTCACCTGTTGCAATGGTCCGACCGTTACGCTGCCAATCGTGACAATCACGTCTGGCTGGAGTGCAACCAGCTCCGCTGCATAGCGCCGTAGCCGCTCGGTATCACCGCCAGCAAGGCGAACATCGATTGTCAAATCGCGGCCGATTGTCCAACCCAGCTGTGCAAGCGCTTGCTCGAACGCGTCTTGTCGGGCATGCGTCTCGGGGTCGTCCGGACCGAGAATGAAGAGCCAGCCGACGCGCCGGATGCGGTCCGTCTGTTGGGCCCGTAATGAGACGGGACAGGCCGCGATAGCCGCGCCGCCGAGGGCCGCGATAAATTCGCGTCGTCTCATTCGATCACCTCGTCGGCGCGTGCGAGCAGCGGCGGCGGCACCGTGACATCGAGCGCCTTCGCGGTTTTGAGGTTTATCACCAGCTCGTATTTGGTCGGCGCCTGCACCGGCAGCTCGGCCGGCTTTGCACCTTTGAGGATCCGATCCACGTAACCGGCAGCTAGCCGAAACTCGTCGACGACGTCGGGTCCATAGGACAGGAGGCCGCCCGCGGTCGTTACGTAACGGAATGGATAAATGGCCGGTAGCTTGTTACGAGCCGCAAGTGTGACCAGATGATTACGATTGACGGATACAGAGCCGCTCGGTGTCACAATCATCCCGCCGTGGCCCAGCTTGCCAAAAGCGGTGATAGCGCGTTCGATTTCCGCTTCGTCCCGCACTCCGACAGGCGTGACTTGTATTTTCAGGGGCTGTGCTGCTGCCTGTATAGCGCCGAACATAGCAATCCCTGCGGGGTTGGTAGGGTCACGAACCACCGCAACACGCGTCAGGTCCGGCACGATCTGCCTGAGCAGCTCCAGCCACTTTGCGCTCAGGCTGTATTCATAGATCATGAAACCGGTCGCGTTGCCGCCGGGCCGTGCCAGCGAATCGACGAAGCCGGCGCCGACTGGGTCGGTGACCGCGGCGAAGACGATGGCTACCGTGCGGCTAATGGCTTGTACTGCCGCGACGCCTAATGTTCCTCCGGCCAGGATGACCTGCGGCGAGAGCGCCATCAGCTCTGCGGCGAATTTGCGCTCAAGCTCAACGATGTCCGCGCCCCAACGGACCTCGAGCCGAACGTCGCGGTCTACCGTCAAGCCGTGTGCCTGCAGCCCTTGCTGGAATGCCACAAGTCGCGCCTGACCTTCGGGATCATTTGCCGCCCGGTTCATCAGCACGCCGACCAGCGGTATGGCCGGTTGCTGCGCGCGCGCTGCTAAAGGCAGCATCGCTGCCGCGCCGCCGAGAAAGGTGATGAACTCGCGCCGCTGCATGCGCCCCCCGCAGGAACACATCTTCTGCGGCAAATGATAGCAGGTCAGGGGGGAGGTGTGTGGGAAATGCCACAAAACCCGGCCGCGAATGCCCTTTACCGGCGAGGAGTGATCCTGGCGTGCTAACATAATGCGGTGGCTGGTGCTGTGTGACGGGACAGCGCAATGGTCGCTTCCGACAAGCTGTTTGCGGGATCGATCCCCGACCTTTATGACCGGTTTCTGGTCCCGCTAATCTTTGAACCTTATGCGCGCGATCTCGCCGCGCGGCTGGCCAAGGTCAATCCGCGCGATGTGCTGGAGACTGCCGCGGGAACGGGAGTGGTGACTCGGGCAATCGCGGGCCGGCTGCCGAAGTCCGCGCACATCACCGCTACCGACCTCAACCAGCTTATGCTCGACCAGGCAAAGGCGAGGCAACCGGGTGGCCGCCGTATCGATTGGAAGCAGGCGGACGCGCTCGCGCTTCCGTTCAAAGAAAAAGCTTTCGATGCCGTCGTCTGCCAGTTCGGTGCGATGTTCTTTCCCGACAGAGTCCGCGGCTACAAAGAGGCGCGTCGCGTGCTTAGGCCTGGCGGCCATTTCTTCTTCAACGTGTGGGACCGTATCTCGGAAAACGATTTTGCCGATACGGTCACCGAAGCGCTGGCGTCTGTCTTTCCCGAAAACCCTCCGCGCTTTCTCGCGCGCCCGCCGCATGGCTATCATGATGAGAAACAAATCCACGACGAGTTAACCGCCTCAGGATTTAAAGACATCGCGATCGAGGCCGTGGATGCTCGCAGCGAAGCGCCGTCGCCGACTGATCCCGCGATCGCGTATTGCCAGGGTACACCGCTGCGCAACGAGATCGTGGCGCGCGATCCTTCGCGTCTCGAGGAGGCAACTACGCGAGCGGCGGAAGCCCTTGCGCGCCGCTTTGGCCCGGGTGTTGTCGATGGTCGTATCCGCGCTCTGGTGATCAGCGCGGTGCCCCAGTTGCGACGTCACCCCGAATAAACCCGCCCGGCATCGCCGGGCCATTTTTTTGGTACACCATGGCAGACCCGATCGTCTCTTACGGAGTCAGTTGACGTCGGCTTAGGGCTTGCAATCCTTCGCGTACGGATCGGCATTGTCGGCAAACACTTTCTCGACCAGCGAGGTTTGGTATTTGCCATCGGCGCGTTTGACGACTTTCGTCAGATAGAAATCCTCGATTGGGTAGCCGTTGACATTGAATTTGAATGGCCCGCGCAGCGACTTGAAGTCCGCCTTTTTGATCGCCGCGCTCAGCGCCTTGCTGTCCGATACATTGCCCTTGAGTGCACGCACCGCGCTGTCGATCAGCATGGCGGTATCGTAGGCCTGCATCGCATAGGAG
>Ga0187779_10000997_pt1 | contig 18130 bp, 18 predicted proteins | sample 1015_Q2_SP10_10__FD_132435 | JGI IMG/M metagenome (GOLD analysis project Ga0187779, IMG submission 132435) | Tropical peat soil microbial communities from peatlands in Department of Meta, Colombia - 1015_Q2_SP10_10_MG | ecosystem: Environmental > Terrestrial > Soil > Wetlands > Peat | place... | reverse complement strand
GACCACGACCTCGACAACGGCTTGCCCACCCGGGCCGTCCACGCCGGGCAGGAGCCGGAGCCGCTGGCGGGCGCGGTCACGATGCCGATCTTCCAGACCTCCACTTACGTGCAGGAGGCGCTGGGGCGCCACAAGGGCCACGAGTACGCCCGGGTCAGCAACCCGACCCGCGAGGCGCTCGAGCGCAACGTGGCCGCCCTCGAGGGCGGCACGCACGGGCACGCGTTCGCCTCCGGGATGGCGGCCATCGACGCGGTCCTCACGCTGCTCTCCGCCGGCGACCACGTGGTGTGCGGCGAGAACGTCTATGGCGGCACCCACCGCCTGATGGAGCAGGTCCGCTCCCGGCACGGCCTGTCGTTCAGCTACGTGGACACCCGCGACGCCGGCGCGGTCGAGCGCGCGATCCGGCCGAGCACGAAGCTGCTGTTCGCCGAGACCCCGACCAATCCCATGATGCGGCTCGCCGACCTCGCGGCGCTCGGGGCGCTCGCGGCCGCGCGCCGGCTGCTGTTCGTGGTGGACAACACCTTCGCCACCCCGATCTTCCAGCGGCCGTTCGAGTTCGGCGCAGACCTCGTGGTGCACTCCACCACCAAGTACCTGAACGGGCACTCCGACATGGTCGGCGGCCTGGTGGTCGCGCGGCGCGACGACCTGGCCGAGCAGCTGGGGTTCTTCCAGAAGGCCATCGGCGCGGTGCCGGGGCCGTTCGACTGCTGGCTGGTGCTGCGCGGCACCAAGACCCTCGCGCTCAGGATGCGCCAGCACGACGCGAACGGGCGCCGCATCGCGCAGTGGCTCGCCGGCGACAAGCGGGTGCGGACGGTCTACTACCCCGGGCTGCCCGGCCACCCGCAGCACGAGCTGGCGTGCCGCCAGATGTCGGGCTTCGGCGGGATGCTGTCGTTCGAGGCGGGCTCGCTCGAGCGCGCGCGCCGGATCGTCGAGGCCACGCGCCTGTTCGCGCTGGCGGAGTCGCTGGGCGGGGTCGAGAGCCTGATCGGCCACCCCGCCACCATGACGCACGCGGCGGTGCCGAAGGCAATGCGCGAGGCGATGGGACTCACCGACGGACTGGTGCGCCTGTCCGTCGGCATCGAGGACGCCGACGATCTGATCGCGGATCTGGACCGGGCGCTGGCCGCCTAGCGCCTGAAACGCGGCCCCGGGGGCCGCGTAGGGGGTGTCGGAACCCTCTGGGAGAGGCAATGACGAACCCGAATCAGGAGTTGCCCGCGCGCCGGCCGCGCACGGTGCTCACGCAGATCTCCTCGCGCGCCTGGGAGCACGCCGCGGATCGTGCGGCGCTCAGCACGCTGCGCGCCATCCCCGGCTTCGACGAGGTCGTGCGCAAGGTGTACGGCTTCTTCGGCGAGCGCGGCGTGCGGCTGCTGTTCCAGGCCAACGCGGTGCGCGTCGGGCCCAACCAGTTCCCGCGCGTGCACGCGGCGTTCACCGACGCGTGCGCGACGATGGACTGGTCGCCGCGCCCCGACCTGTTCGTCTCGCAGACGCCGCTGGTGAACGCCGGCGCGTTCGGGATGGACCACCCGTTCATCGTCCTGAACTCGGGCGCCCTGGCGCTGCTGGACGACGAGGAGCTGCGCACCATCCTCGGCCACGAGCTCGGCCACGTGATCAGCGGCCACGCGCTGTACCGCACCATCCTCGTCATCATCCTCGAGTTCGGCTTCCGCAACCTCCCCTTCCTCGCCGGCATCGCCCTGCTGCCGATCCAGATCGCGCTGCTCGAGTGGTACCGGAAGAGCGAGCTGTCGAGCGACCGCGCGGGGCTGCTGGCGAGCCAGGACCCGATCGCCTCGATGCGGATGTTCATGAAGCTGGCGGGCGGCGGGAAGCTGGACGAGATGAACCTCGACGCCTTCCTCGCGCAGGCGAAGGAGTACGAGGAGGGCGGCGACGCGATGGACACGATCTACAAGGTGCTCAACACGCTGGGCTACACCCATCCGTTCCACACCCTGCGCGCCGCCGAGCTGCAGCGGTGGGTCGCGGGCGGCGAGTACGACCGCATCCTCCGCGGCGAGTACCCCAGGCGCGGCTCCGACGAGGACAAGCAGCCCCTCACGGCCGACCTCGGCGAGGCCGGCAAGTACTACGCCGACCAGGCCAGGGGCGCGGTGGACGCGGTGGCCGGCGTGGCGAAGAAGGCGCGCGACGCCTTCCAGAACGCGTTCCGGGGGCCGGGCAGCCAGTGAGAATCCTCGTCGTCGGCGGCGGCGGCCGCGAGCACGCCCTCCTGTGGGCGATCCGCCGCGACGCCCCGCAGGCCACGCTGTTCTGCCTGCCGGGCAATGCCGGCACCGCCCGTCTTGCCACCAACCTCCCCGGCCACTCCAGCGACGTCGAGCAGGTCGCGAAGGCCGCCGCCGAGCAGCGGGTGGACCTGGTCGTCGTCGGACCTGAGGCGCCGCTGGCCGCCGGGCTGGTCGACCGGCTGGCCAAGGCCGGCATCCCGGCCTTCGGCCCCACCGCCTCCGCCGCCCGCATCGAGTCGTCCAAGGCGTTCTCCAAGGGGCTGATGCTCGACCACGGCATCCCGACGGCGCAGGCCCGCACCTTCACCGACCTCGATTCCGCCACCAGATACATCCGGCAGCACGCCGAGCCCCTGGTCGTGAAGGCCTCCGGCCTCGCGGCCGGCAAGGGGGCCGTCGTCTGCCGGACCCGTGCCGACGCCGAGGCCACCGCCTCGGGCATGCTCAAGGACCGCTCCTTCGGGACCGCCGGGGCGGAGATCCTGGTCGAGGAGTACCTGGACGGCGAGGAGCTGTCCGTGCTGGCCATGACGGACGGGGAGCATTTCGCCGTGCTGCCACCGGCCCAGGATCACAAGCGACTCCAGGACGGGGATCATGGGCCGAACACCGGGGGCATGGGAGCATACAGCCCGGTGAGCATAGCGTCGGGAGCACTGCTGACCAAGGTCGCCGATCAGGTCTTCACGCCCACCCTGGCCGCCCTGAGAGACATGGGAGCACCTTATAGGGGAATGCTTTACGCAGGATTGATGGTCATGCACGACGGCAGCATCAGGGTGATCGAGTTCAACTGCCGCTTTGGTGATCCTGAAGCGCAGGCCATCCTTCCCGTGCTCCCTGGCGGGGTGCTCCCGGTGCTCCGGATGATCGCCGAGGGGGGTTGGATGCCACCGGGGCACACCTTGGGCGACGCCCGGTGCGCCGCCGTGACCACCGTTCTGGCCGCGGCCGGCTACCCGGACAGCCCGAGGAGTGGGGCCCCCATCAGCGTCCCGCCCGGCCTCGAGGCCGACCCCGCGGTCCACGTCTTCCACGCCGGGACCACGACGGCCAGCGACGGCTCCCTCCAGGTGGCGGGGGGTCGGGTGCTCGCCGTGACGGCCACCGGGCCCACGGTCGCCGCGGCGGCGGAGAAGAGCCGGGCGGCCGCCGAGGCCATCGGCTTCGAGGGGAAGCAGTTCCGGCGGGACATCGGCTGGCGGGAGATCTCCCGCCGGCGGTAGCCTCCGCGTTCCAGCCTTCAGAGCGGCAGCCCGTGCCAGAGCTTCCCGAGGTCGAGACCATCGCCCGAGACGTGCGGCCCCACCTCGTGGGCGCGGCCATCCGCGCCGTCCGGGTCGCCAAGCCCGACGTCCTGCGCGGCATCGGCCGCCGGGCGTTCGAGCGCTCCCTCACCGGGCGGCGGTTCACGGCCGTGGCCCGCCGCGCCAAGCACCTGGTCCTCGTGCTCGACGACGGCCACCGCCTGGTCATCCAGCCCCGCATGACGGGCTCCCTGCTCGTGACGCCGGCGTCCGCCGCCGCGGACCGGTACGTCGTGATCCTGGCAAGCCTCTCCACCGGCCGCTCGCTCGCCTACCGCGACGTGCGGCGGCTGGGGGCCGTGCACCTGCTGAGCGCGGCGCAGTGGGCGCGCTACACGGCGCGCATCGGCCCCGAGCCGCTGGAGCGCGGCTTCACGGCCGCGCGGCTCTTGGGGCTGCTGGCGGGCGGCCGGCTCGCCGTGAAGAAGGCCCTGATGGACCAGCGGCGCCTGGCCGGCGTCGGGAACATCTACGCCAACGAGGCGCTGTGGGGCGCCGGCATCGATCCCTCCCGCGCCGCCCGCACCGTCACCGCCGCCGAGGCACGGCGCCTGCACCGCCACCTGCTCGCGATCCTGCGGCGCTCGATCCGCCGCCGCGGCACCACGGTCCGCGACTACCGCACCGGCACCGGCGAGCGCGGCGCCTACCAGTCCCGGCTGGCGGTGTACGGCCGCGCCGGCCGTCCCTGCCGCCGCTGCGGGCGACGCATCGTGCTGACGCACGCCGTGGACGCGCGCGCCACCTACTTCTGCCCCGGATGCCAGCGCTAGCCCTGCTCGACGCCCCGGCCGCGGTCGGCCTCGAGGCCCTCCGCGCCCGCGTCAAGGCGACCGCGCGCCGCCGGCCCGGCGTGTACCAGTTCCTGGACGCGAACGGAAACGTGTTCTACGTGGGCAAGGCCAAGGACCTCAGGGCGCGGCTGCTGAGCTACTTCTCCGCCCCGTGGCCCGACAGCAAGTCGGCGCACCTCGTGCGGGCGGCGGCGGACATCGTGTGGCACTACCAGCCCAGCGAGTTCGCCGCCCTGCTCGAGGAGCTGCGGCTGATCGCGCGGCTGCGGCCGTTCTCCAACGTGCGCGGCAACCGCACCCGGCGCCGGATGGTGTTCGTCAAGCTCACCGGCGGCGCGGCGCCCAAGCTCAAGGTGAGCGAGCACACGGCCGACCGCGCCGCGCGCTACTACGGGCCCTTCCAGAGCCACTGGCGCACCGCCGACGCCGTGCGCGTGCTGTCCGACCTGCTGCGCCTCCGCGACTGCGCGCAGGACCGGCCGATGCGCTTCGCCGGCCAGGGCGACCTGTTCGGTGCGAGCGAGCCGGCGGCCTGCCTGCGGCACGAGCTGGGCACCTGTCTCGGACCGTGCGCCGCGAAGTGCACCGCCGAGGCGTACCGGGACGCCGTCGCGCACGCCGCCGCGTTCCTCGAGAGCCGGGCGGTCGCGCCGCTCGACCGCGTCGTGGACGCGATGGCGGAGGCGTCGGACGCGCACGACTTCGAGCGCGCCGCCGCGTGGCGCGAGAAGCTGGAGGCGCTCGAGTCGCTGTTCGCGGCCGTCTCGCGACTCCGGGCCGCGACCGAGGCGTTGACCTTCGTCTACGCCGTGCGCGACCGCACCGGCGCCGGGAAGGGCGGCGGGGGCGGCCGACACGACGACCGCGTGTACCTGGTGCACCGCGGGATGGTGCGCGACCTCGCGCCGTGGCCGAAGACGCCGATCGAGCGCGGCGCCTTCGCCGCCTCAGTGGAGCGCTGGGCGAGCCAGGGCACCGGCGGACCCGCCGCGCACACCGCGCCCGAGATGGACGAGCTGCTGCTGGTGACGAGCTGGTTCCGTCAGCACCCGGAGGAATTCGAGTCCACCACGCCGCTCGCCGAGTGGCTCTCGGCGGGAGCCGGCGCGGCCCGCTAATCCAGCGGAACGATCCTCGCCCGGGGAGGGATTCCGGGCTCCGTCTCCATGATCGCCACCGACGGCTTGAGGTCGAACCGCCGGGGACCGGCCGCACCGGGGTTCACGACCACGGTGAAGTCGGCGAGGTCGCGGATCAGCGCGCGGTGCGTGTGTCCGAAGACGATCACGTCCGCGTCCGGGAAGGCCGCCTTGAGGGCGTCGGGTTCCGGCGAGCCGAACTGGTCGCCGTGCGTCACCACGAACCGGAAGCCGTCGATTTCGACTTCGGCCACTCTCGGCAGGCGGTGCCGGAGCGTCCCGCCGTCCACGTTGCCGTAGACCGCCGTCACCGGCGCCAGCAGCGCCAGCTCGTCCAGGACCTCGCCGTCGCCCACGTCGCCCGCGTGGAGGATCCGGTCCACCTGCGCGAAGACGTCGTGCACCCCGGAGCGGAGCCGGCCGTGCGTGTCCGCGATCAGCCCCAGGCGCATCAGCGGGGCAGCGCCTTGCCGTCCCACCGCGGCACCAGGTCCACGTCGAGGCCCAGGTGATCCACGACCCGCTGCACGATGAAGTCCACCAGCTCCGCGATCGCCTTGGGGCGGTGGTAGAACCCCGGAGCAGCCGGGAGCACGGTCGCGCCGGCTTCGGTCACCGCCACCATGTTCCGGAGGTGCACCAGCGACAGCGGCGCCTCCCGTGGCACCAGCACCAGCCTGCGCCGCTCCTTCAGCGCCACGTCCGCCGCCCGCTCGACGAGGCTGCGGCTGTTCCCGGTCGCGATCCCCGCCAGCGTCGCCATCGAGCACGGGCAGATGACCATGCCTGCCGTCCGGGCCGACCCGGAGGCGGGACGCGCACCCCGGTCGTCGTCACCGAAGACTTCCACGTGCCGCCACGCCCGCCCCATGCTCCGGGCCAGCGCCGCCCGCGTCCCGATGCCGCACTCCTCGCGCAGCAGCCGCCACCCGTGCGACGACACGATGAGCCACACCGGCACGTCGGCTTCCGCGAGCACCTGGAGCAGCCTGACTCCGTACGGAGCACCAGACGCTCCCGTCATCGCCATCACGACCGGCAGCCGTGTCATCCGCCTCTCCTGTTGGGAGCGGGCCGTCGCACGGGGTGCACCGGCGGCTTGGCCGGCGGAGGACGCCGCGGTGCTCCCGGCTTCGCTGGACGCTTGCCACCCGTAGGCCCCGGCGCGCCACCGCCAGATCCGGCACGGCGGTCGCCCTCGATTCGTGCTCCCACTCCCACCCCAAGCCTCATCGGAGCACCGCGTCCAGGATCGCCCCCGCCATGACCGCCGCCGAGATGATCCCGTTCATGGAGAAGAAGGCCGCATCGAGGCGCGAGTAGTCGTTCGGCCGCACCAGCCTGTGCTCCCACACCAGGAGCGTCACGGCAGCCGCGACGCCGGAGAAATACCATGGCCCAAACCCTGATGCTACGCCGAATGCCACCAGTGCCACCGCTGCGGCGGCGTGCAGCAGCCGCGCCGTCGCGATGGCGCCGCCGGGCCCGAGTGCCACCGTCAGCGACCGGAGTCCGTGCTCCCGGTCGAACGCCTCGTCCTGGAGCGAGTACAGCACGTCGAACCCTCCACCCCAGCAGGTCACCACCAGCGCCAGGAGCAGGATGACCCACCACGGCGTGCTCCACGCACCGGTGACGGCCAGGTAGCCGCCCACCGGCGCGATGGCCATCCCGAGGCCGAGCCACAGGTGCGACAGCGGCGTGAACCGCTTCGCGTAGGAGTACGCCGTGACCCACGCCAAGGCCACCGGGGAGAGAGCCAGGCACAGCGGGTTCAGCAGCGCCGACGCCAGGACGAACAGCGCGGACATGACCGCGACCAGCACCCAGGCCTCCACGAGCGACATCCGGCGCCTCGGCAGCTCGCGGCCGGCGGTGCGCGGATTGAGCGCGTCCAGCCGCCGGTCCGCGATCCGGTTGAAGCCCATGGCGGCGAACCGCGCCGCACCGAACGCCGCCACCACCAGCAGCACCGCCCGGAGCGTCACCGGCCGGACCCGCGCCGCCGCCGCCACCCCCACCAGGGCGAACGGGAGCGAAAACACGGTGTGGGCGACCTTCACGAAGTTGGCGTACGCCGCCAGGCGTCCCCCGCCGGAGAGCACCTGGCCGTCCACCCCGCCGGCGCTCGTCACGGGAGGCGGATGCCGAGCCGCGCCCACTTCTCCGTCACGGCCTTTCGGGTGGCCTCGTCCATCACGATCCGGTCCGGCCACTCGCGCGTGAATCCCTCGTCCGGCCACTTCCGCGTGGCGTCGATGCCCATCTTGGACCCGTAGGTGAACGCGCGGCTCGCGTGGTCCAGCACGTCCACCGGGCCCATCGTGAAGCGCACGTCGCGCTCGGGGTCGATGTGGTTCAGCGCCACCCACCACGCCTCGTCCGGGTTCCGCACGTCCACGTCCGCGTCGAGCACCACGATCACCTTCGCCAGCGCCATCAGCCCCTGCCCCCACAGCCCGTTCATCACCTTCCATGCGTGGCCCGGGTACTGCTTGTCGATGCTGACGAACACCAGATTGTGGAAGATGCCGTAGGCCGGCATGTGGTAGTCGACGATCTCCGGCAGCGTGAGCTGGAGCAGCGGCCGGAAGATCCGCTCGGTGGCATGGCCGAGGTAGTAGTCCTCCATCGGGGGACGGCCGACGATGGTCGCCGGGTAGATCGGGTCCCGGCGCATCGTGATCGCGGTGACGTGAACCCGCGGATACCGGTCGGCCAGCGAGTAGAAGCCGGTGTGGTCGCCGAAGGGCCCCTCGACCACCAGCTCCTCCGCCGGGTCGATGAATCCCTCGATCACCACCTCGGCTTCGGCCGGCACCTCGAGGTCGCTCGTCACCGCCTGCGCCAGCCGGACCGGGGCCCGCCTCAGGAAGCCGGCGAACAGGAACTCGTCCACGGCGGGCGGCAGCGGCGCGCTCGCCGCGTACATCGACGCCGGGTCGGCCCCGAGCGCGATGGCCACCGGCATCCGCTCCCCCCGCTGCGCCATGGCCCGCCAGTGCGCCGCCCCGACCTTGTGCCGCTGCCAGTGCATCGCCAGGTCGCGCGGCCCCTGCACCTGGATCCGGTACAGCCCGACGTTCCGTGCTCCCGACGCCGGGTCACGGGTGATCACCATGGGGAACGTGAGGTACGGTCCCCCGTCATCGGGCCAGCAGACCAGGTGGGGGAGCTGCTGCAGGTTCGCGTCCGATTCCCGGAGCACGACCGCCTGACAGGGAATCGGTCCCGTGGCACGCTGGGGAGGCACCCTGGCCAGCTCGGCCAGCTTCGGGAGCATGGACAGCTTCCCGGCCAGGCCCTCCGGTACCTCGGCCTTGAGCAGCTCGGAGATCCGTGCTCCCACGTCGTCGAGCGCCGGCGTCTCCAGGGCCATCGCCATGCGCCGCATCGAGCCGAACAGGTTGATGGCGACGGGCAGCCGGCTCGGCGCACCGTCGGGGAGCACGGGGCGCTCGAAGAGCAGGGCTGGCCCGCCGCCCGGGCTCTTCATGCACCGGTCGGCGATCTCCGTGATCTCCCGGTCCACGGAGACGCTTTCCCGCACCCGGACCAGCTCGCCCGCCTCGTCGAGGGCGGCGATGAAGTCGCGCAGGCTGTCGAGGCTCATCGGGACCCTTCCCCGAGGCTCATCGAGCCCCCCAGTGGATGGCGGCGATGCCGCCGGTCAGGAGTTCGAAGCCACCGTCCCGGAACCCGGCCGCCGCCATCCGCCCGAGCAGGGCGGCGGGGGCCGGGAACGACTCCACCGAGGCCGGCAGGTACGCGTACGCCGTCGGATGCCCGGAGACCAGCCGGCCCACCACCGGCAGGACGCGCCTGAAATAGAAGAGGTAGAGGGCCCGCAGCGGCGCCCAGGCCGGGGTGGTGAAGTCGAGGACCACCAGCCGGGCGCCCGGCCGCAGCACCCGCAAGAGCTCCCGCAGGCCGGCGTCGAGGTCCTCCAGGTTCCGGACGCCGAACCCGACGGTGGCCCCGTCGAAGCTGCCGTCCGCGAACGGCAGCGCCAGCGCGTCCGCCGCGGCCGGCCGCACCGGGGCGCCGGCGGCCTTCCGCGCCCCGAGGTGCAGCATCGGAACGGCGAAGTCCGCCCCCACCACCCGGCCCGTGAAGCCCCTCCGCCCGGCCAGCTCCGCCGCGAGGTCCAGCGTGCCGGCGCACGCGTCGAGGAAGGTGCCCGAAGCGCGGGCTTCCCAGCCGAGCCGGTCCACCGCCTTCCGGCGCCACGAGCGGTCCACGTTGAGGGACAGCAGGTGGTTCAGGAGGTCGTAGCGCGGCGCGATGGCGGAGAACATCTCGCGCACGTACCGGCGCTTGTCGGATGGGGCCGGTGGGGGCGCGGGCGGAGCCGACGTCATGCAGTCCGGCGGAGCGGCATGGGACGCGTAGATTACCCCCCGCATGCCGACGGCGAAAGACCTCCAGGCGCTGGGCGACCAGGAGGTCGTGGAGCTGGCCAAGGCCGGCAGGGAGACCGCGTACCGCGAGCTGCTCAGGCGGTACGAGCGGCCCGTCTTTTCGCTCATCTTCCGCATGGTGCGGGACCGGGCGCTGGCCGAGGACCTGGCGCAGGAGACCTTCCTGAAGGTCCTGAACGCGCTCGGCAGCTACCGGCCCGAGTACAAGTTCTCCTCGTGGATCTTCAAGATCGCCAACAACGCCGCGATCGATCAGCTGCGGCGCCGCGAGCTCGACACGCTCTCCCTCGACGGCAGCCCCGACGCCCGGACCGCCGACGAGGTGGAGGCGACGGCGCTGCAGGCCACGGACCGCGCGGAGACGCCGCTCGAGGAGCTGGAGTCGCGGGAGACCGGCGCCGCCATCGAGCAGGCGATCGGCCGGCTGAGGCCCGAGTACCGGACCTGCATCCTGCTGCGGCACGTCGAGGGCCGGACCTACGAGGAGATCGCGGAAGTCATGGACCTGCCCCTGGGCACGGTCAAGACCTACATCCACCGCGCCAGGCTCGAGCTGCGGGAATACCTGGCCGACCTCAAGACCTGAAACCGCTGCCGCCCCGATCCCGTAAGGGGGGGCAACGAGGGAGGTAAGTGGCGTGAGGGACAAGCAGTTAGACGATTCGGACCTGGACCTGCTCGTGCTCCGCGAGCTGTCCAGCATGCCGAGCCTCGCACCCAGCCGTGGATTCCGGGATCGGGTCATGGCGCGCGTGAGCCTCCCCAAGCCTGCCCCGCTGGTCCGGCTGCAGCGCGCCGGCGCGTGGGCCCTGCAGCCGCGCCGCGCCGCGGCGCTCGCGACGGCCTACGCGGCGTGCGTGCTCGCGACCATCCTGCTCGCCGGACCCTGGGTCGCGGCGCACGCGGGTGTGCTGGCCGTCGCCGGATCGTGGGTCGTCGCGCACGTCGGCGCCTGGGTGAACGCGGGCCTCATGGCCGTCGCGACGTGGGGCGTCCGCTCCGGCGTGGTCCAGGCCCTTCGCGAGGCCTTCGGCACCGGGCTGCGGCTCTGGGCGACGCTCGCCACGGCGGCCCTGCTCTACACCGGCAGCGGCTACGGCCTGCACGTTCTCCTGAAGGCGCCGCGGAGGAGCCATGAGCTCGGTCGCGCGTTGTAGCGCTCTGGCGCTGGCCCTCGCGGTCGGTGCGTCGGGCAACGCCGCCGCCGGCCCGCGGCACGCGACGGCGAACGACGCCGCCTCGCGCCTGGCCGAGGGCCTCCGCTTCCTGGAGCGGGTGCTGCACATCCAGCAGCACGGCGGCCAGGTGGCGTCGTTCACGATCTCGATCGGCGCCCGCGAGGCCAGCCTCGAGCTGGACCTCGCCGGCGGCGGCACCCGGGTCGTCGTCCTCAAGGCGGGCGGCCTGTTCATCGACAACCAGCTGGTCGGACCGTACGCCGTCGCCGGCGGGCTCGAGCATTCGTGGCGGAGGCTGCTGGCCGACGCCGGCTCGCTCGACACGCCGCAGCTGCTGGCCGCGCTGCGCGCGTGGAAGGTGGACGGCCTGTCGGGGGACGACCTCGCCGCCAAGCGGCGGATCGACGAGGCCCTCAGTCCGCTGTCGGCGCAGCCCGCCGTCGCCGCGAGTGCCGCGGCTCCGGGTGCGACGCCGACCGAGTCCGCGGCCCGGCCGACGGCTCCGGCGCTGCCCGCGCTCCCGGCCCCGGTCCTCGAGGCCCCGGCGCCCGCGGTGGCGCCGCCGGCGCCCTCCGCGATCCAGCTCCTCTTCCAGGACGTGAAGAACGTCGTGGCGATGTTCGTCGCGCTGGCGATGACCGGATTCGGGACCGTGTTCTTCGCCCGCCGCTACCTCGAGGTCGTGGCGGACACCGCGTCGCAGGCCTTCGGACGCTCCCTGGTGGTGGGCGTGCTCGGCCAGCTGCTGCTGCTGCCGACGCTCGCCATGCTGGTGGTCGGCCTGATCTTCACCATCGTCGGCATCCTGCTGCTGCCCTTCGCCATGATCGCGTTCGTCATCGCCGCGTGCCTCGCCGTGCTCGGCGGCTACCTCGCCGTGGCCCACGCGGTCGGCGAGAGCGTGAGCCGCCGGCGGATGGCCAACGGCGCCTTCGTGCGGAGCCCCAACGCCTACGGCTACCTGTTCACCGGCCTCATCGGCCTGCTCGGCCTGTGGGCCGCCGCGGCGCTGTTCGGCTGGGCGGGACCGGTGGTGTACGTCTTCCGCGCGGCGGCGTTCGTCGTGACCTGGCTCGCCGCCACCGTGGGCTTCGGCGCGGTGCTGCTCTCGCGCGCCGGCCTGCGGGACACGTTCACCGGCCGTCACCTGGGCGACCAGTCCGGCGAGTACCTGTGGGCCACGCCGCCCGCCACGCCGACCGCGGGCCGGCCCCGCCGCGACCCGTGAGCGCGCGACCGGCGTTCGCCGCGGCGGTCGCCCTCGCCGCGCTGCAGCTCGCGCCCGCCGCGCGGGCGCAGACCCTGCGCACGCTCACCTCGTCGCGCCAGCTGCACGGGGAGTCGGCGCTCGCGGTGAGCGTGACCTACGTCGCCGGCCACTTTCGCCTCGTCCCGGCGCCGCCCGGCACGCTCTACCAGCTGGAGTTGCGCTACGACGAGCAGAAGTTCACGCCGGTCCGCGAGTACGACCCGGCGTCGGGCGCGCTGAGCCTGGGGCTGCGGAGCCGCGGGCACGTCACGCTCGCCGACCGCCGCGACGACGAGGAGGTCCCGACGATGGACCTCGGCCTGGCGACCGGCGTGCCGCTCGCGCTGTCGGTGGACCTCGGCGCCGCCGAGGCCGACGCCGACTTCGGCGGCATCGCCCTCACCGGCCTGCGCTACAAGACCGGCGCCTCGCACTCGACGCTGCGGTTCAGCCGGCCGAACACCGCGTCCTGCGATTCCCTGACGATCGAGGCCGGCGCCGCGGAGTTCTCGGCCACCGGCCTCGCCAACGCGGGCTGCCGCCACGTGCGCGTCGAAGGCGCGGTGGGGGCGATGACGCTCGACTTCACCGGCTCGGCGCGCGCCTCCGCCGATGCCGACATCCACCTCGGCCTCGGCACCCTCAAGCTGGTGCTGCCGCGCGGCGTCGGCGTGGCCATCACCCTCGACCGCTTCCTGGCCTCGTTCGACCACGACGGCTTCACGCGCCACGGCGACGTGTACACCACGGCCAACTACGCCGCCTCACGCTACCGTCTCGACCTGAAGGTGGAATCGGCCTTCGGCGGGATCGAGGTGGCGTGGGCAGGCGCGCCGCACTGATCGCCTCGCCCCGCACCCCGCGCTGATCGCATCGTCCGGCGCGCCGCGGAGCCCGCGGGCGCCGACGCCGCCTTCCGCTCCTCCGCGCTAGCGCGCGGCGACCCGCACCTCGACCCCTCGCGCGAGACCCAGCGCCGCGTCCGCCCGCCCGTCGCGGACGGCGATCTCCAGCGTGCCGCCCGAGCCGGCGAAGGCGACCGGGCTCCCCGGCGGCACGTCGGCGAAGGTCGCGCGCAGCTCGATCGCGTGGCGGCCGAGGCGTACCGGCGCATCCTCGGCGGCGGCGCTTGCGGGGATGTTGGTCACCAGCGTCCCGAACCGGTCCACGTGCACGACCTGCCCCACCAGGTCCCTGCCCTCGGTGCGGAGCCGCCGCGGCGGCAGGTGCACCAGGTCGGAGACCGCCGCCCCCAGCTCGCCCAGCGCCGCGCCCAGCGCCAGCCGCGCCGCCGCCGGCGCGAACACGTCGCGCCCGTGGAAGGTGGCGCCGGCCGCGGGGGGAGCGGGCAGGCTCACCACCTCGGCGTGCGCGGCCGCGAACACGTCCGACAGGAGGCCGTTGTCGGGCGCGACGAACCGGTGTCCACCCACCTCCGCGGCGAGCGCCCGCCGCCGCGTGCCGACGCCGGGATCCACCACGGCCAGGTGCACGGTGCCGGCCGGGAAGGTGCGCCACGCGCGGCCGAGGACGAAGCTCGCGGCCGCGACGTCGCCCGGCGCGATGTCGTGGGTGAGGTCCACCAGCTGCGAGAGCGGCGCGAGCGAGACCAGCGTGCCCTTCACCTCTCCGACGTAGCTGTCGGACGTGCCGAAGTCGGTCAGCAGGGTGATGATCGCGCTCATCGGGCGGCCTCCCGGGGTCCCGCGCGGCATCCCGGTGCGCCCCGGCCCCGGGCCCCGCTCACGCCCGCGCCCGCTGCCAGCGCCCGCTGCGCCACAGCGCCGCCATCGCGAAGCCCCGGCCCACGGCGGTGAGGCTGATCGTCCACCAGATGCCCACCACGCCCAGCGGGCCCGCCAGCCACGCGGCGAGCGGCAGCCGCGCCGCGCTGAGCGTCCCGGACCACAGCGTCGGCTCGAGCGTGAAGCCGGCGCCGCCCAGCGATCCTTCGAGCACGATCTCGACCGCCATCGTGATCTCCGCCGCCGCGATGATCCGCAGGTAGGCCGCGCCCTCGGCGACGACCGCCGGGTCGCTGCTGAACACGCCCACCAGCGCCCGCGGCGCGAGCAGGAACGCGAGCGCCACGACGCTCGCCGCGAGGCACGCGTAGCGCACCGACAGCCAGCCCGCGCGCCGCGCGCGGTCGGGCCGCCCGGCTCCCAGATTCTGCCCGACGATCGCCGCGGACGCCAGGCCGAAGCCGACGGCCACCTGGTAGGCGAGGCCCTCGAGCTTGTGTCCCACGCCGAGCGCCGCGAGGGCCGGCGTGCCGAACCGCGTGGTGATGCGCGTCAGGCCGATGTAGATGAGGGCGAAGAACACCCCGTTCGCCGCCGTCGGCAGGCCGATGCGCAGCACCGAGAGGCCCGCCCGCCAGTCGCGCGCGCCGAACCGCACCAGCCGGCGGCGCCGCAGCAGCCCGAAGGAGAACGCGAGGCCGAGGGCCCGCGTGCCCACGGCCGCCACGGCCGCGCCCGCGATCCCCATCCGAGGCGCGGGTCCGAGCCCCAGGATGAGCACCGGGTCCAGCACCAGCGTCACCAGCACCGAGAGCGACAGCAGCGCCAGCGGCGTGCGCGTGTCTCCCGACGCGCGGAACGTGGACTCGGCGGCGTAGAAGCCCAGCACCAGCGGCGTGCCGACGAGGTACGTCGACAGCCAGGTCCGGCCCAGCGCCGTGACGTCGGGCGGGGTGCGCATCACCGCGAACAGCACGGGCAGCAGGCGCCAGCCGGTCAGGGCCACGACGACCCCCACCGCCAGCGCGAGGATCAGCGTCGTGCCCGACGCGACGGCCGCGCGCCCGGGCTCGCCCTCGCCGTGGCGCCGGGCGGCCACCGCGGTGAGCCCGACGCCGATCATCTCGCCCACCGCGAGCAGCATCCACACCGCGAATCCCGCGGTCGAGATCGCCGCGAGCGCCGCGGGGCCGAGCGTGCGGCCGACCCAGAACACGTCGATCAGCAGGAACGCCAGCTGGAGGAGGGCGGAGCCGATGGCCGGCAGCGCCACGCGCATGATGGCGCGCGGCAGCGGCCCGGCCACGAGGTCGCCGGCGGGCGCGGCGGCCGGGGCGGCGGTCACGGCGCCCGCGCGCCGGAGTCCAGGAAGCGGCGGAAGACGGGGTTGTCGGGGAACCGCGCGGCGAGGTCGCCGACGATCCGGAGGCCTTCCTCGCGCAGCCCGGCGTCGGATGCGCTCTCGCGCACCAGCGCGTTGGCGTACACCCACTGCGCCTCGAGCCGGGCCAGGGTGCCGTCGCGGCTCACGCGGCGCAGCCGCGCGAGCGCGAGGGGCGCGTTGCCGCCCCCCAGCCCGATGAGGCGCGCCACCAGCCGCGCGAGCACGCCGGCCCGCGCCAGCGCGTAGTCGTAGACGGCCAGCCCCAGCTCGCAGTCCACGCAGGTCGAGTCGAGGGCCAGCGCGCCGCGGAGCGCCGCGCGCATCCGCCGCGCGTCGCGCGCCGCGCCCCAGTAGTGCCCGTGCAGCTCGGCCTGCCGGGCCCGGTAGCCCGTCGCCGTTCCCAGCCAGAACAGCGCCGTCACCCGGGCCGTGTCGCTCGCGGCGCCGTCCGCCGCGCGCCGGGCCCGCGCGGCCGCCTCCGCCAGCAGCGCGTCGATGGAATCCTCGGCGAACCCGTCGTCCTGCCGCGCCGTGCCCCACCAGATGAGCGCGGAGGCCTCCAGCGCCGGCCCCGCCGGATCCTGCGGGTGCCGCGCCGCGAGCCGGGCGAAGAACAGCTCCGCCGCCTCGAACCGGCCGCCGTAGATGAGGTCCTGGCCCGCCGCGATCTCGGCCGCCGGCGCGCTCGCGGCGGTGTCCGGCGCGGGCACGGAATCCTGCGCCGCCGCGGGCAGCGCCGCGGCGGCGAGCAGGACGGCGAGAACGGCGGGGGTCTCTAGGATGCGACGGAGGGGAGATGCGCCGCCGCGTCGGCGGCCCGCTCCATCAGGCTCGAGGCGAGGGCGGTGAACGCCTGGGCCACGGGCGAGGCGGGGTCCGCGAGCACCACCGGCGTGCCGGCCTCGCCCAGCTCCTGGATGCGCGCCTGCAGCGGGATCTCCGCCAGCAGCGGCAGTCCGAGCTCCGCCGCCAGGCGCCCGCCGCCGCCGCTCGAGAAGATGTCGGTGCGCTGGCCGCAGTGCGGGCAGTGGAAGTACGACATGTTCTCCACGATCCCGAGCACCGGCACGCCCACCCGCTCGAACATCCGGGCGCCGCGCAGCGCGTCGCCCACCGCGACCTCCTGCGGCGTGGTCACGATGAGTCCGCCGGCGACCTGCACCGACTGCACCAGGCTGAGCTGCGCGTCGCCGGTGCCCGGCGGCATGTCCACCAGCAGGTAGTCGAGCTGGCCCCACTCCACGTCGGAGAGGAACTGCTGAATGACCTTCATGATGATCGGGCCGCGCCAGATGGCGGCCGAGTCGCGCTCGACCAGGTTGCCGAGCGAGATCGACTTCACGCCGTGGGCTTCGACGGGGAGGATCCGGTTCCCCACGGCGTCGGGCCGCCGGTCGAGGACGCCCAGCATCCGCGGCACGTTGGGGCCGTAGATGTCCGCGTCGAGCAGGCCGACGCGCTGGCCCGCCGCCGAGGCGAGCGCCACCGCGAGGTTGACCGCGACGGTGGACTTGCCCACGCCGCCCTTGCCGCTCGAGACCGCGATCACGCGGCCGAGGTTGGGCAGCGCGCGGGGCGTGGGCGGCGGCACCGGCTTGGGCGTGGTCTGCGCCGGCTGCTGCGCGCCCCCTCCGACCTGCATCTTCACGCCGGCCACGCCGGGCACCGCCTGCGCCGCCAGGCGCGCCTCGCGCACCAGCGAGGCCGGATCCTCGCGCCCGAGGACGAACGCGATCTTCACCTGGCCGTCGGGCCCGACCGCGATGTCCTCGACCATGCCCGCGGCGACCACGTCGCGCTCGAGCCGCGGATTCATGACCTTCCGCAGCGCGGCCTCGACCTTCGCCTTGAGATCGCCGTCCGTCACGCCGTCAGACCGCCTCGACGCTGCGGACTTCCGGCACCGCCACCTTCAGGCGCGCCTCGATCCCCTGCTTCAACGTCGCCCGCGACATCGGGCAGCCCACGCAGTGTCCCATCAGCCGCAGCGTCACCAGCCCATCGCTCTCGTTGAAGTCCACGAACTCCACGTCGCCGCCGTCCATCTGGATGGCCGGGCGTACCGTCCCGAGCACTTCCTCGATCTTCTCCACCGTGGTCGCCACTGCCGGCTCCCTATTTGCGACCACTCCGGTCGCAAATTAGTTGGGCGTTTGGAAGAGGGTCAAGAAACCCGCCCGTTGGAGAGCAAGCGGCGTGCCGCCGCGAGCACCTGGCGCTGGACCTCGTCGAGCGTGCCGGCGATGGACGCGCCCGAGGCCTTGGCGTGGCCGCCGCCGCCGAACGGCTGCGCGAACGCGGCGACGTCGACGTCGCCGACCGAGCGGAAGGAGACCTTGATCCTGCCGCTCGACAGGGTGCGGAACAGCAGCGCCATCCGGGTGCCCTGGACGGAGCGCGCGAGCTCGACCAGGCCGTCGAGGTCGTCGGCGCTCACCCCGTGGCGCTCGAGCGCGCCCGCGGGCACCGTGATCCACGACAGCCCGATCTCCGGCTCGACCACGAGCGTCTCGAGCACTTCGGCCGTGAGCCTCAGGCGCCCGACGGGCGCCGTGGCGTAGACCTGCTCGTAGATGCGCTCGGGGTCCACGCCGCACTCGAGGAGCGAGGCGGCCACACGCAGCGTGCGCG
>Ga0187779_10000995_pt1 | contig 18191 bp, 13 predicted proteins | sample 1015_Q2_SP10_10__FD_132435 | JGI IMG/M metagenome (GOLD analysis project Ga0187779, IMG submission 132435) | Tropical peat soil microbial communities from peatlands in Department of Meta, Colombia - 1015_Q2_SP10_10_MG | ecosystem: Environmental > Terrestrial > Soil > Wetlands > Peat | place... | reverse complement strand
GCCGGTGTTCATCGACGGCAAGAAGGCGGCGACCCTGCGCGGGCCGACGCTTTCCGCCGACTTCAAGCAGATGGTGATAGACTATATCGAACACCGCTTCGGAACCGGACGGCGCGCGGCTGACGAAAAACTATCGACGGCTGTTGAAGCATGACCATACTCCAACAGCAGAATATGTGCATCTGAAACGAGTATTCATCAGTTGTGGATCGGGTATCTGTGACCAGTCTTCCGCCATCTCTCGATCCAGCAAAGTCGCCACGGGCCATCAAGGCGCGCAATCTCGCGCTCGGAATTGAGCGGATCGGATTTTTTTCGCTGTCGCACCCGATATTGTGCGCAATCCTATTTGTCGTGCTGAGCGCGTTTGCGGCGGTCGGCTTTGTGCGGGTCAAGGTTGACGATTCGCTGAGCCAACTCTTCCGGTCCGAGACGGAGGAATTCCGCACTTACGAAGAAGTCACGCGCCGCTTTCCCTCCAACGAATTCGACGTTCTGATCGTGATCGAGGGCGATCGGCTGCTGGAAAGATCGTCACTGGAAAAACTTCGCGAATTGGCGATCGAACTTCAGCTTATCGATGGGACCAGAGGCCTGATCTCGATATTCTCGGCACGCGAGCCGCCTACTAACGGACAAATCCCGCCACCGTTGTTCCCAAATCCGCTGCCGGAGGGTGCCGACTATCAGGCGCTTATCCAACGGGTCATGGCGAATGAAATCATCCACGACAAGATGCTGTCACCGGACGGCAAGCTTACCTTGATGGTGCTGGCGCTCGAGCCCGATGCGACCGCACCGGACCGGCTGAATAAAGTCGTCGACGAGATCCGCAAAGGCGTAAAAGAAAATCTGTCGGGCACTGGACTGAGAGGAGAATTGTCCGGCGTGCCGGTGATGCAGCATGAAATTCGCAACGCCATTCAGACGGACCGCCTGCTGTACAATTCGCTGGGTTTCCTGGTCGGTTGCCTGATCGCCATCATGTTCTTCCGGCGATTTTCGTTCATGATAATCGCCGCTGGCCCGCCGCTGATTGCAATCCTGCTCGCGCTTGGCGCGCTCGGATGGTTCGGGTTCAGCCTGAATATGTTTCTCAACGTGATGACGCCGCTCATCATGGTCATCAGCTTTTCCGACAGCATGCAAATTACCTTTGCTGCCCGTGATCGTTTGCTCGCCGGCGATGACAAGGTGACCGCGTTTCGCAACGCGCTTCTGATCGTTGGCCCGGCTTGTGTGCTAACCCATGCGACCGCCGGCGTATCATTTATTGCTTTGCAATTTTCGTCGTCCGATCTCATCCGGACTTTCGGCGAGGCTGGTTTGGTCGCTGTCGCCGTTGCCCTGGTAGCGGTGTTGATGGGAATTCCGTTGCTCGGCTTTTTGCTTATTCATAACGAAGCTGGTTTCGTTTCGGCGGTCAGGAATATGGATACTGCGCTCAATGCGCTGCGCCGGTTTTGCGGCTGGATCGCGATTCGCATGGTTGCGCGACCCGGCCTCTATTCACTGGCCGGCCTACTCCTCGTCATCGCGCTCTCATTCGGATATGCCCAGCTCGAGCCGCGCTATCGGCTTGCCGACCAAGTTCCCGACCGTGAGCAGGCGGTCCTTGCCAGCCACAAGCTCGATGCAAAGCTCACCGGCGCAAATCCTTTCGATGTCTATATCCAATTTCCCAAAGGAGTATCTCTCTACTCTCCTGAAACATTGGCCGTGATTGCCGATGTACATGCGTTGCTCGAACATCAACAGGGTATTGGGAACGTCTGGTCACTGGATACATTGCGGCGATGGTTGGCAGAAAAGCTGCACAAATCCGATGTCGAAACGCTCAAGCAATATGTGGATCTGCTTCCGCCATATCTGACGCGGCGGTTTATTTCAGCCGAACAAGACGCGGTCATAGTCAGCGGCCGCGTCCCGGATGACGACGCCAGCCAGCTGCTGCCGATTGTTGATCGGGTGGATCGGCAGCTAAACACCCTGCGGGCGAAATACCCCGGCTACAAGATTGCCGTCACTGGGCTTTCGGTGATCGCGGCGCGCAACAGCGCGCTCATGATCGACAAATTGAGCAGAGGATTGACCATTGAAATTGTCTTCGTGGCGGCATTCATCGGATTGGCTTTCTGGTCTCCGGTCGTCATGCTCGTCAGCATATTGCCAGGGCTTTTTCCGATCGTTCTCGCTGGCACCGTCTTGCTGTTGTTTAATCAAGGATTGCAGTTCGCCAGCGTCATCGCTCTGACGGTGTCATTCGGCCTCGGCTTGAGCGCGACCATTCACTTCCTCAACCGCCTGCAGATTGAAGACATCGATCCCGACCCAGCAATCGGCGTCGAACGTGCCACGATACTGGTCGGCCCACCGCTGATCCTGACGTCGGCCGTATTGGCCTGCGGGCTCGCCATGACGGTGCTTTCCGCCCTGCCCTCGCTGCGGATGTTCGGCTGGCTGAGCGCGTTTGCCATGGTGGCGGCGCTGTTCGCCGACCTGTTCATGCTGCGGCCGATTGCCATGTTCCTCAGTCAGCTCGTGCGCCGCATATCACGGCGGTCGCTGCTGCGATCATCGGCTGAGTGAAAAGAAAGTCGCCTAGCCGCGCCTGAGGCTGATTGAAACGCCTCTTATGTCGGACTGAGGATCCTGCGTCCGGATCGCGACCGATTGTCGCCCCCCGTGCGTAACCAATGAGATGCTGGCAGCGAAAGATGCTGCTCTTGCCACAACATGAATGCGGTCGCCGTCGGCCCTTCCCGATATTGTCCCGGCAACCATGCGGGTCGTCTCACTCCAGTTGCCGCTAATCGCGCCGCCCGAATAGGTAGCGCTGGCACGCAGGTCGAAATTATAGCTCTCGCTGGCGCAGCGAATATTAAGCTGAAGGCTCCTTTGATCGAGGACATCGTAAGACGCACGGCATTTGATTCGCTCGTGCGCGCCGTTGGCCATGTCGATCGTGCCAGAGCCTGTCCATTGACCAGCCAAACGATCGAACGGCGCCTGTGCGAAGGACCCGCCGCCCACCAAAAGCCATATCGTCAAGGCAAGAAACGTCTTGGGTAAGATTCGATTCGTCCATTGGAAGGGCATGGACATCCCGTGCTTAAATATACTCACCGCACGCCCCCGAAAATCTCTCTAGACATCCTCCACATCCTAAGGGAACGTGGAGACGTTACCGCGGTTGTCATGAAACCATGCACGAGTTCCAGGGATAAGACAATGTACGTCAAAGTTTGCGCCGCACTCGTCCTCGCCCAGATCTGGGGTGGCGTAGCGCTCGCTCAGCCTCAACAACCGCCGCCGTTTAATCCTTTCCAGGGGACGCCCGAAGAACAGGCCGCCTGCGCCCCGGACTCGACCAAATTCTGCCGCGACGCCATCCCTGACAACTTTCGGGTTCTCGCCTGCCTGCAAGAGCATCGCCAAAAGCTCAGAAAAGTCTGCCTGAAGGTTCTGGAAGACCACGGCAAATAAGGCAGAGGCTGCCCGCGCTACAGAACCTCAAGCCTGACGCGCCTATTTTTTTAATCGATATCAAACTCTCTAGGCAGCCCGCCGCCGGATCAACATCGGCAGCCCTCCCCTTGGGCGCAGCGTCACTTTCAGCGTTGGCCATGCCGTATGCCCGGGAGCCATTTCCAGCGTAAACCTTCGCATGAGCGCGGCAACAACGATTGAGGCTTCCTGAAGTGCGAAGGTGGCGCCGATGCAGATCCGCGGTCCGACGCCGAACGGAAGATAGGAAAAACGGTCGATCGTCTCGCGCGCGCGGCCAAGGAAACGGTTGGGGTCAAAAGTCGCCGGTTTTGTCCACAAGGCGCGGTGGCGATGAAGGACGTAAGGGGCGATGACCACCATGGTCCCTGGATTAATTTGCTCGCCGGCCAGTTTGTCCGGACCGACGGCCGAGCGACTGATTGCGCCAATCGGCGGATAGAGTCGGTTTGACTCGTCAATTACGGCCCGCGTCTCAACGAGGCGATCGGCAAGTCCATCCGTCGGACCGTCAAATTCGCGGTCAGCTTCAGCCTGGACGCGCTTGCGCCATTGCGGCGATTGCGACAGAAGAAATAGCGACCAGGTAATGCAATTCGCGGTCGTTTCGTGGCCAGCTGCAATAAACGTGAGGATGTTTGCGCGAATTTCAGTTTCTGACAGCAACTGACCGGTCTCCGGATCAGTCGCCTTGAGCAGAAGCGAAAGGATATCGTTTGGCGCGTCATCCGGATTCTTGGCAATGCGCTCGCGGCGTGTCGAAATGATCGTATCGATCGCAGATTCAAAGAGACGCAACATCGGCCCGAGCTTCCACCGCCATGGCCGCGGCACGCCCTCAGGTATTCCCAACATATCGAATGGATCGATTCGTCCGATGATCTCGAAATACTTTCTCATAGCCAAGCGGATATCTTCGGTGGTGCGACCCAAGCCATCGGAGAAAATAGTTCGCTCAAGAACTTCCAGGGTGAGCCGTGTCGCCTCGACCGCGAGGTCCATCGTCTCCCCTTCGCGGCGCGCAAGCCGCTCGACCATACCGTTGGCGACGCCGACCATTGCTTCGGAAAAATTCATCACCGTCCTGCGCGCAAAAAGCGGGGCAAGCGCGCGCCGTTGCATGCGCCACTGGTGACCTTCGGCGGTCAGCAGACCTTCGGTCAAGCCGGCGGACAAAATACGGCGCTGCAACCAGTCTTTCTGATAGTTGTCACAATTCTCCATTAGTACGCGTCGAATGGCGGCGGGATCGCTTATGACTGCGACGCGCCCGATCGACAGTCCGCTCATGACGATCGGCTCTTCGAAATGCGCGGCGGTCCACGCTTCCAGAGGATTGCTTACAAGTACGCGCAGCAGCCCGATCGGTCCCAGTGCCTGCGCCCGTGGGACAGGCGCAGGTGGACTAAGCTCTGCAGGAAAATCGAGCATCCGGGACTCCGTTTGTTATTCAGTGCCCGGCAAGGCCTTGAATGACTTAGATGCAACGGCAGTCAGAACCGCCGGTTGACCTAGGGGTTCCCTTCTGTGCAATTCGTCCGCACGGAATGGCGGAACTAGGCATCATTTCGGCTATTTTTGATGTAAGTGTCGGATCGCCCCTCGGATAGCCAAAGGTGTTTTTGCACGTGCCAAATAGAACGATATTAAGACTCTTGGCGCCTCTCTGCGCAGGATTCGCAGCCTGGCTGATAACAACAGGTATCATAACCGCGCAACCGGCGCGCGTTTATTCACCGGATCCCACCGGTGAATGGCTCGTCGCCAAACAAATCGCGCGAATCAAGATCGTCGATTGCGACGGCCGCCTATGGGGCGTCGTGGCCTGGGAATCCGAGCCGGGCACAGACGGCAAGAACCCCGATCCCAACCTGCGAGGCCGACCGACATTGGGAATGCCAATCCTGCTCGGCATGCAGCCGAGCAGCAAGCCCAACCGCTGGGAAGGAGAGATTTACAACTCCCAGGACGGGCACACCTATTCCGCCAACATCAGCCTGGTCGACCCTGGAACGTTGCGTGTGCAGGGCTGCTTTTTGGGCTTCCTATGTGGCGGCGAGAACTGGACCCGAGTCGAGCCGCAAGACACGCAAGCGGTCGCACCCGGGCAAAAAATGCCGCCAAAATCGACGATGACCGGTCGCAAGGTGACTAACTCGCAGTCCGACCGCGCCGAACCAAAATCGACGGCAGGTCGCAAAGTGACCGCCGCCCAGCCCGATCCTGCCGACGATGTCTGCTCAGAAATTCTTGGTACGACGGGGCTTTCCCATGAGCGCGGGCTGAAATAGCACGGCCGCGGCGAGGGTGCAGACCAGCGATAGCGCCAGCAGCTTGCCCATGCTCGAGGTGCCCGGGTGCTGCGACAGCCACAGGCTTCCGAACGCCGTCGCCGTCGTCAAAGCGCTCCAGATCACGGCACGCGTCAGACTGGACTGCAGCAGATTTGTGCGGCCGGACCGCCACGCCATGATGTAATAAATTTTGAAGGCAACGCCGACACCCAGTAGCAAAGGCAAGGCAATAATATTGGCAAAATTCAACGGCATCCCGATTAACACGCAGATCTCCAGCGTTACGACGCCCGCAAGCACGAGCGGCACCAGCGTGAGGAGCACGTCTCCGAACCGCCGCAACACGATCCAGAGCAGGATACCGATCGACACCAGCGCGTAGGCTCCCGCCTCGAAAAATGCCGTAACGACGGTCCGGCCCGACTCGAGGATCGAGATCGGCCCGCCGGTAGCATTCGGATAGACCGCCAGGACTGCGCGCGCGAATGAGCGAAGTACTTCGGTATCGTTGGGGTTGCCCTTGGGCACAATTTCGACGCGGGCACGCCCGTCAGGCGTCACCCATAGTTGCTTGACCGCCTGTGGGAGATTTTCGCGCGTCACACGCTCGGCGCCCAGAAAGGCGCGCAATTGAGCAATGTCCGTTTCGAGTGGCACCACAAAGGCCGTCTGGGTCCGCGTTCTTGTTGCTTGGTCGGCCTGAGCCAGTTTGACGATGGCCGCCGCCAGGCGCTTTGCCGCCGCGGCGCCCGGTCCTGAGCCGGTTCCCGCAATCTTGTTGAGCTGATCGGCAATGCTGTTGAGCGCCGTGATATTCTCGGCGTCGGTGGGTGCCTTGCTCGGTGCCGTCTGCAATGTCTGGCCGAGCTTACGCCCCAGTTCCTTGATGAGCGCCAGCTTCTTGTCCTGATCCTGCGGCACAAAACTAAGCAGGGTCGTCGCCTGCGAAACTTGCGGCAAAGATCTTACTTTTTCGGCGGTCGCGGTCGCCTCATCGAGCGACGGTGCAATAACGTTGATTGAATTGATGCCGACCCGCGGATCTCCTCCAAGATCGAGCAAAGTCGAAATCGATTCGGTCTCGGGACTGCGCAGATGAATTGGATCAAAATCGAACGTGAGGAAGTAGAGTAACGGCGACCCCGCGACCGCAACCAGTAATGTGCCCACGATGACCGGGATGCGATATTCCTGAAGAAACCAGTCGACCGGCGCCAGCGCGCTGTATCCGATAGCTTCGGGCTCGCCGGGCGGGTTGAAGACCGTAATCAGGGCCGGCAGCAGAGTGATGCTCGTGGCATAGGCAATCAGCATGCCGCCGCCGGCAATCTGGCCCAATTCCGACAATCCCCGGTAGTCGGTCGGCAAGAACGACATGAAGCCCGCCGCCACCGCCGCCGCCGCCAATGTCAGTGGAACGCCGATTTTTTCCGCCGCTTGCGCCAGCGCCGGACGGAGTTTGGGAATTTCGTGGCGTTCGGCGCGATATCGCACCGAAAACTGAATTCCGAAATCGACCCCCAGTCCGACAAACAGCACGGCGAATGCGACCGAGATCATGTTCAGGGCACCGACCATCCACAGACCGAGAGCCGCAGTCAGCGCGAGTCCCACAAACAAATTGATGAATACGGCCAGGATGATTCGGCCCGAGCGCAGTGCCAACCACAGGATCATCAGCACGACGATGATGGTCACGATTGCATTGGCAAGGGCGCCGTGCTGGACGGTGGCGAATTCCTCGTCCGCCATTGGCACCATGCCTGTCAGCCGTACCCGCGCCTGATATTTCTGGGCGAGCTGCAGGTCGGACGCGATCTGACGAATCGCATGGCTCGACTGTTCACCGGGCTGAAGTGCCGAAAAATTCAGCACAGGGCGGACTTCGATAAGACGCCGCAGGTCACCGGGCGCGGGCGGCTGCCCGTTCAGCATTGACTGCCAGGAGAACGACGCGGGACGCCCTGCCAAAGCGTCCTCGATAGTTTGCGACGCCATCGACAAAGGCCGAGCCATGGCGTCGAGTGTGACCAGCTTGCTTTGCACGCCCACGAGACCCAGCGAGAGCGCGCGCGTGAGGCCGCGTAGGCTCGGATCGCCGACAAGTGTGCCGACGATGGGGGCAGCCTGCCCTATCCCCTGGGAGAAACGCGAAACGTCTTCCGTTGGCTGAAACAACAATCCATTACGTGCAAAGAACTCACTACCGCCGGTATCCTCAACTGAACGGAATAATTTGGTACGTGCCTGCAACCGGTTCGCCAACTCGGATCCGGCACGGGATGAGTATTCGACCAAAGGAGCATCGACGACGATCAGCGTGGAACCGTAATGACTGGGAAAGGCCTTCTCGAAATCACTCTCGCGTTGGCGCCAATCGAGATCGTCCGAGATCAATTTATTGATATCGGTATTAATGGCGAAATGCCGGGCTGCGTAGACCGATGCCCCAGCAGCGGTAATCAGCCCCAAGACAATGATCGGCCAAGGGAATCGGGTACAAAAACGAACAATAGCGGTGGCCACAGAGGTCAGCATGAACTATTTCGCGTCCCACACCCGGTGAAGTTGTCCCTACCCAGCGGCATCACTACTTTCCGTATGGAACATTTGCCCGTATCGTTGATTGACGCAAACTAAGAACTTTTAACGGCGAGGCAGGCAAACCAAGCCCCGGGCGGCAGAATATATTCCGTGCGGTTTCGCCAAGGCCCGCAGTTCTTCGAGCGTAGTGGGGAAGGGTGTTAGAATGACGGTGCCCAATGAAGATTTCCTGACAAATTCGACCACCAGATTTCTCGACTCGATTAGCAGCCCTGCGGATTTACGACGTATCAATGCGCGGCACCTGCAGCAGGTTGCCGACGAATTGCGCGCCGAGACCATCAATGCGGTCGCTGTCACCGGGGGCCACCTTGGAGCGAGCCTCGGTGTGATCGAGTTGACGGTCGCCCTGCACTACATCTTTGACACGCCAACCGACAAGCTCGTTTGGGACGTCGGGCATCAGGCATACCCACACAAAATTTTGACCGGCCGCAGAGACCGCATCAGAACGCTGCGCACGGGCGGCGGTTTGTCCGGCTTCACCAAGCGTTCTGAGAGCGAATACGACTGTTTCGGCGCGGCGCACTCCTCGACGTCGATATCCGCCGGATTGGGAATGGCGGTCGCCCGCGATCTCGCCGGGCAGAAACACAACGTCATCTGCGTTATTGGCGACGGCGCGATATCGGCCGGCATGGCCTATGAAGCCATGAACAATGCTGGTGCCATGGACCGGCGCCTTATTGTCATTCTCAACGACAACGAAATGTCCATTGCGCCGCCCGTGGGCGCGATGTCGAATTATCTCACCAGGCTGCTTTCGAGCCCGACGTATATGTCGCTGCGCGATATTGGCAGACAGGTCACCGATCATTTGCCGAAATTCCTCCGGGAAAAGGCATCTCTTGCTGAAGAGCTGGCGCGGGGATTTGTCACGGGTGGCACGCTCTTCGAGGAACTTGGATTCTATTACATCGGCATCGTCGACGGTCACGATCTCGATCAGCTATTGCCAGTGTTGGAAAACGTTCGCGATGCTGACAGCGGCCCCTTCCTCGTGCACGTGCGCACGGAAAAAGGCAAAGGCTATGCGCCCGCCGAAGCCTCGAAAGACAAGTATCATGGTGTCGTCAAATTCGACGTGGCAACCGGCAAACAGCAGAAAGGCGTTTCCAACGCGCCATCCTACACGAAAGTGTTTGGCGAGAGCCTGGTGAAAGAAGCTGCGAAGGATGATAAGATCGTCGCCATCACAGCCGCAATGCCAGGCGGGACCGGTGTGGACATTTTCGGCAAGTCCTTCCCCGATCGTACATTCGACGTCGGAATTGCTGAACAGCACGGCGTCACCTTCGCGGCCGGGCTGGCGACGCAAGGCTACAAGCCATTCGTTGCGATTTACTCGACTTTCCTGCAACGCGCCTACGATCAGGTTGTGCATGACGTGGCCATTCAACAGTTGCCGGTTCGCTTCATGATGGACCGTGCCGGCCTCGTCGGCGCTGACGGCCCGACCCATGCCGGTTCTTTTGACCTGGCATATCTCGGCTGTCTGCCTGGTTTTGTGATCATGGCCGCTGCCGATGAGGCTGAATTGGTTCACATGGTGGCGACCGCGGTGACCATCAACGACCGCCCTTCGGCCGTGCGCTATCCGCGCGGCGATGGTGTCGGCGTTGTAATGCCCGAAGCGGGCATCCCGCTGGAAATCGGAAAAGGCCGCATCATTACCCAGGGAAGCACAGTGGCCCTTCTCTCCCTTGGCACGCGGCTCGCTGAATGCATCAAAGCGGCTGAGATGCTCAAGGCGCACGGCATCTCGGCAACGGTGGCGGACGCACGCTTCGCCAAGCCGATCGATCGCGAACTCATATTGCGGCTCGCGCGCGAGCATGAGCTGTTGATCACGATCGAGGAAGGCGCCATCGGCGGCTTCGGTGCGCAGGTGATGCAGCTGCTCAGCGACACGGGCGCACTCGAGCGGCCTGGTTTCAAGGTTCGCACTATGGTGCTTCCGGATGTGTTCATCGATCACGACAGTCCGCCCGCCATGTACGCCAAAGCCGGTCTCGACGCGAACGGTATCGTCAACAAGGTTTTTGACGTATTCGGGTCGCGTCACGCACCAGAATTGCAACCGCCTGAAATTGAGCGCCTCGCCGAACGCGCTCAACGCCGGCGGCAGGCAAAGGCGATGAATGGCAAGGGGGCAACAGGATGAAGGTAATTCTGGCGAAACCGCGCGGTTTTTGCGCGGGGGTCGTACGCGCGATCGAGATCGTCGAACGCGCGCTCGATAAGTACGGCCCGCCGGTCTACGTGCGTCACGAGATTGTGCACAACAAATGGGTTGTCGATGCGCTCAAAGCGCGCGGTGCCGTTTTCGTCGAGGAACTCTCCGAGGTGCCGCCCGATGCGATCACGATTTTTAGCGCTCATGGCGTAGCGCGAAAGGTTCAGGACGAGGCCGCCGAGCGTGGTCTGCGCGTGCTCAACGCAACCTGCCCTCTCGTGTCAAAGGTACACGCCCAAGGGCGTCACTACTTGCGCAATGGACGCACAGTGATCCTGATTGGCCACGCCGGGCACCCTGAGGTGGAAGGCACGCTCGGCCAGATTCCGGGTCCGGTGATACTTGTGCAGACTGAAGCGGACGTGAACGGGCTGGACCTGGCGGAAGACACTCCGATCGCCTACGTAACCCAAACGACGCTCAGCGTTGACGACACCAAAGGGATCATCGCGGCGTTATACCGCCGCTTCAAAGATGTGGTCGGGCCGGGCACTCAGGATATCTGCTATGCGACACAGAACCGCCAAACTGCCCTGCTCGAGTTAACCAAGCTGGTCGACGTGATTTTCGTAGTTGGCGCGAAAAACAGCTCGAACTCGAATCGCCTGCGTGAAATTGGCGTTGAAGCTGGCGTCCCGACCCACCTTATCGCCAATGGCACCGAAATTAAGCCGGAGTGGTTGCATAACGTCGAAGTTGTTGGCATTACGGCGGGCGCCTCGGCGCCGGAAATCATGGTACGTGACGTAATCAACGCGTTGCGTGCGGTTGAACCGGTCGAGGTCTTCACCCTGCCCGGCCAGGATGAGCACATCGAATTCAGAGTACCGGTCGAACTTCTCGACGTGACCGGATCTCAGCAAATCAGCAAGGATAGTGATCTTGGGCATTCCTCTTCTTCAGAAGCTATTTGTCGGTAGCTACGTCATCCGCCAGCGTCTGACCGGCCAAAAGCGATACCCGCTGGTGCTGATGCTTGAGCCGTTGTTCCGGTGCAACCTAGCCTGTGCCGGTTGCGGAAAGATCGACTACCCCGATCCAATTCTTCACCAGAACATGTCCGTCAAGGACGCGCTTTATGCCGTCGACGAATGCGATGCTCCGGTGGTGTCGATCGCCGGTGGTGAACCACTGCTGCACAAGCAGTTGCCGGAGATCGTGCGTGGCATTGTCGCGCGGAAAAAGTTTGTTTACTTGTGCACCAATGCGCTTCTGATGGACAAGAAGCTGTCGCAGTACGAGCCGAGCACCTTCTTCACCTGGTCGGTGCATCTCGACGGCGACAGGGAGATGCATGATCACTCAGTTTGCCAACCCGGCACCTACGACCGGGCTGTGCAGGCGATTAAACACGCCAAGGAACGCGGCTTCCGCGTAAACATCAACTGCACCTTGTTCAACACCGCAGAGGCGCCGCGCGTCGCCGCATTTTTTGACACCGTCATGGATCTCGGTGTCGACGGCATTACGGTTTCGCCGGGCTATGCCTATGAGCGGGCGCCTGACCAGCAGCACTTCCTCAATCGTGGCAAAACCAAGCAGCTGTTCCGCGACGTCTTCAAACACGGGCCGACCGGGAAAAAATGGTCGTTCAGCCAATCAAGTCTCTTCCTGGATTTTCTCGCCGGCAACCAGAGTTATCACTGCACGCCATGGGGCAATCCAACACGCACCATCTTCGGCTGGCAGAAGCCGTGCTACCTGCTGGGTGAAGGCTACGCCAAGACGTTCCAGGAGCTGATGAACGATACCGACTGGGATGCATACGGCACCGGCAACTACGAAAAGTGCGCCGACTGCATGGTACACTCTGGTTACGAGGCGTCCGCGGTCAACGACGCCGTTGCTCATCCACTAAAGGCTTTGGGTGTCGCTTTGGGCGGGATCACGACCGACCGAGCCATGAAGCCAGAAATACCGCTCGACCGCCAAAGGCCCGCTCAATACGTGTTTTCACAACATGTCGAGCGCAAGCTTGAGGAAATCCAGCACACGAAGCGCGAAACCGAAGTGGTTGCCGCGAAATAACCCGCTCCCGGCGATTTTGATTGGGCGCAGGATGGAACCTGCGCCTTTGCGTGTGGTTATTTAGGAACAAAGAGTCGTTCCAGCGTTCCATCAGTGTAATGTGGCGGAGGTCATCCGGATTTCGGCCATGCGCGGGCGCATTTTCATAGTTGCTCTGATGCTGGGCGCGATTTCGCCCTACGAAGGTGCTCACGCCCAACTGTCACCGCAGAGCGTACTCGGTGGCATTACCCGACCGTTCCGCCAGATGTTCGGCCATTTCGGTCACTATCCGCGCTACTATCGTCACCGTGCAGAGTCGCGTGGAGCTGCGGCCGCTTCACCCAGCCAGTCCTCCGCCGTAACAGGCTCGCGACTTGGTTCAGCCGGAGCGCCGGCTTGGCCCACGGCATATGAAGACGTTGTCGGCTTTACATTATGGCCCGATGACTATGCGCTCAGGCTGCGTGGTCGTGGATTTGACGTGATCGCCGACACGATTACCGGGCGTTTCGAATTGCCACGTGTCTCTGCCCGTATCGCGACGACGGGGAGTGCGGTGACCGACGCGCCCAGCAACAACGGCTGTGGTGGTGAACCCGTGTCAGACTCGCAGGAGTCCTGGCCATCCGGACGCATTGAACAGATATTGCAATTGTCCGATGCGCAGCATGACGCGCTCGAAAAAATGCAGACCGCGGTCACAGAATCCGCAAACAGCCTTAAAGCCGACTGTCTAACCGCAGCGACGAGCCCATCCGATCGCCTGAAGACCCTGATACAGAAGATCTGGGCGGTGCGCGATGCCGCGATATCCGTGCAGAGCCCGGTCAAGAATTTTTATGACGCGCTCACGGAAACGCAGAAAAACAGCTTCATCAGCCGTCAGCCCGTCAGCAATCCACCGTCTAATCAGAAGACTGCGGACAATGGCATGAACCAGCAATATCAAGTCTGTGCCGCGCAGAACGTCGAACGCGCGGAACGTTTGATCAAAGAAATCGAAATGAGAATTCGCCCGAGCAAAGATCAGGCCGCGGGTCTGGAAAATCTGCACAAGACATCATCGGACATGGCCAAGCTTCTTATTGCCTCATGCGCGCAGCCGATTCCCGCCGATCCCCTGGCAAGACTCGATGCCGCCGCCGACCGATTGACCGCGTTGAATTACGCGGCGACCACAGTACAAATTGCGTTCGATGATTTTTACGGCCGGCTTAAAAACGATCAAAAAGCGCGCTTTGAGTCGCTAGCGCGATAAATTTACATTCCCCAAGTCACGTTAGAGGTGTTGCTCGCTTTCAAATTGCGATAGCGCGCCAGCGCCCACAATGGAAAGAATCTTCGATAGCCGTGGTAACGTAGATAGAAAACGCGCGGGAATCCCGTTGCTGTGAAACGCCCCTCATCCCAGAAGCCGTTTGCCATCTGCGTCTGCGAAAGAAACCTTATGCCGCGCTCCACGGCGGGATCACCGACCTTACCGCAAGCCATAAGTCCCAGCAGAGCCCAGGCGGTCTGTGATGACGTGCTCGCGGCCGGCTCATGGCCGCGATAATCGAGTTTGTAGCTTGTCCCATCCTCGCCCCAGCCGCCGTCCGAATTCTGGATCGATATGAGCCAATTGAATGCTTTCTGCACTTCGGTGGAACGGTGATCGATGCCGCTCGCATTCAGTGCGCAGAGCACGGACCACGTGCCGTAAATATAGTTCAGGCCCCAACGTCCGTACCAGCTACCGTCTTTTGTTTGCGTTCGCAGGAGGTATTCAACACCGCGTGAAAGGGATTTGCTTTTGTCCAACTTTTCACCGAGTTGGGCCAACATGGAAACGCACCGCGCCGTAACGTCCTCAGTCGGCGGATCGATCAATGCGCCGTGATCGGCAAAGGGAATGTTGTTGAGGTAGTCAAACGTGTTGTCGACATCAAACGCTGCCCAGCCGCCATTGTGGCTTTGCATTCCTTTGATCCACTCAACGCCGCGATCAATGGCACGATTAAAGCGGCCGCCAGTCCCCAAACGGCGCGCCCGGTCCATGGCCATGACCACTACTGCCGTATCGTCGAGGTCGGGATAGTGCGGATTGGCATATTGGAACGCCCACCCGCCCGGCCGAATGTTTGGGCGCCGCGCGGTCCAATCTCCCGCAACGTCAAGCACCTGGCGAGGCACCAGCCAGTCCAGTCCGTGGATGGCGGCTTCGCGCGCCTGATCGTCACCGGCCTCGAACAACGCATGACAGGCAAGACCAGTGTCCCATATCGGCGATACGCAGGGCTGGCAGTATGCTTCCTTCTCGCCGACGATCAGCAATTTCTCGACCGAGCCGCGCGCAATTTCCGCGTTCGATTTTTTACCAAGCACATCGAACATCAGCGTGGCATTGGCCATCGCGGGAAAAATCGCGCCCAGGCCGTCTTCGCCATTGAGCCGCTCGGTGACGAAGGCGACAGCCCGATCGATGGCGCGTTGCCGCAGGCTTTTTGGAAAAAGTGGAACTGCTGGCCGCAGCACAATATCGATGACCCGAAATAGTGCGAACCAGACCCAACGCTGGTGCGGCGCCTTTGGAGCGGGACCGACCAAGTGCGGTGGCTCGATAAACAGCTCATCGATTGTAACGCCGCGCGGATTCTTCGCGTGGGGACGCAAAGCCTGCAAAACCAGCAGCGGCACCAACACCGTGCGCGCCCAGTACGACACTTTGGAAAGGTGGAACGGGAACCAGCGTGGCAGCAACATGATTTCAACCGGCATCTCCGGAACGCTGCGCCATTGTAAAATGCCGTATAGCGACAGCAGCGCGCGGGTGAAGACGTTGCTGCGGGCGGCACCGCCTCGCGCCAGTACTGCCTCGCGTGCGCGCCGCATATGAGCCGCGGCGGGATCGTCCCCGATCATTTTGAGCGCGAAATAAGCCTTCACGGTCGCGCTCATATCGAAGTCGCCCTGGTGGAACAGAGCCCAACCGCCATGCTGCCCCTGGATGCGGCGCAGGTAGACGGCAATCTTATGCTCAAGACCTGCATCGACCGGTTCGCCGCGATAGTGTCGGAGCAACACGTACTCCGCGGGAATCGTCGCATCGGCCTCGAGCTCGAATACCCAATGTCCATCGCTTTGCCGACAGTCGAGCAACGCGCGCGCTGCCGCACTGGCCGATTGCTTGGCGTCATCAAGCGGCGGCAGACGGGATTCGTTAAGAGCAGCGAGCGTCATGCGGCAGCCTGCAATTTGAGGCCCGCAAGATCGGCGGCCCGATAACCTGAGCGGACCGCGCTTTCCAGCGTCGCTGGCAGGCCCGTCGCGATCCAATCCCCAGCAAGAAAAAGATTGTTCCAGGACGTTTCCGCGCCTGGGCGCAAGGCGTTTTGTTCAGGCGTCGCTGCGAAAGTTGCGCGGCGTTCGCGGACAATTTGCCAAGGCGGCAGGTCTTCGGAAAGTCCGGAAGCCTTTGCCACGTCGCGCCATAACCGTTGTGCCATTTCGGTTCGCGGCACGTCGAAAAACCGGGCGCCATCGCTGATCGTAATCGAAATCCGTCCGGGGAACGCGAATATCCATTCGCACGTTCCATTGATGACACCGAGCATCGGGGGCAGATGCGCTGGCGGATCGACGCGAAAATGGGCATTCAAGATGCCGCGAAATTCCGTCGGCGCACGTAGGCCGGGAACGAGATTTGCCGCCACGTACGGAGGAACCGCGAGAATGACCGCATCACGCTCACCCAGACTGATCCGGTGCTTTGCAAACTGAAGGTGCGAAACGCGATTGCCTGACAAGTCCAACGCGACCAACTCGTCCTCAAATGCGACCGGCACGCCGCGGCCACGCAAGTAGGCGACCCCAGGATCTACAAATACGCCTGCCAATCCATCGTGCGCCAACAGCGGACGGCAAGCCTGGCCGCCGAGAGCGAGAGTTTCGCGGATCAGGGCACCGGCAAGCTGCGCCGATCCGTCCCGCGGTGCGATGTTGAGTGCGGCCAGCAGCAAGGGCTCAAGCAAACGATCGTATATCGGGCCAGCGCAATTCATCACTTGCCCTATCGGTTTGTCCGACGAGGTCCAGGCCAGATGCACGAGCGGCAAGTAGTCGACGACGGCGGTTTGCGGTACCCGCCGGTCCTTGTCGAACAGCCACCAAGGAAAGCGACTGTCACCGAAGCGCAAGGTCCATCGCTCGTCATTGGCGAGATCGATGAAGGGAAACTCGGCTTCGGGCGGGCCATGCAATCCCGCGCGCGATCCGATTGCGTCCACATAGGAGAGTATGGCGTGATTTCCCGACAGCAACAGGTGCACACCATTGTCGATCAGCATGCCCGTGGCTTGATCGTGATACGACCGGCAGCGGCCACCGGCCTGCGTTGTGGCCTCGTGGACGGCCACCGCACCGCCTGAATTTGCCAAGCGCACGGCGGCCGCAAGCCCCGCCAAACCCGCACCAATAACGTGAACCGTACCGCCGTCAGACGAATGCATGCCGCAAAGCAATCCACAACAGATGGGATTTGTTCACATGGACGCGGTTTCGTGGCCGCAACCAGCCGCGCGATACCATGTATTCAAGCATCTGGCGATAGACGGCACCCATGATCTTGGGCGCGCGCACGACCTGGCGCGGACAGTTCGCCATGATTTCGTCAGCTTTCGCGAAATGGGCACGCGCACGATCGACAATAAAAGCGCAGGCAATGCCGAGGCGCGGATTCGACAGCACTGACTGGATATCCCTTGTGTCGATATCCGCGAGCTGCAGGGCCTCGCGCGGCAGATAGAGCCTTCCGACCTCGGCATCTTCGTCTATATCACGCAGAATATTTGTAAGTTGAAGCGCCCGACCGAGATGATGGGCTAGCGATTGTCCCTCGGTGTCATTCATCCCGAATACCCGCACCGAAAGCCGCCCGACAGCACTGGCAACCCGGTCACAATAGAGATCCAGCTCCTCCATGCTCGGGGCACAGATGTCTGCACGAGCATCCATCTCCACGCCGTCGATTACGGCGAGAAAATCGGCCTTGCGCAGATCAAAGCGGACGATCGTTTTTGCGAGGCCATCAAGCCCTGGGGCATTGCGTCCGGAATACAGGGCATCGATATTTCGCCGCCACTCCGATAAGCCGGTTACGCGCTGCGGATGCGGCGCGTCGCTGTCGGCGATGTCATCAACCTGACGGCAAAAAGAGTAAATCTCGAACATCGCCTCCCGCTGCTCGCGCCTGAGAATACGCATCGCGAGATAGAAGGAGCTGCCGCCCGCACGACTAGCAGCCTGCGCTTGGCCTTGAACATTCATGGCGTCTGATATCCATGCGCGGGCGCCCTCGTTCGCAGCAACCGGCGCAGGAGTGCGCGCGTGCTGCTGCTGGCGGCCGTTGCCAATGCCTGCGTTTTGGACAGGTGAACGATTTGGCTTAGCGGATCGCGAACCGCCAGGATTGTGAGCAGGCGGTTTGCCAAGGCTTGAATGACGGAGACTTCAAGCGCAAGCCGAGTATCATTGATGCTGGCGGCAAAACTCTGGCTTTGCTG
>Ga0187779_10000991_pt1 | contig 18206 bp, 10 predicted proteins | sample 1015_Q2_SP10_10__FD_132435 | JGI IMG/M metagenome (GOLD analysis project Ga0187779, IMG submission 132435) | Tropical peat soil microbial communities from peatlands in Department of Meta, Colombia - 1015_Q2_SP10_10_MG | ecosystem: Environmental > Terrestrial > Soil > Wetlands > Peat | place... | reverse complement strand
GTCATCAGCCGGTCGCCGACCGACGTGCAGCCGGTGTTCGACACGATCGCGGCGGCGGCGCTGAGGTTGTGCTCGGCGAGCTCGGCCAACGTCTTCACGGTCGAGGGCGGGCAGATGCACATTGCAGCTCTGGTCAACGCGAGTCCGGAGGGCGCGGAAGCGATACGGCGCAGCTATCCCAGGCCGATCGGCCGCGACAATGGCGCGAGCCGCGCCGTGCTCACGCGCGATGTCGTGGTCATCCCCGACATCTTCGAGGACCCAGAGTTCGGAATCCGCGACACGGCCGAGAAGGCGGCGTTCCGTAGCGTTCTCGCGGTGCCGCTCATGCGCGATCACAGTCCGATCGGCGCCATCGTGGTCGGGCGCGCACAACCCGGCGCCTTTCCCGACAAGCAGATCGCGCTGCTCAAGACCTTCGCCGATCAGGCGGTGATCGCGATCGAGAATTCCCGTTTGTTCAGAGAGCTGCAGGTCCGCAACCGCGACCTGACCGAGGCGCTGGAGCACCAGACCGCGACCGGCGAAATCCTCCGCGTGATCTCGAGCTCCCCGACTAACGTGCAGCCGGTGTTCGACATCATCGGTGAACGCGCGGCGAAGCTCTGCGAGGCACAGGTCAGTGTCGTGTCGCGAGTCGAGGGCGAAAGAATCCATCTCGCCGCAGTCCATGGCCTCAATTCGGGAACCATCGAAGCTCTCAGCCGCTATTTCCCGGCGGACGTGAGGGCCGGCTCAGCGTCGGCCCGCGCATTCCGCGATCGCGCACCGGCGCATATTCCCGACGTGCAGTCCGATCCTGACTACGACTCGAAGGACACCGCAATGGCAGGCGGATGGCGCGGCTGCCTCGCGGTGCCGATGTTTCGCGACGGCGAGGTCATAGGCACGATATTCGTCGGGCGGAAGGATCCCGGCCTTTTCGCGGAGTCGAAGATCGAGCTGCTCAAGACCTTCGCCGACCAGGCGGTCATCGCCATCGAGAACGTGCGCCTGTTTACCGAGCTGGGCGTCCGCAACCGCGATCTCACCGAGGCGCTGGAGCAGCAGACGGCGACCAGCGAAATCCTGGGCGTGATCAGCCAATCCCCGACCGACGTGCAGCCGGTTTTCGAGGCGATCGCCTCGGCGGCGTTGAGGTTGTGCCGTGGCAGCGCCGCGAATGTCTTCCGGTTTGATGGCGATTTGCTCCACCTTGAAGTGGTGAAGAACGTGAACGTCGATCCGGAATACTTCGACGCCATACACTCGGTCTTCCCGAGGCCGGCGGGTCGCGAGACAGCCGCTGGTCGGGCGGTGCTCGCCCGCCGGGTCATCTCGATTCGCGATGTCGCCGAGGATCCCGAGTACGCAATCAGGACGCAGACCCTGAAAGGCGGCTTCCGGAGCGTGCTTGCCGTCCCGCTGATGCGCGGGGAGAGCGCGCTGGGCGCGATTACCGTCGTCCGGTCTCACCCGGAGCAGTTTCCGGAGTCGCTCGTCACGCTTCTCCAGACTTTCGCCGACCAGGCCGTGATCGCCATCGAAAACGTGCATCTGTTCAAACAGCTGCAATCACGGAATCTCGATCTGACGGAAGCGCTCGAGCAGCAGACCGCCACCAGCGAGATCCTGCGGGTGATCAGCCAGTCGCCGACCGAAGTGCAGCCCGTGTTCGACACGATCGCGGATGCGGCGATGAAGCTTTGCGGCGGCAACTTCGCCACGGTCGTGCGATTCGACGGCAATCTGGTCGACATCGTGGCGCTGGCGAGCACGTGGACAACGCAGCAGGCCGAGGCGATACGGCGCGTCTATCCGAGACCGCCGAGCCGGGAAACCGTGGCGAGCCGCGCGGTCCTGATGTGCGGCGTCGTGAATATCCCCGACGTGCAGGAGGATGCGGAGTATGCGATTCGCGACGTGGCGAGCTCCGCAGGCTACCGCAGCGCGGTGGGAGTCCCGCTCATGCTTCATGGGGCGCCGATCGGTGCGATCGGCGTCGGCCGGCCGCAGCCGGGCCTGTTCCCGGAGAAGCAGATCGCGCTGCTCAAGACGTTCGCCGACCAGGCGGTGATCGCCATCGAGAACGTCCGCTTGTTCAAGGAGCTGGAGGCGCGCACTGCGGAGCTCACGCGATCGGTCGGCGAGCTTAAGGCGCTCGGCGAGGTCGGCCAGGCCGTGAGCTCGACCCTGGATCTCGAGACGGTGCTGAGCACGATCGTCTCGCGGGCGACCCAGCTTGCCGGCGTCGACGGCGGATCGATCTACGAGTACGACGCCGAACGCGAGGAGTTTCACGTTCGCGCAACGGACCGTCTGCCCGCCCCACTCGTCGAAGCGATGCGATCGAACCCTATTCGGAAGGGCGAGGGCGTGCTCGGGTTGATGGCGATCAGCGGCGAGCCTGTGGAAATAGTAGACATCGCCGATGAGCGCGCCTATCAGAGCCGCGTGCGAGAGAAGCTCATTCGTCTCGGATATCGGTCCCTCCTCGCGGTGCCGCTGCTGCGCGAGAACCACATTCTTGGCGGACTCGCGGTGAACCGCAAGCGAGCCGGCGCGTTCGATCCGCAGGTGACCGAATTGCTCAAGACCTTCGCGACCCAATCCGCCCTCGCGATCCAGAACGCGCGGCTCTTTCGCGAGATCGAGGACAAGAGCCGGCAGCTCGAGACCGCGAGCCGGCACAAGAGCGAGTTCCTGGCCAACATGTCGCACGAGCTGCGCACGCCGCTCAACGCGATCATCGGCTTCTCGGAAGTGCTCCACGAGCGCATGTTCGGCGAGATCAACGAGAAGCAGGCCGAGTACCTCTCCGACATCCTGGAGTCGGGCCGCCACCTGCTGTCCCTGATCAACGACATCCTCGACCTGTCGAAGATCGAGGCGGGCAGGATGGAGCTCGAGCCCGGCAATTTCGATCTTCCGGGCGCGATCGAGAACACGCTGATTCTCGTGCGCGAGCGCGCGGAGCGACGCGGCGTCGCATTGAGCCGCGACGTGGACGCGAAGCTCGGAACGATCCGCGCCGACGAGCGCAAGGTGAAGCAGGTGTTGCTCAACCTCCTTTCGAACGCGCTCAAGTTCACGCCGGAGGGCGGACGGATCGAGGTGCGGGCAGCGGCACGCGACGGGGTCGCCGAGATCTCGGTGACCGATACCGGCGTCGGCATCGCGCCGGAAGATCGTGAGGCCGTGTTCGAAGAGTTCCGGCAGGTCGGGTCGGCGTCGAAGAAGGTCGAGGGCACGGGCCTCGGGCTCGCCATCTCGCGCAAGTTCATCGAGCTGCACGGCGGCAAGATCTGGGTCGACAGCGAAGTGGGGAAAGGCTCGACGTTCACCTTCACGCTGCCGCACGGTGCTTGAGCAGGTCGTCCCCGCGCAAGCGGGGACCCAGCGGCGTTACCGGTCAACCGGATTGAACGACGCCGGGTTCCCGCGTTCGCGGGAACGACGATCAGGAGATCATCCGCTTGAGCCGGAACGCGTGCACCGGCTTGTCGAACCCCTTGAGTGAGAGCGGACCGACGGTCTCGACCTCGGCCGCCTCGCCCAGCGCCGCGCGCGTGCGCCGGTCGATCAGCACCTGTCCGCTCTGCGCTTCGTCCGAGAGCCGCGAGGCGAGGTTCACCACGCTGCCGACCGCCGAATAGTCCCAACGGCCCTCGAAGCCGAAAGCGCCCAACGTGGCGTAGCCCTGGGCGACGCCGATGCCGAGCGCCAGCTCGTAGCCGACCTTCTGCCATCGCTCCTGCAGCGGCGCGAAGGCCGTCTGCATCGCGAGCGCCATCGCGACCGCGCGCTTGCCCGGTTCCGGCACCGGCAGCGGATCGTTGAAGAAGATGAGGATGCCGTCGCCGGCGAAGCGGTCGAGCGTGCCCTCGTGCTCCGCGATCACCTTGCCCATCGCCTGATGGTATTCGCGGAGCGTCGCCTCGACTTCCTCCGGCTCCACCGAGTCGGTGAACGCGGTGAACCCGCGCAGGTCGACAAACACGTACGAGATCTCGCGCCGGTGCGGCGAGAGGATCGACTTCTCGCCCGCGGAGACGATCGCGTCGGCGACCGCGGGCGAGAAGAAGCGCTTCAGTTGCGACAGCCGGTCGAGCTGCGCGAGCTGCTCGTCGACGCGCTGCTCGAGCTTGAGGTTCGCGACCTTGAGCGCTTCGCCGTGGCGCCCGACCTCGTCCTGCAGCGCCTTGATCCGCAGGAGCGAGCGCACGCGCGCGAAGAGCTCCGGCTGGTTGATCGGCTTGGACAGGAAGTCGTCGGCGCCGGCCTCGATGCCCTTGACGCGCTCCTGCGCCGGGTCGAGCGAGGTGACCAGGACGACGGGGAGCAGAGCGGTCGCGCCGTCTTCGCGGATGCGCCGGCACACGTCGTAGCCGGACAGTCCGGGCATCATGATGTCGAGAAGGACGAGGTCGGGCTTCTCGGCCGCCATCTTGGCCAGCGCTTCCTCCCCGGTCGCCGCGGTGGCGACGCCGTAGCCTTTGACGCTCAGCAGGTCGGCGAGCAGCTTGACGTTGTGCGGCGTGTCGTCGACGACCAGGATTTTGGCGGGCGTGGTCACGAGGCTTTCTTCGCGAGCGCGTTGTTGACGCTTTCCAGGAATTCCTTGATGTTGATCGGCTTGCCGATGTAGCCGTCGAATCCGGCCTCCGTGATGAGCGTGCGGTCCTGCTGCATCACGGACGCCGTCACCGCGACGACGGGAATCGCCTTCGTCTCGGGCTTCGTGCGCAGGACTTTCAGCGCGTCGATGCCGTTCATGCCCGGGAGCTGGATGTCCATGAGGATCAGGTCCGGCTTGCGCTCGGCGGCGAGATCGATCCCGACTTCCGCGGTCCCGGCCTCGATGGTGCTGAAGCCCTTCACCCGCAGCACGTCGCGAACGAGTTTCAGGTTGCGTTCGTTGTCTTCGACGATAAGTATGAGGTTCATCGGTTGAGTGGAATGCTGAATGTGAACTTCGATCCCTTGCCCGGCTCGCTGTCGAGCCAGATCCTGCCTCCGTGCAGCTCGACGAACTTCTTCGTGAGCGCGAGGCCGAGGCCGGTGCCTTCCTGTTTCTTGGTGTAGTCGGTGCCGACCTGGCGGAATTCCTCGAATACCGCCGCCTGGTCCTGCGGCGCGATGCCGATGCCCGTGTCGTGGACCGCGATGATCGCATTGCTGTCCTCGCGCGTGGCGAGCACCTCGATCCGTCCGCCATCGGGCGTGAACTTTACCGCGTTGGACAGAAGATTGAGCAGGATCTGCTTGAACTTGCGTTCGTCGGCGACGATCTCGCCGAGCTTGGGATCGATCTGCTGGCCGAGCGCGATGCCGTGTCGCAGTGCACGCTCCCGGATCAACGTCATGGCGTTGGTCACCGCCTCCGAGACGGCGAACGTCGATGGCTCGAGCTCCATGCGCCCAGCTTCGACCTTGGAGAGATCGAGAATGTCGTTGATGAGGCCGAGGAGGTGCTTGCCGGAGGCGTGGATGTCCTTGAGGTAGTCGTCCTGCTTCTCGTTGATCTCGCCGAAGAGACGCTCGAGCAGCACCTCGGAGAAGCCGATGATCGCGTTGAGCGGCGTCCTGAGCTCGTGCGACATGTTGGCGAGGAACTCGCTCTTGTGCTTGTTCGCCACCTCGAGCTGCGCGCTCTTGTCCTGGATCTCGCGGAACAGACGCGCGTTCTGGATCGCGATCACCGCCTGGTCGGCGAAGGTCCGGAGGAGCGCGATCTGCTTCTCGCTGAATCGGCTGGCGTACCTTCGGCCGACCCAAATCGCGCCGATGCCGTGTCCCTCGAAGAGCATGGGCGCGAAGATGATCGAGCGCATGCCGCTCGCGCGGCAACCTTCGCGCACACCGGTCGGGACGCCGGGAGCTTCGGAGTCCTGGTAGTGCGTTACGATGCCATCGAGAATCGCGCTGCCGGAGCCGCTGTCGTGCGAGAGCGGAAGCGGGAACACCGCCTTCAGTCTTTCGTAGTCGACGCCGTGATAAGCGGCGAGGTCGATCTTGCCGTCCGGCGTCACCAGGTTGACGCCGACGACGTGGCCTTCGAAGAGCCGCTCGCAGCGGTCCAGAATCGTCTCGAATACGGGCGTCGTGTCGGCGATCGAGCTGCTGATCGCAGCAAGAACCTCGCCGGAGGCTCGCTGCTGCTCGAGCGCCTCCTTGGTCTCGTTGAAAAGCCGCACGTTCTCCAGGGCGATCGCCGCCTGATCGCCGAAGGTGCGCAGCAGGGCGATCTCGCGCTCGCTGAACGCCCGCACTTCCTTACGCCGCAGCAGGATCGTCCCGAAAGGCTGCCCTTCGCGGTAGAGCGGTACGACGAGCACGGTCCGATGACCGAATTGCTGCGCGATGTCGTGGGAGAGCGGATAGTCGCCGCCCTCCGCAAGCATGTCGCTCACCTCGATCGTCCGCCGCTCGAGCAGCGCACGGCCCGAGACCGAGTCGCGATTGATCGGCAGCGTGTCGACGTGGCGGACCGGATCGGGCGATGGTCCCTTCGAGGCCAGATGGTGCAGCTCGTCGTTCTCGATCAGATACATCGACGCAGCCGAAGCGTCACACAGGCGAGCGGCTCGCTCGGCGATCGCGTCGAGGACCGGCTGAACGTCGTTCGGCGAGCTCGAGATCACGCGCAGGATTTCGGCGATCGCGGTCTGCTGCTCGAGCGCTTCCCTGGTCTCGTTGAACAGCCGCACGTTGTCGATGGCGATCGCAGCCTGACGGGCGAAGGTCTCGATCAGCCTGACCTGAGCGGGTGCGAAGAGCCCCGCCTCCCGCCGAAAAACGTAGATGCTCCCGTACGCGCCACCCTCCCGCGTGAGCGGCACGGCCAGCACCGCGTGCGTGCTGTCGCGCTCGATGTTCGGTCTTGCGTCGGGAAACTCGCTGTCGAGCAGCGGCCGGATGTCGGCGTAGTGAATAGTCTGACGATCGAGTACCGCGCGGCCGTTGATCGACGATCGCCGCAGGGGCGTCGGCAAGCCGATAGCAGGGCTGGCCCCGGGTTCCTTCACGTAATTTGCGCGCGAACGAAGCTCGTCGTCCTCGACCAGCAGTACGCGCGCATACGGCGAATTGCAGAGGTATGCTGCACGCTCCGCCACTGCATCGAGGACCGGCTGCACGTCGGTCGGCGAGCTGGATATCACGCGCAGGATCTCGCTGATCGCGGTCTGTTGCTCCAGCGAGCTCTGCAGCTCCTTGGTGCGCTCCTCGACCTTGCGCTCGAGCCCTGCGTACGACTCGCGCAGCTGCGCGGTCATCCGGTTGAAGCGATCGGCGAGCGATTCCAGCTCGTCGCCGGTGCGGACCTCGATTCTCTGGTCGAGATTCCCCGCGCCGATGCGCTCCGCGCCCTCTTCGAGGGTCCGGATCGGACGCACCATGCCGCGCGCGAGCGCGTACGCACCCAGTGCCGAGATGGCGAGCCCGACGAGCAGCAGCAGGCCCGTACGCAGGATCGACGCGTTGAGCTTCTGATAGACCTCCGCCACCGGCTGCTCGACGAACACGTCCCAGTGCAGCGTCTCGATGGGGGCGACCGCGGTCAGCACGGGCGTATCGGCGAGATCCTTCGAGACCATGGCCTGCTCGCCAGTGGCGCTGCGCTCGAGCGCCGCCTTCACGTGCGCGAGATTCGACAGATTGGTCTTGCGCAGAACCAAGCCGATATCGGGATCGGCGATCAGGAAGCCGTTGCCGTCGACGACGTAGGCTTTGCCCTTCTCGCCGATCTTGATGCGGGAGACGACGTCCCAGATGAACTTGAGGTTCACGTCGGCGATCGTGACCGGCCCCTTGTCGCTGCCCGAGCGCAGCGCGATCGTCATGTAGGGCTCGGTCTCCTTGCGGAAGTACACCGGCCCGAACCAGGCTTTGCCTCGCTTCGCGTTCTGGAACGCGGGCTCGCCCGAGCGATCCTTGCCCGAGTTGACGTTGTCCATGCCGAGCCGGGAGACCGCGATTTGCTCCTTGCCGTTGGCGTCGACTTGCGCGATGTCGGTGACTTCCGGCGCCTGGCGCAGGAGCTTCAAGAACTCGATCCGCCGCAGCTCCACGTCGGCGGCATCGAGCTGAGGCAGCGCCGCATAGGCGAGTTGCTGCTCGATCTGGCCGATGTACTGCTCGATGCGCGACGCGGCCGCGACCGCCTTCTCGTGCTGCAGCGTGGCGAGCGCGTCCTTGTTCTCCTGGTAGGTGAAGTAGATGCTGATGCCGCCCGAGACGAGGAGCGCGATCGTGACGAGCGTCAGGATGAGCGCGAGGTACTTGCGGAACAACCGTCCGCGGCTGATGCGGCGGGCACTGGACGACGCGGGGGCGGCGACGGCAGCGCGGTCTTCGCTCGTCCACGGCACGGGCGTGCTCATGTGACCTTAGGAATCGATCGACGCAGCGACTGTAGGCATACGGCTGCCGAGGGTCAAGTCGCGCCCGCGGCCCGCGCTGTTACGCCCCAGGGGCCGCAACGGGTCTGTCGTCACGGTGAATGTTCGATAGAGCCGCGGCGCCGGCGTGCGCCGGCGATCCGTCACTGAATCACCTCGTCCGCGCGCAGCAGCAGCGCCTGCGGAATCGAAAGGCCGGCCTGTCGAGCCGCCTCGGCGTTGATCACCAGCTCGAAGCTCGAGGGTTGTCGAACCGGCAGGTCGCCCGGCCTCGCTCCCTTGAGAATACGGTCGATGTACTCGAGCAAGCCGTGCAGCAGATCCGGCAGCCGGGCGCCGTAGCTCATGAGCCCGCCCGAAGCGACGTAGTCGCGATAGCCGTAGATCGCGGGAAGCCGGTGCGCCGCCGCGTATCGGATGATGCGGTCTCGCTCGGCGTAGGTGATCGAATCCTCTTCCACGATGAGCCCGCCCAGGCGCTCCCGCGTGGCTGTCTCGAGGACGGCGTCGATCTCGGTGGGACGGCGTACCGGAAGCGAGCGCACTTCGACATCCATGGCCCGGGCCGCTTCGGCCGTCTTCTCCAGGCCGGCCGGGTTGGTGCGCGCATCCGGCGCGGCGAGCGGCGGATTCCACAGCACGCCGATCGTCCCCAGGGCAGGGAGCAGTTGCTTGAGAAGCTCGACGCGCTTGCCGCCGAGTTCGGAGCTGAAGGCCGTGAGCCCGGTCAGATTGCCCCCGGGATGCGCGAGCGACGCAATGAGCCCGGCGCGAACCGGGTCGCCGAGAACGGCGAACACGATCGGGATCGTCGTCGTCGTCTTGCTCGCGGCGAGCGCGGCCTGATCCAGCACCGCGTAGATCACGTCGACCTTCGCGTTGACCAGGTCCGCCGCCAGCGCAGGGAAATCGTCGTAGGGGCCGCTGCGGTAGTCGACGAGCAGATTCCGGCCTTCGACGTAGCCGAGATCGCGCAGCCCGCGCAGGATCGCCTGCGGCAGCGGCGCTTCGCGCGGGAGCGCGTTGAGAATGCCGAGCTTCTTCACTCTCTGTTCGGGCTGGCCGAGCGCATCGAGCGAGGCTGCAACGGCGCACGCGCTCAAGGCCCGCATGCAGGTCCGCCGATCCATCAGCGGATCACGTCGTCGGCCCGCACCAGCAGCGCATAAGGAACGTCCACGCCGAGACCTCGCGCCGCCTTGAGATTGATCACCAGATCGAAATGAGTGGGCTGAATGACGGGAAGGTCGGACGGCTTCGCGCCCTTGAGGATCCTGCCGACGTAGACGCCCGCCGCGTGATACATCCACGGCATGCTGGTCCCGTAGGTCAGGAGAATGCCGGCGTCGGCGAATTCACGGGCCCAGGCGACCACCGGCAGCGAATACCTCAAGGCGAGCGCCGCCAGCCGGTCGCGTTGACCGAGAAACATCGGGTCGCTGGCGATGAGCACCGCGCCCGCGCGCTTCGCCACGATGGCATCGAACGCTCCGTCAATGGCCTGCGGACTGCCGGCGTCGAAGACGATCATCTCGCGGCCGAGTCCGGGGACGGCTTCGCGCGCAGCCTTCACGTCGCCGGCGTAATCGGGATTGTCTGGATTCGCGAGGAGCGCGACGGTGCGCTCGTCCGGCGCGATATCGCGCAGGAGTTCCAGGCGCTTGACCATCAGCGTACTCGAGTACAGCGTGACGCCGGTCGCATTGCCCGTCGGGCGACTCAGGCTCTCGACCAGGCCAGAGGACACCGGATCGGAGCTCACCGTGAAGACGATCGGAATCGTGGTCGTCGCGGCTTGCGCGGCGCGGGCCGAGGCGATGTCGCCGGCCGCGATGACGGCGACCCGGCGGCCCACGAGCTCGCGAGCGAGCCCGGGCAGGCGCGAGTAGTCGTTGTTCGCTCCGCGATACTCGATCGCGACGTTCTGTCCCACGAAGTAGCCGGCCTCGCGCAACGCATCGATAAAGGCCGGCGCATTGAACGAGTAGGTTGCCGAGGAGGCGCTGTCGAGATATCCGACGACGGGCACCGTCTGCGCGTGCAGCAAGGCCGGGAGCGCACAGAGCGGCGAACCGGCGAGCGCGATCAGCAACCGGCGGCGTTTCATTCCGGCACGCTGTTCGACCGCGCGACAGCCCCGCGGCCTGCTACAGCCAGTCCAGATTCTTGCCTTTGCGCCGATCGCTGCCCGAGCGCCGGTCCTGATGCCCCGCCTCGGCGCGCAGCGTCTTGCGCCGTTCCTTGCCGGAGCGCCGCTCGTCCTTGCGCCGATCGAAGAGCTTGACGTAGTGACACTCGCACTGTTGCGGGTAGGGACAGTCCTTGACCGGAAGCGACGGCTTCTTGTCGACCGCAAAGTCCTTGCCGAGAAGGCCCCGCACCTGTGGGCACGCTTTGTCCTTGCTGGGAACCCCGATCCGCACGCCCCACTGCGTCACCTGCTGCTTGTGCGGCCCGTGGTTCCTCGACGGGGCACGATCCTTCTCCGGCTGCTGGAGTGCGCGCGAAGCCAGCAGTGCAGCGGCGCTCTGTCGTGACGCCGACCGTTGCCGATACACCAGCAGCCCCGCGATGCCGACCGCGATGCCGACGAAAACGACAACGAGTGTGATCGAACCTCCCATGCGGCCCTCCCTCGCGATCGGCTGCCCGATGCGGACAACCGGTCACCCGCGGGCGGAAGTTTGCGCTTCGAAGCGAGAACGCGTCAACGGAGGAGGGCTCGGGCGATCGGGTTGCTGCGGCGCTTCGAGCCCACTTATGATGTAGCGTTCAGTTCGTAACGACGTAACGACAATTAGGTCGCATGCCCGCCAACCTGAGTCCCGAATACAAGGCGGCCGAAGCGGCATACCGCAAGGCGCGCGAGCCGCGCGAGCGCCTCGACTGCCTGCGCGAGATGCTGCGCACGATTCCGAAGCACAAAGGCACCGAGCGGCTGCAGGCGGACATCAAGGCGCGCATCAAGGACCTGGGCGACGAGATCGACGTCGGCCGCCGCGGCGGCGGGCACGGCGGTCCGCCGCTCGTCATTCGGCCGGAAGGCGCGGCGCAGATCGCGCTGCTCGGTCCCGCGAACGCGGGCAAATCGCTGCTGCACGCGCGGTTGACGGCATCGGGAGCGCACGATGCGCCGTATCCGTTCACGACGCAGTTCCCGATGCCCGGCATGATGCCCTATGAGGACATCCACTTTCAGCTCGTCGACCTGCCCGCGCTCGCGGCCGAGCATCCGGTACCGTGGCTGCAGGCGACCTTGCAGAGCGCTGACGCCGCGCTTCTGGTGGTCGACCTCGGCGATCCGGCCTGCATGGATCAGATCGCGGAGGTGCAGGCGACGCTCGCCGGCCGGCGGGTGGCGTTGAGCGACGATTGGGAGGCGCGCTCGACGGCGCCCGCGGACACCGCGGACGAGGAGGGCGACCCGTTCGCGCTTCGCCTGCCGACGCTGCTGCTGGCCAACAAGGCCGATGCCATCGAGCACGTGGACGCGGAGCTCGACGCGCTGCGCGACCTGGCCGGCGTCCGCTATCCCGCGCTGGCGGTATCGGCGACGACGGGTCAGGGTCTGCACGAGCTGGGCGCGCTGCTCTTTCGCTTGCTGGGGGTGGTCCGCGTCTACACCAAGGCGCCCGGGCATCACGCGGAGAAGACCAGGCCTTTCACCCTTCGGCGCGGCGAGACGGTGCGCGACGTGGCGCGGCTGGTGCACCGCGATCTCGAGCACTCCGTGCGCTATGCTCGGGTGTGGGGCCATTCGGGATTCGAGGGCCAGCAGGTCGGTCCGGAGCACGCGCTCGCGGACCGCGACACCGTGGAGCTACACGCCTAGATACCCGCCGCCTTACGGGCGCAACGGATGGCGCCATCGCAAGCCCGGGAAGCGGGCGAAATCGGCATCGGTCGTCGCGAGCTCGCAACCATGCTCCACCGCGAGCGCGGCGTGATATGCGTCGGCGACGAGCTTCCCACGCGCGTTGGCGACCCTGCAGAGGCGCGCGAAAATCATCCAGTGCTCGGCACCGGGGCGCAGCCGCACGCAATTCGACCTGGCGTGAAGCTCCTCGACGAACGCGAGTGCGGTCGCGAGCGGAGTCGGGTCGTCGAAAATGCGTGGATTCGTAACGATCCGCACAAACCCGCTCGCCGCGATCTCCGAGCTTCCGAAGGGTTCGTCCGCTTCTACGAGCCCGACGAGCCAATTCGCATAGGCATCGTGGTCCGGCGATTCCTCGCGGTGCGCGTAGACGAGTACGTTGACGTCAGCGACTCGCACGTCGGCGGGTAGCGAAGCGCTCGATATCTTCGGCTTCGAGCAACTCCGAGGTGCGGTCGAGATTGACGCCTGGACGGGGACCTCGGCCACGAAACGTGATCAATTTGAAGCGCCGCGCTGCCCGTTGCGGCTTCGCGGCAACCTGAGCGCGCACCGCATCCTGGATAACCTCGCTCAAGGTGACGCCGCGCTCCGCCGCAATGCGCTTGGCGGCGCGGAGAAGGTGATCATCCAGTGTTATGGTGGTACGCATGCATCAAAGCATACATGATAAGCATCACTGCATCAACACGTCCGTTCCGACGACAGCGCCGTTCCGGCGACGACGGCTACGCCGCCGGTTTCGCCTCGATGCGTACCGGTTTTATCCTGCGCGCCACCAGCGAGCCCTTGCGCGCGCGATGGAGCCGATGCTTCGCAAGCTCCTCGCCCTCCAGCGTGAGCGCGAGCGGCTTGCCGGATCGAGTGGTGCCGTGCACGACGACGGCGTCGTCCGACACCAGCGCGAGCGCGATCATCTTCTCGCCCTCATCGAGCCCCATGACGATGACGCCGCGGCCGCGCTCCACTTCCCGCATTTCGCTCGACGGAAAGACGAGAAGCCGGCCGGCGCCCGACAATGCCGCGACGTGATCGAGCCCGGGCACGAGGCGCACCGGCGCCAGCGGCTCGTCCTCGTCGCCCATCGTGATGAACGCCCTGCCCGCCTTGACGCGTGAGAGCATGTCTTCGAACCGGGCAATGAATCCGTAGCCCCCGGTTCCCGAGACGACGTACTTGTCCCCGGGAACGCCGGCGAGCGCCTGTGCGAGTTTCGCGCCGGCCTGCAGATCGATGAGCGTCGTCACCGGGACGCCGTCGCCGCGACCACCCGGCACGTCGGCGGCGCGAATCGTGTAGGCGCGCCCCTTCGTGTCGAGCGCGACGACGGAATGAACGGTCCGCGTCTCGGCGACGAAGAAAGGCGCATCGCCCGACTTGTACGCGAACTGCGAGGCGTCCAGCCCGTGGCCCTGGCGCGCGCGGATCCAGCCGTTGCGCGAGAGCGTGATCGTCACCGCCTCGTCGGGCACGTCCTGGGCGATCACGACGGGCTCGGCGGCTTCGATGACCGTGCGCCGGCGATCGCCGTACGTCTTCGCATCGGCCTCGATCTCGCCGACGATGAGGTCGGCGAGCGCCTTGCGATCGGCGAGGATGTGCTTGAGCCCCTTGCGCTCGGCCTTGAGGTCCTTGAGTTCCTGCTCGATCCGGATGCCCTCGAGCCGCGCGAGTTGCCGCAGCCGCAGATCGAGGATGTCGTCGGCCTGTGCATCGCTCAGTCCGAAAGTCTTGATCAATTCCGGCTTGGGCGCGTCGGAATGGCGGATGACGCGGATCACCTTGTCGATCGAGAGCAGCGCGATCTGCCGGCCCTCGAGGATGTGAATGCGGCGCTCGACCTCGTCCAGGCGAAAGCGGGTGCGCCGCGCGACCGTGTCGAAACGAAACGCGATCCACTCCTCGAGGATCTGCTTCAGGTTCTTCGGCCGCGGCCTGCCGTCGCGCCCCAGCATGACGAGATTCACCGGCAAGCTCGACTCGAGCCGGCTGTTCGCGAGGAGCAGATGGACGAATTCCTGCGGATCCTGCCGGCTCGAGCGCGGCTCGAAGACGAGGCGCACCGGCGACGCCTTGTCCGATTCGTCGCGCACGGTGTCGAGCGCGCTCAAGATCAGCGTGCGCAGGTTGACCTGATCCTGCACCAGCGACTTCTTGCCCTCTCGAGGACGCGGATTGGTGATGCGCTCGACGTCCTCGAGGACGTTGCGCGCCGAGACGCCGTACGGCAGCTCGGTCACGGCGACCCGCCACTGTCCGCGCGCCAGCTCCTCGATCGTCCAGCGGGCGCGCACTTTCAGGCTGCCGCGGCCGGTCTCGTACACGGCGCGAATCTCCTCCGGCGGCGAGATGATCTGGCCTCCGCTCGGCAGATCGGGCCCGGCGACGAGCCGCATCAGGTCGGCTAGCGAAGCCTCAGGCTTGCGGATCAGATGCGCCGCCGCCCGAGCGACTTCCGCCAGATTGTGCGGCGGAATGTCGGTCGCCATGCCGACGCCGATGCCGGAGCCGCCGTTCAGAAGCACCATCGGCAAGCGCGCGGGGAGCAGCTTCGGCTCGCGGAACGCGCCGTCGTAGTTGGGCGCGAAGTCGACCGTGTCGCGATCGATCTCGGAGAGCACGAGCTCCGCGAAAGGTGTCAGCCGGCATTCCGTGTAGCGCATCGCCGCCGCGCCGTCGCCGTCGCGCGAGCCGAAGTTGCCCTGGCCGTCGATCAGCGGATAGCGCAGCGTGAACTCCTGCGCCTGGCGCACGAGCGCGTCGTAGGCTGCGACGTCGCCGTGCGGGTGGTACTTGCCGAGCACGTCGCCGACGACGCGTGCCGACTTGACGTGCCGCGCCGGCGGATGGAGACCGAGCTCGTGCATGGTGTAGAGAATGCGGCGCTGGACCGGCTTCTGCCCGTCCGCGACGTCCGGCAGAGCACGGCCCGTCACGACGCTCATCGCGTATTCGAGATAGCTCCGCTCCGCGAACTGCGCGAGCGGGAGGAAATCGTCGCCGCTGCCGCTCTCTCCGTCGCCACGGGGAGGCGGGGCCGGCGGCACGGCGCGCGCTCCGCGCTGGTGTGCGGAAGCCGGATCCTCCGGCGGCGCGCTCGAAGCGTTGCCGTCGAAGAGCTCGCCCGTCAGCGTGTCGACGCCGGTGGGGGCGCGCTTGCGCTTCGATGATGGTTTCGGAGTCGACATCGTCGTCTACCGTTGTCATTCCCGCGTAAGCGGGAACCCAGTGGCGTTCGCGGCGAAGACACTGGGTTCCCGCTTGCGCGGGGACGACGAAGGTCCAGGGCGCTGCCAGTCACACATCGACTTCCACCGCGTTGCCCGACTGCTCCATCCACTCCCGCCGGCTCGCCGCCTCGCCCTTGCCCATGAGCTTCGCGAACACCGCCATCGCATCGGGGAACGGCTGCGTGCCGAGCATCACCGGCAGTACGCGCCGCGTTTCCGGGTTCATGGTCGTCCCCCACAGCTCCTCGGGATTCATCTCGCCGAGGCCCTTGAATCGGCCGACCGACCAGAGCCCTCGCTTCACGCCTTCCTTCTCGAGCCGGTCCTCGATCGCTTCGAGCTCCGCGTCGTCGAGCGCGTAGAACTTGCGCGCCGGACGCTTGCCCTGCGCCGGCACGTCGATCCGGTGCAGCGGCGGGCTCGCCACGCACACGTGCCCGCGCTCGACCAGGTTCGGAAAATGGCGGAAGAACAGCGTGAGGAGCAGCACCTTGATGTGGCTGCCGTCGACATCGGCGTCGGCCATGACGATGACGCGCTGGTAGCGCAGGCCGGACAGGTCGGCCTCCTCGCCCGCAGCGTGCGGATCGACGCCGACGGCCACGGCGATGTCGTGCACTTCGTTGTTGGCGAAGAGCCGGTCGCGCTCGACTTCGAAGGTGTTGAGCACCTTGCCGCGCAACGGGAGGATCGCCTGGTACTGCTTGTCGCGCGCGAGCTTGGCCGAGCCGCCGGCGGAATCGCCCTCGACCAGGAACAGCTCGCGGCGCGAAGCGTCGTCGGACTCGCAGTCGGTGAGCTTGCCCGGCAGCACCGCGACGCCGCTGCCTTTTCGCTTCTCGACCTTCTGCGCCGAGCGCGTTCGCGCCAGCGCCTGCTCGATCGCGAGCTCGGCGATGCGCTTGCCTTCGTCGACGTGGGTGTTGAGCCAGACTTCGAGCCGATCGCGCAAGGCGAACGCGACCAGCTTGAACGCGTCGCGGCTCATCAGCTTCTCCTTGGTCTGTCCCTGGAACTGCGGATCGAGGATGCGCGTCGACAGGACGTATCGAACCTGGGCCGAGACGTCCTCGGTCTGCAGCCGAACCCCTCGCGGCAGCAGGCCGTGATGATCGACGAACGACTTCACCGCGTCGAACAGCGCCGCGCGCAGTCCCGCCTCGTGCGTGCCGCCGCCCGCGGTGGGGATCAGATTGACGTAGCTCTCGCCGGTCCCGTGTCCGTCCTCGTACCAGCCGAGCGCCCACGACGCGCCTTCACCTTGCGCGAACGAGTCGGCTTCGCCAGTGCCGTCGGCGTATCTCTCGCCGGCGAAGATCGCCGCGACCGGCTGATCTCCGCCGGCGAGCTCGCGCAGATAGCCCTCGAGCCCGTCGGGATACGACCAGGTGCGCGCCTGCCTGTCCTTGCCTTTCTCGACGGCGAGGGTCACCCTGATGCCGGGAAGGAGCACCGCCTTGGCGCGCAGGAGCCGCTCGAGCTCGGGCAGCGAGATCGCGGGCGACTCGAAATACTTCGGATCCGGATAGACGCGCACGGCCGTGCCGGTCGCGCGCGCGCCGACGTTGCCGACGACCTTCAGCTTCTCCGCGACGTCGCCGCCGGCGAATACGATTCGGTGGAGCTTCGCGTCGCGCTTCACTTCGACTTCGAGGCGTCTCGACAACGCGTTCGTGACCGAGACGCCGACGCCGTGCAGTCCGCCGGAGAAGGCATAGGCGCCTCCGGCCGCTCGCTTGTCGAACTTGGCGCCGGCGTGCAGGCGCGTGTACACCAGCTCCACGGTGGGAATCTTCTCTTCGGGGTGCGGCCCCACCGGAATGCCGCGACCGTCGTCTTCCACCGTGACCGAGCCGTCGGCGTGCACACGCACGTCGATCCGCGTGGCGTGGCCACCGAGCGCCTCGTCGGCGGCGTTGTCGATCACTTCCTGCACGATGTGCGTGGGGTCGGCCGTGCGCGTGTACATGCCGGGCCGCTCCTTGACCGGCTGCAGGCCCTTGAGTACCCGGATGGATGCCTCTTCGTATCGTCCCTTGGCCACGCATGTCTCCCTGTTCTGTCGCGCCGTGCGCAACGTCGATCTCATTCAGCGTCGGCCGGATGAATTCATGCCCGCACGCTCATCCTCCGGGTCGAACCTCAATCGGCGGCGCGTGCGGGCAGCCCCGCGCCGGCGTCTTTCGATCGGGCGAGAAATTCGCTCAGGATCGCCGCCGTGTGCGATGCGCCGGGTTGGCGAACGACCGTCTCCGGCGCGCCTTGCGCGACGATGCGTCCGCCCTCGGCCCCGCCTTCCGGTCCGAGATCGATGATCCAGTCCGCGTCGGCGATCACGTCGAGATTGTGCTCGATGACCACGACCGTGTTGCCCGCGTCGACCAGGCGATGCAGCACGCGGATCAGCTTCTCGACGTCCGCCATGTGCAGGCCCACGGTCGGCTCGTCGAGCACGTAGAGCGTCTTCTTCTCGCTCGTCTTGGCGAGCTCGGTGACGAGCTTCAGGCGCTGCGCCTCGCCGCCCGACAGCGTCGGGCTCTGCTGGCCGAGCGTGAGGTAGCCCAGGCCCACGTCCTGCATGAGGCGCAGGGCGCGGTGCGTGGACGGGTGCGCGGCGAAGAAGTCCACGGCTTCGTCCACGCTCATTGCCAGCACGTCGCCGATCGTCCTGTCGCGCCAGCGCACGGCGAGCGTCTCGGGATTGAAGCGCTGGCCGCC
>Ga0187779_10000989_pt1 | contig 18226 bp, 17 predicted proteins | sample 1015_Q2_SP10_10__FD_132435 | JGI IMG/M metagenome (GOLD analysis project Ga0187779, IMG submission 132435) | Tropical peat soil microbial communities from peatlands in Department of Meta, Colombia - 1015_Q2_SP10_10_MG | ecosystem: Environmental > Terrestrial > Soil > Wetlands > Peat | place... | reverse complement strand
TCGCGTTTCCAGCATTTCGGCCGCCCGATACAAAATCTGCCCGCGCGAATAAGCGCTTTGGTTCGACCACTTTGGAAAGGCATTCCTGGCCGCCACCACCGCATCGCGAAAATCTTTCTTCGATGCGCGACAAAAATTAGCAAGCACTCTTCTGCCCGAATCGAGCGCTGGCACTACCCGGCCATTCTCGCCGCGGACAAATTTTCCGTCGATGAAAAGCTTGTACGTCTTCAGAACTTGGAGGCGGGACTGCTTTTTCAACACGAAGTGAGGATTGCGCAAACGCGGAAAAAAGAAAATGCTAAACGCCGTCGTGAACAAAACGGACAAAATCTTTGTGACCGGTCATCGCGGGATGGTTGGCAGCGCGCTGGTTCGGCGTTTGCAGGCGGACGGTTTTAATAGTCTGGTGACGCGCGATCGTGCTCAGCTCGATTTGGTGGAGGCGAAGGCGGTTTCAGAATTCTTCGCGAGCGAAAAACCGGCGGTCGTGATTCTGGCCGCGGCAAAGGTCGGTGGAATCAAGGCGAACAACGATGCGCCGGTTGAATTTCTGCTTGAGAATCTACGTATTCAAAACAGCGTCATTGCGGCTGCGCACGAAAATGGCGTGCGCAAACTTCTTTTTCTTGGGAGCTCATGCATTTATCCGAAACATGCGCCTCAACCAATTCCTGAAAGTGCGTTGCTAGGCGGCCCACTCGAGCCGACCAACGAACCGTATGCGATCGCAAAAATTGCCGGAGTCAAACTATGTCAGGCGTTCGCGCGCGAGCATGGGGCAAATTTCATCTCGTTAATGCCGACGAACCTTTATGGGCCTAACGACGATTTCGACCTGGAAACATCCCATGTGCTGGCGGCACTGCTGCGGAAGGCCCATGAAGCAAAGAAACGTCGAGCGCGCGAACTCATTGTCTGGGGTTCGGGAACTCCGCGGCGCGAATTTCTTCACGTGGATGATCTCGCTTCAGCCTGCTTGTTTCTTCTGGAAAAATACGATTCGCCCGAAATCATCAATGTCGGATGCGGCGAAGATTTGTCGATTCGCGAACTGGCGGAATTGGTTTGCGACATTGTAGGCTTTAACGGCGACCTGGCATGGGACAAGACCAAGCCTGATGGAACACCGCGCAAACTTCTCGATGTGACGAAGCTTAATAGAATTGGCTGGCGACCGATGATTCGGCTGCGCGATGGCATTATGCAGACCTACGATTGGTTTTTGAAAAACGTAGCCCAATGAAAAAAGTTCGCGTGGGCGTAGTCGGCGTCGGTCACATCGGAAGCAATCATGCGCGATTATATTCGGAAATTCCGGCGGCGGACCTCACCGCCATCTACGATATCGATCTTTCCCGGGCGCAAGCAGTCGCCGAAAAATATGGCGCCACGGCTGCAAAATCGCTGGAAGAATTTGCCCAATTTGTCGATGCCGCCTCCATCGCGACGCCAACGAATACTCACTACCAAAGCGCGTTAAGGCTCGTCCAACTTGGAAAACATTTGTTGATCGAAAAGCCGATCGCGGAAAACACCGGACACGCGAGCGAGCTTGCCGATCTCGCGACTCAAAATCGGCTGGTTCTGCAGGTCGGCCATGTCGAACGATTCAATCCGGTGCTGAGCGCACTGGAGGCCCGGCTGTCGCATCCGCGTTTCATCGAAGCACACCGGCTCTCGCCCTATCCGGATCGCAGCACGGACATTGGTGTGGTTCTTGATCTGATGATCCACGATTTGGAAATCATTTTACACCTCGTGCGTTCGCGCGTGCAAAACGTCGATGCAGTCGGCGTGCCGGTGTTAAGTCGTGGCGAAGATATCGCCAACGCGCGCATTCGATTTGAAAACGGTTGCGTCGCAAACATTACCTCGAGCCGGATTAGTCCAGAACGGATGCGCAAGATTCGCGTTTTTCAGGAGGACGCTTATCTCTCGCTCGATTACGAAAAGCAATCGGGTGAGATTTATCGGCGCGAAGCGGGCAAAATTACGCGCGACAAAGTGGAGGTCGAGCGCGGCGAGCCTTTGCGGCGCGAACTCGCGTCATTTATAGAATGCGCCGCCACTGGACGAGAGCCACGCGTTTCCGGTTACCAGGCTGCGGCCGCGCTCGAACTCGCGGTCGAAATCACCAAGCGCGTCGCTGGCAGTGGCTAAAACGATCTATTTCGTCGCAGGCGAAGTCAGCGCCGACAATCACGGCGCCGGGTTGATGCGCGCATTGCGAAATCTTAATCCCGACCTTCGCCTCATCGGCCGGGGCGGGCCACAAATGGCCGCGGTTGGCGGCGGTCAGTTTATTAACTGGATCGACAAATCGAGCGTGCTGGGTCTGTGGGAGGTGATCAAACAATACGGATATTTTCGCAAACAGTTTCACGCAACGCTCCACGAAATCGAACGGAGCAACCCGGAGGCCGTCGTTTTGATCGATTATCCTGGGTTCAATTTGCGCCTGGCGCGAGCTCTTCGAAAACAATCGAGAAAAATTATCTATTACATCAGCCCGCAGGTGTGGGCCTGGAACCGCGGCCGGATCAAACAAATGGCGGGTTGGATCGATTTGATGCTCTGCATTTTTCCATTTGAAGCCGGCCTCTACAATCAATCGGGATTACGAACGATCTTCGTCGGCCATCCGATGATCGAAAGGTTGCGCGGGATAAAGATCGATCTTCCGCGCAACCCGAATTTGATCGGGCTTTTTCCCGGAAGCCGATTGCGGGAAGTGCGCAAGATATTTCCGATTTTGATCGAAACCGCCGGCGAACTCGTTAGGCAAAAACCAAACCTGCAATTTGAGATTGCCGCCGCATCGTTGGAACTAAAACGGGAAATTGAGTTGTTGTTGAATCGGCATTCGTCAAACAGGGGATCATTCGAGGTCAAGACAGGCGAGACCTGCGCGATCATGCAGCGCGCTTTCGCGGGAATCGTCGCCTCCGGCAGCGCAACTCTGGAGGCCGCATATTTTCGGCTCCCGTTCGTTCTGATTTACAAAGTTTCGTGGATCACTTATCTCGCTGGCCGGCTGGTGGTAAAGGTAAAATATCTCGGAATGCCGAATGTTCTGGCGGATGGTGAAGTCGTCCCGGAATTCATTCAGCACCAGGCCCGGCCGAAACAACTGGCCGCCGCGATTTTGCGATTGACCGATGACGCATCGACACGCCGACGAATGCTCTCGCAGTTCGATGCCATCATCGATTCGTTAGGCGAGAGCGGTGCGAGCGAGCGGGCTGCGCGCGCGATCATTGAAGAGCTCAGCTTGAAATCATGACCGCCCGCCTGGGGAGCAAACAAACAATCTGGATCATCGGCGCGCTTGCAGCCGTGCTTTTCTTCGCCGCGAATCTGCCGTGGCAGCTCGACGATTACGATCAGGCAAAGCAAGCCTACACCTCATTCGAGATGGTCAACGAAGGCCATTGGCTTTATCAACACACCCCGCATGAACGCGTCGCGACTAAGCCTCCGCTGGTCGGATGGATTTCGGCGGGAATTTTTTATGTGACGCGCTCGTGGGCAGTGGCCTGGAGGTTGCCGTCGTTGTTGGCTGCGATCGCAGTGTGGATCGTCTTGTTGCGCTCCGGGAATGTTTACGGCGCGACTGGCGGCCTCTTTGCTGCGAGCGCCTTCGCTTTCAATTTGCTGACGCCGCGACTGGCGACTCTCGTGCGCACCGATATGCCGCTGGTGCTCGCGATTTCCGGAATCGGATTTCTGATTTGGAGCAAATTGCGAAAACGGGAGCAATGGAGAACGCATGATCGGTTACTGCTCTTTGCCCTGCTCACGGCCGCGATGATGATCAAAGGGCCGATCGTCTACGCATTTCTCTTGCCGGGCATTGTTATGTTAGCGCTTTCGGCGCACAGCCGACACGACATGAGAGGCCGTTTTTGGCCGGGTTGGTGGCCATGGGTCTTGTCGTCATTGATTTTTCTTGGCTGGGCAATTGGCGGATCGATATTTGTCCCAGGCTTCTACGATCAGGTGGTCGTTCGCGAATTTCTCGGGCGCTTCGGCGAAACAATTCATCGACCCCAGCCGCTCCTTTTCTATTTGCCGCATCTTCTTCAGAAATTTTTTCCGTGGAGCGTGCTAATGATCGGCATTGCGATTGCCGATTTGCGCGGACGGCAATGGCGAATTCGCGGTGCGTTTCGCGAAATCTCGCCCGATACGCTCTGGCTGATTTTCTGGATTTTCGGCGGACTGATCGTCATGTCGATCGTACCGTCAAAACGGGTTGATCGTATTTTTCCGGTGGTCCCGCCGCTTTGTTTACTCCTGGCCGCACAGATTTCGTCTGGTGGACAGACCGCGTCTGGGCGCCGGCTCTGCCTGACCATCGCCTTGTTATTGTCGATTTTATGCGCCGGCGGATATGTCGCCTCGAAGGTAATTTCAGGTTTTCGAGATCATCGCGACGCGCTGGTCGCGTTTGGCTCGGCCGTTCGCCGAGAAGCCGCAGCGCGCCATTGGCGTTATGAGGTCGTAAAAGCGGAAGACGAAGGATTGTTGCTCTATCTGGATAAAATGCATTTCGCCAACCGAGAGGGTGCGATCGCGGAATGGAATGGTGGAAATCTGGATGCACTAATCGTTCCCACCAAAGCTGCGACGGCTTTCATGAGCGATTTGCAAGCTGCGACGCTTTCTCAGATAAAATCGGTCCCGAGAACAGATGAGCCCGATAGTTACATTTTGATTACCCACTGAAAAGGATTGCGGCGGCTACCGTCGGCCGTTACACAAGATTCAAATGGGGGACGAATTTCCGAAACGCGAATTGGAAACATTGTGGGCCCCGTGGCGGGTGGAATATTTCGAGAAGCAGCCGCGCAACGCGGATTTTCTCACGGAAGCTGCGCGCGCCGGCGATGACGCGGCGCACCTGGTAATCACGAGACGCAAGACCGCATTTTTAATGATGAATCGCTATCCATATGCGGTTGGGCATTTAATGGCGGTGCCCTATCGCAAAACAGCGGAGCTGGAGTCGTTAGGGGAAAACGAAGTGATCGATCTTTGGAATTTGATCGTGCACGCGCAAAAACTTTTGCGCCTGACCAGCAGGGCGCAGGGATTCAACGTCGGCTTGAATTTGGGGGAGGCTGCTGGCGCCGGGGTAGCGGACCATTTGCATTTTCACATCGTGCCGCGCTGGACCGGAGATACCAATTTCATGCCGATCATTGCCGGGACTCGCACGATTTCCGAAGGCTTATGCGAACTCTATGAAAAGTTGATCGCGGTCCAGACGAAATTCGAAATGGAAGAGCGCGCTGGAAAATGAATGGCTGGGTCGAGGCGCCGCCGCGCCAGCCAACGGGCTGTTTCGCAAAAGGTTGCCTGATTCTCGCTGTTTTTGCGGTGATGCTGGCGATTGCGTGCACGGCGGGAATTTACTGGGGTTTTCACCGACACTCGGCGATCATGCGTTCGATATACTGGCTGGCAAAGGCCCACGCAATTTCGGACGTGCCTGCGCCGATTCCGTCGCACCAATCGTCCGCTGAAAAGATTGAAAGCGTGGTTGAGCGCTGGCGAGATTTTGAAACTGCTGTTCGATCGGGACGCGGGGCGGAAATCGACCTGACCGCCGACGACCTCAATGATTTGATTTCATCGAATCCGGACACACGTGGCCAAATCTTCGCCTCGATCGAACAGAATCACGTTCGTTTGCAAACGAGCGTGCCGGTCGGCGAAATCGTCGGCCGATCAAATTACTACCTGACCGCGGATGTAACGATCCAGTCCGATGGCGAACAATCGCTCGTTAGCCCATACTTAAGCGGGATCACGATTAACAACCGGCAGCTGCCGACCGACCTCTTCGATTGGAAATATCGGTCGCGACGATTGCGCGATTACCTGGCTGAAAACGAATTTCCCTGGAATGCGACGACGTTCGAGATTCGCGATGGCAAAGTAATTCTGCGCGCGCGCGGCGAATGATCACGGTTGCATAATCTCGCGCGCAAAAACATTCAACTGACCATCTTCCTGTTTGCGAACTTCGGTGATCTCAAATGGACGCGCTTCATCTCGACTGACAACCGATCCCTGCGGTGGCGGCGTGTAACCGGCGGGAAACTCAACAATGATGCGCGTCGACGAACCGCCAAAATGGAGCACAGTGTCGGTCAGTTTGCCGCGCGGCCGGAGAACAGCGCGACTGGCATCGGAGAAATTTACGACGAACTGACCTTTCAAGTAAATCCGTTCGCCGGCTGTGCCGCGGTCGGCGATATCGCGCAGATCACCGGTGGTAACAAGACGCCCCAGGGGCATTCGACTGGGAGGATAAGTTTTCCAATTGCCACCGCCACCCGCGGTCGAAGCCAGCGTGCCGGCTGAATCGGGGGTCTGCGCCGGCACTGCGCGAATCGGCGTTTCACTTGGCCGCGCCATTGCGATTTCCGGCACGAAAACCGGCGTTGGAGCCGGCACCGGTGCCGCGGCCTTAGTCGTTTCGCCCGGTTTCTCCATCGCAACCGTTGGCGGCTCGGGTTTCGATGGGATGGGCGTCGATTTTTCGGCAACGGCGCTCGGCGTCACGGAGGGCGCCGGTTTCGGCGTGGGCTTTTGATTCTTGGCTAATTTTGTTCCCTTCGGGGTAGCCGTTGGTTTAGCCTTTCCGCCCTTTGTCAGCGCTGCAACTTTCGGCGTTTCAACCGCGACCGGTTGCGCCGCTTCGACGTGCACCAGCTGATTTTCGGGCGGCGCCGGCGCGCCGCTCGGGGTTAGGCCGGGAATCGCCACTGCCCCAGCGGGGGCGTTTTGCTGCCTGCGATTCGCGTAATGTGTCTCCGCGTCCACTCGCGATTGCTCCTTAAACAGCGGCCAGCCATATTCGAGGTTTAGACTGAGTGGCGGCTCCAGACTGAATGTGCCGCTCCCGTGCATGATCGTGTATTCGCCGTAGAGCAAAGGGACCGCCGTGAGCATGATGCGACCGTCAGAAAGACGCTCGACATGGAGAACGACCGAAAGATCGTGTGTGCGTTCGAGTTTGATTTCCAAACCAGGCGTGAGCGTCTGCTCCATTGCCGGGACGGTCTGCGGATCTGCCGGGTAAACGTGTTCCATCAGTAATTCGCCGTTGTCGACCGCGCTCGTCAGGGCAACCATTCCGGAAGTGAAAACGTCGCGTGATCCGAGGTCGCGCGCTTCCATGATCACAAAACGGCCGACAACGTAAGGAACAAGACCGCGCACTTGTTGATAGTTTCGAATGTAGTTGCGCGCGAGCTCTGCGTTCGTTTTCGCCAATTCAGCCGCGCCCATCGCGTTGTAGCGCTCGACCAATTGTTTTGAGTTCAAAAATTCACCCGCTGGCGCCGCCGTCAGTTCGAAGCGCCGTGGCGGTTCGATCTTGTGCAGCCTCTGCAGAATTCGATAGCTGTCCGGACGCTCTGGCTGATTGAAAATGTAAAAGCTGCCGAGCCATGCGGCCAGGGCGAAGCCGGTTAAAAGAAGAATTGCCAGGGTCCACCCAAAGTAGTTGGTCCGCCGCCGCTTAACCGGTGGCGCGTACGGTTCTTCAAAGCGATAAAGTCCGTAGTCCATGCGGGCGGCTAAAAGTGCGGCGTGCTCACGCCTGCTGCGCGACTTCGAACGACGTCCCGCAACCGCAGGTCCGTGCCGCGTTCGGATTCACAATTTGAAAACCAGCAGCGGTCAGTCCATCCCGATAGTCCAGCGTTGCGCCCTGCAAATAGCGCGCGCTTTCGTTGTCGATCAAAAATTGAACACCGTCACGCTCTACCACTTCGTCGTCCGCTTTTTTTTGGTCGATCGTCATCTCGTAGTGCAAACCCGAGCAGCCGCCCTTGCTAATCTGCACCCGCAGGCCCCTGCCGGCTGCGGTAGGCTGTGTCTCGAGCAAATGGCGGAGCTGACGCACCGCGTTCTGGGTAACAGTGATCATTCGGAGACTCAAACTACGATTTGCCTTTGCCAAGTCAACCAACCGCGGAAGTTGAGAGGTTGAGCCGTTGAGAAAATTAAAATGTGAAAAGTGTGTCAAAATGTTGAGTGGCTTGGCTATTCCGGTCACACTGCGGGAATGAATTCAAAACACTGTTACCCCTTTGAGAAATTACGTGTCTGGCAAGCTGCACGAGAATTGGCTAGCGAGGTCTACTTTACGACATCGAAATTCCCGTCGCGCGAAATGTACGGACTGACCAGCCAGTGTAATCGAGCTGCGATTTCAATCGCTGCCAACCTGGCTGAGGGCAGCTCTCGGCAGGGTCGCAAAGATCAGGCGCATTTCTCGGAAATCGCCTATGGCTCGCTAACAGAACTCGCCTGTCTACTCGTTTTATCGGCTGATCTCGGCGTTCTTCCCATCCATCGAGAACAAGCCCTGCGCGGGTCGATCGAGGCGCTGTCGGCGCAGCTTAACGCGCTTGACCGCAGCCAGCGGGTCCGAACGAGCTAGGTTCCTCTCAACTCCTCAACCAATTGACGACTCAACTTCTGCGCGATGAGTAAGATTCGATTATTGCCCGAAACGGTCGCCAGTCAGGTCGCGGCCGGCGAGGTGATCGAGCGTCCGGCGTCAGTCGTCAAGGAGCTGGTCGAAAACAGCATCGATGCCGGCGCACGCAAGATCGACATTCTTATTCGACGCGGCGGTGTTTCGTTCATCCGGGTGATCGATGACGGCTGCGGAATGGATCGCGATGACGCGCTGCTTTCGCTCGAACGCCATGCCACCAGCAAAATTCGCTCGGCCGCCGATCTGGCCGCTATCGCCACCCTGGGTTTTCGGGGGGAAGCGCTTCCGAGCATCGCCAGTGTGTCCCGCTTCCGCCTAACGACTCGTGAATCGAACGCCATTGCCGGGACCGAAATCATCGTCAACGGCGGCAAGATCGACGTCGTGCGCGACGCCGGCGAAGCCCCAGGCACGCAAATTGAAGTGCGCTCGCTTTTTTACAACCTGCCCGCGCGCCGGAAATTCCTGCGGTCCGAAAATACCGAAAGCCGCAACATCGAGCATCAGCTTCATCTTCAGGCCATTGGTCATCCGGAAATCACCTTCACTTTTGCTCGCGACGACCGGATCGTCTTTCAACTCCCGGTGGCAGCCGATTTGAATCAGCGCATCCGCGATTTGTTTGGCAGCGAACTGCTCGATCGACTTCTGCAAATTACACCTGCGGGCACAACCAGAATTCAGATTCGAGGTTTGATCGGGCAGGCCGGCCTAACGAGGCAGAGCGGGTCCCAGCAGCTCATTTTCGTAAATGGCCGTGCGATTGAGAGTCCGCTGGCCGGCAGCGCATTGCGCGAAGGTTATCACACTGCGCTGATGAAAGGGCAGTATCCGGTCACTTTTCTTTTTCTCGATCTCGATCCGACTGATGTCGATGTGAATGTTCATCCAGCCAAACGCGAAGTGCGATTTCGCGATCCCAGTACCGTGCGCGAGACAATCGTGCGCACGATTCGGCAAACCTTGGAGCAAGCCCGCGGCGACTGGCAGGAGAAATTTCGCGCGCCGGTTTCAGCAACCGCAGGCACTACTGAAGCCAGTCCGCGATTGTCTCAAATTTCTGCGATAGCCGCGCCTGCCAGCATATTGCCGGAACCACCCCGTCCTGATCTGACCCTTCGGCCCGAGATGATCATTCCCCAAGCAACCGATCGCGACTTGCCACTCTTGGGACAGGCGCATCGTCTGCCGCCTTCGCGCATCGATTCGGCAACCAATGCGGATGCCCTGCAACAAACCGCCGATCGATCCCGCTCGAGAGATCAGCAATTTCAAATCATCGGCGTCCTGAACCAGCTCTATATTTTGATGGAGAACGCCGACGGCCTGGTGCTGGTCGATCAACATGCCGCGCACGAGCGGATTTTGTTCGAAGAATTGCGGCGGCGAATGGAAGAGCAGGGGGTACCGTCGCAACGGCTGTTGATTTCACAAACATTCGATCTTCCGCCGCGAGACGCAGACTGGATCGAGCGGAACATTCCCATCCTGCAAAGAATGGGAATCGAAATCGAACGATTCGGGCCAAACACATTCAAGATCGACAGTTTGCCGCAGTTTTTGAACGTGTCTGATCCCGCGGAGTTCATGCGCAAAGTGATCGACGATCTGAAAAGTGTCAGCCGAAGCAGCTCACCCCTGCGGTTAGGGGAAGACATGATTGCGACCACCGTTTGCCGGCATGCGGTCAAGGCGAACGATCCGTTGCGTTATCTCGAAATGGAAAAACTGATCCAGGACCTGCTCGCGTGCGAACTTCCATACTGCTGTCCGCACGGCCGTCCCACCATGATCCAAATCTCGCTCGCCGAGCTCGAGAAAAAATTTGGCCGAAAAGTTTAATGGTTACGCTGAGAGATCTCGCTGAAGGGTACAACGGAGAATCGTTTGCCAAGGCTGAAGTGTGTCCGATTTGCTCCGGGCATTCCAAGATTCTGCATGGAGCGCATAATATTCATCCGGAGAAACAATTTCGTTTTGATCTTCGATCGTGCGGTCGTTGTTACCATGCATGGATCGATCCAATGCCGTCCCAAGGACTGCTGGATTATCTTTACGAACGGGTATCGCCGTCGGTGGTAGGCCCGTGGTTGTCTGATGACCCTACCGTTCCCGAGCGCCTGATATTAGAAAGGGAGTCTCAGCGCCCCCCGGGTCGGTATTTTGAATTGGGGGTTGGCCAAGGCCACCTTTATCGCGAATTCCTTCGAAAACGTTGGGTTTGTATTGGGGTTGACCCAGGGCCGTGGGGTCGCGCGTTGCCAAATGTTTCGCCGAACTTTAACAACATTGAAGGCGACTTGCAGGCTGAGCTTCTGGTTGCTTTCGATGTCCTCGAGCATGTTGCAGATCCCGTTGGTATGCTGCGACGTTTGCGGAGACTTAGCGCTCGGGGCGCAACATTTTATTGCGCAATGCCGAATTGTCGATCTCTCCGCGCCCGCGTTCAGCGAGAACGCTGGCGAATGATTCGGCCGATGGGGCATGTAAACTATTGGTCTCAATGGAGCATCGTGCACGCTTTAAACGAGGCCGGCTTTGAGTTGAGTTGGATAAAGGCATCTGATCTGTGGACGGAAACGCGTATCCGCCGTGCACGAGACATAATTAAATCTGCGATTGAGCGTTTCGGGTTAGGCGATCAGTGGATCGCCAGCGCGATTGCAAGTTAGTCAATTCCGAACGATCCGAATTCTAAATGGTCGGAACCTATCAGATTGTCGAATTGATGAAGTTCGTCGTACTGGTGGCAATGAGCTTTACGCCACCGACCGCTTTATCAGCCTCAACAAGGAATTCCGTGGATACATCGCGAATTCGGGACTATGGCACTACAGAAGTCTGGATTTCTCCGAATGCGAGAAAGGGCAAAGGCAAGGGGACGCAAGCCGAGCCACTCGATGCCCATACGCAGGCCGCCTTTCAATCAGTTATCGACACGGTGCCCGCGAATTCAACGATCAGAATGGTAGATGGCGTTTATCCAAAGATGAGCCTGACGATAAGGAAGGGGGTGACGCTGTCTGGGAGTAGAAAAGCCGTGATTACTCAAGCTTCCGGAACCAACCATCCAATCTTCGCCTTGTCAGGCGTGGATACCGATTTCACTCTCGAGGGAATTTCCTTAGAGCACGGGACTGCGTTTATGGAGGAGAACAATGTCGCAGCCATCCTCGGTGGATGTCGCAAGCTTCGCGTAACAGATATCTATTCCTCCGATTTCAACAATACTATTTATATTACAGACGCCTTAACTCAGGAGGTTGACGTTGAACGATGTCAGTTTGAATACACTTACGGCCGAGCGTCCGTCTCGAACGTGGCGCCGTACGATCATCCTTGCGCGGCAATCGCTGGGACTCCGAAACGACTGATCGTTAGAAACAATCGTTTTAACGGCTTGCTCGATCCTACTTTTGCTCATGCCTCGCCTAATGTGCCGGAGAGTCAAAAGCAAGCAGCTGACAATTTCGTGCAGACGGGAAACCACGATTTCTGTCTGGTGGAAGGAAACAATGTCAGCAACTTCGGCATCGAAGGAATTTTCATCGCGCGAGATAAAGCGGCCGGCGATTACGCAGTTCGAATAACGAACAACAACATGATCGGATCAGTTTTTCATAATCAAACCTATTCGCCGGTTTACGCTCCCGGCATCAAAGTCCAGAATTCGAAGGGCGAGATTGTAGCCAACACCATCTCCAACACAAACATTGGGATTTCTGCCGAGTTCAGCCGCTACGATGAAGGGGAGAACATAATTCAGATTTCACAAAATAGCGTGAACCACTGTCTGCTCGGAATCGAAGGCATACGAATTTCAGGCAAATCGATCGCTAGTCGAAACTCGGTTTGGAATAGCTCCGAACCCGTTCGATCCGTTTGGGGTCCCCGGGCGGTGCCGACGGAACTGTATGGAATTGTAGCAGATCACGGAAACGTCATCGGCAATAAGTTGGTCTCGGATGAACCAATCTGGGACGCAAAAACCGTTCTCCTCGCCCGATCTGGGGTGGTCTTCACGGTTGCGTCCGCTAGCGATATCAATGCAAATACCGGTGCTCTGATCTCATACGCCAATGGCGGATTTGCCGCCTTTCCGGTTCGTCAGGTCAGCGGCAATCGTATCACTGTCGATTCGACCTTTGCGAATACGTTTTCAAACGTCACGGATGGCCCGTTACTATACACGCGGAGTTTTGCCAATGGGCTTTCGAATGGAGGAATTGTGGTTCGAAGCGGGGGAACAATTTATGCCGATGGCAACGTCATCGTTGGACACCGTAACGACATTTCGCAACAAATCAGCGGCTCGATTGTTGCCAGCCATCACACTGCTCGAGATTGCCATGTGACCAGAAGCAACACTCCAGGTCTGTTTTTGATCAAGCCCTGAACACGTCTGGTAGAAAACTCCCTCGGTTATTTGCGTTTTCCAAAAACCGCGATGGCTTTGAAGGCGTCAGCACCTTTTAATCGATGATAAATGCCCTTGGTCGTTTGAACCAGTTTCGTCCAAGACTTGATCACTAGTAATAAAGCGCCTTTCCCATATAAGTTCTCGTACTCGGCATTTAAGATATCGGTCCAAGTGCGACGTTTGACGGTCGTTTGCGTCAAATTGGATTCGTGAATTCGGTATTGAAGTGACGGGCTGCGAAGGTATCCAACACGCCACCGCCGGCTGTGCATAGCGTGGAGCGCGAGATGGACATCAAAAAGCGATGTTCCATGCTTGGCCAGATAATCGACACTCAACTCTCGCCAGCACGCCTTGCGGACGACAGAGGCGCCGTGGACGAACGGATAAAGCGGACTAAAGATTAGAACGAGTTGCCCCCAGTTTCTGGGAATCAATCCATCCGGCGCCTCATGAGAGAGAAACGGAAAAGGGAACCGCTTCTCGCCAAAAACTACGCCACCCTCATCAATATATAATGTCTTGGAGAAGACGACTCCCACTGGAATTCCGTGCATTTCCATCGATTCCATGAATGCTACTGGCTCGCTTAGTGCACCAGCCGAAACCAGAACATCATCGTGATCGAGGATCTTGAAGTATTTGCCGCGGGCGGCTGTTGCTCCTTCCTCATAAGAGCGGACAGTACCGATGTTTTCTGAATGAAAAATCGGCCGAACTGAAAATCCCTTTCCTTCAAGAACGGGAATGAATTGCTTGATGACCTCGACCGAGCGGTCGTTTGACCGATCGTCAATCACAATCACCTCGATGCCTTTTCCTTCCGAGCCGAAACCGGTCTGTTCAGCGACTGATTCCAATGTCTGGGCGAGATATCTCTCGCCATTGTAAACGCAGACAACAACTGTGACCTGAATGTCAGACACCTGACATCATTAGCGTTGATTAATCTCACCGCCAAGCCCTGTGATTTAAGCAGGCATTCAGCGATCTTTGGTGAAGTCGCCCTAAGTTAGTATGTTACCGAGCCTATGAATGTGATGATAGACTTTCGTTATGGTTGAGAAGCTGGATGTGCTTGGAGTTGGCGTAAGCGTATTGGACCAGGATCGCGCGCGCGATTTTCTTTTCTCGGCCGCACGGAGCGATACCCGTGGATACGTTACCGTAACGGGCGTTCACGGAGTGAGCGAGGCGCAAACTGATCCCTCGCTGCGAGAAATTTTTGATCGCGCCCTTCTGGTTACGCCCGACGGGATGCCAATGGTCTGGATGGGGAGGATTCAAGGACATAAGACCATTCAACGTGTCTATGGGCCGGATTTAATGCTTAATTTATGCGGGCATTCCGTGGCAGAGGGCTTTTCTCATTTCTTGTACGGCGGAAATGAGGGTGTAGCAGAGGAGCTGAAACACAATCTGATGGCGCGATTTCCCGGATTAAAAATTGTCGGAACGTGCACCCCGCCGTTTCGGCCATTGAACGACTCCGAGGTGCGAGATTTACAGCAACAGGTTCGTCAAACAAAGCCTGATTTCTTCTGGGTCGGGTTGAGCACTCCAAAACAGGAGTATTTCATGGCTGAATACATCTCGCTTCTGCCGGAGGCGAAGATTTTCCTCGGCGTGGGCGCTGCCTTCGACCTCCTAATTGGAAGAGTCCGTCAGGCACCACGCTGGATGATGCGGTGGGGCTTGGAGTGGCTTTATCGACTAATTCAGGAACCCAGGCGATTGACTCGCCGTTATTTGGTGAACAATCCAGTTTTTGTTTTCCGCGCCGCTAGGCAATTGCTCAACCGCCGAAACCAGTTGCGAGAGTAAACTATGTCGGGCACGGTAACGGCTCTTTAAAATCAGATGGCTTCGGAAAAGATTCTAGTTTGCGGGGCCGGCGGCTTCATCGGTGGACATTTGGTGGCCGACTTAATTCGTCATGGCAAACGAGTTCGGGCGGCCGACGTAAAACCATTGGATGAATGGTTCCAGCTCTTTTCAGACGCGGAAAATTTTCAGTTCGATCTTTGCAGCAGGGAAAATTGCGGACGAGCCGTTGCCGATATCGACTTGGTCTACAATCTCGCTGCCGACATGGGTGGAATGGGATTCATCGAAAACAACAAGGCGCTTTGTATGTTGAGCGTGCTCGTTAACGCGCACCTGCTGATGGCGGCGAAGGAGGTGGGGGTCAATCGCTTCTTCTATGCTTCCTCCGCTTGTGTGTACGCTGCCGGCAAACAAATCGATCCAAACGTCACAGCTTTGAAGGAAGAAGACGCCTATCCGGCCATGCCGGAGGACGGGTACGGTTGGGAGAAGCTGTTCAGCGAACGAATGTGCCGTCATTTCCGGGAGGATTTTGGCCTAACAACTCGCGTAGCTCGTTATCACAATGTCTACGGCCCACATGGCACTTATGATGGCGGCCGGGAAAAGGCGCCAGCTGCGATTTGTCGAAAGGTGATTTCAGCAAAACTTTCCGGGACTCATGAGATCGAGATTTGGGGCGACGGCAAGCAGACGCGCAGTTTTCAGTGGATCGACGACTGTGTGAAGGGCACACAACTGATCATGCAGGGCGATTATGCCGAGCCATTGAATCTCGGCAGTAGCGAACTGGTTACCATCAATCAACTTGTCGATCTAGTGGAAGAAATTGCCGGGGTCAGACTTAAGCGCAGTTACAACCTATCTGCTCCAAAGGTCGTGAATGGCCGGAACAGCGACAATAACTTGATTCAAAGTGTTTTTAACTGGGAACCATCCACTCGCCTGCGCGACGGGCTGGAGCGCACCTATGCCTGGATTTACGACCAAATGGCGCCGCAGGTTGCCGCGCGTCCTGCGAAGTTGAGCGCAGTGTAGCGATAATGGGTTCGGGCATGGACGTGGCGAATCCGCAGACCGGGGCCGGTTCAGCGCAAACGGCGACCACTACTCCGCTAGAGTCATCGGCGCGCCTCACCCCGGTGACAATCTTCCTGATCTTTACGATCGTCGCCACGCTGATCGCTTTCTTTGGGGTGCTCAAGTTATACGCCGGCGAGTCGATCATGGTGTGGGCATGGAAACATTGGCTGCCCAATCTGAATCAAGAGTACGGCAAGCTGGTCATTCCCATTTCCGTAGGACTAGTCTGGTATCATTGGAAAAAGATCAAGAGATCGAAGAAGAGCGGATCAAGCTGGGGAATGCTATTCGTGGGCGGAGGGACAGCGCTCGTTTTGCTTGGGATTAGAGCGGTGGAACCGCGCATCGTGATGCTTTCGATTCCACCATTGATTTTTGGGATTGTCTTGTTTTTGTGGGGCCGGGAAGTAGCTCGGATTCTTGCGTTTCCCATTGGTTTTCTTTGGTTCATGATTCCGGTGGGGGCTCTGCAGCAGACGAGCTTCCGACTTCAGTTTCTGATTACCGGAGCAATGCAGACACTCTCTCCAATGATAGGTGTGAAGCTTAATGTCATCGGAACAACCTTGAATGAAGTAACTGGAGCCTGGGGATTCGATATCGCGGAAGGGTGCAGCGGTATTCGGTCGCTGGTCGCGATCATTATGTTAACCGCTATTTATGCCCATATCTTTGAAAAGATATGGTGGAAGAAGATTGTGCTGGTAGCCTTTTCTCTGGGGTTTGCCGTCATTGCCAATATAGGACGTATCTTCACGATCATCCTGATAGCGAAAATGGGCTATCCTACCCTGGCTGGCGGCATCTATCATGAATACTCCGGATTTATTTCATTTCCGGTTGCATTACTGGCGATGCTTCTTTTCCACAAATTGCTTAACTTAAGGTCCCCGGGAAACTCGCTCCTAGGCAAGCCGGAGGAGGCGTTAGTCAAATGACCGTCAAGCGACTCGTGTTTCTCCAGCTCGTGCTTTTAGCTGGACTGGGTTCTGCCTACTTTGTTCCAAGTCACGGGAAATTACAGCCAATCGGCGTTATAATGGAGTTACCGGATTCTATTGGTCAATGGTATGGCACACCCCAGAAGATCACAAAAGCCGAACTGGAACAGCTAGCTGCGGACACATCATTCGCACGTAGTCTTTACACCGACGCCTTCGGCGATCAAATTGTCACATCGATCGTATTGGCTGGTGAAGACCCTGATAATAGCATTCATCGGCCCGAACGTTGTTTGCCTGCCCAGGGTTGGACAATCCTGGATTCCAGGACTATTGCCATTAACAATCCTGCACTTCCTGGAGGCAAACTGGAAGTCACGCGCCTACGAGACGAGCAGAAGATCCAGGATAACAGAGGAGAAACGCATGCCATTTATAATTTAAATTACTACTGGTTTGTCGGATATAATCACGTCACGCCGTCACACATCGACCGTACGGTGATCGATATTCGGGATCGAATCACGAAGGGCTATAATCAGCGGTGGGCTTATATCACAGTTTCTTCAACCGTTACCGAGGGACTTACCAAATTCGGCCGGTCCGAAGCGGAAACAGATCAAATGCTTCAAGCCTTTATTCGAGAGCTGTTCCCGCGAATCGTGCGACCTTCTGTTTTGACTGGAACCGCGACCGAACAACTGTCCAGCCCGCAACCCTGAGCGTTTTGCAACATGCAATTGTTGGCGAGGGAATTGCATTTTTCCTTGCGCGACCAGGTAGCAGGGTGTGCCTCAAGAGAAATGATCGGCCAGGTTGAAAATTCTTAACATCTTCAATCATTACCTCGAACCGGGTGGTGAAGCCATTGCGGTCGACGCTATCTGCTCGTCTCTTTCAAAAATCTTTGAGATCGAACGCTGCGACTTCTCAAGCGTTGATTGGATCGGAACAGAAGCACCGGCCCAGTGGAAACAGGCTCTGTGGATGATTCGAAACCCGGAGAGCGTGAAGAAGCTTCGACAGACGCAGGAACGATTTCGATCCGATGTCTGGCTGGTTCACAATGTTTTTCCTGTGGGATCTGGCGCGGTTTACTCAGAAAGCAGACGGCAAGGGATCCCCTTGATCCAGTATATTCATAACTTCCGACCGTTCTCGGTTAGTGGATATCTTTGGGCAGGAGACCGGGTTGCGCCCGGAGGTCTGTCGAAAAACTTTTGGCAAGAGATCCGGACGGGAGCGTGGCGCAATTCGCGGATGCAGACCATTTGGATGGCGTTTGTTCTTTCGTTAGGCCATATCGACGGTTGGTGGCGGGTTCCGAAGACCTGGATAGCGATATCTGAGTTCATGAGGCAGAAATTTATTTTAGCCGGTGTTCCCGCGGACTCGATATTCACATTGCGCCATTTTTGGCGTGCCCAGCAG
>Ga0187779_10000987_pt1 | contig 18238 bp, 15 predicted proteins | sample 1015_Q2_SP10_10__FD_132435 | JGI IMG/M metagenome (GOLD analysis project Ga0187779, IMG submission 132435) | Tropical peat soil microbial communities from peatlands in Department of Meta, Colombia - 1015_Q2_SP10_10_MG | ecosystem: Environmental > Terrestrial > Soil > Wetlands > Peat | place... | reverse complement strand
CTGTGGGCGCCGATATGCGTGTTATCGCCGATGCGCGCTCCAGCCTCGATGACCACGTGCGGTTGTATTGAAACGCTGGCGCCGACCTTGGCGCTCGGATCGATAATTGCGGTCGGGTGAATCCCAGGCGCGAATGCGATGGGATTGGCAGCAAATTTCAACACTGCTCGTTCAAACGCCTGGGACGGATTTCGGACGCGGATTTGCGCGGCGGAGATCTCTTCGCCGAAATCAACCGCCACAAAGACTGCGGTCGCGCGCGTTTTGCGCAATTGTGCCGCGTACCGTGGATCTGAATAAAAGCTTATATCTCCATTTTCGGCTTCTGCGAGCGAGGCGACGCCAGTGATTTTCAATCCCGGGTCGCCGATCAACTTGCCATCGCACATTTGTGCGAGCTCCTGGAGAGTAAACTTCACAGTGGGCGACAACCCTAACGAATCGAGCTTGCTAAGGTTTCACGCTTGCACGGACGGCTTCGAGTTGCCCGGCCGATCCGAGTTTTTCATTCTTGTGCGCGATGAAGTTGGCATACTCATCGACGAAGATTTTTCCTGGCGGACGAAAATCAAATTGTTCGGGCTTATCACGGAAGAATTCGCGATGAACACGCGTCCAAACGAGTCGTCCGTCAGTGTCGATATTCACTTTGGTCACGCCCAGTTTGGCCGCGGGCAGATATTCGTTTTCATCCACGCCGCGCGCGGATGGATCGAGATTTCCGCCGGCAGCATTGATTCGCTCGACTTCCGACTTCGGAACGCTGGACGAGCCGTGCATGACGACCGGAGTGGGCGGGAGGCCGGCCGCTTTCACCTTGTCGCGAATTCCCTCGATCACTTCGAAATGAAGCGATTGCTGCCCTTTGAATTTATAGGCGCCGTGACTGGTGCCAATCGCAGCAGCGAGCGAATCGCATTTTGTTTGCTCAATAAACTCGACCGCTTCGTCGGGGTTCGTCAGGCAGGCGTTGCCTTCATCGACTGAAATATCCTCCTCGACTCCGCCGAGCTGGCCAAGTTCCGCTTCGACGCTGACACCCTTCGGGTGTGCTTTATTGACCACGCGTTTGGTGATCTCGACATTTTTGTCGAACGACTCGTGGCTCGCGTCGATCATGACCGAGCTATAAAAACCCGAAGCGATGCAATCGTAACAGGCTTCCTCGTCGCCGTGGTCGAGATGAACGGCAAAAATTGCCTCTGGGAACATTCCTTCGGCCGTCCGGATAATCGCCTCGAGCATGCGTTTATCGGCATATTTCCGCGCGCCTTTCGAAAGCTGAATGATGAATGGGGCTTTGCTTTGGACATTGCCGCGGAACAAACCCAGACATTGCTCCATGTTGTTGATGTTGTAAGCGCCAACGGCGAATTTTCCGTAGGCGACTTTGAAGAGTTTAGCGGTCGTGACGATCATAAGACGTAGAAAATGGTCATTCTCCGTTTCGAAATATTACGAAGCTGGCCCGAATCTAACGACGAAATCGAAAATCGGAAATCTGAAAATTTCTCAGCGTTTGTTCCGCGTAGCTGGTAGCATGATGCTGACCTGAGTGCCACGCGGGCTCGAATCAATTTCCACCCGGCCGTTGTGATCGAAGATTGTACGTTTTACAATCGGCAGCCCAAGGCCCATCCCGCGCGGTTTTGTCGTGCAAAAAGGTGAAAAGATTTTGTCTTTCATCTCCGGAGAAATGCCATGGCCGTTGTCGCGAACGGTCACGATGATGCCGCCGGTTTTTCCAGAATCACGAACCGATTTGGCGGAGAGTGTAATGCGAGCCGTGGGTTTATTGGGGAGCGCCTCGGCTGCGTTTGCCACCAGATGGGCAAAAGCTTCGGCCAGAGCGGCTTCGTCGCCCAGGACCCGCGGCAAATCGTCGGGCAGTGAAGTCTCAACCTGCATCTTGCCGTTGACCCCGAACCGGGAACGCGCAATTTCAAGTGCTCTCTTAACCGACCTGCGGAGATCGATCGGTTTAAGCGTCACTTCGGGTGGATGAGCAAAATTATTTATCTGGGTGATGATGTTGTCAAGGCGATCGATTTCGCGAACGACGATCTCGTTGAATTCTTTCCGGAAATCGGCGTCTTCAAATCGTTCGGGAAGAAGTTGGGCAAACGTCTTGATTGCTACGAGCGGATTTCGAATCTCATGCGACATGCTCGCGGCGAGGTCGCTCCAAAAGGTGGCGCGATCCGCCAGAGCCTGTTTTTCGCGCGACATTTCCTGACTGGTAAGGTCGCTGATGACCGCAACCGCGCCGAAAGCGGCGTTTTGACCGGATACTCGTCGAGTCTCGACCGACAGAGAACGGCGAGTGTTACGGTCAATCCAGCGTTCCTGCATCACGGTGGTTTCTGATTCCAGTGTTTCGCGCAACAAACCGGCCAACCTGCTCCCAACCGCCTCGACCGGTTTGTTTAGAACCTCAACGCTCGTTAGGCCGAGAATCTTCTCGGCCATGGGATTAAACCAGCGGACGATCGCGTTATCGTCGACGGCAATGATTCCCGGAGGTATGGATTTGAGCAAGGTTTCAGCAAGCGTTCTCTGCAGAGCTGCCTCTTCGTAAAGCAAAGCGTTCTCCAGAACGGTAGAAACGTGTTCCGCCAGCATCGCCAAGCTTTCGAGATCGCGTGAACCGAATGGCTCTCCGGTTATTCGCCTGCCGAAAAAAAGCCAGCCGATGATGCAACCACTGGCGTAGAGCGGTACAATTGCCTCCGCGCCAAAGTTGTCGAGCGCGCGTCGCATGAGCAGGCGTTGCTTGTGATCCGGGTTTGACGCGATATTTGGGCGCGAGATCAGACGCGCATGCAGTTCAAACCAGCGAACGAGGGGGTCGCGCTCGCCAAATTCGAGTTCAGACGTTTCAGGCAGGCAGCGCAACCCGCCCCGCATCCGGTAGCGATCTTTGTGGCGTGTTCGGGCGAAGATTCCGACCCGGCCTACGCTCGTCGCCTCAGCAACCGCCTCAACAATATTCGCCAGCAGTGCGTCAACGTTTTCGAAGCGACGGAGGAGACGCGGGAACCGAAGCACCGGCAAAGACGACGAACGATTGGAGTCGGCGAAAATTTCCCGGCTAGGAGCAACCTCCTGCTGCTGTGTAATTGTTGACGTTTCGCGCAGTTCGCGATTCTCCCGAAGGGCGCTGAGATAATCCAACGCCCGGCTGACGAGTGCTTGGAAGCGACGCCGATCCAGTTGTAAATCCTCGGCTGCATAAATTCCGGATTGCTCGGCCTCTCGCAAGGGTTCAGAACGTGACGTTCCCAGAGCGATGATCAGGAAATCGGGGAATTCATCTTGGATTTGCTCGGTTAGTTCGCGGCATTCTTTGGCGCGAAGGTCCATAAGAACCAGAGCCGGGCCGATCTGTTGAAGGACAGAGTCGAGTCGGTCGGCGCTACTGACTTGGCGCACCTGGGCAAGGTTGCTCAAAAATGCTTTCGTTCGCCGGGTCAGCTCGGCGTCCTGAGTATATAAGACGCAGACGGCGGTGGGACTCATGCCACCGCCACCTCGCTGTCAAACCTGACCAGCGGGAGCAGAACGTGAAAGGCCGTTCCCTTTCGAAGCTCACTCTCCACTTCGATTTGCCCGCCGTGCTCTTGAACGATGCCGTGCACAACTGAGAGGCCAAGCCCCGTGCCGTAATCTTTGGTGGTAAAGAATGGATCAAAAACGTGAGCGATATCTTGTTTGCGAATGCCTTCGCCCGTGTCGCGAATTGTAATCCGCAGAACTTCGGGAACAGCGCCATTGCCGCGGGTAAGCGCCGCGATCCACCTTTCATCCGTTGAAATCTGCGTGGTTATAGCGAGCTCGCCTCCATTTTTCATCGCATCCATGGCGTTCAAGAAAAAGTTAAGGAAGACTTGCTCGAGCTGATCGGCATCCGCCCGAATGGTATCAACATTTGCCTCCCAAGAGCGAGTTAATTTAATTTCCTTTTGGTATAATCGATGGCCTACCAGGCTGAGAGACTTCTCGAGAATCTCGTGTACGTGCATCGGCCGCAGCAGCGGCTTGGTCGGCCGAGCGAAACGCAAGAGTTGATTAACTAACGAATCGATCCGGTCGATTTCGTGACCGATCAGGTTTGAAAAGGTGTCGCGGAAATCTGAGTCCTGATACCGCTCTGGTAAAAGCTGAGCGAAAGTCTTGATCGAAACCAAAGGATTTTTGATTTCATGGGCCATTCCTGCTGACAGTGTTCCCAGGCTGGCCAGCCGGTCGCTGCGGCGAATCTGTGATTCCAGTCGCTTAATCGCGGTAATGTCGGTCAAAACAAGCAAGACGCCCAGCACGTGTCGATCTTGATCGTGAAAGACAGATGTGCTCGTTCGAACGATTAATTCCCGGCCGGAAGAATCGAGAGCGAGTTCATTGTTGATCTGTCCCTCGCCGGTTGCCAGCGTTTCGCGCAGCGCCTGTGCCAACGGCGCCGGCAGTGCATCCAGCCGGGTATCAAGCACATCGTGTGAAGTTAATCCAATGATCTCACCGGCTTCGTTATTAAAGACAGTTATGCGTTCGTCCGCTCCTGCGGCGATTACGCCGGTGGTCAGATGTTCGAGCAGAGTCTCATTGTAGATCTTGGCGTTTTGGACCTCGGTGAAAAGTTGAGCATTCTCGATCGCGACGGCGAGTTGTCCGCACAGGACCTGCAACGCTTCCTGTTCAACTGTTCCGTACACACGGCGGGACACGCGCGGACCGAGGAGCATCAGTCCTTCAAGCTGATCGCGCGCGAAAATTCCCATGACAACGCCAAGGTTGAGATGTTGCATTTGATGAATCACCCGACGTGTCTCCGGCGTCGGCCGAATGCGATGCAGCTCGTCCAGCACGATCGGCTGGCCGGTCGTTTCCAAATAAGTGACTAGCGGGTGGTCTTTCGGCAAATCGATCCGATTCTGTCGCGTGGGCTCAGGATATTGCTGGGTGTAGTCCTTTTTTTTGGCCAACAAAATTATCACCCGGTCCGTATTCGCGGCTTGGGCGATCGTCCGTGCGAAGCGTTCGAGGAGATCGCCCAAAGTCGTCACCGATTTTAGAATCGTCGCCGCCTTTCCGACGGTAGACCGAAAATCCAATCGGTGTGAGCTGATAAAAAGCCGCTCCGCCAAACGTTGGGAAACGCCCCGCGCCGGCGCCATGGCAAAGGCGATTACAATCGCAGCCGCGACATGCCCAATCGAAGACGCGCTGGCAGTATAAGATTGAAAAGCAGTTGTGACCAGCCACCAGACGCACGCGTAAACCGCGAGAAGGTATGCCGTCAACACGATATAAGAGATGATTCGGCGAAGAAAAATACCAACATCCAGGATTCTTTTGGTGGCGATGCCGTAGGCGATAATCAGGCTGAAGACGACCGACCGAAATGGCGCAAACCAGATCAATCGGGATTGCGCGATGAATGGATCCAGAACAAACGTGAGAACGAGCGCGATCGCGATTGTCACAACCGTTGCAAGGAGAACAAACGCCAACTCGACCCGCTCGCCAGTTGGCGCCTTTTTCAGGTCTTGCCAATAGCTGACCGCCAACGCAACAAAGGCGACGACAAAATAAGCTCCATAAAGGTAAACGCCCTCGCCATAAACCGGACTCGGTGCGCCACCAGTTGTGGCGGACATCTTTGCGCCCCGCAAGAACCAGTGTGTCTGACAAAGGACAATAATGCCGACCGTCGCGACCAGCCACGTCCAAGAGGAGCTAAAAAGGCCGCGCCATCCCTGGTGAATTCGGCGGATTGAAAGCCGAAGAAGGTTGAGCGTTGCCAGAACTGCAGCGCCGGCGATCGAGGCCAGTCGAATTGAAAATTCTGCGGCAAAGGGCGTGGTTGCGATAAATGCGAGGTAGAGTGTGCTAAGCCAGCCTGCAATAATCAGCGAAAGTGCAAGATAAGCTTGGTTAGCAAGCCGGTGCCGATTCGCCTGGAAAACAACCAGCCCGAGTGCCACCTGGCAACAGATCGCAACTAGAGTTGGTAGCGTCGCATTGCTCATCGATCGGGGGCACCGTTCCCAAAAACGATCATTGTGCTCGCGCTACCGCCAATTCCCCGGACATTAACCAGAGCGCATCCGACTCTTGCTTTTCGCGCACGATTTGGAACGAAATCGAGGTCGCAATTAGGATCCTCCACCTCATAGTTGGCAGTGGGCGGAACTATTTGATCGCGAAAAGTCAAGGCGCACGCAGCAATCTGGAATGGGCCACCGGCTGCGAGCGGATTTCCTGTCACTCCTTTAATTGAACTTACCGGCACAGCGTACGCGCGTTCGCCAAAAACCTTTCGAATCGCGCTGACCTCAACCACGTCCAGCACTGGATGGCTGGGACCGTAGGCGGAAATGTAATCAATGTCCGAGACTGACCGCCTGGCATTGGCCAGGGCTATGATCATCGAGTCTTCCAATCCGGAGCCCGGCCGCGCTGGATCCAGGTCTCGCTGCTTACCATACCCACCGATCTCGAGATAGACTCGGGCATTACGCGCCGCAGCCCGCTCGGCATCTTCAAGAATAAAGACCCCGGCCCCTTCTGAGATGACGCCGGAATCACGCTCGAGATCAAACGGGCGGCTTGCCTTCTCCGGTTCGCCGTTACGAAAGGAACTTAGACCGCTGGCGATGAAGCTCGCCATCGTCAAAGGCGTGATTGGCGCATCTGCACCGCCGGCGATGGCTATTTCGGCTTCACCTGAGCGAATCATGGCGGCCGCGTCAGCAATCGCGTCCAAGCCAGATGGACATGCGGACGAAACAGTGGCCGCGTGCGCCGAAGCACCAATTCGATCGGCGATTGTGTTGGCGGCAGCTTGCGGGATCGAGGCGGAGGCGGAGCTCGCCGGTGCCCGGTTGGGGCCATTATTTTGCAGCGAAAAATAAACGCTTTCGATGACATCAATTGCACTTGTGCTAATGCCGATGATCACAGGCGTTGGACTGGGCAATTCAAGATTGATTGGATCCAAACCTGCGTCCCGCAAGGCCATCATGGTTGCGGCATAAGCAAGTTGCGTGTGTCGCGCCATTCGTTTCGGTTTTAATTCAGGCTCGATATGGTCGTTCGGGTCGAATCCCTTTACTTCACCGGCGATTCGACTCTTGAATTCTGACGCGTCAAAAAGAGTGATCGGGCCGATTCCACTGCGGCCGGCTAAAAGCGATTCCCAGAATGCTTCAGTCCCGATACCATTCGGGGCGAGAATTCCCATTCCCGTTACAACAACGCGATTCTTTTTAACCATTCGATTCCTTTTCCGACGAGCTGGCCTGCTCGCGACAGTTGCTCTGCGCGTATGGAACCCGTTTCGAAACGAGCTCGGCTTTTACCAATTGAAAATAATTGTCGATTTTGTCGACCACCCGGCGATCACGGCGCATTCTAAACGCTACATTGGATAGAGTCATTATATTTTTGCGCTCAATTCTGAAGCGTTGGGGCGTTCGACATTCAGCTGGCCAACAAATTGCAGCTTGCGCGCCAATCGATTCTAATTCACGGTCTCCCCCGGCGGTTTCTTCATGGCTCGAAAGGTGCTTCTCGTCCTATCGCCTAACCGCGGACTGCACCTGTGTGCTACCGGCCATGGCTCCTTATGACCGGACTAAGTGAATTACCCCAAATTCTCGTGATCGATGACGAAGTTGGTCCGCGCGAGAGTCTCCGCATGCTTTTGAAGCCGAACTATCATGTCCACACGGCTGATTGTGTTGAGGCGGGACTCAAGCTCCTAAAAGAAAAGCAGCCCGACACAATTGTTATGGACATTCGAATGCCCGGCATGACCGGAATCGAAGGTCTGCGAAAAATTCGCGAAATCGATCCTCATCTCTCGGTAATAATGCTGACCGGTTTTGGAGCGCTTGATACCGCAAAAGAGGCGCTGCGACTCGGCGCAAACGACTATATCAGCAAGCCGTTTGATGCGCACGAGATGCAGGAAGTAATCGGTCGCAACGTCGAACGGACCCGCGTTCACCGCACCAGTGAGCATGCGGCTGCCGAAATTAAAGAGCTCAACAATCGTCTTCTGAAAGAGCTCGCGCAAAAGGAACGCCTTGCCTCACTTGGTCAGGCGTCTGCTGAATTTGTCCACGATTTGGGTAATCCCCTGACCATCGTCTGGGGCTATGTTCAATTACTCGCCAAACGCCTCGAAAAGTCCGAGACGACTGATAATGGCCAGAATTCGACCTCGGTAAAAGAGCTAAACATTATCGAGCAAAACGTCCGCCTTTGCCGCGAGCTTCTCACCATGTGGCAAAGTTACGGCAGCGTTGAGGCGTCGCCGCCAAAAGCGATTTCGGTATCGGAAATTCTTCGCGAAGTCGTCAAGGGTCTTCAAGCAATGGCTACGCAAAGCGCGGTCAAGCTGAAGTCCACAATCTGTGAAGATCCGTGTACCCTGATGGGCGACGCGGTCCAGGTTCAACGTGCGATCCAGAATGTCATCATCAATGGAATCCAGGCCGCTGCTGAGAAGAAGGGGCACGTGACAATTGAATGCACCCAGAAAGATTTTTACGTCGATCTCCGAGTAGAGGATGACGGCGTTGGGATCACGCCCGCGCAGATTAACCGGATTTTTGATCCCTACTTCACTACCAAGCAGGCGAAAAGCGGCACGGGGCTAGGGCTCTACATCGCCAAAAAGGTTATCGAAGATCACAACGGCTCGATCAAGGTCGAAAGCACCCCCAAAGTTGGGACGGTTTTCACGATTCGTTTGCCGCTTCAAAACTAGCGGCCGATCGCGCGGGTCGACCGAGAGCGATCAGCAGGGACCAGCAGTTCACCCAGGGCGCATCAGTTTCACTTGTCACGTCGCGCTCCATTCGGTTTCCTGAAGGTGTGCCTTCGGAATATCAGTTCGCGCCGATTTTCCTGATTCGGATGGCGGGCGTTCCGTTCGATCCGCTTGAACAATTAGCAACCAAAGAAACCTCCGCCGCAGCGTGCGACCTTCTTGTCCGGCGAGAACAATTCGCGACGGCAAAAGCGAAAATTCGAGGGTTGCTGCGATTGGAGCGCAAACATTTGTCCAGAGAGCAATTGCGAACCTGGGATAAAGCGATCCGACAAGGAGTCGCCCCAGTCGTCGAGTCGCCCTCGAACCAGTTTCGTTTTTACTCGGAGGCGATCGAGAGGCTTGCTGCCGCTGAATCCAAATTGACGACGACGCTGAAGCAGGAACTGGAACAGAGCCGGTCTATGCTTGCATCTGCGGTCCAAGCGAATCTGCCGGCCTACCTGGCCTTCGCCAGTGGCAAGCTTGCTGATCGTTTGCTCCGGCAAGTCTCACTTCACGCACCGGTCTCTTCTCGAAACAAAGAGGCACGCGCTCACGAAAGGACTGCTGTTTTATACCTTCAGCGTGTTTGCGCAAAGAACGATTCATTGAGCGCGTTCGGTCCGTGCGCCTGGGGGACGGTAGCGTCGGACATTTCAGGAATCAGGCTGGCACCTAAACCGGGAATTTTGCAGAGACACTCTTTCCTGGAACGCTGGACTGCGCATGGCGCTGCCGCCGCGATGAATATTGATCCCGAAGTTCGTTTAGAACTTGCGCCGCGAATTCATCCGAATGGAAGAATCGTCAACAGTCGTTTCTTGTTCACCGCCAGCAATGAGTCGATCGCGCTCGATCCAAAGACTTCGGAGATCTTGCGACGCTGCGACGGGAAGACGCCGGCGCACTTGTTGGGCGTCGAGATCGATTTTCTCGAAAAGCTTTCCCAGCAGAAGATGATTTGCTGGGAAACGGAAGTTCGCGCGCTCGATCCCCTTGCTTTTGAGACGCTGGTTCATGACGTTTCGGAATGGCGGGACGGACCGGTTCGCAAACGGTGGCGGGAGTTGCTCGAACCGATTGCCAACCTGCCAGCCAAATTTCGTGAGACGCCAGACAGCGTGACTCGCATCCAAATCATGGATGAGGCGCAGGCCCGCCTCGACCGGTTGGGGGTCCATCACTCGGCGTTAGGTCGTTCTCTTTACGCCGCCACTAACCCAATCGGCGAGGAATGTTTGCGTGAGGGGAATTTCGCCATTTCTGAGGACCTGATCAATGAGGTGGCGACCGAAGCGGCGCCGTGGGTCGATCTCTGGCGCGATTGCTATGCTTTTATCGCGACGCGAGTAGCGGCCGGACTCCGGCGAGTTTTTGAGAGCGGGAAACGGGATGCTGTTCCCCTGCCAGCCTTCTTGCGCATGTGCGAGAATGCAAAACTGTCGCTAACGGGACCGGGAATGGTCGCTCTTGCGCACATCGCGTTCCAAGAGGTGAAAGCGACATTTCGAGAACTCATGAAGTCACACGCCGAGGAGGCCGAATACCAGCTTACTCCGGAAGATTGCCATTTTGTCCGCCGAAACTTTGATTACGAGAAATTCGACGAATACACCTATCCATCCGCGGACTTGCAGTTGGCGGCAAAGTCAATCGACGCGGTCGCGCGCGGAAATTATCACTGGATCCTGGCCGAACTGCATCCTCCGGTGGCTCTTCTTCACCACGGATTTTATTGGTCGTGTCCGGACAAGCCCGCCTTGTCTGATGCTCTTACTCTTACTGTCTCGGGCAAGCCCAGTTTTTATTTCGGTTTCTCAGCCGCTGATTTTACCGCTACAACGGCGGTGCGTTTTTTCGATGCCTTGCCGGATTTGAATTATTTTGTTGCACCACAGCGAGCGAATCCGAACTGGCGTGTGATTTCTCCGGCTGAAACGGAAGTCTACGTCGATTCAGCAACTGGTGACGTCTGTTTGCGCAAAGTGGGCGATCATCAATATCTGGGTTCCTTTGCGCGCGGTTGGCTGATCCCGCTCGGTTTTCATCCATTTCAATTCGGAATGGCGCCTCATATGCCGCGATTGCGCTGCGGGAAAGTAATTGTGCAACGGCGTGCCTGGACGATTACGCTGGACGATCTGGGCAAAGGTGATTTCACGGGCGTTTCGCGCGATTTGGTCTTGGCAATCGAACGACTGCGAGCGGCTCGCGATCTACCTCGGTTTGTTTACATTCGTCCAACCGAACAAGCACTTCGTCGCAGCGGCGCGGAAGGCCGGGACAAGGATACCAAACCGGTCTTTGTCGACCTTGAAAGCTATCTGTTTCTCGAAATCTTTCATCGCTGGCTGAGCAAAGCAGGAGAAGTCGAAGTAACCGAGATGCTTCCGGCGCCGGACCAGCTTCTTTGGCAGGAACAGGATGGACGGCGGACGTTTGAATTGCGCACCTTGATTGTTCCACGCTCATGAAAATAGTTGCGATTGCCAATCAAAAAGGCGGCGTCGGCAAGACGACGACCGCAGTCAACTTGAGCGTGGCGCTGGCTGAAAAGGGTTTGCGCGTATTGCTGGTCGATCTGGATCCGCAAGGCAATGCGACCAGTTCGCTCGGCATGCAGGAGGTTGCATCTGAGAGTATCTACGATTCCCTGTTGGGCGGTGTTTCCGTGACGGAGAGAGTTTTGCCGACGCGGATTAACAACCTGTTTCTTGTTCCGGCCGATCTCGAGCTGGCTGGGGCGGAAGTTGAGGTCGCGCGAATGAGCGACCATCTCACGCGACTCGCGCAGGCGTTGGCGATCTTTCGGACGGACGAAACATTCGATTTCATTCTGCTCGATTGTCCGCCTTCGTTAGGCATTCTCATGACCAACGCGCTTGCTGCCGCCGATGAAATCCTTTCGCCAATTCAATGCGAATACTTTGCCCTCGAAGGACTGGTGAAAATCGTGCGCGTGGTCGAGCAAGTGCGCGAGTCGGGAGCGAACGATCGAGTTGAAATTGGCGGCATCCTGATGACGATGTTCGACAGTCGAACCAATCTCAGCACACAAGTGGTTGCCGAAGTGCGTCGACATTTCGGCGACCGCGTTTATAAAATGGTGATTCCGCGCAGCGTCCGCTTGAGCGAGGCGCCCAGCTTTGCGAAATCGATCCTCGAACACGACCCGCACGGCGCGGGGGCCTACGCCTATCGTGCGTTCGCGCGAGAGTTTCTCAGACGGCAGTCGCCGACAACCATTGCTCGCGGACCTGAGCAAAAACCTGCGTCGGAAAAGTCTTAAAGACGGTAGCGCGCTCGAAACGGAGGCCAACTTTTTCCGCAACGCGACGGGAGGGAGCGTTTCGAGGATGAATCAGTGAAATCACGCGCGGCAATTTCAAATCGCGAAAGGCGTGATCGCGTACGGCCGATGCAGCCTCGGTCGCAATTCCTTGATTCCAATAATCGGGATGCAATCGATAGCCGATCTCAATTTCGTCGGCCCCATCGACTTGTTGGTGGAAAAAACCACAGTAACCGACCAGCAGTTCGCCTGATCGAACAATGACGGCAAACTGAGATGGTGATCCTTCGCGGTCCCAATCCAAAATCTTGTCGAGAAATATTTTTGTCTTTTGGCGATCGTAAACGCCTAGAGAAAACCGCATGAAATCCGGATTCGCCATTAACTTCTCCAGAATATCGACATCTTCTTCATGGAACGGGCGAAGAATCAATCGCGCGGTTTCGAGAACGGCCATCGAATTCATCCAAGACGAACTGGCCGTAAGTTGCGATTCATAACTGATGAGCGTCGACCGTGAATATGCACGACTCGCAACTCCGCCTGACACCTCCAATTGGTCGTCGTTGCGCGATGCCGCGCGCGAATGCACAGCCTGCCCCCTTTATAAAAATGCCACGCAAACTGTTTTTGGTGAGGGTCCTAGACATGCGTCCATGATGCTAATCGGCGAGCAACCGGGCGATCAGGAAGATGTTGCGGGCAAACCGTTTGTTGGACCAGCCGGACAAATTATGAATCGTGCCTTGGAAGAGGCGGGCATCGATCGCGCGAAGGTCTACGTGACTAACGCGGTGAAGCATTTCAAATGGGAGCCGCGGGGGAAACGTAGGATTCATCAAAAGCCAAACTCACGCGAGATCGCCGCCTGCCGTCCCTGGTTGGAAGCAGAACTGCGACTCGTTAGGCCAAGGCTCGTCGTCGCGATGGGCGCGACAGCAGGGCAAACACTCTTCGGTCCGTCCTTCCGGGTCACGCGCGACCGGGGAAAAGTATTATCGTCAAAATTCGGTCCAAAAATCGTGGCTACGGTTCATCCCTCTTCGCTTCTGCGACAGCCGGATGAGGAGGCGAGAGAGCGCGAATATAGGAATTTCGTGGCGGATCTGCGAGTTGCGCTCAAAGCCGCGAACGAAGGATGAGGGTTTGGCGCAACCAAAACCACCCGTGTCTCCGAGCGGGCCGTCACTTTGTTAAACCTGCATCTCGCGTCCGGGTCTCGAACCCAGCGGAACAGTCTTGCCTTCTGGCCGAGTTCATAAATGATGAGGTGGTTACGCGCCAGCCCGGGCGCCCCAACCCTGAGAAACGTTCATGAGCTATCAACTGCGACGGGAAGAACATCCCGGCGAAAGCCTGCGGCGAATTTGCCGAAAGCAGGTGGAACTCGCGCTTGCCATCGCCAAGAATGAAAAGGAAGTGAAAGACACGCCTGTTCACGAAACCCGAAAGCATTTGAAGAAGGCGCGCGCGGTCCTGCGTTTGGTTCGTAAGGAAATTGGCCGCGGTTTGTTCAAGAAACAGGACCACGCGTTGCGCGATGTTGGTCGGATGATTTCCGAGATTCGCGATGCAGAAGTGCGCCTGCAAACGGTGCGCGAGCTGCAAAACGCTACCCGACGCCAACGGCGGCGGAGTTTTGAAAAGCTTGAGGAAATTCTGATGCTTGAACTCGAAAATTTCGTTGCCGCCTTCGCCGAATGGCAGGGCCAGGCAATCCCGATTTTAGAGCGGGTGCGCGACGAGATCAGTTGCTGGCCAATCGATCAGCTGGGTTTCGAACAATTCCGGCGGGCTGTGCAGTCAACCTACAAACGCGGCCGAAATGCTTTGTCTGAAGCAAAACGCACTCGTACGACCGACAGTTTCCACATGTTTCGTCGAGAAGCGAAACAGCTGGGATATCAGCTACGGATTCTGCGTCCGACCAACAGTGTGGTGCTCAAAAGTCTAAGCGATGATCTCGGAGCGCTTGGCGATCTGCTCGGTCGTGCGCATGATTTAAGTTTTCTGGCTGACCGGTTACGTCAGGAGCCCGAGCGGGCTGCTTGGCAGCGCGAAGGCCGGCAATTGCTCGCGGTGATCGAAGCCAGCCAATCGGACTTGCAACGCGGCGCGGCCGATCTAGCTGAACGATTTTACGTGGAACGCCCGCGCGATTTCGGTGCTCGGGTCACTGCCTGGCTGAAGGAGTGGTCGGGGGAGGAAAGCTCATCAGTGGCAGATGTTCTGGCCGATCCGAGTATCTTAACGACCCGGCCAAAGGGCTCCCACTCGCCGCGCAAAGCGGTTGCTTAAAATCGCTATTTGTTGCGCGGATCTGCGTGGGTCGCGGCATAAACTTCATCGACCAACATATCGATCTTGCGCAAATCTTTGCGCCGGCCTTTTTCCGGCTTCAGTTTGCGTTTGCGCAACATGATCGTGAGATCGCGAATTTCGGAAAGACGATCGCCCGAAAATTTTTCAATGTCGTCGTAAGACGCGATTTTCTTTGCGCTTGCCGCCAGGGCCTTTTCCAGACGCTCAGTATAGGCATTCACCGTCGCTCGCATTTCCCGCCGCAAGCTCAACAATTCAACGGCCAGCATTCTTGCGGGACCGGACTTGTCGACTGCCTTTTTCTTCATGAGCCCGAAGCAACCAGCTCGCGATGTCGCGAGACTCGCCTGGTCGTTTGCGTTCGGGGAAGATAACTCACGATTTCGATTTTGCCGGTATAATCTTCGACCAAGGCGGAGCAAGTCTCGACCCAATCACCGCAATTGTAATAGGTCACGTCTCCAATTTGACGGATTGATACACTGTGGATGTGGCCGCACAAAACGACGTCGACGTTAAATTTTTTAGCGTAATGAACAACTGCTTCCTCAAATTTTCCGATGAAACTGACCGCGTCCTTGACGCGTTTCTTGGCGTAGGCGCTAAGCGACCAGTAACCGAGGCCAAAGTGCCGGCGGACAAAATTGATCAAAGGATTCAACGAGAGCAGGAACTGGTAGCCAACGTCTCCGACGAAGGCCAGCCATCTTACATTTTGCACGACCGTATCGAGTTCGTGGCCATGAATGATCAGCATCCGCCGCTGGTCGGCCAGTCGATAAATGGCATGTTTTTGCACGACGATATTTCCGTAGCCGCCGAAGAATCCGCTCATCATCTCATCGTGATTGCCCGGAATGTAAACGACGCGCGTTCCTTTTCGCGCTTTTCGAAGAATTTTCTGAATGACGTCGTTATGTTCCTGCGGCCAGTAACGTCCTCGACGCAACGACCAGATATCGATCAGGTCGCCGACCACAAATAGTGTTTCAAATTCGTAATCACGCAAAAACGCGATCATGTCCGACGCTTTTGCCCCTCGCGTGCCAAGATGCAGGTCGGAGATCCAGGCCGTTCGAACCCGTTTCGAACCCATTTGATCGTAAGAAGACTGGGACGAGTGAGGCGGGGAGTCCATTGTCGATTCTACGGACTCGTTGGCGATTGCTAATGAATCAGCGGTAATAGACAGCTTGCTGAAGCCATACGGTGCTCGGCCAAACGAGTCATGTTACAGATCGTGACTTTTTCGTAACAATCGGGTGACATTGCTTCGTTCAACGCTGTCGGTGCTAACAGCCAGGCGCCCGGACTGCGATTGCAGTCCGGGCGCGTCCCATTGCTTTCCCCAACCGAACTTGAGCCCGGCTCAAGTGCTAGCACGCATATGTGCCGATGAGATGGCGATAAGGTAAAGGTTTCGTAAACTTGCGATCTCAGGCTTGCGTGAAGTCTACAACTGCGACGCAAATACAGCTTCCGGATCGCTACCGGAGACTCTGCCTACGGCAATCCATCCGAAGCGGCTGACCAGCGCACCGATTAGAAACGAGATCGCGGCGAACGGGATCAAGCCGAGCAATCGGAGGACGATTGCGAGTGGACCGTTCAAAACCTCGCCGATTCGAATAAGCCACCCAGAGCGATGTTCGTGGATCGCACGATCGGCCACACCATGTTTATCGATGCTGAGCCAGATGAGAAGTGCCGTTTCGACTCCGGCCGCACAAAAGCCGAGAAAGTTGAGCGGAGGGATTCGCTGCCCAAACAATTCTAACACCGCCGCCGCAGACCCTAATCCCGCTGCTCCAAAGTGAATCGGCAGCAATGTGCGATGCAAAAACCATGCAGGAATCGCCGTCGCTCCAATCAATACGCCCGTGTAGGTCGCGAGCAGCGTTCCAAAAATTGCCGAGGCAAGAATGAAAAAACCAGCAGCGATGCGCAACATCTGATCGAGCCCGCCGGGAAAAATTTGGTGCGCGTGCAATTCCAGCGCGACTGATCCCGGAACAGCGCATGCACCAAACGCGGTCAGGATCCACGCGCCCATCGACATCGGCGAGCGAGGCTTGAAAACGCGCAGCATGTTGAGAAAAAGATGGGGACGACCAAGATCCATGACTAGGAGCAGGGGTGAAACGACCGCCCCAGCGATGGCGGCGACCCACATTGCCGACTGCGCAAGACCGGTATGGTGAAAGATCGCAGAGCCGAAAGCGATCACCGCCGACATTCCGGCGATGCTGCCAAAGAAAAAATAAAGCGGAATCTCCCAGGTCCAGACCGGCGGCCGAACGACTGGCTCACCGTAATACCCTGGTTTTTTCGGAATTGGCCCACCCGCGACATCGACGCCGCTTCCGGCGACAATTCCTTTGTGCCACGCTTCCTCGCGAAGTTGCTCGAGCCGTTCTTCGTTACTCATGAGAAAAGCGCGAACCCCAGGAGCGTCGCTGCGATTGACAAGATTGCCGTCGCAAACGCAGCCGTCCAGGCGGACTTCAGGTAAATGGTTGGAATCTGCGGTCTTGGCGGCAGCCCGTAAGCCTCGGGTTCACCTAACAAAAGAAAGAAAGCGTGAAGGCCGCCCACTGAAGTCTCCTGCGGATCGTAAAGCCAGGCGTCATTGTAACCGAGCTCCTGCAATTGTTGAACGCGTTCTTTCCCTCGTGCGCGCAAGTCATCGAGCCGGCCAAACACGATCGACTCAGTCGGGCAAACTTTGGCGCACGCTGGAACGAGACCGCTCTTTTGTCGATCGTAACAAAAAGTGCACTTAAAAGCGCCGCCATGATCCGGAAGCGGTTTCGGGCGGCGATCGATCACGCCGAACGGGCACGAGACAACACAATAGCCGCAGCCGTTGCAGACATCGTTCTGGACCAGCACCGAACCAACTTCAGTGCGCACGATTGATCCGGTGGGACATGCCTCAAGGCAACCGGCTTCTTCACAATGTTTGCAAACGTCTGACAAAAAGACCCAGCGAAACGGATCGTCGGCCTCCTCATCGCCTAACGAACCGACAATTTGACTTCCTTTTTGCCGGTCTTGCTCGAGAAACATCACGTGTCGCCAGGTCGATGCGCCAAGGTGGCCGGTATTGTCGTAGGAATTGCCGGTCCAGTTGTAGCCATCATCCGGAACTTGATTCCACTCTTTGCATGCGACTTCGCAAGCCTTGCAACCAATGCATACAGTTGGATCGGTAAAAAAACCGACCTCGATATTTTCCTGCACATAATTGTGCCGGCGTTGGTTGGTGCTTTGAACTCCGTCACCAATCATGTGCCGTCTCCTGATTTGCCGTGCTGGGAGTGGCCTTCACCTTTTCCTCCGCCTCCTGCCTGAGGCGGCGGTTGTTCGGGATGCGGATTTGGCTCGGCTGCGTGCTTGCTAAACCAGGCGTCGAAATCGCGCCCGCGTGGCAAACGGCCGGGAATGATATTACAAGTGAGCGCCTTCGCTTCCATGATCGTCACGTTCGGTTCTCCCGAAATGCTGAGGAGGTCGTTGGCTGCGCTTCCGCGAACGTCGCCGGAAGTTCCAAAATGATATGGCAACGCGACCTGGTGCACAGTTGTTCCATTCAAGTGCATCGGACGAATGCGGCGACTAACGAGCGCGCGCGCTTCGATCGCGCCGCGCAGACTAACGACAGAAACATAATCGCCGTTCTTGATCTTCAGATTCGTTGCCAGCTCTGGCGACATTTCCACGAACATTGCCGGCTGTAATTCGGAAAGGTGACCGAGAAACCGCGACATTCCGCCCGCGGTATGATGTTCGGTCAGCCGATAGGT
>Ga0187779_10000986_pt1 | contig 18252 bp, 15 predicted proteins | sample 1015_Q2_SP10_10__FD_132435 | JGI IMG/M metagenome (GOLD analysis project Ga0187779, IMG submission 132435) | Tropical peat soil microbial communities from peatlands in Department of Meta, Colombia - 1015_Q2_SP10_10_MG | ecosystem: Environmental > Terrestrial > Soil > Wetlands > Peat | place... | reverse complement strand
AGGCATACTCTTCACGTAGAAAAGATTCAAGCGGCTCTGCTGAGCCTTACTGGAACTTTCCTGTCAACCACTCTAACGGACGCTAATAAAGTTTGATCATCTATGTGCTACGCTAATCATATCGAACGCCCGAACTTAATCGACGTGAAAGATTTGGGCGCAGTACAATGCTGTGTGTGAAGTTACTTATTTAGTTCACGTTATCTCGTCTAGCCGTCACATTTGTGACTAATCAATCGAGAGCAAGCATAGCGGGTAAAATAAAACACCGATTCAAGGACGACGAAATCTAAAGTGTCTTTCAAGGAAAGACAATAGACGACACGAATTTATGAAATCCTGCATTCTCTCACGAGTGAGCATAGATGTCAGTCTCAGTCAACCTGACTTGGGATTCGGGGCTTAAGTTCGACGCCCAAATTAATGATCGAACAATTCAGTTAAATTCGGTCGACCAGATGGGGCCTGCGTTTACGCCGATGGAACTCTTTTTGGTTTCACTCGCTGGCTGTACTGCGATGGATGTGCGATGGATTCTGGATCGGCAACGTCAGAAGGTGGAACGCTTTCAAATATTCGTAAACGGTAAGCGACGAGATGAAGAGCCGCGAGCGTACGAATCAATCGATCTGGAGTATGTTGTTAGGGGCGAGAATATCAGAAAGGACGCTGTAGAAAGAGCGATTCGGCTCTCGCAAGAGAAATACTGCTCAGTCATGGCAATGGTCAGAGGGTCTGTGAAACTGAACATAAGATTCAGAATTTCGGGAGGCAACAAACCAGATGAGAAGTTCGAGTATAAAACGGTAATACCCTAATGGTTTACCCCAGCGGTATAGCAACTACACTTTCGAGCCCTGTGCCTTGCGCAACCAATCAACCTATGGTCCTTGCAACCGCAGATTACGCATTCTTTCTCAGCCATTACAATATCACCTATTCAAAAATTAGATGGCGAGACAGACTAGACCGTACTGGATCTAAGTGTCATACTACGTATCTGAAGGGAAGATCGCAGGCTCTATTATCCGGTTTCGGGATTTGACCCGTTTGTTCCCTCAGTAGCGGAGGGCTCTTGGGAAGGAGCTGGTGCGTGGCTTCTTCTGCGTCTGTGCGCATGTGACTGAGCACCCGATTGGTAGGAGGTCGGGTTCAAATGAGAATTCGTTGGAGCTGTCGAAACAGAAGTGGGGGCTGTTTGATTAGGCGGTATAGACGGCGTGGCCTGCCAATTCATTCCCGCACTGTTGTTACGTCTCCGCCATGCAACGGCGCCTACCCACATCGCTACTGCGACTGCGGCGACTATAACGGCGACCGTTACGTAGAGCACGGTTGGATCTGCGCGCCACGTGGCAGTCGCTGACTTCGGACCATCCATCATGACTGTCGTAGACTGGCTGGAAGACTGTATGTCACCCTGCCATCCGTTGAATACCATACTTACGCCATAGCTTGGGTTTGGTGGCGTTGAAGCAGAGATTGACGCTGTAGATCCTGCGTCATACCAACCTCCCCCTGTAACGCTTCCCTGATCACTCGATAGAGTCAGGTAGTATTGTTGACTGTACTGAGCTACAACCGTATGAGGACCATTCATCTGTATCGTTAGCGCGGCCCCCGTTTGACTTACACTACCATCTACGTTCCAACCGCTAAAGACGAGTCTACTTCCGCTGTTCTGTGTTGATATTACCTGAGATGGGATTGAGATTACTGTTGATGTTCCTGAGTTGAACCAACCGCTTCCTTGAAGAGTGCCCGCGCTGGAGGGTTGCGCGGCTACGGATAGATAATACTGGAGCTGGTAGACGGCAGTAACGGTCTTGGCCGCGTCCATTGTTATCGAGCCGCTTAAACTATTACCATTGTAATCACCTGTCCATTGCGCGAACACGTATCGAGTATCCTGAGAGACCTGGATGACGTTTTGATTTGCTGAGAACGAGGCCGAACTGCCCGGCGAGAACTGGCCGGCTCCACTAACAGAACTAGACAAGCTTGACGGATTAGTATTCACCGTTAACTGGTACTGCTGATTGTAGCCGTAACTTCCGTAAGCTCCATAGCCGTAACTATACGAATACGGGTAATAATACGATGAATAGTACGGATAGTACGAGTAGTAAGAGTAGGGATAATAATAGTAAGAAAAGTATGGGTAGTAGCCGTAACCTCCCCAACCGTAGCCTCCCCAGCCCCATCCATGACCGTAGCCTCCCCAGCCACCCCAACCGTGACCGTGACCATAATACGCATACACTTGACCGGTAGTTCCAGAAAGAAGTGCTAGTCCCACTACTATGATGAGTACTCCGATAGAAACTCTAGCCCATACGCGATTTGGATTTCGCATGGATGTATTTCATGTTTCGTGGCTAATAAAAACGTATGATTGCGTCACTTAAATGCCGGCATAACATCTTTGGCGAATAATTCCATTCCAGTCTGGTTCGGGAAGTCAAGGAACCGTAGTATGAAGTATTCGACGCCTAGGTCAATGAGTTCTGTAAGTTGCGTTGTTACCTGTTTGTGGGTGCCAATTATAGGTGGGTCGGTTGCGTTGAAGGGATTGTTCCCTGCTATTCGGGCGGCCTCATTCTCTGTTTCGGCTATCGCCACTGCTCCCAACCAAGTCTTCTTTATCGAGTCATAATCCCTGCCGATTTTCTCGCAATATTTCTTGAGTATGGTTAGTTTCTGCTCATACGTTTTCAATGGGAGAACGCCGTTCCACCAGTCAGCTTGAGATGCAACAACTCTCAGCAATCTCTCGCCGGATCCCCCGATCATAATTGGCGGGTTGGGATGTGGTTTTGGATTACAGTATGCGCCATTTAACTGGTAGTGTTTTCCTTTGAAATGGACAGATTCCTCCGTCCACATTTTCCTAATTATTTGGACAGCTTCTTCAAGTGCCTCAATCCTAGCGGAGGCTTTCGGAAACTCGTAGCCGTACGAGTTATACTCGTCGCCTTTCCATCCCGCGCCTATTCCTAGAATGAATCGACCCGACGAAAGGACGCTGAGCGTAGCAGCCATTTTAGCTAACAAAGCAGGATTGCGAAACGAATTACATAGCACGATGTGGCCGAAGGTAAGCCGCCCAAACATCCCTATGAAATAATTTAGACCTGTCCAGCCCTCCAGGTTGTCCGTAGCCGGATTCTGCCAACTAGCCCAAGGAATCACGTGGTCAGATAACCAAGCAGAGTCGAATTTCCCCTCTACTGTCTGCAGCGATTTCAGGATGTGTTCTATGAACTCCTGTCCGACTGGCTGCCCACTGATGGGAAATTCCGGTATCCTCCAACCAAAACCGATCTTCATAATCGTCGTCAGCTTAATCTAGAGACTAGTGTAAAACCGTCGTGGTTCTCCAACTTAGTTAAGGTCTGAGACGAGGGAGATAAGGGTGAGATTGTTTAGGCAAATAGTCTTGGCGGGCCCGCCGGGATTTGAACCCGGGACCCTTACCCAAGAACGCGGCGAAGCAATTCTTTTCGGGTGTCTTCCCGTGGATTCACGTTCCCAGAGGTAAAAGCAACATCGACGCTTTTGAAGCGTCACCGATGCTCTACCTGACTGAGCTACGGGCCCTCGGCTTGGACAACAATGTGGAGTATCAAAAGGATAACGGTGCTAGATTAGGACGGCCCTTCTGTAAGGGTGATTCGTGTTCTTCCTTGATTCTTGCCTCTGCTAATTGTTAGCTCGATGCTATCGCCGACATTCTTTTCTTTGATGATATGTCGTAAATCTTCCGTTTCTTTGAGTGGCATCTTGTCCGCTTCGAGTATGACATCGCCAGCGTATATTCCGCTTCTCTGTGCGGGGCTTCCTCTCCCAACTTCCACCACGAGCACCCCGCTTTCGCATTGAAGTTCATAGGAATCGGCTATCTCACGGTTCACGGTTAAGCTGGAGATTCCCAAGTATGGTCTTATGACTCTACCGTGCTCAATGATCTCTTTCGCGATTTTCCGTGCAGTGTTTATCGGTATCGCGAAGCCGATGCCTTGTGCGAATGGAATATTCGCTGTGTTAACTCCAATGACAAGACCAGAACTATCAACGAGCGGTCCTCCACTGTTCCCGGGGTTGATTGACGCATCGGTTTGGACGAGGTCTTCATACATGTGATTGTCCAAGTGCATATGCCGCTTGAGGCCGCTCACCACTCCCACGGTTACCGTTGGGCCTGGAAGGAAGAATCCGAACGGATTGCCAATGGCGATCGCAATTTGCCCTGCCACAAGACTGTCAGAGTCGCCGAGCTTGGCGGCAGGCAAACCTTCACCTTCGACCTTTACTATAGCTATGTCGGACATTGCGTCAGTTCCGAGAACTTCTCCTTCAAACTTCTTCCCTTCAGACGTTACAATACGTACGCGTTGAGCGTCCTCGACAATGTGGTAATTGGTCAGTATACCTCCGTTAGAGTGGAATATTATGCCAGATCCCATTCCTCTTATCGGGATCGTTTCGAATCTTCTATGTCTCAACATTCTGAGGGTTGCGACGGAGACAACAGCAGGGCTTACTTTCTGTACCGCCGCAATCACATCGCTTTCTGTACCTGTCACCATTCTCATTTACTGTCTATTGAGATTGCTAAGGGCGTATTTATTGACTGAGAATTGGAGAGTACCGCGCGATGCCAAGTAAAGGCAGCAATCTCTGAGAGAATCCAAGGCCTCATGCACGCTAATGCGAAGCTCTGCACCTGTTTCTACGATTAGCGCGGGTTGGCGCCCTTCGCCAGAAGAAGATGACTCTTCTCCTATGGGCGGGATTCGAACCCGCGTCGACGACGTGACAGGCCGTCATCCTAGACCACTGAACGACCAGGGCCCTGCATTCCACATTTGACGGGAGAGTTTAAAGTGTTACTGACTCTTAGGTTCTTTCGAAGTTTCGACTCGTCGCTCAGATTTGAGTTCTGGAAAGTCAGATTCGAAGTATTCATGTTCGGTTCTTTGATTTAATTGACGGAGGTCTAGTTCAGTTCGTCGCAAGTCGGTTCTTTTGATTTTTCCGCTGACCGTTTTGGGCAGTTCTTGACTGAACTGGATGATCCTCGGACGTTTATAGGGCGCCATTCGTGCTCTGATGAATTTGAAGATTTCAAGCGCTAATTGTCGGGATGGTAGTACACCTGGTTTCAGTGTGAGCACGGCTTTAGGAACAAATCCTCGTAATTTATCCGGACTAGCCACCACGGCAACCTCAGTAACCGACGGGTGGACCATAAGTTCGCTTTCTAACTCGAAGGCGCTTATTCGATAATCTGAACTCTTGAAGACGTCGTCAGCTCGTCCCACGAACCAGAAGTATCCCGTGTCATCTTTGTAGGCCAGATCTCCTGTGAGATACCAGTCGCCGACGAAGACTTCCAAGTTCTTCTCCCGCGGGTCTATGTATCCTTCCATAAGTCCGATTGGTCGCTTCGGTTTAACTCGGACGGCAACCATCCCCTCTGTCTTATTCGCCACCATTGCGTTCTCCTCGTTTAGGATCGCTATTTCATATCCGGGGGCTTCAACCCCCATTGACCCTGGCTTTACGACCATCCCTGGAAATGTCCCGACCTGTAGCGTTGTTTCGGTTTGGCCGAAGCCTTCTCGAAGTTCAAGACCCATCCCTTCCTTTATTTTCTGGAAGATCTCGGGATTTAGCGGCTCGCCAGCACTGACAACCTCTTTTAGTGCAAAATTGTGTCGCGCGAAATCCTCTAGCAGAAGATGCCGCCATACTGTGGGAGGTGCGCACAGTGTCCGAACTTTATGCTCTTCCAATATCCGTAGAACTTCCTTACCGTTGAACTTTCCAGCATAGTTGTAGATGAATGTCGTTGCTTCGCCGTTCCATGCAGCGAAGATACTGCTCCAAGCATGTTTTGCCCATCCAGGCGCTCCGATGTTGTAGTGAACATCCCCCGGCCTGACACCTATCCAGTACATCGTATTCAGATGCCCAACCGGATAACTGCCGTGAGTATGAAGGACAAGTTTCGGTCTTGCAGTTGTGCCCGATGTGAAGTAGATGAGCAGCTCATCTTTCAGGGAGTATTCCTCAGTCGATTTGAATTTGGAAGGTTCTGAATTAGTTTGGCTATACGGAAACCAGCCCTTGATTTCCGATCCCAGTTTGATCTTTACAATTCTGTCACACTTCGGTATTGCATTATCAATGGTTGAGAACGACTGGTCATCAGCAATCACACACCGGACCCTTCCTCGGTTAATCCTATCGTTAACATCATCTGGAGTGAGTAGCGTCGATGCAGGTATGATGACACAACCTGCCTTCATGGCGCCGAGAATCGCCTCAAATAACTCAATGCAATTCGGCAACATGATAAGCAGCCGGTCACCTTTTCGAAGTTCCAGGGTTGTGAGTAAGTTCGCCACTTTGCCTGAACGGTCCTTCATCGTCTGAAAGCTGACTTTTTTCTCGACACCGTGATCATCTACGTACTCTATAGCAGGGTTCGTGCAGCGATCAGCTAGTTGATCGAAGTAGTCCAGTGCCCAATTGAAATTTTCAAGAGTGGGCCAGTTGAAGCCGCCCTTTGCTTCCCGATAGTTCTCTGATGAGAGAAGAAAGTCACGAGCGGTGATAAATTCTCGAGCGGATGACAACAGAAGCCATTTCCCGCGATGCTTCCAGCTTAATCTAAGGGTTGTTTCTAATTCCTCCATGCGACAAATACATAACATTCAACAAGGTCAGGGTCGGGTGAAGGAATAGTTGACCGGCTTAGACGTTGCCTATGTTCCTACGCCCAAGACTATAGTCCGCCAAATGTTGCTTCTCGCCAGAGTGCGACGAGGAGAAATCCTCTACGACCTCGGTGCAGGTGACGGACGAATTCTGATTGAGGGCGCGCGGGGCTTCGGGGCTAAGTGCATCGGAGTGGAATTGGACCATGAACGCGTCGCTCGAATTCGTGAGCGATTGGCGGTAACTAAGGTTGAAGCAAAGATAATCGAAGGAAACTTCATGGACGTTGACCTATCGGACGCCGACGTCATCGCAATTTACCTCTCAGAGTCGGTAAACGCGAGACTTGCTCCAAAACTGTCTGCAGAGCTCAAAACGGGAGCGCGAGTTGTCTCGTTAGATTATCCCCTTCCAGACTGGAGACTGGAGAAGAAAGGCGAGGTCACAAGTGCGGGGCTACGCCGACAGATCTACCTGTATAGAGCACAGTATGACATCAAACGTCCCAATCCCAGGGGACCGGATTGACCTTCATGCCCTAAGAAGATACGTAAGCTTCACGCAAGAAATGCTTCATCCACCAAGATGACCACCAGCGCCATCGCCCAACCATTGTCACCTCCATGTCAATTTCGAAGACTGCACTGAACTTACGTTTTTACCAGCCTTGCTATGTGCCTAGGTAACTTATTTACCCTTTGTTCATGCACTTAAGTCGAGAGGAAACAGCGGTGTGTGAACATTGTACCGTACTTGATTCAATCCTAGTGAGCCTCGTAGGCCGTAAAGTGACCGACATCATTATGAAACGAGTTATGTCAGAGCTTCATAACACGGCTGGGTTAACAGAACCTTCTTCTATAAATTCTATAAACTGTGCCGTCACTCATTGATGGTGGTAGCTGTCCTTGGTAGAGTCTCTCGTATCTTCGTTATCAACGGATACGGTACGGTTTGAAGAGGAATACCGGGCTGCTGAGCAGAAGATTCTGAAACACCTCGATTCGATGAATATCAAAATCTTCTCGGCCATGTGGAAGCTAGGTCCCCGAAATCTTCTCGAAGTATCCAGGCAGACGGGAATCCCGTTCACGTCAGTCTATCATCGAATAGAACGAATAGAGTCAAAATCGAATCCGGTGGCCTATATCATCCCCAAGGTCTCGAAATTGGGAATGATGAGAGTTGTCGTGCTGGTGACCGCGAGGTTGGGCTGTGAAGACACGGTTACACACGCGTTGAAATTGCCAAACCTTTGGGCGGCAATCAACTCATGCGAAGGCACGTTCACACATGACTCCGTTCACTACGTCCCAGTTCAGTACATTTCAGAGTTCAGAAAGTACATGAATAGACTCGGTGAAACAGGGCTGATAAAACGATTCAGAATTCTCGTAACTGGCGATTACATTCCGAACTTTCCAGATTTCAACTATTACAATGCCCCCGCTCATGAATGGACGTTCCCATGGGATCAATGGTTCAATGAAATAATCAATGCAACCCCGATCACGCATATTGATGATCCATTGTCATATGAGGTCGTGGCTGACAAGAAGGACATACTGATCATTAAGGAGCTTGAGAAGGATGGACGGAAAAGCTTCAGCGACCTCGCACCGGTCGCGGGTATCTCTCTTCACGGCGTTAAGTATCATTTCGACAAACGTCTGACTCCAGCAGGTATCCTTCAGCACTATCAGTTCAACGTCGTCCCATATCCAAAAGAAGTATCAGCCTTTCATGAGATAATGCTCGAGTTTCACACTAAACTCGACTTGGACAAGTTCTATTCGAATATTCCATGCATGTTTTTCATCATAGGCGCCTCCAAGATACTCAAACGAAACGCCATTCTACTAAGAACATACACACTTAACTCGGAGCTTCCAAAGTTGTACGCATTCTTCTCTCAACTGGCGAAAGCTGGCTTACTTCAATCGTACTCTGCAATCCGAAAAGACCTCAGAAGCCGAGTTGTTCAAACAGTATCCTATGAACTGTTCGACGATAACAAGGGCTGGACCTGCGACTTTCAAAAGAATCTAAGCGAACTGGAAAAGTTACTTGCAAACGCATGATCAAGTAATGGTCCCGCGGGCCGGATTTTCACAGGATCATAGGATCCTGATTTGAACCAGCGACACTCCGGTTTCGGACGTTGTACGCCTAGCAGGCTGACCTCCCCGCACCATCAAGGTACAGGACTACAGCCGGAAGCTCTACCAGGCTGAGCTACCGCGGGACAACGTCTGCAACTGATCGGCGAGCAGATAAATCTTCTTCAATTTTCCGTTGGTGCGAGAACCGTGTATTGCATGGGACCAGCGCATCCAGTTTGGTCGATATATAATTAACTTCGCTCGATTTATTCCCGTGTAGAACTGTAATGATTTTCAAATGCAAGTTTCGTGTTCATTGGGTTGACACTGATACTGCTGGGGTCATGCACTTCTCCAATTACTTCCGGTATTTCGAAGCGTGTGAAGAAGAATTCTATAGGTCTTTGGGGATGAACATGAACCGGCTCAGAGATGAATTTGGAGTACTTTTACCGCGAGTGGAAGTATCCTGTAAGTACAAGTCTGCTTGCCGCTTTAGTGATGAGATTGAAGTAGCCCTTATTGTCAGAGAGGTTGGACCGAAGACAGTAACCTATCAGTTCACAGTAACGAGGAATAGTGAGATAGCCGCGGAAGGACTAGTGAAATGTATTGCAGCAAACCTAGACTGGAAGGCTGTTGAGCTCCCGGAAGATTTTGCCCGGGTTGTAAAGTCAGCGCAATAGTGCAATATAGCGGAAGTTCTCTTCATTCGCCGTTCTTCATGACAGATACGGAGGGTGATTCCAATTGATGCGTTTCTTTGGTCCAGTGCCAAGAAACGCGTTGCTGGCCATTCTAGGCGCTCTCCCCCTCGCATTCTGTTTGGGATTCTATCAGGTTGCGTTTACAGTATTCCTTCCCCTTGAAGGAATCTCCGTAACAGATCTAGGTGCCTTGCTAACGACTGCTGGACTGTCATCTGTATTATTCAGCATTCCGTTCGCGATTCTCTCTGACCGATATGGACGCAAAGGAATCATGTTCCTCGGGGGCTTCCTCACCTCCCTCATCTCAATCATTCCTGGGATCACGCAAAGCTTCCTAATCCTGGAAGCTTCAGCAGTGATTGGAGGAATCGGGGACGCCATGTATTTGGCCACGTGGAACGCTTACTTGGCAGACAGTACAACTGAAGATGAAAGACCAGCGACCTTCAGCCTCTCCTTTATGGTATTCACCGTAGCTTCAGGCATCGGGAGTGCCGTTCCAGGTCTGTTTCACTTCCTTCCGTTGAGTTTAGATTTGGCGCATCGACTCTTCTTCGTCACCCTTGGTGTTCTGAGTCTCCTGACGCCGTTCTCGGTGATCAAGTGGGTAACGGATAAGAAACGTGAATTTTCCCATAGCGGAATCCTGCCACGCAAATCTCTGGGAATCATAGCTAAGTTCTCATCCGCAAACCTGTTGATAGGACTAGGTGCTGGCCTGATTATTCCGCTTATACCTACATGGTTCTATCTCCGTTTTAACGTGACAGATGAATTCTCGGGTCCCCTCCTCGCCGTGACGTACATTGTGATGGGACTAGCAGCAGGACTTTCCCCCCGCATTTCCAAAAGGTGCGGTCTGGTCGGTGGGGTCGTTTTAACTCAACTGCTTTCTACACTCTTCTTAATCGCTATGCCATTTAGCCCGACCCCGGAAGTAGCAGCCTCGCTATACGTGGTGCGATCCACTCTAATGAATATGGCAAATCCCTTGTCAGACTCTTTCATCATGAACCTAATCGCGGAGGACGAACGTGCTACTGCGTCCTCATTCAACGCTGTTGTATGGAGACTTCCCAATGCAGCCAGCACGGTGGTTGGCGGATCACTCCTAAATGCGGGAAATCTGAGCTCCCCGTTCTACCTGTGCGCCGGGCTGTATGCGGTGTCGGTCTTGCTCTTCTATGGACTATTTCGAAAAGTCAAATAATCAGTTCTGCGACCGACCACAATATGGACAAAAAGCCTCGTCAGTAGTCAAAGGCTTTCCGCAGAATTTGCACTTGTCAGATTTGCTAACCGTAGTAGCTGACTCTTCCTTCCAAGACTTTGATTTCTTCCCAGTATTGATCCCTACGATAACGAAGAGGACCCCGACCAGGATCAGCTCGAAGGCAGCATACTGAATAAATGGGCTTGGAGTCGCGGTGTATGTTATAGCATTTAGAGAGAAGATGACATTCTTGTGCGTCGCGTCTTGGTTGCTAAAGACGAAGTAGTAGGCGCCATCTACACTCGGTACGAACGTGAAGTTGTAGTTCGTGACGTCAGGTTCCGCGAGAGTAATTGTAGTCGGATTTCCAAGACGCCATTGCGTGAAATTGCCCGAGTCCATAACATAGAAGCCAACTTCACTTCCACCTTCAACTTGAATTAACCCATTTGTCTTGACATTTCCTCTTAAGTCCGCCATTACGTAAGTGTAGTTCGATGCCGGAACAGATAGCAACGTGGATAACACAACCGGGGTCACTGATACTCCTCCAGACATTTGCCCTGTAACTTCCGCAATAGGAGTGAGAATTTGAGGCCCCTGTCTGAAAACGTAAAGTCCCGCGACGATTATCAAGAGACCGAGACTTAGCACGCGCCACCGCATTGCTATTCACGATCCGTCCTCGTCAGCTAGTCTCGACGCGCCCCACATTCTCCACAAAACCTTGCTCCTGGGGCCAGTCGGGCTCCACATGAAGTGCAGAAGACGCTTGGATGCACCATGCTTCCTGTCGGATATCCACTAAGAGTGTCCAACCTGTTAGGCTTCTTCGAGCCAGCGCGTCTCTTTCCGAGCAGAACAATCACTACTACTACACTAATCAACAAGCCAAGGATTGCTACGCCAGTCAATCGGTGAGATAAGGATAATCGAGTTGCCACCGTCTGTGCGGTTTGTGTTGTTGAGATTTGCTCAGTTTGAGATTGTGATAACGCAACGAATTGCACTGGGGTCTGCAGGTTAAATCTGCCAGTAGTATAAAGCGGCGGATTTCCGGAAGCGTCTCTGGCTAGCTGATAAGCACTTACAGCGAATTGGAGCGCCTCGGTGTAATTCATCTGTCCCTTTGCCATCTCACTCTTAGCTAGATCAGCGCTCGATTGATTCACCAAAGCTTTCATAGTAGCATTTGCTGTCGTCAAAAGCGATTGCGTGATAGAGAAGAGTTGATCCGCGTGTGCTCGCTGTATTGTGTCTTTGTCGATCTGGCTGAAGCTAAAATCATCACTGAAGTACCCCATAGGAGACGCAATGAAGTCTCCGATGTCACCATATTCGTGAGGATGCATTAACCCAAGTTCGTGTCCGGTTTCGTGAATGATCGTCTGTGTGAAGCCAATGCCCTTGCCTGATTGTTGCGGAGTGACCCAGTCACCCCTCATGAACTCCCACTGGTTGTAACTGATCATCACGAACTGTGGAAGAGCTTCCCCAAGAAGCGCACCAGTCTCGTAGTCTACCTGTCCCATTAAACCTATGTCCGCCTTGTTTGGATCCGTAAAGAATGTTTGGTTGCTGAATGCGAATGCGAAGACAGGAATCGTCATCGTATCTCCTTCCAGGAATGGAGCAGGCTCGTACTGAGTGATGTGCGCTAACAGGTAGTTGTAGATGGGTCTGAGGTTAACGACTCCGTATCTCTGAGGCGAAGCGAAGACAGCACCGTGAATCCACGAATCAGCATACAGGTAATTTGATTTGATAAGAGAGTCAAGATCCGTGGAGACTTGAGGAAATGTAATATTTACTGTCACGTGGGAGAAGGGAACCAGATTATCGAAGGCAGCTTGAATGATGTTCTTATTCACCGTGCTCTGGATTGGCAACGCAGCAATGTCAGTTTGGTTTCGATCATCAAGAATGTTGACATCGATCCGATAGTTCTTGGCGTAGTATGGGTAGTAGACAACACTTTGCGCGATAAAGTTGTAGGTTGCTTGAGTCACGTAATCGCTAATGTAGCCTGTGAGCCAATGGCGCCCGAAATCCGACGATAGATCGATATTGTTATCGCCCAACGAAACTTGAAGCGGCAAATCTTCCCACTGTGAGTTAAAGACAGGCCCCGCGCTTAAATCAAGAAACCACATCCGATGATGGCCTCCCCAGGCATTCATGAAATCCCTGTATCGGTATTGGTAACCAAGATCGGGATTCGTCACATTGAGCCCGTAATAGTGAGGCGTAGTCGAGAGCGTTGACTTACCATTAGTGTTCAAGAAATCGTGAATGTCCGCGAAGCTTGCGGATGGTAGGTCCGGTAGGTACGATATTACGATCGTCCAACCGTCAGAGATCGTTCCACCAAAACTAGCACTATTATTCCACAGCCAATCCTCAACCATATTAGCGTCATAGACGACATAGGTGATAGAGACAGGCACCTGATCTATGTATTCGGGGTTCTGATTATCCTTCAAATTCTGATAGAACCATGGATTGTTACCCGTTTTTGTTTGAGCTATCGAATTTAGGTAATCTTCGAACTTCCCTTTGAAAGATGAAGGCGCCAAAACGAACTGATAGTTCGGCTTAAAAACATCGCCAGTATCGTTTCCGCTGTTAAGATCTACCTGAGGAATAGAATTCGGTAGAGCAGAACCGCTTGTGCCCGTAACGAGATCGGAGGGAATTATCTCGTCCTGGTTGAACCCTACAAGGACAACCCTTATCGGGATTGAGATCGACCTTCCATTTTTCGGAACGGGTTCACCTCGAACAATGACATTGGGTTGGGCATTAAGTGCCAATATTATGAAAAGCGCGATTGCTAAGATAACGGTCCGTTGATGCAAATGTAAATCAGAAACAAGCGATTCTACACTGACAATTTACACCTTTCTCCGTGACACCTTAGAGCGAAATTCACAATCTTCTGACAGCTAGCGGAAGCTGAATAGATTGATGTAGCGATTTTGTTATTCTGGTGGAATCTCCTTCAGAGCTGACGCTAAGTTGATTCCTTGTTTCTTGCGGTAATAATGAGCTCCAACATACACGAGGAGAGGAACCAGGATTGTGGCTGCGATCGCAATCCACGTCGGCGGTACGTTGGCTCCATAGAGTGGGTTTGATAGAAGGAAGTAGAGGATGATTAAGTACCAAATCAAGGATACAAGTCCAGTGATGGTAATTAGCGGTAACGGTCCAATGCTCAGCTTCGCAACCGAGCTTGAGTAGATATCTTTCCGCGTAAATGGAAAAACGATGGCCGCTAATGCTACGAATATAAAGGCTATCATAAACGCAATTCCGACACCAGCTGTGAAGGTTAAGAACGAAGTGTAATTCGAAAGGATGAGGGCGACTTCCGCAATTACGCCTATTAGCAGAATCGAATAGGTAGGTGCGCCATACTTTTCGCTTACAGCTGCAAATTTAGCGGGAGTAATTCCGTCAAAAGACCATGCGAAGATACTTCGGCTCACCGCGGTAAATATCGGGGGAATTGCTGAAATCACCGCTGCAGTCCAGGTGATCGCGAGTAACCAGAGAACCGTAGGATTGTCTGTCAGCATACTCACGAAGAGCCCCCAAAACGGTGGAACACTGAATGGGTATTGACTTGAACCATTGCTGCTCAGGTACCATGCGGAACCCAAGAAGTCATAACCGAAGTCTCTCACGGCTAAACCTCCGAGAACTGCCAAGAGGATCCCGACGATAAGTGTCGGTAAGATCTGCGAGTAAAGAAGAGTCTTCTTTACCGACTTGACTTCGCCAGCGTAGTATGAAGTAGCTATCCCGAAACCGGTAGTCAGGAAGATGAAATAAGTGATACCGAGTGTCTGGGCGAACGGGTTGGGGCTTGTCGGAGAGAAGCCTGCCGTGTGAGCAGCCTGTATAATGCCCTGATAGGACCCCAACTTGCTAAAGGCCGAAACGAAATCTGCGTTTGAGTTTGAGGCAAGGAGCCACAGCATAAGCGCATATCCGATGAAAGACAATATCACCAACACATTGGCCAATCTGAATGTGTGACGGGACCCAGTCAATAACACAAGGACCATAGCGATGATCAACACGGTTCCGATAATTGTAACGTCCAAAGGTGCTGAGAGGGAATTTGCTAAGCTGATCAATGACTGACTCCCAGTTACAGTCCCGACTATCAGAAGACTGGGTGCAATCGCGAAGGACGTAATACCCATCGTGTAAAATACTGTTGAAACCAAATACCAAATCATCAGGTGCCCGTTAAACACGAACCCTATGCCAGGGTGGAGAGAGCGGCTCATGAAAACATAGTCTCCGCCAGCGCGAGGCATTGCCCAAGCGAACAAAGTGTACATCAAACTTACAAAGAGTGAGAAGACGGTCGCGATGATCGTAGCGAGAACTGGATCACTGCCGGGGAAAAGATAGATCGCGGACGTGTAGGTGAAGAGACCCAAAGGCACAGCTAAGAAACCTATGCAAGAAAGGAACGCGTCGACAGACGATATAGAACGAACCAGACCAGTCGCGTCGCGGACGAAAATCCCTTTAGTTGCCATGAGACTCACGCATACCCTTGGTTTCTTTATTTAGCAGTATCGGGAAAAAAGAAATGCCAGAAAGTGGATAGAGCCAACATGAAACGTAAGAAATCCACGTTGAGTGACAATCATTGGTAAAAGAAGTCCTCATGGAAAAGATGTCTTGGAAAGATGTTCAACGAGCACAATCTGAAAACAGCGTTCTTGCAGTCGTGATTGGGTCTACGGAACAGCATGGACCACATTTACCACTGTGTACTGACGTCTACATTCCATTGGGTATAGCTGAAAGAGTTGCCTCGAGAATCAACTTGATCATCGCGCCCCCAATCACCTACGGCTATTACTCACAAGTACGGAGCGGAGGAGGGGGCGAAAATTTCCCGGGCACTACCAGTTTGAGAAGTGCGACACTAGTTGGATTCTTGACAGACATCTTCAACGCGCTAACTAGACATGGTTTCAAAAGATTCCTAATCCTTAGCGGCCATTATGAGAATTCCCAACTGATTGGAGAGGGTCTTCAACAAGCAATTGAGTCTCATGCTACTGAAGTGCGAGCGTTACTTGTCAATTACTGGGAGCTTATACCGTCTCGAATCATAAACGAAGTCTACGGAGAAGATTTCCCTGGCTGGGAAATAGAACATGCGGGCCTTGCAGAGACTTCTATGATGATGGCACTCAGACCTGAACTCGTCAGAGCCGAGTTGATTCGAGACGACACTTCTGCTAGGAGATTGGAATACGACATTATTCCTCCCCCCTCTAACACTATTCCCAAGAATGGCGTACCATGGAAGGCAAGCCTTGCTACTAAAGGGAAGGGAGAGCTAATGCTCAGAGAGATAGTAGATAGACTAGTCGAGGCGGTTAACAAGGACCTGAATACTGGACCCTCCTGAACAGCACGCGGGATGGCGGGCCCGCGGGGATTCGAACCCCGGATCCCAGGCTTTCATCACTCCATAGTTCCGAAGGCTTACACGAGCATAGACTCACTGTGTCTTAATCCTGGCTCGACTACGGGCCCGGTAAATACGCAACTAGTGGACAATCAGGTATATGGTTTCTTGTCGTACTCGTCTTCGAACGCCCTACCTACCTAGCTGTCCCATAATGTGTTCATATTAATCCAGCCTTTAGTAGTCTGTGTCTCATCCAACATCCCGCAGCAGGTAAGACACAAAGTCTAATCAAAGTAGTAGACCAGAAAGATCTCTCCAGGAAATTTGTTAGATGACGTCGCTACTGGATTCGCTACAATTCATGGTACTCGTGGTTAATTACAGTAAAACTGCAATAGGACACTGACAATGAAAATTGTAGAGGTCCAAGCAATCCCACTCCGGGTTCCCGCGATCAATGTCGACAATCTTGACGGAAGCTATGATGACTTGATTATCAGGCTAGAAACCGATACGGGCATCGAAGGACTAGGTGAAGTTGACGCTTCCCCAGAAATCGTAAAGGCAATCGTAGAAGCCCCTCCGTCCCATGCTTGGAGCAAGGGATTACGCGAGCTGCTGATCGGCCAAAATCCTCTCGAAGTGGAAAAGCTCTGGGACAGGATGTTCAAAGGCACCATCTATTATGGAAGAAGAGGAGTGACGATCGCGGCCATTAGCGGTGTGGACATCGCCCTTTGGGACATAGCTGGCAAAGTGGAGGGCAAACCAGTCAGCGAACTATTGTACGGTTTCAGACAGCAGATTCCTGTATATGCCAGTCTTTACCCGATCGGCCACACACCTGAAGACGTGAAGAAGAATTGTCAACGAGCCATATCAGAAGGTTTTCGAGCGGTCAAACTGGATGGGCCACCGCTCGGGCAAGACGCCAAGACGGACGAAGTGATCCTTCAATCCGTTCGAGACGGCACCGGAAATGAAAATAACTTAATGGTCGACGTTGCAGAGCCGGGCTGGACTCTGGCCGAAGGTATCGCTAGGGCAAGAATGTACTCGAAGTTTGATCTTTACTTCCTGGAAGCTCCTTTCGGACCCGAGGAGTTAGCTAATTATCGAGCGCTAAGCGAAAGCATCGATCTCAGGATCGCCTATGGAGAACAGCATACAACACGGTACGAATTTGAGGAGTTAATGGATAAGGGTAAACTGAAGGTTGCTCAGCCAGATATTTCGAGGGCCGGTGGCATCACAGAGCTTAGAAGGATAGCACAGATTGCCCGGGATAGAAGAGTGTTAATAATCCCCCACTGCTGGAAGACCGGGATCTCCATCGCAGCGAATTTGCACGTGTTGTCAGCGCTGCAAAACGCCCCATATCTGGAATTCTGCCAACCACGGAGCTCACCTCTCCGCTATGACCTGTTGAAACGTGACTTTTCGGTCGTTGACGGATCGGTTCAAGTGCCAAGTGGGCCTGGCTTGGGAGTCGAGATCAACGAGAAGACACTTGAGAAGTATCGCATTGACTAGTACTCAATTATTAGAGAATCATGAATATGGTTTCGGGGTCAGGAAAATGACGGTCTTATCCGATTTGGATATTCAACGCCACATAAAGGATGGTTCCCTCAGGTTAGATCCCTTTGAAGCTGAGTGTGTGAACGGGGCTGGCTACGACTTACGAATTGAGTCTGATGTTCGCATTCCACCAGGCAACAATAGGCTCGTTGCTACGCTTGAGCGAGTAGAGCTAGGGGACGGTTTGGTTGGGACTCTCCATATCAGGTCCTCATTGGCTAGGGCTGGAATCATAGCGAGTCTTGCGCTCGTTGATCCTGGTTTCCGGGGCCAACTCACGATATTGCTATGGAATTCGGCATCTGCCGACTTTATTATGACTCATGGAGAGAGATTTGTTCAACTCGTAATTCACGCACTTAGCATGAAAACGCGTCGTCCGTATCAGGGAAGATACCAAGATAGCAAAGGAATTGTAGAAAGCCGGCAATAGTCACCCTATTCTTTGTGTCAATCCATGTCGAAAGTATT
>Ga0187779_10000984_pt1 | contig 18263 bp, 13 predicted proteins | sample 1015_Q2_SP10_10__FD_132435 | JGI IMG/M metagenome (GOLD analysis project Ga0187779, IMG submission 132435) | Tropical peat soil microbial communities from peatlands in Department of Meta, Colombia - 1015_Q2_SP10_10_MG | ecosystem: Environmental > Terrestrial > Soil > Wetlands > Peat | place... | reverse complement strand
TGTACTCGTCCAGTAGATTAGTGACACTTGCCTTTCCGTGGGTGCGTTTCCACTGACGAAGAAATTCGAGTGGGGTGAGGTAGGCGAGGGCTTGGTGGGGGCGGACGCAGTTGTAAATTTGTTCCCAACGGCGTAGCTGCTGGTTGAGGACTGCCGGCTGATCGGAGTCGGCGAGCACCTGATAGAACTCTTCGTGGTGGGTGCGGTGGGAACGCTCGACATGCGCGTTCAGTTTTGGGGATTTGGGCGGCAGCACGAACAGCGGCAGTTCTTTCTGCCGGCAAGCCAGCTCAAATTCTGCGGCGAACTCGCTGCCGCCGTCGACCTGCAGCGCGCGTACCGGGAACGGCACACGGTCTAGCAGGGTATCGAGAAAGCGTGCCGCAGCCAGCGATGTGGCGCGACGATGCACCTCCACCACGTCCCAGCGAGAGACCACGTCCCGTGCACTGAAGTGTTTCAGAATCACCCCACCGCGCATGCGGATTTCCTTGGTGTCGATCTCCAACAGATCCCCCGGCTGCTCCATTCGCCAGTATTTAGGCTTGCGAATGGCCCAAGGACGTTTGCGGAGCTTGCGGTGAGCGCGCCGCAACACCGCCGGTCGGGGCGGTTCGTGCAGTGCCCCGCGGCGTTTCAAGTCGGCCAAGATGCGTCCGACCATGGACGTGGATACGTGGCACTTCTCGCGATGCAAAAGGACCACCAGCTTGTCTTTGCCCCAGCGCGGGTACTGTTTGCGCAGCGCCAGTACACGCTCGGCCAGTTCCCCCGTCCAAGTTGGCTGGCGCACTCGCCTAGGGCGATGCGAACGTTCCTCCAGCGTAGTCAGGTTATGGCGATCGAAGCGCCGCTTCCAGCGATAAAAGGTCTGCCGACTAATCCCGAAATGCCGGCAGGTGCGTGCGGCGCTCCGGCCATTGAAGTAATAAAACAACATCCACTGCAACCTGTTCTGGGCCGCCCGACTGACCCTCTTCCCGAGGCTCGCCAGCTGGCGGGCCTCGGGAAGCTCCCACCACCGAATGTTTGCCATGCAGACACTCTACCGAGTGTCACCAATCATTCTGAACGAGCACAGTGAACATGCTAGCCGTGGCACACAGATAAAACACCTGCCCCGGCTCAACTCACATACGCCCAGTGCGGTCCCTCTTTTCGAACCAGCGTTTCGCGTTCCTCCGCGGGTTGCGCTACCATCAAAGAAGCGGATCCAAACACCAGTTCCACTCTCCGTTTACGAAAGGAAATTTCGATGAATCGGGCATTCCTCGCGGCGCTGCTGAGCTCTTTTTTGCTCCTGAGCGGCGGCTGCAAATCGAAGACGGACAACAAGGACGCCATTCGCGACGCCATCACCAAGCGCCTTGCCAGCATGAACGGGTTGAACGTGAACAACATGACCATCACGGTGACCAAAGCCACGATCAGCGGCGACACGGCCCAGGCCGACGTGGAAATCCGCGCAAAAAATGGCGATCCGAACGCTCCCGCGATGCAGCTTAGCTATGATCTTCAGAAGCAAGGCGAAGAATGGGTTGTTCTCAAAGGGCAGTCGACAGGTGGCATGCAGCATCCCGCGGGGGGCGAGATGCCTCCGTCTGGCGCTTTACCGCCGGGCCATCCCGCAACGAACGGCGCCAGCGGCCAGATGCCGGCAAATCACCCAGACTTTAACGCCATCCTGAACAGCGCCCAGCCCCCGGCACAGTCGGCTCCCTCCCAGCCGCCGGTGCAGCAAACAGCCACCGGCACGAAGCCTTGATGCAGGCGAAATAAAGGAAATCGGTAATCAGATAACGGATGGCCGCTCCCGAACACTAACTGCTAACTACCAACTACTGACTGCCGACTTCAGACTGGCTACTCAGAAATCCTGCAAATCCTCCGTCGGCAAGGCTACGCGCACGGCATTCAGCACCGCCAGCAAATCAATCAGCTCCTGTCCGATGGCGCCCCAAATCGGCGGCAAATACCCAAACGCTGCCGCAAGCATCCCGATCAAGCTGGCGGCCATTCCGCCCAGTGCGCTTTGCAAGGCGATCTGACGCATGCGCCGCGCGATGTGCATCAGCTCATCGATTTTCTCGAGGGCTGCTTCCATCACCACCGCATCGGCAGCCTCTGTCGTGATGTCATTCTGCGAACCAAATGCCACGCCCACGGTAGCTGCCATCAGTGCGGGTGCGTCGTTGATTCCGTCCCCCACAAACAGTGTGCGCGCCTTTGCGGTTTCCTCTTTCACAATGGCTACCTTTTCTTCAGGGCTCTTGCTTGCGTGCACTTCCGTGATCCCCACACTCTCTGCGAGATACTTTACCTCCGACTCGCGGTCGCCGGAGACGAGCATCACCTTGCGCACACCATGCTTCGGGTGCAGGTGTTGAATGAAAGACGCGCTCTCGTCACGCGGTGCGTCGTGAAATCGAATCGCCGCCCCATACTTGCCCCCAATGAACACCAGACATTCCAGCCCGCTTTCGAGCGGCGGGAGAGGGAACTGTTGCGGATCGATCTTTTTCCTTCCCGTAATCTGCACCAGATGTCCTGAGACTGTGCCTCGCAAGCCCTCGCCAGGTCGTTCGCTGATCTTCTCCACCGGCAGGATGAAAATCTCCGCGCGTTTCGCCTCCGCAATGATCGCGCTGGCCAACGGATGTTTCGAATATTGCTCCAGGCTCGCCGCCAGCTGCACCACACGCGTTCGTTCGAAGCCCTCCGCACAGATTACTTCGGTGAGCGAGGGTCGGCCGTAGGTAAGTGTGCCAGTCTTGTCGAAAATCAGCGTCTGGCACTTTTCGATCTGCTCCAACACCGCGGGGTTCTTGATGATGATGGCGCGCCGCGCCGCCAGTGAAATCGCGCCGATAATCGCTGTAGGAATCGCCAGCAGCAGTGGGCAAGGTGTGGCAATCACGACGACGGAAAGGAAGCGCGTGGATTGCCCGCTAAGCAGTGCCGCGGCGATCGCGACCCCAAGTGCAATTGGCGTGTACCACGCACCGAGTTGATCCCCCAGCCGCCGCAGCTTGGGTCGCTGCTGCTCCGTCTGGTGCATCACCTGCATAATGCGCGCGTATCGCGAATCTTCCGCCAGCTTCTCCGCGCGAATTACCAGTAGGGCCTCACCATTGACCGCGCCGGAAATCACCATCGAGCCCGGCGTCTTTGAAATCTCGTACGGTTCGCCGGTCAGGTAGGCCTCGTCCATAATGCCGTGGCCTTCCAGGACCGTACCGTCCACGGGGCAGATTTCGTGCGGCAACACGGTGAGTTCGTCGCCGATGCGGATATCGCCGAGTTTTACGTCGATTAGCTTGCCGCCTTCTTTGCGGTGCGCAACGTTCGGCATGCGCCGCGCCAGCGCATCGAGCACAGATGACGCCCGTGCCGTCGCAAATTCCTCCAGTGCCTCCCCGCCGGACAGCATGAGCACCACGATGGCCGCCACCAGATATTCCCGCAACACAATGGCCGTAATGATGGAAACTCCTGCAAGCAGATCAGAGCCGAATTCTCGCTTCCAGAGTTTCTTCACCAACTCCCAGGTCATCGGGATGCCGCCAATAAGGAGGGCTGCGAAAAGGGGCAGGTTGGCGCGAAGGGGAGGGAAGTGCAGGAAGTACTTCAGAACGACATGCAAAAATATTGCAACAAGCGTGAATCCGGCAATCAGCGTTTCTTGGGAGGGAGCGAATCGAGTGTGCCTCGCATCCGCCATTACGCCCACTTATCCCATAACTTCAAATTCAAGTCAAAGATGCAATACTCTTGCGACTGGAAGTTCTGGATTTCTACATCTGACGATTTCTTCCTTTGTGGACGGAAAGCTAGGAAAGGATGAGCGGCCAGAATCTATCACACCAAATCGATCGCCTCTTACTGATCACTAAAAGCTGTCAGCTGAAAACTGGTCAAATGGTCTTGTCCTTAGAATAACAAAGATTCTCAAGGTTGCACTCCGCGCAATTCGGTTTACGCGCATAGCAAACGCGCCGTCCATGCCAGATGAGCTGGTGAGAAAAAATGATCCACTTCTCCTTGGGGATGATGGCCATCAGGTCCTGCTCGATCTTCTTCGGGTCCTCGTTTCGCGTCAGGTCCAGCCGGTTGGATAAGCGCTGCACATGCGTATCCACCACAATGCCGCTTGCGATTCCATAGGCGGTGCCAAGCACAACATTGGCCGTCTTTCGTGCCACACCCGGCAGCGTCAGGATCTCCTCCATCGTGCGCGGCACCTGTCCCCCGAATTTCTCGATGATTCCCTTGCTCGCACCGATGATCGATTTCGTCTTGTTCCGGAAGAATCCCGTCGGCCGAATCTCTTTCTCCAGTTCGGCGGGATTCGCGTAGGCAAAGTCCTCCGGCTTCGTATATTTCTTGTACAACTCCTGCGTCACCTGGTTCACGCGCACATCCGTGCACTGCGCCGAGAGAATCGTGGAAATCAGCAATTGAAACGCATTTTCGTGCTTCAGTTCGCAGGAGGCATCCGGATACGCCTCATCCAATTTCTCCAGAATCGCCGCCACGCGCTTCGGCTCGGTTCCCACGGCCTTTTGCGTACCGGTAGCGGCGGCCTTTCCGCCAGCGCCCTTCCTCGCGGCTGGCTTGGCGGCGGCCTTCTTTACCGGTTTCTTTTTTGGAGCCTTCGTTCTCTTCTTCGTTGCCATCTCTTCCTCTTCTCTGTGCTCTTTGTGGTGAAACCCTCTTACTCCAGCAATTCCATCAATCGGCGAAAGGCCCGGCCTCTATGGCTATGCTGATTCTTCTCCTCCGCATCCAATTCCGCAAACGCCTTCCCCATCGACGGAAAGTAGAACACAGGATCATACCCGAACCCGCCGACTCCGCGCGGCTGCTCCAGAATTTCTCCATCCACTTTGCCGGAAACAACTGCAAGACACAGTCCTCGCAGCGCCAACGCGATCACGCACACAAAAAACGCCGCCCGCTCTTCACCCTGCTTCCCGCGCAATTCTCCCAGCAACTTTGCGTTCCGTTGTTCGCTGCTTGCTCCCAGCCCCGCGTACCGCGCGGACAGCACTCCCGGCGCTCCATCAAGCGAGGGGACCACCAACCCCGAATCATCGGCAAACACCATCTCTGGCGAGTTTTTCGAATAGTAGAGCGCCTTGCCCGCCGCATTTTCGGCAAACGTCGGCGCATCCTCGGGAAATTCCGGCAGCGCCGAAAATCCCTCGAGCAGTTGCAACTCCAGCGCATGGCCAGCCGCCAGCACCTGATACTCCTTCAGCTTTCCCGAATTTCCCGACGCCAGCACTAACCTCTTGGCCTTATCCAAGCCTGTTTCTCCCATGAAGAGTCACGTGCACAGACATCCTTCCTCCTGCACGAGCCCCGCTCGCAAGCAGAACGCCGCCCATAAATGCGAATGTCTGAAGCGTCAGAACTTAAAACTCAACGTCCGCGCAAAAACTTCGCCGGCAGCACGGTGCGCTGTTCCTCATTCAACCGGCGAATCCCCGCCGCGGCCAGCGCCAGAAGGTCCTGCATCTCTCCGCCCGTGAAGGGCCGCCCCTCCGCGGTCGCCTGAATCTCTACGAAATCGCCGCTGCCGGTCATAACCACATTCATGTCTACTTCCGCGCGCGAGTCTTCCTCGTAGGAGAGGTCGAGCAGCGCAATGTCGTCTACAATCGCTACGCTCGTCGCCGCCACCGTATCAATCAGCGGCGAAGTCCGCAAGATTCCTGCCGCCACCAGACGTTCCATCGCCAGCGCCAAAGCCACAAACGCGCCGGTGATCGACGCCGTCCGTGTTCCGCCGTCCGCTTCGATGACGTCGCAATCGAGGAACACCGTTCTTTCACCAAGCGCTTCCTGATCCGTCACCGCACGCAGCGACCGGCCGATCAGCCGTTGGATTTCCACCGTGCGCCCTGACTGCTTCCCGCGAGACGCCTCTCGCGGCGTGCGCTCCTCCGTGGCGCGCGGCAGCATACCGTACTCGCTGGTCACCCAGCCTTTGCCTGAGCCTTTCAAGAATGAGGGCACGCCATCTTCCACCGAGGCGGTGCAAATCACGCGCGTCTTGCCAAGCTCGATCAACACGCTGCCTTCCGCCTGCGAAATGAAATCGGGCGTGATTTTCAACTGCCGGATCTGGTCCCGGCTTCGACCGTCGCTTCTCAAGTGTCCTCCTGAGGATTTGCTCCGACCCTGTCGCGCAGGGCGAGCGCATTTGCGAGCCCTGTGGCCGTTTGCCCTTGATCACTTAAAGCCTACTGCCGCTTTGTGGCGCCTTTCACCTTCTCAATAGCCTTTTTGATTGGAGCGGTGAGCACGTCCGATACCCCGGGACGCGTAGGCTCGGACCCCAGTCCATTCACCTGGAAGATTTGCGTCAAATCGACATGTCCCGCCAGCGTGTCCACTTCCTGCCCATGAATCAGGATTTTCAGCCGCTCCACCTTGGGCACGTTTGCCTGCAACGTTCGAATGATGGAATCGACGGCCAACTGTTCACTCTGAATCCCCGAAGGAATCGAACTCGCCAGGGCCTCCGAAAAGTCCGCCACTGCGGTGCCGTCAGGCAAAATGTAAAATCCGAGCAGTGCCGCATCAGGAGGTAACGTCCGCGCCTCTGGATCCACCGGCCCCGCCAGAAGCGTGTTCAGAATCTCTTTCGCGCGCAAGGTCGGGTCGCTCGAAAGCGGAAGCTCTACCGTGACCGGCATCAGCGTCCCATCGTTCGCCGCGGATCCCCAGAACATTTTGGCTTTTACCCGCGGCTCACCGCTGTTCACGGGAGCCGGCGGCAGCAGTTCGCGCCGTGCCTGCTCCGCGGTTTTCTCGGTCAAGTCTCTGGCCTTTTCGACCTGCCGGCGCAAGGCAGGGAAGTACAGCGCCGCGCCAATCACGGCCGCCAGCAGGATTCCTCCCAACCAGACGCGCCACTTTGCACTCATGGTTGCGCCGCCAACGGGGTCCCAGGCATGGCCGGCACCACGTAAGAAGGACGGAAAGCCGCCACGCCGTGCGCGATCGCCTCTGCTACCCCCGGAATCATGCGATCCAGGTCTGCGCGTTCCTCCACGGACACGCTGGAAATCTCCACGGCAATCGCCGGCGCGGCCGTGGTGCGCAGTTGGCGAACCGGCGCCGCCTGCGCCTGTTCCGGCGATCCCTTGAATCGCTTGGCGAATTCCGCTTGCACCAGGTCGCCCAGTTTCCGGCTGAGTGGCACAAACGGCGCCTGCGCCTGATCCCATGGAATCAGCCCGGAAGGATCTCGCACAGCCGGCGTTTCGGGCAGGACATACGTGCGCACCGTGCCGGCCAATCCCGTGGAAGCAATATGCAGGGTAATGAAGATGGCCCCGCGTTGCGCGTTGGCTCGCGCCGAGCGGTCGTCGAACGACGGGTTCTCATTGCCGTCGCGCGTTTGAATCACCTGAAATCCCTGCCCTTCCAGTGCCCGGCGAACCTGCGCGGCAAATTGCAGCACGACGTCGCTTTCGTGGATGCCTTCCGTTCCGCGTGCGCCAAGATCGATCCCGCCATGAGCCGGATCGAGCACAACGATGTTCAATCCAACACTCGGCGCTGCGCGAGCCGGGGCGGGTGCGGCGGGAGCAACGCCGGCAGTCTGTCCAGGAGTCGCTGGCGCAGTGATGGGAGCTTGTGAGCTGGTCTGTGGGTTCGCGGGCGTCTGTGAGATTGCCCGTGAACTGTACAGGAGAGCGACAAAACCAAGGGTCAGACCCAACAGGGCCAAACTGCACAGTCTGTCTTGTCCTCGGGAGTCTCTCACGAACAGCAGAATACCAAATCTCGCGCTTTCGAAACTGTGTCTCGTCTCCACATGCCTCGAAAAAGAGACGTCTGCCGCAATACCCTTACATCTCGCGGGAAATACACCTCATCGTCATTCCGAGCAAAGCGAGCAATCTCTCTTCGATCAAAATCCTAAGAAAAAGAGAGATTCCTCACTCCGCAGACTTCGTTCGGAATGGCAGGTTGAGAATGTGCGCGTGAGTCGGCGCTGAGAAGGTTGTGTAGTGGCCGCCTTCTGAGGCAGGCGTTCTTAGTTCTTAATCCGCTTCGCTGGCCCGCGTCGCAGGTTCCGGCGCATACCGCATCCGCAACTTACCCGTCGCGAAATAGATTGCGAAACCCAGCAGGATAATCATCACCCCGAACACCAGGGCATTCATCCCGAGCAAGGACTCATGGTCGCTCTCGACCATCGCTAGAATGAGCAGCGCCAGCGGAAATAGCCCGCAGGTAACGGCGCCAGCCATCCCGCCCGGCACGCGGAAGTCTCGCCGCAGTTCCGGCTCGCGGATGCGCAGCGCGACCAGGGTCACGAACTCCAGCATGAGCGACGCCCCGTACAACATAATGTCCAGCGTTACCAGCCTTTGGAACCCAAGCACGAGGCAGGGAACCCAGCACGCGGCACAGACGAGGATGGAAACCCATGGGGTCCCGTTCTGCCTGGTCACTTTGCTGAACACTTTGGGCAACATGCCATCGCGTGCCATAGCTAAAGGCAGTCGCGAGTAGCTCAGCACCAGCGCATTGAACATCCCAAAGGCGCTCATCATGCCTCCGAGCGTCACCATGAAGCGCAGCCACTGAACCCCGCCAATGGAGCCGCCCAGCGTACTCGCAATCGTGGCCCAGGAGCCTTCTTCGTTGAAGGCAGACGCCGGAAGCCCGGTAAAGTACACGGCAACGAAAGGCAAGATGTACGTCAGCGACACCAGAATCACCGCTGCAATCATGGCCCGAGGATACGTCCGCCGCGGCCGTTCCACTTCCTGCGCGATGGTGGATGCATTATCCCAGCCCATGTAATTCCACATGGCCACCAGCACAGCACCGAGCAAGGAGACGGAAACTCCCGCGCCGGCGGTGTGGGCGTCTGAATAGGCTCCCGCCTTCATCGGAGACAGCAGCACGATAATCGCGAAGGGCAAAGACAGCAGGAAAAACAGCCATACGGAAGTCAGACCGACGACGCGGATACCGGCCAGATTCAGAAAAACGCACGTGATCACGACGAAGAGCGCGGCCAGCAATCCATGGTTGCCTTCCGCGAACCACGGCACCATCTGCTTCAGGTAGATCACAAACAGTGTCGGGTAAATCGCCATGTCGAAGATGCTCGCGGCGAGCGAAAGCCAGGCTTCCTGGAATCCCCAGAAATTGCCGAGGCCGCGGCGCACCCAGGCGTAATACCCTCCTTCCGCCGGCAGCGCACTCGAAAGCTCGCCGATCATGAACGCCGTCGGCAGGCACCAAAGCACAGGGAGGAACAACAACACCAAAATTCCGCGGCCATATCCCGCGCCAGCGATGATCGATTCGGTTCCGTAGGTTCCCCCGGACACCATGAAGAACGTAGCGGCAACAAGCGGCCAGAGAGTCAGCTTCGCGACTGCCTTTCTTGTTGTGGGAAATACTTGGGAGGGAACTCCAGCGGGGAGCGATACGGTGCTCAATTTTTTTCTCTCGTCCTCCTAAAGTGCGGCTCGCTGTCTCTTGCCGCTGAGCAAGCGCACTTTTTGAAGAATACAAGGTCTGCGAGCGCACGCAAGAAAAAAATGCACAAAATCGAAAAAAGTTCTGCCTGGACTAAACTGTCCTTGCGGACGGTCCCGGCACGGATTTCGCCGCTTCCTGCCTGCTCGCGGAGAGCCTCAGCGTCTGCGGAGGCCTCGAGCTTGCCGTAGCCTCCTGCCGGAATCTTGCAAAGGCGCATGCTACACTCGATAGGTTCGATCTCACTCTTCATATCCTGGGGGAATGATCCGCATGAGGCTTCGCCCGGCTTTTTTTCTGCTCGTGTTTGTCTTCGCCAGTTCTATTACCCGTGCACAGCAGCCCGCCACCCCGCGCCCTGTCACCATCGACGACCTGTTCGGAGTTCGCGAGGTGCACGATCCCCAAATCTCACTGAACGCCCAGTTCATCGCCTATACCGTCAATTCCACCTCGCTCAAGGACGACAAGAACCTCACACAAATCTGGATGATTCCCGCCGCCGGTGGCGATGCCATCCCGCTCACGGCCGACGACAGCACTTCCGACCATCCCCGCTGGTCTCCTGACGGAAAGTTTCTCGCCTTCCTCTCCTCCCGCAAGGACGCTGATGGGGACGACAGCAAGAACGAGGTCTACCTTCTCAACCGTCAGGGCGGCGAAGCTCAGCGCTTGACCGACACCATCCAGGACGTGGACGACTTCGCCTGGTCTCCCGACGGTAAGCGCCTTGTGCTGATTCTGCGCGACCCCTCCCCCGAGGACCTGGAAGCCGCTGCGGAGAAGGGCAAGGAAGACGCGGATGGCTCGGATAAAGCCTCGGCTTCGAAGAAATCGAAATCTCAGCGTCCCTGGGTCATAGACCGGCTGCTATTCAAAGAGGATAACGTGGGCTACTTGGAACGCCGCCGAGCCCACCTTTACGTCTTCGACGTCGCGACAAAGTCCATGAAGCAGGTCAGCTCCGGAGACTTCGACGACGAAGAACCTGCTTGGTCTCCTGACGGAAAACTCCTCGCGTTCTCCAGCAACCGTTCCAAGCCCGACCCTGACGCCACCTACGCCGCCAACATCTGGGTAGTAGCCGCAGATAACACGGACAAAGGAGCAAATCCGACCCAGCTCACCCACGGATTGGGTGGCGACCATCAGCCTGCTTGGTCCCCCGACGGCCGGTGGATCGCCTTCTCTACCCAGCTGGATTCCAAACTGTTCGACTACGCTACAAAACACATTGCCATGGCACCTTCCTCAGGTGGAGACTTGAAAGTGCTCACCTTGGCGCTCGACCGCAACTGTACCGATCCTCACTTCGCCCCGGACGGCAAGTCCGTCTACTTCATCGTCGACGATGACGGCACGCAGAATTTGGCGCAAGTCAATGTCGCGGACGGTAAAGTGACGCGCCCGATGGGCGGACGCTTCATGCTTGACGCCTTTAGTGTCGCAAAGGACGGCACTCTCGCCGCCACCCTTTCCACTATGGATCGCCCTTTCGAGCTCTATATCGTCCCCGGCGGCAAGCTGACCCGGCTCACCCACGTGAACGATGCCTGGCTTTCCACGTTCAATCTCTCTCCAGGCGAATACGTCTCTTTTAAGTCCAAGGACGGTACTGCGGTTCACGGCTACATCTACAAGCCGCTCGACTATGTCGCGGGGAAGAAGTATCCGGCGATCGTCCGGCCGCACGGCGGACCTGTTTGGGCGTACTACGCTGAATTTCAAGATCTCGCCCAACTCCTCGCCGCTAATGGCTACGTGGTCCTTTTGCCGAACCCGCGCGGCTCTTCTGGCTATGGCCAGGATTTTTGCAAGGCAATCTTTGCCGACTGGGGCAACAAAGACTACCAGGACGATATGGCCCTCGTCGACTACGCCATCGCTCAGGGCTTTGCCGACCCGGACAAACTCGGCGTTGGCGGGTGGTCTTACGGCGGCATCTCCACGGACTTCATCATCGGCCACACCAACCGCTTCAAGGCCGCCATCTCCGGGGCCGGTGCGGCGGAGTTTACCAGCCTCTGGGGCCACGACCAGTACGTACGCGACTACATCACCGAGCTCGGGCTGCCTTGGGAGCATCGCGACACCTGGGACCACGTCGCGCCTTTCTGGCATGTCAACGATATCCATACGCCGACCATGTTTGTCGGCGGGAACGTAGACGCAAACGTTCCCATCTTGGGCGGCCAGCAGATGTACGAATCACTCAAGGCGCTCGGACGAGACACGCTGTTGGTCATCTATCCGGACGAATACCATGAGTTCAAAACCCCAAGTCACATTAAGGACCTGAACGAGCGATACCTGGCTTGGTACGCGCACTACGTAAAGGCCGATGGCACCCCGGCGCGGCCTACGGAGAAGCCGGCCACCCAGCCCAAATCCGGGAATTAGCTGCCACGAGCTTGTGTAGTTACAAGCGGCCGCTTTCTGTGGGTCCTGAGCCTGCAAGGGCAGCGGGCATCTTCTTGCGGAAATTCCAGGTTAGCTACGGGCAAGTAATCGGCAAGAATCGGTTTGACGAATTCAGCGGACTTTCCCTAGACTCACCCAAGTCATTTGGGATTCTTCTATGCCCGATTCGCCTTCCACCAAAGTGCTCCGTGCCATCTCTCCCTGCTTCCTCGTAGAGGATGTCGTCAAGACGGCGGAATACTACCGGGACGTTTTGGGATTTCATTTTGACCGGTATTGGGGCGAGCCGCCTTGCTTTGTGATTTTGCTCCGGGACTCTGTCGAGATATCTTTGAGCAATCCTGGGGGCGGGTTTACGCCTCGGCCCAACCGCAGAGATCATCCAGACGCGCCCTGGGATGCTTACATTTGGGTAGGGGACCTGGGAGTTATGGAAAACGAACTTCGTTCGAAAGGCGCGAAGATTATCCGGGGCCCGGAGGATACCTTCTACCAGACGCGGGAAATCGAGATCGAGGACTGCAACGGCTATGTAATCTGCTTCGGCCAAGACACGTCAAGCTGATGCAAAAAGAAAAAGGCCGACCTCCAGGAGACCGGCCCTTTCCCTATCCATTATCTAATCTACTTTCCCATCCTTGCGCCGATCACTTCGCCGGACACGATGATCTCCACGCGCCGGTTCAGTTTCCTCCCTGCCGCGGTGCTGTTATCCGCGACCGGGTCGGCTTGGCCGAGTCCCTTCGACGTGATGGTGTCTGCCGGCAAGCCCTGGGTGACTAAGAAGTCTCGCACTGCGTCCGCGCGCTGCTGAGACAGCTTCAGGTTGTAATCCGGCGTGCCCGTGGTATCCGTGTATCCTTCGATCGCCAGATTCAATCCTGGATGCGCCTGGATGATGCCGGAAAGTTTGGCCAGCTTCAGCTGAGCGTCTTGGCTAAGGGCGTATTTGTTGGTCTCAAATAGAACGTCCGCCATATTCACGACCAAGCCCCGCGGCGTGTCGGTGGTCTGCAGAACCTCGTTGAGCTGTTTCAACAACTGGGCCCGCAGCGCTGCGGTCTGGGCTTGTGCGCGCGCGGCCTCTTCCTTTGCAGCTTGCTCTTTGGCTTGCAGCGCCGCCTGCTCATAAGCCGCTTTCTGTGCAGCTGCATCGGCCTCGGCCTTTTGCCGTGCCGCTGCGGCATCGGCTTCAGCCTTCATCTGTGCCTCTCTTGCCGCTGTCAGCTCTGCTTGCCTCTTGGCTTCTGCATCCGCTTCCGCTTTGGCCTTGGCAGCCGCTTCTGCCGCCGCCGCGTCCTTCTCCTTCTGGATACGCTCCGCTTCCTGGCGTTGCGCGGATAGAGCCCGGGCGTCTTCGGCGAACTGGATCGTCTGCCGCGCGTTGGTGATGATCTGCGGTTTCTCCGCGCCGGAACTCAGGGAATTCTCCGCCATTTGCAGGCTGCTCGTTGCTTTGGCGAACACTTCAGGGGCATACTGCTCGGCCTTCTGGGACTTGGCAATATCCACTGCGTTGCGGGCTTCGTACATATCCAAAGGGACTTTCTTCAAATCAGGCGCCAGCGCCAGCGGATTCCCCAGCTTGGCGTACTGGCTGCGCTTCATCAGCTGATAGTTGTTATCCGGATAGATCTTGCCTTTGGTGTTCTTTTTTGTGTCGTTCTCCAGCACCACCAGTTCGCTCGGCAGTTCAACAGCGAAATAGGGCTCGGCGGTGACGATCATCGAAAAGGTCTGAGACTGTGCCGTCACGCTCACCTTGCCGTTTCCATTCTTGTCGATCGGAATTTCGCCCAGATTCGTCGTGTTGCCATCCGGCGTAATGGTCCAAAGGACATAAGTAAGGAACTCCGCGCCCAGTGTGGTGGGCTGGGGCATGCCTTTCACTTTCAAATCGATGTCCGTTCCCGCTTTTTTTGCGTCCACTTTAGCTTCGCCACTGGCCTGGGGAGCGGCCGTGGTGCCGATGAAGATCACCTTTGTTGCCCCTCCGCCAACCTCATACCCGACAGCCTTGATGGACCTGCTGATGACGTCTGCCGCGGGAATTTCCTTTTTGTTCTGCTGCGCACCGGCCGAACCGGCGGCAAGACACACGCACACAACGGGCGTAAATATCTTGAAAAAGCGATTCATTTTGCTTCTCCTGATTGGTTCGATCGCCAGTTTGGGGCGGCCTGGTGGCGATCAGAGACATCCCGATTGTAGCTCAATTTGGACGTGGCTGGTTGCTTCTGTGACAGTCTGCAGGGTGTCAGCAGGGAAAGAGACTCACCAGACATGCGGCACTAACCGGTACTGCACTCGCTCACAGTATTCGGGATATCCGGGCAGTCCCTGTCGCAGGACCCTTTCCTCATTCAGGATGCGCAACACAAAAGTGGGAATCATCAGCAGGAAGAACGGCATGGCTACATACGATCCGAGCGCCGGCGCGCTGGCTAGCCACATCAGCACGCCCCCGGCATACAAGGGGTGGCGTACCACACTATAAGGGCCTGTCGAGATTACCTTCTGGCCTTCCTCCACTTGAATTGTTCGCGCCGCGAACCGGTTTACATCCATCACCCACATCGTTTCCAGGTACCCAGCCAATGCGATAACCAGCGCGCAGATTTCCAGCCATAAGGGAACCCTACCGAAGAGCTTGCGCGTCCAACCCAAACGGTGATCCAGTCCAGGTATCACCGTTCCCACGACCGTGACGATTGTCCCCACGCGCATGATCCATTTTTGTTCTTTCACCTTTTCCCGATACTGCATTCGCCGCCGCACCAGCTCCGGGTCGCGTTTGTAGTAGTAGATCGTAAATACAACCATGGGTATGAAGATGATTCCCAGGTATGCCCAGGCCTCCCAAAAATCCAGGGTGCCTGCGGGAAGAAAAAGAAGCGTGAACGCCAAAACAAAAAACAACGCTGACTGCACAATCAACTTTGCTTTCATGCTCATGGGGAGGTCCTGTTCCGTTTGTGTTTAGTGTGCTCCCCTTTCTATCGTCCGCGCTACAACTCCATGTTAATGATGAGTCGCCCCGCTCTGTAGCCGGTTTGCCCCTGACCGAGGGTGCGAGGTATGCTCCGTAGTTCCCTGGAGGATAACGATGCGATTGACCAAGATCGTGCGTTGGATTGTGCTCGCCAGCTTCGCGGCATGTGTGGCCATGCCGCTGTGCGCGCAACAGTACGACCAGAAGTTTTTCTCCGAAATGCGTTGGCGCTGTATCGGCCCGTTTCGCGGTGGGCGCACCGTCGCCATCACCGGCGTTCCGCATCAGCCCAACGTCTTTTATATGGCGCCCGTGAACGGCGGCGTGTGGAAGTCCGACGATTTTGGCAACACCTGGAATCCTATCTTTGACGACCAGCCCACCGGCTCCGTTGGCGCCATCGCCGTCGCTCCCTCCGACCCCAATATCATTTATGTGGGAAGCGGGGAAGGTTTGCAGCGCCCCGATCTCTCGGTAGGCGATGGGATTTACAAATCCACCGACGCGGGTAAGACCTGGAAGCATCTCGACTTGAGCGACGCCCAGCAAATCACGGCGATCGTTGTCGATCCTAAAGACCCAAACCGCCTTTTTGTTTCCGCAGAGGGCCATCCTTACGGTCCGAACCCTGTGCGCGGCGTGTTCCGCTCCGTGGATGGCGGCGTCACCTTCGAAAAGGTCCTATATAAGGATGAGAACACTGGGGCCGCCGATGTCGTCATGGACCCCACGGACTCGCAGGTCCTTTATGCCGCGTTTTGGGCCGCCCGTGTCGCTCCTTGGGAGGTTCGCAGCGGCGAATACTTCATCATTCCCGGCAGCGGCTTCTACAAGTCCACCGACGGTGGCAGCACCTGGCGCCCCATCACCCAAGGCCTGCCCACCGCCGATGACGGCCTCTCGCGCATCGGCATTGCCATTTCGCCGAGCAATCCCAAGCGCTTGTACCTCGACGTCGAAACAAAAAAGGACAAGGGGGGCATCTATCGTTCCGACGATGCCGGTGAATCCTGGCAACTGGTCAACAGCGATCGCCGCATCGGCGGCCGCGGCCCCGGGGCTATGGGCATCGCCGTCGCGCCAGACAATCCGGACGTGCTCTACGTTGCCAACACCGCTTCCTGGAAATCCACTGACGGCGGCAAGACATTCGTCGGCTGGAAAGGCGCTCCTGGTGGTGACGACTACCAGCGCATCTGGATCAGCACCGAACATCCGCAAATCATCGCGATCTCTGCCGATCAGGGTGCGGCCGTCAGCGTCAATGGCGGCGATACCTGGAGCAGTTGGTACAACCAGCCCACCGCGCAGTTCTACGACGTGACTACGGACAATCGCTTTCCTTACTGGGTCTATGGCGGGCAGCAGGAATCCGGCAGCGTCGCCACAAAAAGTCGGAGCGATTACGGCGAAATCTCTTTTCGGGACTGGACTCTGCCAGGCGTTTTCGAATATGGCCGGGTTGCCGTAGATCCGAAAGACCCTAACATCGTTTTTGGCGCAAAGCTGACCCGTACGCAACAGGATATCGGCGAAGTCGCCGACATCGCTCCCGAACCGATTCGCCGCGGCGAATATCGTTACAACCGCACCCTCCCTTTGATCTTCTCGCCCATCGATCCCCACACGCTCTATTTCGGCGCGAACGTCCTTTTCAAAACCACGGATCAGGGGCGCAGTTGGACGGTCATCAGCCCCGATCTTACCCGCGAATCCTACGAAATTCCGGCTAACCTCGGTCCCTTTTCCGCCCGCGATCCCGAAAAAGGGAAGCATCGCGGCACGATTTATGCCGTCGCTCCCTCCTTCAAGGACGCGGGCACCATCTGGGCAGGCACCGACGACGGCTTAATTCACATCACGCGCGACGGCGGAAAGACTTGGAAGAACGTCACTCCGCCGCAGCTCACGCCCTGGGCAAAAGTCTCAATCCTGGAGGCCTCGCACTTCGACCCCGCCACCGTCTACGCGGCCGTCAACACGTTCCGCCTGGACGACCTTCGCCCGCACATCTATCGCACGCGCGATTACGGCGCCACTTGGCAGGAGATCGTCTCCGGTCTTCCTCCAAACGCGCCGTCAGATGTAGTTCGCGAAGATCCCCAGCGCAAGGGCTTGCTCTTTGCCGGCACGGAAAACGCCGTCTCCGTTTCCTTCAACGACGGCGATTCATGGCAGTCGCTTCAACTCAACCTGCCGCACACCTCCATGCGCGATCTAACCATCCACGGCGATGACCTGATCGTCGGCACCCATGGCCGTTCATTCTGGATCCTCGACGACATCACGCCCTTGCGCCAATTAGACGACAAGCTGGCGCAGCAATCCGTGGTTCTCTACGCTCCCGAAGAGGCTCTGCGTTGGCACTGGAATCGCAATCCCGACACGCCTCTCCCGCCAGAAGTCCCTGCAGGGAAGAATCCCCCTGATGGCGCCATCATCGACTATTACTTGGCCACGAGCGCGCAAGGCCCAGTCACTCTGGAGATTCTGGACTCGAAGGGTGAATTGGTTCGCCGTCACTCAAGCACGGACAAGCCGCCCTCCATGGAAAAACTGGCCGTCGAACATCCCATCCCGATGTACTGGGTTCGTCCCACCCAAATTCTCTCCGCCGAAGCGGGCATGCACCGCTTTGTCTGGAACGTGCACTACGCCCCGCCACAGGCTCTCGAATACGAATTCCCGATTTCAGCGATCTTCCACAACACACCCCTCGTTCCTCTGGGTGCGTGGGCCCTTCCCGGTTCTTACACTGTCAAGCTCACCGTCGACGGCAAAAGCTACACCCAGCCGTTCACCCTGAAAATGGATCCCCGCATCCAGACTTCGCTAGACGATCTCCGCAAGCAACACGAAATGGAGGTGGCCGCGGTCGAAGGCATGGACGAAAGCTACGAATCGCTGGAGCAGGTGAAGTCCGTGCGCGAACAGATCAAGGCGCTTTCGAAGAAAGTCGCCGCCAAGGACAAGCTCGGAAAAGAGCTCGAAAGTCTGGACAACCAATGCGCCGAGCTTGAGGGCGCCAAGCAACACAGCTTCTATGGCGTGCCCAACAGCGGCAAACAGCCGGAGAACCTGTCCACGCTCAATCAACACTTCGCGGCCATCCTCGCTATTTCTGATAGCGCCGACGCCGCTCCGACCACGCAAGCCGCAGCGGCTTACAAAGATCTCGAAGACAGCGATACCGCCGTGCGCCGCCACTGGGGCGCCATCCGCGAGCGAGATATTCCCGATATAAACAAGAGCCTCTCCAAAGCTGGACTCGAACCCATCGACCCAAAGAAACTCCTCACCGAGGAACTCGGCGGTGCCGCCGAAGGCGACGACG
>Ga0187779_10000983_pt1 | contig 18273 bp, 19 predicted proteins | sample 1015_Q2_SP10_10__FD_132435 | JGI IMG/M metagenome (GOLD analysis project Ga0187779, IMG submission 132435) | Tropical peat soil microbial communities from peatlands in Department of Meta, Colombia - 1015_Q2_SP10_10_MG | ecosystem: Environmental > Terrestrial > Soil > Wetlands > Peat | place... | reverse complement strand
GCTTACGATACCGCAACAAACGGGCCGTTAGCTCAGTTGGTAGAGCATCTGACTTTTAATCAGGTGGTCGAAGGTTCGATCCCTTCACGGCTCACCACTTTCCACAATTTTCCGCTAAATTCCATTTGGAACGACAATTGCCATAATAATATAAATCCAAAAGCCCAGAGTCCCAGCCAAAACCGAGGCCACGGCAATAACTCTTACGATAGTAGGATCTATGTTGAAGTATTCAGCCAACCCGCCGCAAACACCGAATAGTACACGGTTACTGCGGCTCCGATAAAGCTTTTTTGGCATAAATACCTCCTAATGAGAGCCAGCTAAATTATCGTTCCCCTTTGACTATCTCTTGATTTATTCATGCGCCCCAAATTATATCATAATGAACCAATCAAGCATGTATAGCTATTTTCATTCGGGGATGACTCCTTAAAAAGTTAGTTCCCTGCACAGGTCACTATTCAATTCTCTCAGAATTTACCGGTATTTTTTCTGACTGCAACAATTATCACCGTTAAGTTTGTGCCAGGGAGGATTCCTAAGTTAATAGGTGATTTTAAGTTCGATGTGATTGAGCCATTTCACCCACAACGAGCCGTATTGGCCTACCATCACAACACGTAAAGGATAACCATTCTTGGCAGGCAGCGCCTGCCCGTTCACCCAGTACGCCAAAAAGACATTATCAGGTTGCAAATCTGCATAGTGCATCGAATTGACGTATCCATCGGCACCATCAAAAACCACCAGAGGAGTCCCCGGTTTTACTCCAGCCTGGTCAAGTAACATTTTAAGTGAAACGCCTGTCCAGACGGCATTATCTGCGAACACCTGCGGACAAATAAGCAAGACTTTTTTAGTAATCTTAGGGTAATCCAGCAGTTGTTCGTAAGTTAACGTAAGCGGATTCGTAACTAAACCGTCAATATTTAGCCTGTATTCGTCGATATTTATTGCCGGGGGAGTTCCTGCGGTAGTCGTGTGCAGTTGATTTACATAGGTGACCGGAAGTTTTGAATTATCAACTTCTGCCGGATTCCTGAATTTGAGGTATGATAAATCATCAGGCGGCTTGCTCACCTGGCTGCATCCTGCTGACAAAAAGGTGATAATCAGGCTAATGAATAATACCGGAAAAATCATCTTCTTCATATGCAACCTTATTATAACTTGAAATTCAAAACAATATCTTCTGCGTACGTATTTGCTAACGAACTAAGTTCTTATTTGCCACCCCTTCACTATCAAATTCCGATTTCTTAGTCATTTACTTTTAACTGAAAATACCCTATTATCATTTACACGAGAATGAATTGCAGCGTTACGCTCGTGATTTGGCCGCATAATGCCGGCAATATTTAGGAGGGCAGAATGATTTTAGCCAACGTGATGACCACCAATGTAGTCTCCATCCCCAGCAATACCACCCTGGCGGAAGCCCGCCGTCTGATGGATGCCCGCGATTACTCGCGGTTGCCGGTAATAGATAAAGGTAAGCTAGTCGGCATGGTATCCAAAAATAGCCTCGAAAAGTACGGGCCGTCCAAACTCAGCAGCTACGACTTTCACGAACTGGCCTATATGTTGAATAAAATCCAGGTCAAGGAAGTTATGCACCGCGACGTCGTCACCGCGTCGCCGGATATGTATATTGATGATGCCATTGCTCTGGTGCAGTCTAAACGGGTCGGCATGCTTGTCGTCGTAGAAAAGGACTCGGTCGTCGGTGTGGTTACCACCCGTGACGTCTTTTTCCGGATTGTTAACCCCGTGTTCGGCGTGAATACGCCGGGTCAGCGCATTTACGTCGAAAACTGCTCCGCAGCTGCGGATGTTGAAAAGGTCATGGGGGTTATCAAGAATTTCAAGGTAAAAATTCTCGCCCAGTTCTGCGCCATTATACCCGACTTTAATAAAAATTCGCTTGTCGTGCAGATGGACGGCCCGGAAGCCTCCAAATGTGTCGAGGCGGTTAAAAAGCTGGGCTATACAGTGAACGAAAAAGCACATTGATTTGCCGGGCACCGGTTTTACTGATATTATTTAGGGCGTGCGAATAAAATCCTGGGCGCCTGCATCACGGATGACGCTCAGGATTTCTACATAAAAACATCTTGTTAATTTCTTAACAATTGGTAGCTATCATATATACGGAAGTCATTTTATACTAACCAGGAATGGAGGCTGACAAACGTGTTTAAGTCCAGGTTCTTCTATCTTTTTCTCGGCATCTCGATATTGGTAACTTTGCTGGTGGGTATTAATGCCGCGGCGGTTTTTGCGGATACGACCACCACCACCACTACTACTACCCCCTTGCCGCCGAATTTAACTTTGACGTGCGATGTGCCGTCCTATTCGGATAATTCCGGGGCGGTATTCTCCTATAATGTGACGATGCATTACAACGGTAATGATTCCATCAACGTAAAATTGGCGGCGACTGATCCAACCGGGTGGAACAGCAGCCTGCAATACAATAGCAAGGAAATAACCTCGCTTCCCATCGGCCCCATCCCGTCGTACGCTAGCGAAGACACGCGTACTATTGCCGTGACTCTCCAGCCCAACAACGGCGTTTCTCCCGACCCGGGCAGTTACACAATGACGCTGAAAGCAACGTCAGGTCAGTTCAATATTTCAATCGATTTAACAGCCATTGTAAAAGACAAATACGGCATGACCGTATCGACCCCTGACCAGAAATTGAATGCTAACGCCACGACCGGAAAAGTTAACAACTTTTCTTTCACCGTTCAAAATACCGGCACCGCCACGCTGACAAATACAACCTTCACCTCCAGCGCCCCCAATAACTGGGTAATCACTTTCTCTCCGCAAAGCATTGCCACGCTGGCTGCCAACCAGACGCAACAGGTGAACGTTTCAATTACTCCGCCGAGTGGCACGACCGTGGCAGGGGATTATTTAATTGATTTTAACGTCAACAACGCTAAGGTTTCCCAGGGGTTGGACATTCGCTTTACCGTCCAGTCTCCCTCTGTATGGGGCGTAGTGAGCATCATTATCATTGTGGTTGTAATCGCCGGGCTTGTATTCTTATTCCTCAGGTTAGGCAGGCGGTAAACCCAATGTCGATGGTTGAAACCTCAAAATTGACAAAGGTCTACGACGGTGTCAAAGTCGTTGACGGCCTGAACCTGAAAATCGAAGAGGGACAGATATTCGGTTTTCTGGGGCCCAACGGGGCCGGCAAAACAACGACGATTCTGATGCTGCTGGGCCTGACGGTACCGACTTCCGGAAGCGCTTCCATTGCCGGTTTTAATTCAACGCGCGAAGCCTTGAAAGTTAAAAGCATCAGCGGTTATGTGCCGGAAAAAGTGGGTTTCTACAACGACCTCAATGCCCGGCAGAATTTGTTGTACACAGCCAATTTGAACGGGTTTTTTGGCGACCAGGCGGATAAGATAGTCGTAAAAGCCATAGAAGATGTGGGTTTGAAAGAACGGATGGAGGACAAAGTCGGGCACTATTCCAAAGGTATGCGGCAACGCCTGGCAATCGCCGACGTCCTTGTCAAACAACCCAAAGTGGCCTTTTTGGACGAGCCCACTTCAGGCATTGACCCGGCCGGTATTAACCAGATTCTTGATTTAATCGGCCGGATTGCGAAGCAAAATGAAATGACCATCATCATGTCTTCCCACCAGCTGAGCCAGGTGCAAAGTATTTGCACCCACGTAGGTATTATGTCTAAGGGCAAACTGGTCTCCCATGGTTCGATTGCCGAGTTGAGTAAACGGGCCAGCGGAGATAAAGTCATTATTGAAATTCAGTTGGCGGAAGTACCTCCTGAAATCGTGGACGCCTTGCGGCGGATTAAGGGAGTAAAAACCGTGACTCAAAACCAGACTACCCTGACTATTTCCTGCAATGAGGACCTGCGCCGCCAGATATCTAAAGTTATCGCTGAGAAAAATGGTTTAATCACCCAGATGGAACTGCGCAGCCTGACTCTCGATGATATTTACATGAGTATTTTGCAAGAGGCTTAGAATGTCAACTTTGTTTACTGTGGCTAAAAAAGAACTGCAGGATTATTTTAACGGTTGGCGCTGCGTCCTGACTTTCCTGCTGATAATCGCCAGTATTGTTTATGCTTTTTTTGCAATCGGAAGCATGAAAAATACCATGACCGGAGCCATTCCCACCACGGGCACCTACATTTCGTTGTCCGTTTTTACTACCCAGGCATTTAATATTTCCACGAGTTTAATTCCCACCAATGTCCTGTCTTTATTAGCCATTCTCGTGCCAATCATGGGAATTATTCTTGGAATGGATGCGATTAACGGCGAGAAAAATAACGGCACGTTAAGTCGATTGATTTCCCAACCCATTTACCGCGACAACATTATTAATGCCAAATTCCTTTCGGGAATCACTGTCATCGCCATCACTTTGACGAGCACCACCTTGCTGGTGATGGGGCTGGGGCTGTTGAAATTAGGAGTTCCCCCCAGTTCAGAAGAAATCCTCAGACTCCTGATTTTCCTTGTCTTCGGAATTATTTACGGCGGTTTCTGGCTTGGACTGGCAATCCTGTTTTCGACGCTTTTCAGACAGGTTGCACTCTCGGCAATCATTACTATCGCAATCTGGATTTTCTTTGCCTTCTTCTTCCCTCTGATTTACCAGTCGATATCCGCCAATATCCAAAATGTTGCCGACGCACAAAGGACCGTCGCGGTTGCCCGTATTTCGCCGATGTATCTGTTTAACGAAGCCATGGCGGTAATCCTGTACCCGCAAACCAGGTCGGTATCGCAAATATTAATGTTGATTTCAACTGACGCGTCTAACTACCTGCTGGTCACGCCCCTTTCCGTCTGGCAAAGTTTTATTGCGGTTTGGCCGCAGATAATCGTCACCGCTTTTCTTACCATCATTTGTTTTGTCGGTTCCTATCTTAAGTTCATGTTCGAAGAAATCCGGTCGATTTAACCGGGCCGGCGAACGTAATCTTTGGGGGGTTGGGTATGGAAGAGCTAACGAACTGGTGGATGTGTTCGGATTGCCAGTACGTCTTCAAAGCCGGAAACATTCCGGAAAGCTGTCCCGGTTGTAAGAATAAGTGTACTTTCGTCGATGTCTCGTGTTATATTCCGGATTGCGGCGGGCCTGACAATGTAGATATGCGGTTGGTGGCTAATTTAAGCGCGGAAAGTAAAAAGACAAACAGGTAATGCTCCTTCTTCGAACCTTTTTTCCCTTTTTTTGTACCCTCTTTTGAGACTAAAATGCGACGTCCGGCGCAAATAATCTATTGACTTAAATACCACACGGCATATAATTAAATTAGGTGGCCCCATAATGAGAGCCAAATAAAACTCAGGAGGTTCGTTATGAGGTTACAGGCAATTTGGATGGTGTTCCAGATTGATAGTTGAAGCCCTGCAACCGCAGGGACAAACGGAACCGGACCTGTTTCGTTAACATTGGTTTGTCGCAGACAGCCTTTGCGGTCGTGATGACCGCGATTCTGAAACAAAGGCCCGTGAGATTGAAACAGGGTGGGGAGCGCTGCAATATGCCTCCCCATCATTTTTTTATCCGGCATCAATTGAATAATGCATCCCTTAAACTGCAAATGAGAGGAAAATCCCATGTCACGCATATCTTACGTTGACCGGAGTACGGCGCCACCGGAGACTGCCGAGCTCTTCGCACGGATGGAATCCAACGGCGCCAGCGTCTTGAACCTGTGGCAAATGGCGGCGCACAGTCCCGCCACGCTGCCCCATTTGGTCCGACTGGGAAATTCTATCCTTTCAAAGACAAACCTCAACCCCGTTTTACGCGAACTCGCCATCTTGCGCCAGGCGGAAATTCTGGGCTGTGCTTATGAGATTACCGCCCATAGTATGCTCGGTAAAGATGTTGGGATAACGGATGAGCAAATTAATGCGTTGAAGAGCTGGCGGGCATCAAAGATTTTTAATCCCGCCGAACGTGCTGTCTTACGTTTTACCGATGAACTTATCAAGCGAGGCAAAGTATCGGGGCACACTTTTTCGGCCACGGAAAAATTTCTCGACCCCAGGGGGATCATGGAGTTAACTGTCACTATCGGCTTTTATGAGCTGCTGTCACACCTCCTCCTGACCTTTGAAGTAGATGCCGAAAGTGGTGCGTTTACGTCAGCATCTCAGATTATGGGACGGTAATTCTAAACTTGTCATTTTTCAAGCGTATTTAGCCTCAGAATGCAATTTAACGTTGTATAATTAAATTATGGACGAGTTTATGTCGTTAGAGGACGCGGCTTTTTTCCTGAAAATCAGTATGTCTTCCGTCCGTAAGCATATCAAAAACGGCAAACTTCATGCATATAAGAGGAACAATAGCCTCTGGTTGGTTCAGGATGAAGTATTTTTCTTTATCCTGCCGCATGAAGATGAATAAAAACCGTAGGGGACTTTAGTAGAAAAAACCCTGGAAGCTATACCTTTTTTATATCTTCAAATAATCATGGGAGCAGCCTTGCCGCTCCCATGACTCAGGTAACAGGGATAAAGTTACCTATTCCCAGCGGAAGAACCTGATTGAGACCGCCATGCACACTACCAAAACCCCGCCTATCACCGCCACATCCAGCGCAATCGCGTGCATCGGTGTTCCCTGAACCATGACCTGCCGCAGGGCATCCCCCAGATATGATAAAGGCATTGCCTGCAAAACCGGTTTCATAAAGGCCGGCATAGTGCTGACGGGGAAGAAAATCCCCGAAAGAAACATCATCGGAAACTGCACCAGTTGAATCACCGGCATGGCGCCTTCTTCCGTTCGGACGAACGAAGCAATTACATACCCTAAGCTGATGAGCATCAATGTCCCCAGCACAATTATCCCTGCCAGTTCCAGCCAGTTACCCAGCATGTGAACCCCGAATACTGCCGATGCCAGGCCGATGAGTATAGCCGTCTGAAGAAGCGCCAGGACTACTCTGAAGATAACCTGGCTGTAGATTATCGAAGAGCGTTGAATCGGAGTCACCGACCATCTCTTTAAAATCTTCTTGGCTCGCTGCTGTATTATAGGCATGGCACAGAACAGGCCTGTGGACAGCAATGACATCGCAATAATACCCGGCACTAGATAATCGATAGCCCGCAACTGGTGCGCCTGAATGGATTGGGTTTCCATCTGGATAATCGCCGGGTGGTTGCTGATTTTTTGGTCGATTTGCCCTATAACCTGCTGCGCAATCGGTAAAACTACCTGCATTGTGTTCGTATCTGACGGGTCGCAATAAACCTTGATTATCATGGGCCCGGCCGCCGCACTGATGTCCGCAACATCCGGCACCGAAATCACGGCGGATAATTCACCTTTTTTCAACTGAGCTGTCAGGTCATCAACGGTGCCTTCTTTGATAACAAAATTCGGGACCGCTTTAAATCCCTGCTCGATTGCTTTCACCGCCGGAGAATTTTCATCACCCGCGAAGCCGATATTGGCTTTATAATTTTCGCTGCCGCTAAAAATTAAACCGAATATCACCATGAAAACCACCGGGAAAGCGAAGGTGAAAAACAATGCGGTTTTATCCCGTAACAACTGGCGGAAACTTGATTTTATAAGCTGTATTACGGTTTTCAATTTCTAATCCTCCTACCGGTTAATTTCAGGAATACGTCTTCAAGGGTCGATTGCCTGACCTGCAGGTTTTTCACCTGAAGTCCATCACCGTTGCTCCGATTATGGTCCAGCAGCGCGGCAATCGTGCCCTGGATGTCGTGAGAATAAATGACCACTTCGCCGTGGTCCACGGCCACACTGGCCGCCCCTGGGAGTCGCTGCAATGCCTTCTCATCAACTCTGGCATCAGTTTCGAACTGGATGGCACTCTCTTTGAAATAGGTGGATATTAATTCGTCCGGCGCACCCTCGGCGATAATCTTGCCATGGTCAACAATAAGCAGCCTGTCACACAGTTGTTCAGCCTCATCCATGAAATGTGTTGTCAGCAGAATGGTCTTACCCCTGGCCCGCATTTCTTCAATAACCGCCCAGAGCTGCCGGCGCGATTGAGGGTCAAGCCCCGTGGATGGCTCGTCAAGAAAAGCCACCTCGGGGTCGTTAACCAGCGCCATCGCCACTGAAAGCCGTTGCTGCTGGCCCCCGGAAAGATTCTTGGAGAGTACTTTACGGCTTTCTTCCAGCCCAAGTAATTCGATTATTTGTTTCGCCGGAACCGCTTTACGGTACATGCAACCGAACAAATCGAGCGTCTCCTCGACGTTCAGCAGCGGCATTAGTGATGGAAGCTGCAATTGAACGCCAATGCGCTGCTTTATTTCGGCAGCGTCCTTCTGGCAATCCATACCGAGCAGTGAAATGCTGCCGCCATCCGGTATGCGCAAGCCTTCAATCATTTCGACCGTAGTCGTCTTCCCGGCGCCGTTGGGGCCGAGCAACCCGAATATTTCACCTTTTCTTACGTCGAAAGAAACCCCGTCAACGACATTGACGCCGCTGTAGGTCTTTTTCAAATCTTTAACGGTGATTACCGGCTTTACTCCGGCGTCAATCTCTGCCGTGAAAACCGGGTGTAGCCCCGTGGTTGTCCCCAGTCCTTCGGTAAAAGCAGAAGTGGATAATATGCGTCTCACTTTTCCCTCCCGTGATATCCCTGCGTTAACATACTTTCACTTTAAGAAAAAATGAGGCCGTTGAAACCAGTTGTTAGAATGGAATTATGACTGGGCGTGGGAGGGGATTCAAACCTGGCCAATAGGACGGGATGAAGCCCAACCGGTGCCTGTTCAGAAAATCTGCCATTGGCATAACCACCGTTCCAAATAAAATGGAGAAGCTGCCTGTGGCAGCTTCTCCATTATCTTGCTGAACCTTATTAATTTATCGGCGATGTAGATTTGAGGCGCCCGAGGTCATGATATCGCCCATGGTGGGATTACCCACCCAGGACAGATTTGAAGCACCAGACGCTTTGGCATCCAGCTTACCGTTAAGATTCACCGTCCCGTTGCTGGCACCTGCCAGGTCAACGCCGGCATTCTGAACAGTAAACCGCCCCAATTCCACCCGCGACGCACCGCTGGCTTTGACTTTGATGTCTGCCGCCGTACCGGTCAGGTCGATGGTGCTTGCTCCCGACACATTGAAGCGGGCGTTGCCGCTTACTTTGATGTCCCCCTGAACCCCGGCGGCGCCGGATGTTTCTACCTGTAATTCTCCCGCGGCAATTTGCCTCACCTCCAGATGAGACGCCTCTGAAGTTTTGATGGAAAGATTCTCGGTCGATTCAAATCCTTCTATAACTCCGCGTGAGGCCTGGGAGAGGTCAATTTGCTTTAAAAAGGGCATCGTAATTCTGGCTCTGGGTTGGCTGCGGAATGGAGCCAGCCATTCGATTCCCTGCCTTCCGATAATCAGAGTATCGCCGTTTTTTTCAGCTTTTATATAGCGGAAATCATCCGCGGTGACGCTCACATTGAATTTTTCGTCCCGGATTATTTCTACCTGGAAAGCAGAAATAACCTCTACCTGGGCAAACCCGCTAATTTCGTAATCCTTCGTTCCCATTTTTCCCTTCCTTCTTCCACCCTTATTTGTTTACGTTATACCAGACCGCGCACGATCCTGTAAGCTACGTTCACACCCGGACCTGCCTGGTGTTTCACCATTTCCAGATGTGGTAATTTCTGTTGCGACAAACCGTGAATATAGTCTATCACCGGCTGCAGATTTTCCCGGCGGACATTTCGTTTGTCTTTACCGGTGAATGCGCCCGGCAGTTTCCAGTATTTTATTGCTCTGTTGATTTCAGTGGGGAATTTCCCCAAATCTTCTTTCGCAGTGACATTTTCCGTTGGCACACTGCCGACGGCCACCAGAATAACTTCTTTTCCTTTTAAATGAGCCCAGTTTTTCTTTATGAACCCCGTGGCGGTAATAGTACCCATATAGACACAACTGCAAAAAATTAATTTGTCGTAAGCATTAAATGTATCCGCTGCAACATTTTTAATGTTGTAAATATCAGAATCGAACGATTCGTGGAGCCACTCGGCGTATCGCCGGGTTGTACCCCTTAAAGTTTTGTAGATAATTGCGGTTTTCATGTTCTCACCCCTGATTCCTTGTCGTTGTAATCATCATAAAACGATAAGGTGCCGCCCGGCTCAGGCATCAGGGGAGAATGAGGCTGCTCGTCCGTCTAAAAAAACAGCTGGTCACTTGACCAGGTTGTGTTTGAGCGCCAGTGCCACCGCTTCGGTGCGGCTGGTGACTTCCAGTTTAGACAGAATATTACTGACATGGAACTTTACCGTCGAAGCGCTGACCACCAATCGGTCGGCGATTTCGTTGTTCGGCAAGCCCTCCACCATTAGTGCCAGGATTTCTTTCTCACGGTCGGTAAGGTCATATGTCTCCAGCTTGGGCTCTTTTATGGTTTGAATCAGTACCTGCGCCGCCTCCGGTGACAATCTGGATTGGCCGCTGACCGCGCCTCTGATGGCCGTAGCCAGTTCTTCAGCTGTAACGGTTTTTAAAAGATAGGAAATAGCACCTGCCTTTAATGCCCCTTCCACCTGGTCTTTTTCCTTGAAACTGGTGAGGACGATGACTTTGGTTTGAGGACAACGCTCACGTATCAGACCGGTCGCAGCCACGCCATCCATGACCGGCATCATCAGGTCCATGAGGACAACGTCAGGCTTCAATTGTTCACATTTACGCACGCCTTCCTCACCATTGCCGGCTTCTCCAACGAGCGCGAAATCGTCATTGGACATGATGACGGCGCCCAAACCGCTCCTCACCACTGCATGGTCGTCCACAAGTAAAACTTTAATAGGTTTGGAAGCTGTCATGTTGTCTTCTCCTTATTATTTTCTTTCCAGAGAACGGTAATATTCGAACCTTCATTCGGTTTGCTCTCGACGCTTACGGTGGCGCCGATTTTCTTAGCCCGTTCCTGCATAATTCCCAAACCGAGGCTTTCAGGTTTCGTCGTAGTCGAGTCAAACCCTTTGCCGTTGTCACTTACGCTCATTGTTATCGCGTCTTGTGTGCAAACCATTAAAATCCTGGATTGGGTTGCAGCCGAATGCTTGCCGACATTGTTGAGGGCTTCCTGGGCAATGCGGTACAGGGCGATTTTTACTTCAGGCGGCGGATTGCAGTTGCCGTCAACATTGACCGTAACAGGAATCCTGGTACGCCCGGTTATTGATTCCGCCAGTTGTCTCAGCAGATAACCGAGTTCCGCGTCCGCCAGCGCCGTGGGACGCAACTCGAAAAGTAATGTGCGCATTTCCGCCAGCGCCCCTCGGGTCAATTGCCGCACCTCTTCCAGTCGGCGTTTACCTTCATCCTGGTTCTTTTCCCAGATTTTAGGCAGAACATCGGCAATCATACTGGCGGAAAATAGCGTCTGGCTGACTGCATCATGCAAATCACGGGCCAGTCTTGTGCGCTCTTCGGCGGCGGCCGTTTCCTTCATTTGCCGCGCGGCCAGTTCTTCAGCCTTCTTCTGTTGTGTCCTGTCAATACCGGTACATAGTATCTCTTTGATGTTGTTTTCCTCGTCGAAAATAGGTTTATACGTCCAGATTATCCAGACTTTGTCCCCGTTCTCAAGCAGGTTTTCTGTTTCGAAATGGAGATAATTCTCGGGATGGGCGATGATGTCAGCCATCATTTTTTGCGTATCCTGGGCTGCCGAAACTACCGGTGCTGTAATTGTCCCCACCGCGCTGTGCCCCAGAATGTCTTCTTCACTAAACCCGAAGAAATCAAGGGCAAATTTATTGACGAAAATAATATTACCGCTGGTGTCCATTTCCATGATAATACTATTGGTGTTATCGATAATGTGACGGTATTTGACCTCGCTTTCACGCAGTGTTTCCTGGGTCTTTCTCCGCGTTTGTATTTCCCGCTGCAATATCCAGGAAATTGTAATGATAGCGACGCCGGCAACGATCAGGGCAATCGGCCACCAGTTGCTGAAACCCAGCAAAAACCCGAGGCCGACAAAGGACAGTATGATACCCGGAACAAGCCTGCCGATTGTATGAGTGCGGTATGAAGCTGAGAACAGGTAACTTATCGCTTCGATAATAAAAATGCCGCCGAGGCCAGTGATAAAAACTTCCCAGATGTCACCCACTGTGATGTGATGCTGGGAATATAAATAAATAATCACGGCCCAGAGAATGAACATCAGGCCCCAGAAAAGATTGGGAATAGGTGGTTTCTGGTCCTTTTTTTGTTGCCGCCGTTCTTTAATTCGTGCCCGGCGCATTTCCCGGTAGGAATTGGCGCGAATATTGTTCCTGATTTCTTCTTTTATGTCGTCGAAACTTTTATTTTCTGACATAGGTTTAATCTCAATGTTGAAACCGATTCTATGTTTTTAAAACCCCTACTAGAGTTTATTTCAAATTGCTCTGCACTCAAAAACGAGCAGGACTGGTTTTTTACTGGTCAAAAGAATAGTTTTTATCGTTTGTTAAAAGATTGAAATCAATCCGCCTTTTATTGCCGCCAAACGGCTAACACGGTTGAACCCTCTCCCGGTTTGCTTTCGATTTTTATTTCTGCCCCGACTTTTCGCGCTCGTTCCCTCATAATTCCCAATCCGAGACTTCCTGTCCTTACTCCGGCAATATCAAATCCTTTTCCATTGTCATTGACCTGCAAGGTAATGGTATCTTCCTGGCAATTCACGTATACATTGGCTTGAGTTGCACCCGAGTGCTTGGCAACATTATTGAGAGCCTCCTGGGCAATACGGTATAAAGCGATCTTCACGTCCGGCGGCGGATTACATACACCTTTCATTTGGACGGAAATCGCAATTTTTGTTCGTCCGGAAATCGATTCCGCTAACTGACGCAGAAGATAGCCCGTTTCAGCATCCACAAGCGCCGCGGGACGTAACTCAAAAAGTAAGGTACGCATTTCCGCAAGCGCTCCTTTGGTCAATTGCCGGACTTCTTCTAGCCTGCGGCGTCCTTCTTCCGGATTTTTCTCCCAGAGTTTTGGGAGAACTTCAGAAATCATCGAGGCGGAAAAAAGTGTCTGGCTGACCGCGTCATGTAAATCCCTAGCCAGTCGGGTGCGTTCTTCCGCCGCGGCATTAGCCGCTTTGTCCTCGGATTGTTGCAAACGTTCCACCATTTGGTCGAATGCCTGGCTCATCTGGCCGACTTCATCTGCCTGGTGTACAGTGGTAGTTTTAGTCAAATCTCCGGTCTCCGCAATAATGTGGGCAGTTTTGGTCAAGTTCACAATTGGTCTAGTGAAATTACGTATTAATACCATCACCACCGCTGTGATTAAAGCCGCGAGGCACACCCAGATGCCTATCACTAGAAGACCAAACGTCCAGATAGACGCATATGCTTCCGATTTTAACTGGACAACTACAATGCCCCAACCCGTAAAAACTCCTACCGGGCTATACGCTGCGATGGCCTTTCCAGGTAAATGGGAATCGTTGTATGTTGTGAATCCTTCAAACCCTTGTGTCACGGGTATTAATTCAGATGGCGCCGGCCGGCCGATGTAAGCCGGGTCGGGGTGAGCAATAATTTTCCCGTCCCGGGATATTGCAAAGGTAAAACCAGATTGCCCGAAAGTTCTCATTTCAATTCGCTGCCAAATATCCTGTAACCCTATTTCAAAGACAGCCACGCATTTTTCACCATTGGAATAATTCAGTGGTATGCCGACATATAATTCGGGGTTTTGTTCGACGTCGGTAAAATCCACTTCCGAAATAGATGTACCGCTGGCAACTGCCTGCCGATAAGACTGCGAAACTTCATTTGGTACCGATATTGCTGCGCGTTCAGCGATAGCGGCTCCTGTTAATTGCATGATGCTTTCCTGGCTCTCAGTCAAATGCACGAGGAGGTCGGAGTTTAGATCGAACAGATACACGCCCAGATAACGCTGCGGCGCGGACAAGCGGAGCGATAGCAAGGCATCAGCCTGGGATACCGTCCCGGAACCAGTTAGCTCAAGATGGTGAGAAAAAGTTCGGATATCCGACAAAATACCACCGACCTGAGCACTGATATCACGACTGATGATTGAAGCCAATTGAACGTTGCGCTCACGTGTTTGATTAACACTTTGTATCTGCCCGATAAAAAAAATGGCCAGGCCAACGGAGGTGATAAAAATAAGCCAGAAGCTGATACTCCAGATTAACAGTTTGCGCCGGATACTGCGGTTCGTCCATGACGCGAGTTTTTTGAAAATATTCATTTTATTGTGCTACTTGAACAATAATGTCCCCATCAATGATTTTTTGCCTTAAATCTGCGAGTCTGTTTTCCATGGCCGGAGTAACAATTGCATCATCGAACGGCCCCAATTGTAAACCGTTTTCCTTTAAACCCAGTGAAAGACTGCCTGCACGGAAAATTCCTTTCCTGACGGAGTCGATGACATAAAGAACCGCAGTATCAACCCTCTTGGGACGGTTGCCTACAACATTGCCGGGTGCCAGGTAGCGCTGGTCTCCGCTTGTCCCGGTCGTCAATTTCCCGGTTTCTTTTGCCGCCTCGATAATACCCAGTCCCGTGCGGCTGGCCGCATTATGGATAATATCGACCCCCTGATTGTAACGTTTGACGGCAAGATCATGGCCGGTCTGTGGGTCGGAAAAAGTACCGGCAAAATCTTTTAATACTTCAACACCGGCATCCTGGTAGATAACACCTTGCTCGTACCCGGACATGATACGCTGTATGGAGGGAATATCTGTGCCGCCGATAACATCAACTTTTTTTGTTTTGGTGAGCATTGCAGACAGAACTCCCATCAGGAAATCCCCTTCCTGCTCCCTGTAAAGTATTGAAGTTACGTTCACCGCACTCAATTCAAAATCAATAGCGGCAAATTTTATCTCGGGAAATTCCTTTGCGACGGCCTGGAGATTCGGCAAATTTTCATAACTGATGGCTATTACCAGGTCATAACCCCGGCGGGCATACATCCTTAACGCATCAAGGTTTGCCTCCAGGCTAGTAAAGCCGGCAACATCAAATCGGATATTATCCAATTTTTGCGCCTGTAACAGTCCGTCGTAGGCCGAATCGTTAAACGATTTATCACCTAACCCAGCGGAACCCAGAACCATTCCAACGTTCAGAATTTTTTCCTGCGTATTTATTTGCTCTGCGCGGAGTTTACAACCGGCCAACACAAATGCAAGCAGAACAAAAATATTAAGTACCAATGAAATTTTAAAAACGATTTTCATCATAATTATTTCCGTCTTTTTCAGATAAGCGGGACCGTTTATTAACTTCAGACATGGTACATCCTGAGAAAATTTAAGTCAATCCAGTCCGACCCGATTTCACTTGCTGCGATATAACCAATCCTGTCCGAATGTCCAGCAGATAGACCGTCTCCACGTTGAGGAACAAATTCATACACCGTAATGTTAAATCGAAATTTTATCTTGCGATAATGGCTTTAGAACGGAATTAATAATTCATGTTCCTATTCTTTTGGCCAGGTAAACCCTGCTCGCTGGTGCTAATAATTTACCCGCCGGGCGAGTGTTGTCGTTCACTCTGCAACCAAATAAAATAGTTTCATCCTTTACAAGGAGTTAAAAATGGGCAATGAAATCTCTCGTGGCGATGTGAAAAATAACCTCAATATTTCCCTCAGGCGGTTTTTCACTGAAGCTGTATGGGTCAGTTTGAGAAATCCTGGTCAAGCTTTTTCCTTTTTCCGCATCGTCCGCCACCAGATGAAAGCGGCGAAAGTACGCGCTCGGCAGGAAAAGCAGGGTGTGCATGTGCCGCCAATTGTGATTTATAGTGTGACGAACCGTTGCAATCTTCATTGCAAGGGCTGTTACCATCAGGCGTTGCATCTTTTCCCTCAAACGGAACTGGGTGACGCGGACATGCTCCGGGTCATTGGAGAAGCCAGGGAACTCGGTGTTTCTTTTATGGTGCTGGCGGGCGGCGAACCGCTGGTGCGCAAAGGACTGCTTGACGCTATTGCGGGCAACCCGCAGATTATCTTCTTTGTTTTTACCAATGGCACGCTCATAGATGATGAAATGGTCGCCCGATTAAAAAAACAGCGGAATATTGTGCCATTAATCAGCATGGAGGGTCTGGAAAATGAAACCGATGACCGACGCGGGGAGGGCGTATATAGCCGCATTACTGAAGCCATGTCACGCCTGCACCGTGCTAATGTTTTCTTCGGGACTTCTCTGACGGTCACGCGCAACAACTACAGTCTGGTTACAGATGATACCTTCGTTCAAAGACTTTCCAAACAGGGTTGCAATCTTTTCCTGTATGCAGAATATACCCCGGCCAAAGAGGGGACTGAGGACTGGATAGTTACCGCCCAGCAACGGCTCGCGATGACGGACGCGGTGAACCATCTGCGCCGCATCACCAGGGCGCTTTTCGTTTCCGTTCCCGGCGACGAGGAGCAGTTCGGCGGGTGCCTGGCCGCTGGCAAAGGCTTTGTTCATATCAGTGCCGAAGGAAATGTCGAACCCTGTCCCTTCTCTCCCTATTCCGTCAGCAATTTGCAAAAAGTCTCACTGCGCGAAGCGTTGCAATCCGACTTCCTGAAACAAATCCGCGAAAATCGAGACGGTCTGGGGGAAGGCCCCGAAGGTTGTGCGTTGTGGGCAAAACGTGATTGGGTGCATTCCTTGACTCTCGCAGGTCAGGATGCCACCCCCAAAATTCAAAAATCAACCGGAGCCCCTTCGACGGGCCATTTAATAACCGGCAAAAACGTACCATCAAAGAACTAAAAAATTCTCATAAATAACCCGACATTTTTGTTTTTTACTGCCTCCAGGCAAACTACAAAACTTGATACTTTTGTAACAATTTCCGCCTTTATTTTATGCGTATTCAACGATTCAGAATATAAGATTGACATTTGAAACATAAGTTTTAATCTGTAAATTATTAGCAATGAGTAAGCCTGAAACGAGCGGCAAAAAGAAAATCCTCATTGTCGATGACGAACAAGCCATCCTCAAATTCCTTATTATCAAATTCAAACTTTCCGGTTATGATGTCATGACTGCTTCTAATGGGGGCGAAGCCCTGAAGCACCTTGCAGAATGGAATCCCGATATTTTACTGCTGGATATCTTGATGCCGGGAACAGATGGCTTTGCGGTATTGCAATCTTTGAGGGATCATTCTCTTTTACCTGTGCTCGCCTTCAGCGCCAAACGGGAAAACGAGAAAAAAGCGATGGAGCTCGGTGCGAATGACTTTATATTCAAACCGTTTGACCTGGACGATATGTTGGAACGGGTCACCAAACTCTTGGGCAACGATCAATAAACTTTCCCGTCGATTGCTCCCCTCATGGCCTTGATAAAATCCGCCGATTGCTTCAACGTGTCATCCCTTTCTGTTAACTGGATTAGTTTACTCCCGACAATCACGCCGTCGGCAAACTGTGCCACGTGTTTTGCCTGTTGAGTCGTGGAAATACCGAACCCGACGCACAATGGTTTCTTTGTTACCTTTCTCACGCTGGACACAAATTTTTTCAGTGTTGCGGGCAAATAAGTCCGTGTTCCGGTTACACCCGCTGCAGAAACCAGGTAAATAAATCCGCGGGAGTGTTCAGCCACCTCTTTGACACGGTCGGGGGTGCTGGTAGGAGCCAGCAAATAAATTATATCCACCTGATGCCGGCGGGCATCTGCCTCCAGTATCCGCCCTTCTTCCGGCGGCAAATCTGGAATTATCAATCCATCAACCCCGGCTTTTTCGCACTCGATACAAAACTTTTCTGCCCCATATTTGTAGATTGGGTTAAAGTAAGACATGAAAACCAGAGGAATTTGTATTTTCTGCCGCAGTTTAGCCGCAACCTCAAGGCAAATCTCGGGTGTGACCCCGTTTTGCAGAGCTTCGTAACTGGCGTGCTGTATTGTTACGCCGTCGGCCAGCGGGTCGGAAAACGGAATGCCCAGTTCGATAATATCAGCGCCGTTTTGTGCCAGCAGCGGGCCAATTTTCAGTGTAGCTTCAATCGATGGAAAACCAACGGTAATATAAGGTATCAGGGCTTTACGCCCAGATTTGAAGGTGTTATCAATACGGCTCATAACTGTACCCCCAGTACTTCGGCCACAATGCCCATGTCTTTATCCCCTCGGCCTGAGAGATTAACCACGATATTCGTGTCTTTACCTAACTTTGCAGCAAGTTGTGCCGCGTAAATTATGGCATGCGACGATTC
>Ga0187779_10000978_pt1 | contig 18348 bp, 20 predicted proteins | sample 1015_Q2_SP10_10__FD_132435 | JGI IMG/M metagenome (GOLD analysis project Ga0187779, IMG submission 132435) | Tropical peat soil microbial communities from peatlands in Department of Meta, Colombia - 1015_Q2_SP10_10_MG | ecosystem: Environmental > Terrestrial > Soil > Wetlands > Peat | place... | reverse complement strand
GAGGTGAAGCTGCCGTTCGGACATCGGCTACGGCAGCTGCCCGCTGTAGCTCTGCGGAAGCAGGTTGTCGACGTAGTCCGAGATCTGAATCGGCTTCGCGATCTGCCTGGACGAGTAGAACGTGTTCGCCAGCACCTGGACGTTCTTGACGATCTGCGGCGTGATGAACCGGACCTGCTCGAAGCCGTTGTCGACCGTGATCTTGGCCGTCTTGGCGTCGACTCCCGTCTCGTGCTCGATGCCCGAGATCCACGCGTTCGGGTGCGCGTCGCCCCACTGGTAGCCGGCGCCCAGGCGCTCCAGCAGGTTGAGCAGGTCAGCCTTGCGGGTCGGGTCCGTGCTGTTCAGATCGTTGATCGAGGCGATATAGAAGCCGACGTCGGGGTCGAGCGGGGGACGGCCGTAGCCGATGATGCGGGCGCCGTTCTCGGTGTCGACGGTCACCTGCGTGTTCCACAGCGCGAGCGCGTCGACGCTGCCGCTCTGGAACGCGGTCTGCGCGGCGGCAGGCGCGAGGTTCACCAGCTTCACGGTCGAGGGCGTCAAGCCAGCGGCCTCGATCGCGTCGAGCGCGTAGCCGTTGGCCGAGCTTCCGAACGGCACCGCGATCGACTTGCCCTTCAATCCGGCGATCGACGTGACCGGCGAGCCCTTGGGCACGACGATGTAGTCGCTGGCCTGCTGGTAGGTCGGCGGGACCTCGGCGGCCACCAGCTTGAACGGCAGGTCGTGGGAGGCGCCGGTGATCGGCGGCACGTCGCCGAGGTCTGCGAGATCGATCTTGCCGGCCGCGGCGGCGGCCACCTCCGGTGGCCCGTATGGGAAGTAGGCGAACTCGACGTGATACGGCGCGCCCTGGAAGGCCTTGATATCTTGTGACAGAGAGACGATTCCCGACTCCTGCTGACCGACGACGAACGTCGGCTCGCCCGAGCTCGAGCTCGAACTGGCGGCCGCGGTCGAGGCCGGGTCGCCGCCGGCGCCGCTCGACGCGCTCGCGCTGGTCGACGAGCTGCTGCCCCCGCACGCGGCGAGCACAGCGCAGGCGCCGAGCGCCACGAGCGCCCCCCCGAGCCTGGTGATCGACGGCATGCGATATCTGGTGTTCATGTGATTTAGGCCCTCTGGCTTGATCGTGGGTGGAATCGGGAACGGCTGAGAGCGTCAGGATGCGTGCGGCTGAAGGCCGACCTCTGACAGCAGCGTGCTGCGCAAGTTGTCGCGGGCCGGTCCGCGAGCGCGGCCGTCCACGTCGAGGTCGACTCGGTGGTCGTTCGCGATGCGGCCATCGCGCATCACGAGAATCCGGTTAGCGAGCGCGATCGCCTCATCCACATCGTGGGTGACCAGCAGCATCGTCGAGTCGTGGCGCTCGCGCAGTCCGCGGACGAGATCGTGCATCCGCAGGCGCGTGATCGCGTCCAGTGAGGCGAAGGGCTCGTCGAGCAGCACCAGGTCGGGGTCGGCGACGAGCGCTCGTGCCAGCGAAACCCGCTGCGCCTCCCCCCCGGACAGTGTCTTCGGCCACGCGTCGGCGTGCCGCTCGAGGCCCACCTCCTGCAGCACCTCGAGCGCGGTCGCCCGCCGATCACCGTCCGGGACTCCGATCGTGACGTTGTTCCAGACCCGCTGCCACGGCAGCATTCGGTGCTCCTGGAACACGATCGCTCGCTTGCGAGGCACGGTGACCCTTCCGTCGTCCGGAAGATCGAGACCGGCCAGCAGGCGCAGCAACGTGCTCTTTCCGCAGCCGGACTGTCCGAGCAGGATCACGAATTCCCGCGGTGCGATCTGCAGATCGAGGCGGTCGAGCACGACCCGCTGTCCGAAGCGGCGGACGACCCCGTCGACGATCACGCTGCTTTCCGTCGCCGTGGCTGGCTCGGGCGCGGCCTGAGCGACGACGGCGCTCATGCTCTGCTCCCACTCGACGAGGGCCGCCAGCGGAGCAGGTAGCGCTCCAGCGCCCGCACGATCTGGTCGCCCGTCAGGCCGAGGATCGCGTAGATCAACAGCCCGAGGAACATCTCGTCGATGCGATCGAACGTCTGAGCCTGGTTGATCATGAAGCCGATCCCCGAGTTGGCGTTGATCTGCTCGGCCACGACCAGGCCGAGGAGGCTGTACGCGATCGCCAGCCTCAGGCCGATCAGCCCTCCCGGGAGCGCACCCGGAAGCACCACGCGCGTCAACATTCGCGGGCGGCTGATGCCGGCGGCGCGCGCCATCTCGATCAGCCGCGGATCGACGTTCCGGATCGCGCCGAACAGGTTGATGTAGACCGGAATCGCCGCGCCGAGCGAGATCATCGCGATCTTCGAGGTTTCGCCGATCCCGAGCCACATGATGAACAGCGGCAGCAGCGCAAGGAACGGGATCGTGTTGAGGATCTGGACCGGCCCGTTGAATACGTTCTCGCCGAGCCGCGTAAGCCCGGCGAATGTGCCAGCTATCCCGCCGACGGTCACGCCGATCGCGAGTCCTACGAGCGCGCGCATCAGCGAGATGCCGAGGTCAGCGCGCAGGGTCGACGGCTCGCCGTGGCTCCACAGATGAGCCCCTGCGCTGACCACCTGGGAGGGAGACGCGGCAAGCGTCGGAGACAGGGCTCCCGTCGCGCACAGCGCTCCCCACGCGATCAGCAGGATCAACGGTGACGTGTAGATCCCGAGCGGGGACCGGAGCCGCCGTCCCCTGAGCCGGCTTCGTCGTGTCGCTTCTCTGGGTGCAAATACCTCTACGCCGTGTCCGACGATGGTTGCCACGTGTCAGATGTCCTTCCCGATTGCGTTACGGTCAACGCGACAATCTACATAAAGTGGATCGATTTAGTCAGCATTGCGTGAACCTCTACCCATCCGGGTAACGCGGACGGTGCCGGCTCTGGCGTCGGGTCCGCACGACGCCGCGTCCGGCTGTCGGGTCGTTCGCGACCTCGCGGGGCGACGCGGACGTGACCGCTCAGGCGTGGAGCATCTCTACGGCGCGCTGGGCAGCCTCGGTGCGGTTGCGGACGCCAAGCTTGCGATACAGCGCGCCCGCGTGCTTCTTGACGGTCTCTGGCCCGACGTGCATGGCCGCCGCGATCTCGCGGTTGGTGGCGCCTGTGCTGATCAGGACGAGCACCTCGCGCTCTCGTTCGCTCAAGCCCTCCACGGGCTTAGGCGGCCCGATCCACGGTTCTTCGTCCCCGGCGAGCACGGCACCGACCGCTCCGACGAGCTCTTCGACGGTGACTCCCGGCGAAAGCAGCCCGCTCGCTCCGGCCGCCGACAGCGACGGGCTGACGGCGAGCCGGCAGTGCGAGCTCAGCAGTACCGGCATCCCCGCGCGCGCGGCCCGGAGCGGGCCGATGTACGAGGCGATGAAGGGCCCTGCGTTGGAGACGTCGACGATCGCCGCGTCCGGCTTGAAGCGTCGCGTGAGCCTGACGGCCTCGGCGAGGTCGGACGCGAGGACGCAGCGAGCCACCCACGCCTGCTGGCGAAGCATGACGCCGAGGCCGATCCGCGACACGGCGTGGGGATCCAACACGAGCATCGTCACCGACCGGTCGGTGAGGTCGACGGGCGGATGCAACCGTTCCGCGGTGGCGCGCATGGTGCGAAAACTATACTCAATTGATCCACAAAGTCCTAATTAGGTAAAGGCCGGGTCAGGACGGACCGTTCCCCGAACGGGCCATTTCGTGCCTTCTCCCGCGCCATTCTGACCTAGTGGACCAATAATGTCCGCAATGGCAACCCCCCCAGGAGGACGGCTGGCATGACCACAATCGACGGCATCGCCCTTGACATCCGAAAGATCACCGGTCGCATTGGCGCTGAGGTAAGAGGCGTCGACATCGGCGGGGAACTCGACAAAGCCACCGTGTCGGCGATTCGCGCCGCCCTGAACGAGCACAAGGCGCTTGTGTTCACCGACGTCGACCTCGACGACGCCGGCCAGGAGCGATTCGCCTCGCAGTTCGGTCCGCTCACGAGCGCCCACCCGACCGTGCCCGCTGTAGACGGCGCCCCGAATGTGCTGCCGGTCGACAGCGAGCGCGGAAAAGCCAACCACTGGCACACGGACGTTACGTTCGTCCTCAGCCCGCCGCAGCTCAGTACGCTCCGAAGCATCGTGATCCCGCCCTACGGCGGCGAGACGTTGATCGCAAACTCGGCGACCGCCTACCGAGACCTGCCGGAGCCGCTGAAGCGGTTCGCGGACACACTCTGGGCCGTTCACACCAACGACTACGACTACGCCGTACCGGAAGAGTCGCTCGACGACGCCGAGCGCAGCCGTCGCCAGGAGTTCATCTCGATCGGCTACCAGACGGCACATCCAGTCGTCCGCGTCCATCCGCTCACCGGCGAGCGCGGACTGTACATCGGGGGATTCGCGCAGCGAATCGTGGGTCTCTCGAACGCCGACTCGCGCGACATCCTGCGGCTCCTGCAGTCGTACGTGACCCACCCGGAGAACATCGTCCGCTGGCGCTGGTCGCCCGGGCAACTCGTGCTGTTCGACAACCGGATCACCCAGCACTACGCAATCGACAACTACGACGACTTGCCGCGCCGCCTCAACCGCGTCACCGTCGCCGGGGACGTGCCGGTCGGCGTCGACGGCTCGGCGAGCTACTCGATCGAGGGCGACGCGTCGCACTACACGCCCGTGCTGGCAGCGGCGCAAGCAGCCGTCTGACCGCCTGACCAGGTGGGGCCGCCGGCGCTGTCGGTCCGTGGACTGACCAAGACCTACGCCGGCGGCTTCACCGCTATCGCAGGTCTCGATCTGGAGATCGAGCGCGGGCGGTTCTTCGGGCTGCTGGGCCCGAACGGCGCGGGCAAGACGACGCTGATCGGCTCGGTCTGCAACCTGGTGATCCCGACCGCGGGGGAGATCCGCGTGTTCGGCCACGATCACCGCACGCGCGAGGCCCGCCACCTGGTGGGACTCGCCGAGCAGGACGTCAACCTCGACCGCTTTCTGAGCATCATCGAGATCCTCGTCTATCACGCGGGCTACCACGGGATGAAGCGTCGCGAGGCGCGGCTTCGCGCACGCGAGCTGATGGATCTGTTCCGGCTGACGGACAAGGCCCGCAGCGCACCCAATGAGCTGTCGGGTGGCATGCAGCGCCGAGTGCTGTTCGCTCGCGCGCTGATGCACCGCCCCGCCCTGCTGATCCTCGACGAGCCGACGGCTGGCATCGACGTCGAGCTGCGCGCCGATCTGTGGGCGTTCATCCGCCGGCTACACGCCGGTGGGACCACGGTCCTGCTCACCACGCACTACCTCGAGGAGGCCGAGGAGCTATGCGACGAGATCGCGCTTCTGCGCGCGGGCCGGATCATCGCACGCGACTCGGCCGCCAACCTCCGTGTCCGCTACGGCGCGGATGACATCGCCGGCGTGTACAGGCAGGCGATGACGACGCCGCCGGGGAGCTTGGAGGCAGTGGCGTGAGCGCCTCCTCGTTCCGGTCCGAGCGGTCGCCCTTCACCTGGCTGCTGGAACGGGAGGTCGTTCGCTATCTGAAGATCTGGCAGTTCACGATCGCGGGGCACATCGTGTCGGCGTTGCTGTTCGTGCTCGTGTTCGGGCTCGCGCTCGGCACCCGCATCGACAGCGTGCAGGGAGTCCCCTACGACCGCTTCATCGTAGCCGGCCTGCTTGGTCAGGCCGTGCTCATCGTCGGTTACATCAACGGCACCACCAGCCTGTTCGAGGCGCGGCGCGACCGCTATCTCCACGACGTGCTCGCGAGTCCGCTGCGCTGGTGGGAGGTCAATCTGGCGCTCGTGCTGGGAGGCGTGATACGCGGTGTGATCACCGGGTTCGGGATCCTGGCGATCGCCATGCCGCTGACCGGGGAGACCGTGCAGCGCCCGGTGGTGCTGGCCGTCGGCGCCGCCGGCACGCTGACGGTGGCCGGTCAGGTGGGGGTCTTGGCCGGCGCCTATGCGCGCACGCTCGACCACGTCTACTCGCTGGAGGCGCTGGTCGTCTTGCCGCTCGGGTTCCTCGGCGGCATCTTCTACTCGGTCTCGCAGCTGCCGCCGTTCTGGCACGCGCTCAGCGAGGTCAACCCGGTCTTCTACATCGTTCAGACGCTCCGCATCGGCTTCCTCGGCTCCGGCGACATCCCGGCCGGGGTGGCGCTCGGGGTGTTGTGGGTTTTCGCGATCGCGCTCAGCCTGTGGTCGCTACTCGTGTTCCGGTCCGGCCGTCGCCTCAAGCAATGACCAACGGCCGCCCGATGGGAGAAGATGTCAAGGTGCGAGTCTCGGCAAAGGCTGACTACGCCGTGCGGGCCGCGGTCGAACTCGCCGCGGCCGGTGACGAGCCGTTGACCACGGACGTCGTGGCCGATCGCCAGCAGATCCCCGTCCAGTTCCTGCAAAAGATCTTTCACGAGCTTCGCCGCGCCCGCCTCGTCTCGAGTCAGCGCGGCCCCGACGGCGGGCACCGCCTGGCCCGCCCGCCGGACGAGATAACCGTGGCCGACATCATCCGGGCGGTCGACGGGTCGCTGGCGACGGTCCGCGGCAAGCCACCGGAAGGGTTGGATTACGGCGGCGCCGCCGTCCCCCTGCAGGAGGTGTGGATCGCGCTGCGCACGAACGTCCGCGCAGTGCTCGAGGGGGTCACGCTCGCCGACCTCGCCAACGCGCGCCTGCCGAGGCGCATCGCGACGCTCGCGCAGAACCCGGAGTCCTGGGTCACGCGCTGAGTAGCGTGACAGCGACGATATCGCCGACGCGCAGCTCGAGCCAGTCCCACTCAAACACGTCCAGACGCGCGACTCCCGTTCCACCACCGGAAAGCAGCATGCGGACGTCGACCTCCGCGCCGACCCGGCGCACGCTCTCGATCACACCTTCGGACCCGCCTTCGAGGTCGTCGCCGGCGATCACAACGGCGGCGTCCGAACCGGAGCTCGCCCAGGGTGGAAGCCTTCCGCGCAACATGACGGGTCCAGTCTGGTCACTGGTTCGATGCCTCCAGCGGCCGGCTCGTTCCGAACGCCGGCACGAGCTCGGCGGCGTGTCGGTGCGCCCACGCCCTTGCGGTCGCCGGGAACTGCTCGAGTTCAGCCTCGACGACGAACAGCCCACGCACGGGTACGGCTGCGCCCAGCTCGAGCAGCAACGGAGTGAAATGGTATGTCGGGCTCGCGACCACCAGCACGTCCGCCTCGAGCACCTCCTCGACGGCACTGATCGCCCCGGCGTCGGCCGGATCAAGCGTTCGCGCCCCGAGCGCGGCCAGGTCGATCTCGGGGCCAGGCTCGGTTCCCAGCTCCGCGCTGATCGCGCCGGCCAGCGTCCGGCCGATCGCGTGGGTTCGCGACCCGGGCCGCGGGTTGCCGACGACCGATGCCACCACCAGATCGCTCATGCCGCGCTCTGCAGCTCGCGATCGTCGGCGACGGACAGCCCCAGCGCGCGGAGCTGTGTGACCATCCCGCGCTGCGCGTCGTGGATCCGGAACGAGTTCACGCCGGCCGCGCGCAGAAGGCCGACGATGACGGCGACATCGACTGTGCGAGAGCGGCCACACTCAGGCGTCGAGAGGGATGGCTTGCTGTAGAGGCACACCCCGGCGCCCTCGCGAATCATCTCGGCAACCGCCCGGTCGAGCACCGCGCGGCACGGGCACAACAGCGACGCGAAAGCATCTGCAAACAGGCACGCACGGTGCACGTGCACGAGCGGCGCCGGCCGCCCGGCCGGATCGCCGTGCACCAGGGCCAACGTCGTCTCGCCGGTCGCGTCCTCGACGTGAGCCAGGACGCGGAACACCCCGGCGCGGGTGGGCAGCTCGCACACGATGTCCGTCCGTGCGGCCACGTTGGCCCGGCTGATTGTCCGAAGGTCCTCGCACCACGCGAGCGGCAGGCGAGACAGCTCACGTAAGTCACGAGCGGTGGCGAGTGGAACGAACGCACCGTCGCGGTCGATCACCGCGCTGAGCGCGACGGCCGGCCGCTCGCCGCTCAGTCGAGCGAGCTCGACCGCGCCCGAGGCGGCGTCGCCGCGCGCGAGCAGATCTTCGCTGCCGACTCGGGCCGGATGGACGTGCCCGGGGATCGTCAGATCGGACGGGCCGGTGGACGGATCAGCGGCGATCCGCATGGTCAGCGCCCGGTCGACCAGCGACCAACCCGCGCCGCTGGTTGCGACCGCGTCAATCGACGCCGTAAACGCAAGGTCCAAGCGCGACCGCGCCCACTGGGTGGCTGCCGGCAGCTGCAAGTGGTTGACGATCGCCTCATCGAGCCCAAGCACGACGAATCCGCCACCCAGCCGCTCGAGCCGCTCGAGCCGGTCGGCGTCCAGCCGCCGTGCGGCCGCGGCTACGAACACCGGCTGATCACGTTCGCTGCCGACGAGCACCGGCTCGTCGCAGGCGAAATGCTCGGCGGCGGACGACAGTGAGGTCACCGACGCAGCGATGAGTAGGCCCCTCGGTAGAACACGAGCGGCTCGGCTGCCTCGGCGGCCACCACGCGGCCGACCACCAGCTCGTGATCCCCGAGCGGAAGTCTGTGTTCGACGCGGCACTCAAGTCCCGCAAGCGCGCCCTCGAGCCTCGGCGTCCCCGTTGGCCCAGGTTGATGGCGAGCCGTATCCCAGGGTTTCAACGCCCCCCGCCGGGCGAACCCGCTCGCAAGATGCCCATGTTCGGCACGCAGCACGTTGATCGCGAACGCCGCGCGGTCTCTCACGGCGCGCAGCGTCGTGCTGGCCAGGCCGAGGCAGACCAGCACTAGCGGCGGCTCCAGCGACACCGACGTGATCGCATTCACGGTCGTCCCCACCGGCTGCCCGTGATCGTCGACTGCCGTCACGACCGCCACGCCGGTCGCGAAATGACCCATCACGTGCCGCAGACTCGTCGCGTCGACGGAGCGCTCGAGTAACCCGACGGAGTGCGAAACCGGATCACTTTCTGGATCCACTGACTCCAGAATACCAGCCAAGGCGGGCCATCCCGCCGAGGAGGCTGACGGGCCCCCCTCGCCCGCCCCGGGGAGAGGAGACGATCCCCGGGGCGGGCGCGTGGCAGCCCTGCCGATGGACTTGAGCATGGGTGGAGGAAATGCGTGAGCGACGCGAGCCGGTGCGCGGGCCGGGCGGAGTCCGTGTCCTGACGGTTGTGGCTCGGCTTCTGCGGTAGCACCGGACCGGGCGCCAAGCATAAGCTTCATTAGTTTGATTGACTTTATCGACTTCTCTCGACTCACGTCAATAGAACTCACTGGCCCGGGCGATCGGTTCTGGGCCGCCAAGCTCGGCACACTGCCTGACCCGGGCCGACCGGTGGTCCCTGGCTACGACAAGGCCGGGGCCGCGCTCGGCCGAACGGCGCTGCTCCCCAGGGACCGCGCGAGGTGGTCGACCACCTCACGCGCGTCATCCTCGATGCCGAGAATGAACGTCGATTTACGCCGCCTCAACACCGGCAGCCCCAGGGCATACAGACCGGGGCTGTCGACGACGCCGCCGTCGTGGCGGAGCTGGCCTTTCGCGTCGATGACCGGCACGTCAAGCCACCGGTAGTCAGGGCGAAACCCCGTCGCCCAAACGACCGTACGGATTTCACCGCTCGGGAGGTCAAGCTGGAGCCGGGGCGACTGGGGCACCCGAGTCGGCGCGAAGCGCTCGGGAGGATCGAACTCGCCGTCAGATCCGCAGGCCATAGCCCATTCGTCGAAGACGCCGAGCAGCCGGTCCATCTTCAGGTCAGCGAGCGAGCAGACGTTGCGCAGGCCGCCGGAGAACAGGGCGCGGCCGTCACGGATGGCCGCCCAGCGGCCCACGAGCTCGACCCCCATCGCGGACAGCGCGTTCAGATCGAGCGTCGTTCGCTCGGGCATCCCGACAAGCTGAGGCGACGGTAGCCGCCGCGCTCGGGTGAGATCCTCGAGCTCGTCGTAGCGCTGGTCCCACACTCCCGAGGCGTCCATCCACCACAGGACATCTCGTCCGCGGTATGCCCGCGGCAACCGCACGTGCTCGCCGACCGACAGGATCACGGGCCGCCCCGATCTAGCCAGCTCGGCCGCCAGCTGCACGCCGGTCGCCGACGCCCCGACGACGAGCACGCCGCCGTCGGGGAGCTGGCTCGGGTCGCGGTAGTCGAACGGTGTCACCTGTTCGACGGTCGGGGGCACCGCATGCGCCAAGTCCGGCACCGCGGGCCGGTTGCAAGCCCCGCTGGCGAGAATGATCGTGCGACACCGAATCTCACCGTGGCTCGTGATCACCCGATAGCTGTTGCCGGCGCGCTGCACCGAGGTGACGTTCGTCCCCGTCCGGAGGCGACCACGAGCAGGCGCAGCGAACCGCTCGATCAGCTCGACCACCTCGGCCATCGTCATGTAGGCGTCCGGGTCCGGGCCGTCGTAGCTAACGCCCGGTAGACGGCATTGCCAGTTGGGAGTGAGCAGCCGCAGCGAATCCCAGCGTTCGTGCCGCCAGGAGTTCGCCACCTCGCCGCGCTCGAGCACGACGTGCTCGATCGACCGCTCGTGCAGGAAGTGGCTCGCGGCGAGGCCGGCGTGCCCCGCACCGATGACAACCGTCGTAAGGCGCTCGATGGCGAGGCCCCTCAGCGCGCGAGGGCGAGGACCGTCAGGCGACCGTGACGGTGACCTCCGTCGGGTTCGAGAGGGCGTCAAACACCGCGGAGCGCTTCTGGGACTGGGCGACGAGCGCTTCGATCTCCTCCCTGGACGCGTCCGCGTCGATCGTGAACGTCACCTTGATGTCGTTGAAGCCGTTGCGGACGTCGCTGTCGACGCCGAGGAACCCGCGGAGGTCGTGGCTGCCCTCGACGGTCGACTCGACCGAGCGCAACTGGATCCCGCGGTTCTGCGCAATGGCCGCCACGCCCGCGCTCAGGCAGCCCGCCAAACCCACGAGGAGGTACTCGATCGGGGTGATCCCGTTGTCCTCGGCGGCGAAGATCTCGGGGTGATCGGAGTCGAATTCGTTTTCGACCTTGTGGCTCTGCTCCTCCCCGAGCCCGAAGAAGTCCTGGACCGTGATCGTGCTGTGGACGCCGCTCGTCCACCTGGACGATGCCCGCCAGGTGAACTGAGCCGCTTCCGGCGACTGCGCCAGAGCTTCGCGCGCCTCGAGCAGCGCCTGAACGTTGACTCCGTTGTCTATGGTCGCCATCTCGCCTTATGCCCCTTTCTTACCGATAATGTACTTTTTCGATAAGGCCGCTCGACAATATCAGGACCCCGGGGGAAAGATGACCGCGCCGACGATCGCGACGGCGCAGCCGGCAAGGGACTCGGGTGGTGGGACGGGATGATCGGACCCGGCAAGGCCTTCGACACCGACCGGTACTTCGTCATCTCCACGAACCTGCTCGGCGGCTGCCGTGGGACCACGGGACCGTCATCGCTCGACCCGGCCGCCGGCAGACCGTACGGCTCGAGCTTCCCCGGTGGAACGCGATCGCCCGAGACGCCATAATGCGCGACCCGGCGTGGCGGGGAGGCCACTATCACGGCACGGAGGACGCACCAAACGCGGGCATGGGCGTCGCGCGAATGATCGGCCACATCACCTACCTGTCTGCCCAGGGGCTGAGCGACAAGTTCGGCCGGCGCCTTCAGTTCGCCGACGACATCCGGTACACGATCGACGAGCCGGAGTTCGAGGTCGAGAGCTACCTCCGCTACCAGGCCGACTCGTTCGTCAGGCGGTTCGACGCCAACACCTACCTCTACACGTCCAGGGCCCTGACCCACTTCGATCTCGCACGGCAGTACGGCGGCGGATCGCTGATTCGGGCTTTCGAGCACGTGTCGGCGCGAACGCTGCTGATCGCCTTCAGCTCCGACTGGCTGTATCCACCCTCAGGATCGCGAGAGATCGAGTCCGCGCTTCGCGCGCTCGGCAAGCCCGTCGAGCTCGACGTGATCGACGCTCCATACGGGCACGACTGCTTCCTGCTCGAAGAGGCCCGTCAGACGCCCATCATCCGTCGCTTCCTGGACGGGAGCCCGTGACCGCGGAGCGCGACCGACTCGAACAGGCCCGCGCGTTCGGATTCGAAACCCGGCAGCTCCACGCCGGGCAGCGGCCCGACCCGAACACGGGAGCTCGCGCGGTGCCGATCTTCCAGACGACCAGCTACGTATTCGAGGACCCGGAATCGGCGGCGGCCTACTTCAACCTCCAGGAGTACGGAAACACGTACTCACGCATCATGAATCCGACGGTCGCCGTGTTCGAGGAGCGGGTGGCGAACCTCGAGGGCGGGTGCGGCGCGGTGGCGTTCGCCAGTGGGATCTCCGCACAGGCAGCCGCGCTGTTCACGCTGCTGGAGCCGGGCGACCACGTCGTGTCGTCCTCGGCGCTGTACGGCGGGACAGTGAACCAGTTCAAGCACTGGCTCCGAAAGATGCAAGTCGAGCTGACGTGGGTCGATCCCGACGATCCCGACGCTTGGAGCAATGCGGTCCGCCCGAACACCAAGGCGTTGTTCGGCGAGACGATCGGAAACCCGGCGGGCAATGTGCTCGATATCGAGACCGTAGCCTCGATCGCGCACGACCACGATCTGCCGCTGATCGTCGATAACACCTTCGCCACGCCGTTCCTGTGCCGGCCGATCGAATGGGGTGCCGACATCGTGATCCACTCGGCGACGAAGTTCATCGGAGGCCACGGGACGAGCATCGGCGGCGTGGTCGTCGAGTCCGGCACGTTCAATTGGTCGAATGGACGGTTTCCGGTGATCGCGGACCCGTCCCCCGCCTACCACGGCCTGCAGTTCCACGAGACCTTCGGGACCTACGGTTATCTGATGAAGCTTCGCGCCGAGACGCTGCGCGATCTCGGCGCGGCGCTCGCGCCCTTTAATGCGTTCCTGTTCCTGCAGGGGCTGGAGACGTTATCGCTGCGGATGGAACGCCATGTCGACAACGCGCTGGCGGTCGCCGCTTTCCTGCAATCGCACGAGCTGGCTTCGAACGTCACTCACCCCGGTCTGCCGCAGAGTCGCTACCGGCCGCTGGTCGAGAAGTACCTGCCGCGCGGCGCGGGCGCGGTGTTCTCGTTCGACTGCGCCGGTGGGCGAAACGGTGGGCAGGAGCTGATCCGCGGGGTTACGCTCTGGTCCCACTTGGCCAATGTCGGCGACGCCAAGAGCCTGATCATCCATCCGGCGAGCACGACCCATCGCCAGCTGAGCGACGCGGAATTGGAGGCGGCAGGCGTGAGGCCCGGGACGGTCAGACTGTCGGTCGGCACCGAGTCGGTCGAGGATCTGATCTGGGATTTGGAGGCAGGGCTAGCCCGCGTGAAATGACCGCGCTCGAGCGATACCAGGACCCGGCAACGATCCAGCGCGTGCTCCACACGGCGACCACGATCGCGATCGTGGGCCTGTCCAGCAACGAGCTGCGGGCCAGTCACTTCGTCGGCTTCTACCTCAAGCGGCACGACTACCGCGTGATCCCGGTGAATCCCCGGGAGACCGACGTCCTCGGAACGGCGAGCCACGCGAACCTGCTGGATGTGGACGTGCCGGTGGACATCGTCAATGTCTTCCGCGCGCCGGACGCGCTGCCGGCGATCGCACGTGAGGCGGTCGCAATCGGCGCCGGCGCCCTCTGGTGCCAGTTCGGCGTGATCAACGAGGAAGGCGCACGGATCGCCGAAGACGGGGGTATGACGGTCATCATGGACCGCTGCCTGAAGGTCGAGCACGCCCGCTACATGGGCCGGATGCACTGGTTCGGCTTCAACACGCAGCGGATCACCTCGGTCCGCGCCGGCCTTCAGTAGCCACCTAGATGCCCGGCGCCCACCACCAACAGGCGGATCATCGCGCCTCCAGCACATAGTCGATGCACGCACACAGCGCCTGCACCTCAGACGGGTCGGTGGCCGGGAACATGGCCACCCGCACCTGATTGCGCCCCAGCTTGCGATACGGCTCTACGTCCACGATCCCGTTCGCCCGCAGCGTCGCGGCCAACTCGGCGGCGTCCACGTGCTCGTCGAAGTCGATCGTCCCCACCACCAGGGACCGCTTGGCTGCCTCGGTCACGAACGGGGTGGCGTGCGGATGCGCCTCCGCCCACGCGTACAGGTGCGACGCCGACACCTGCGTCCGGGCCACCATGCCCTCCAAACCACCGTTCTCGAGCATCCAGGAGAGCTGATCGTCCAACAAGAACAAGGTGGCGATCGCCGGCGTGTTGTACGTCTGATCCTTGACCGAGTTCTCCACCGCGATCTTGAGCGACAGGAAGTCCGGGATCCACCGCGCCTCCCGGGTCACGTTCGCCCGGGACACCGCCACCTCCTCCACCCGAGCCAGCGCCGCCGGGCTCATGAGGGCCAGCCACAACCCCCCGTCCGACGCGAACCCCTTCTGCGGCGCGAAGTAATACGCATCCGCCTGGCTGACGTCGACCGGCAGCCCGCCCGCGCCCGACGTGGCATCGATCAACACCAAAGCGTCATGCGCGCCCTGCGGCCGCACGACCGGAACCATCACCCCGGTCGACGTCTCATTGTGCGCCCACGCGATCACATCGGCGCCCGGATCTGACCGGGGCTCCGGAGCATCCCCCACCGGCGCGTCGATCACGATCGGATCGTGAAGAAACGGCGCCTCCCGCGTACACGCCGCGAACTTCGACGAGAACTCGCCGTACACCAGATGAAGCGCCCGCTCCCGGACCAGCCCCGCCGTCGCCGCATCCCAAAACGCCGTCGTCCCGCCGTTACCGAGCACCACCTCATACCCATCGGGCAGGCTGAACAGCTCGCGCAGCCCGGCGCGCACCCGGCCCACGAGCGACCTGACCGGCTTCTGGCGATGCGAGGTCCCGATCAGCGAGCGGCCCGTCTCGGCCAGGCGGTCCAGCTGCTCCGGCCGGACGCGGGAAGGTCCGGAGCCGAACCGGCCGTCCGCCGGCTTCAGGTGCTCGGGGATCTGGACGACCGTTGTCGTGCGGCTCATCTGTCATCCACGGCCGCTTCACGCGCGCGCCCTACTGGCACATCTACGCTGCGGGTGGCGATCCTCCTCAGCGCCGCGATCAACGCGTCCACGTCCGCACAGGTGTTGTACAGCGCGAGCGAGGCGCGCACGGTGCCCTCGTGACCGAAGCGGCGGACGATCGGCTGCGCGCAATGGTGACCCGCTCTCACCGCGATTCCCTCCCGGTCGAGCTCCGCTCCCACCTCCTCGGGGGAGATCCCGCGCAGGATGAACGAGAGCACCGCGGCCTTCTCCGGCGCCGTGCCAATCAACTCCAGTCCGGGAACCGTCAGCAAACCGGCGGTGGCGTACCGGAGCAGATCGTGCTCGTGGCGGGCGATGTTGTGCCGCCCGATCCGCTCGAGATACTCGAGCGCGGCGCCCAGCCCGGCCGCATCCGCGATGCTCGCCGTCCCGGCCTCGAACCGCTCCGGCGCCGGCTGATACTCGGTGTGCTCGAAGGTGACATCGCGGATCATGTTCCCGCCCCCCTGCCAGGGGGGCATCGCGTTCAGAAGGCTCCGCTTCCCGTGCAGGACGCCGATCCCGGTCGGCCCGAGCACTTTGTGTCCGGAGAAGGCGTACCAGTCGCAGTCGAGCAGCTGCACGTCGACCGGCATGTGCGAGACCGCCTGCGCGCCGTCGATGAGCACACGCGCGCCGTAGCGGTGCGCGAGCTCGGTCATCTCCCGCGCCGGCGTGACCGTGCCCAGCACATTGGAGACGTGGGAGAAGGCTACGATCCGCGTGCGCTCACACAGCAGGCGTTCGAACTCGTCGAGCATCACCTGTCCGCGATCGTCCACCGGGACCACACGCAGCCGCGCCCCGGTCGCCTGGCAGAGTTGCTGCCAGGGCACGATGTTGGCATGGTGCTCGAGCCACGTGATGAGGATCTCGTCGCCCGGGCCCACGTTCATGCGGCCCCAGGACTGGGCGACGAGGTTGATGGCCTCGGTCGTGCCGCGCACGAACACGATCTCGTCGCTGGAGGACGCGTTCAGGAACCGCGCGGCCGTTCCCCTGGCCCGCTCGTAGGCGTCCGTCGCCCGGGCGGCCAGCTCGTGCGCCCCCCGATGGATGTTCGAGTTCTCATGTCGGTAGAACTCGGACAGCCGGTCGATCACCTCCCGCGGCTTCTGCGTCGTCGCGCCATTGTCCAGCCACACCAACGGGTGCCCGTGCACCCACTCCGCCAGCACCGGAAAGTCGCTCCGTACGGCGTCGACGTCGAAGCCCGGGTGGGCCTCGCGAGCCGGCATGGCATCGACCGGTCCGTTCGGGATGCTCGGCGCTCCGAGGCGGGCCCGGCGCCTCGCCTCCTCGACGACGTAGTGCCCCGCTCCGAACGGCTCCTCCACCGCCCCACGCGGCATGCCCGCCACGCCGAGGTCAGCCGGCGAGATGGGATCTCCGCTGAGCGCGAACAGTCCACCGCCCGCAGACGGCGGCAGCGGCGCGGGACCAGCCGCGGTCTCAATCCCGGGAAGCTCCAGCACGTAGGACAACGGCGCGGGGGCCTCGGGGGCGGCGAGATGATGAACGCCCGGAGTGGCCGCATCGAGCTCGTCAGCGATGCCGCGCAGCGCTCTCTGCGCCTCAGTCATCTGTCCGTTTATCGCGGGCGGAGTGACCCCCGGCGGCCGCAGAGCCATACGCTCGGCCTCTAGGCGGACCGGGTCGAGTTGCTCACGCTCGATCCCCGGCAGGAATGTCCCGGGCATCGCTCGGAACATCTCGTTGGCCAGCCGCTCGATCTCCGTCAGGTCGAACGGCCCGCCCTTCTGCACGGCTCCCGGTTCGGCTGCGGACCCGGGCCGCGATGATGGATGCGCGCCGTTCGGACCGCTGCCGTTGTGGCTACTTGCGGTAGGCATGGTCGTACTCGTGGTACTTGGTCACATCGACACCCTCGAGCACCGCGACCGCGTCGTCCGTCAGGATCGCGGCCGAGCAGTACAACGAGATCAGATACGAGGCGATCGCCTTGCGGCTGATGCCCATGAACTTCACCGACAGCCCGAGCCCCTGGTCTCCCGACGGACCGGGTTGATAGAGGCCGACCACCCCCTGGCGGCTCTCGCCCGTGCGCAGCAGGAGGATCTGCGTCGTGGAGTCCGTGACCTCCAGCTTGTTGGTCGGCACGATCGGGATCCCGCGCCAAGTGATAACCGGGGAACCGAACAGGCTGACGGTGGCCGGGGGCACGCCGCGACGCGTGGCCTCACGACCGAAGGCGGCGATGGCCCGCGGGTGCGCGAGGAAGAACGCGGGCTCCTTCCACACCAACGTGATGAGCTCGTCGAGGTCGTCGGGGGTCGGCGGACCGGCCTGAGTCCTGATCTTCTGGGTCGGCGCGACATTGGTCAGGATCCCGTAATCGCGGTTGTGCAGCAGCTCCGACTCCTGGCGCTCCTTGATCGTCTCGATGGCCAGACGCAGCTGCTCCTTGATCTGGTCAAAGGGGCTGCTGTACAGGTCGGAGACCCTCGTGTGGACATCGACCACCGTGGTCACCGAGCTCAGATAGAACTCGCGCGGGCTCTCGTCGTAGTCGACGAACGTCTCCGCGAGCTCGCGCTCGTCCTCGCGTTGTGAACAAGCGGTGACCACACGCGACTCATCCCTCACCTTGTTCAGGCGATAGATGCCCGCCTCAACCGCCACCCACGGCAACAGGTGGACGAGCCACCGCGGCGTGATCGACAGCATCGTCGGCGCTGTCTTCTGGGCATTGGCGAGCTGACGAGCGGCGTGATCACCGAGCGCCAAGCGAGGTTCTGCAGTCGTACTCATCGTGTTTCCTTTCCACTGTGTCGGTTTGCGCTCCCCAGCCGCCTATGCGGCTGCTCCCACGGCCGCCCGCACCGACTGGCCGTCCGCGTCGAACAATCCCTCGACCGAGAAGTACCGCTCGCCGGTGTCGTAGGAGAACGTCAGCACGACGCTGCCATCCGGAACGTCCGGGAGCTTCTGCGAGACCGCCGCCAGCGCCGCACCAGACGACGGACCGACGAAGATGCCCTCCTCGCGAGCGACCCGCACCGCAAACGCGAACGCGTCCTCCTCGCTGACCTGGATGACACCATCGATGGCGTCGAGATGGAGGTTGTGAGGCACGAAGCCGGCGCCGATCCCCTGCAGACGATGCGGCGCGGGCCGGCCGCCACCGATCACAGGCGACTTCTCCGGCTCGACCGCGAACGTCTGAAGACGCGGGAAGCGCTGCTTTAGCACCTCGCTTACCCCGCTGATATGACCGCCGGTCCCGACCCCGGTAATCAGGAAATCGATCCCGTCGGGAAAGTCGCGCAGGATCTCGGCGGCCGTCTC
>Ga0187779_10000977_pt1 | contig 18367 bp, 20 predicted proteins | sample 1015_Q2_SP10_10__FD_132435 | JGI IMG/M metagenome (GOLD analysis project Ga0187779, IMG submission 132435) | Tropical peat soil microbial communities from peatlands in Department of Meta, Colombia - 1015_Q2_SP10_10_MG | ecosystem: Environmental > Terrestrial > Soil > Wetlands > Peat | place... | reverse complement strand
GTCATCGACGCCTGCGGCGTGCTCCATCACATGGCGGATCCGCTGGAAGGCTGGCGTATCCTCCTGACACTGCTGCGCCCGAGCGGCCTCATGCATCTCGCATTTTACAGTGAGGCCGGCCGCAATGACGTGGTAGCCGCCCGTGCGCTCATCGCCAAGCGTGGCTATGGTTCAACGCCGGCCGATATCCGTCGCTGCCGGCAGGAGATCCTGCAGACGCCGCTCGCCAGCGTCGCCCGCTTCACCGACTTTTTCAGCACCAGTGAATGTCGCGATTTGTTGTTTCATGTGCAGGAAAGCCGACTCAGCCTTCCGGCAATCAAGACGTTTGTCACGCAAAACGGGCTGCGTCTTCTTGGCTTCGAATTCGGCGCGGCGATCGCCGGTCAATACCGGGCACTCTTCGCGGAGCGAGGCTGGTCGATGACCGATTTCGACCGCTGGCACGCCATCGAAACCGGCCATCCCGATACCTTCTCAGGCATGTATCAATTCTGGGTGCAGAAGACCTGAGCGCACCGGATACCGGCCTCGCTCGCATGAACTAAAGCGCGTGGGGCGGGGTTATCCGGGCCAAGACCAGACAAGACTTCAACCAAGACCAAAAAGGAGATCTCGCCATGCGACTGGCAACCTTCGTTGTTGCGGCGTTTGCGGTCCCGGCTGCACTCGCGGCGGCTTCCGCCTACGAGATGCCCTACGATCCGTACCCCTGGTGCGCCGTATACAGTGGCGACGCGGGCGGCGCCTCGAACTGCGGTTTTCTAACAATCGACCAGTGCAGGGCAACGGTGAGCGGTATTGGCGGCTTCTGCGAGCCCAACCAGTTCTACAACCCGCGCGGAGCCGTGGCGCGCGCCCAAAAACGCACTTCTCGTTAGCTTCGCCGGTCACGCGATTTTGAAATTCATCGGGCGCGTGTCCGGCCGCGGCTGAACTAACATCAGGTCAGCCGTGTTGCCGCTCCAGCTATGGAGGTCGCAATGCGTTTTAGAGTATTCGTTCTTTCAGCGCTTCTCGGGTCAGCCATGCTGGCGCCCACGGCCGCGCGCGCCTACGTAATGCCTTACGATCCCTATCCGTGGTGCGCCGTCTATGGCGGCCGCGGTGGTGGCGGAACCAATTGCGGCTTCCTCACCATCGAGCAGTGCCGGGCGACGGTGAGCGGCATTGGCGGCTTCTGTACACCCAATCAATTCTACAATCCGCGACCGGCTTCGCGCGCCTGCAAGAAGCAGCCGAGCTAGCCCGCATTGACTGCCGTTGGCGACCGTGCGCAATTGCGCCGCCGTGCAGTCGAGGCCCTTCAACATCGCGCAAGCCTTGCAAGAGGCAGTGAGTCTGCATCAGCAGGGGCGCCTGCGCGAGGCCGAGAAACTTTACGCGCGAGCTCTCAAGGCCGCGCCGGAGAACTTCGACGCTCTCCATCTGCTTGGCCTCATCAAGGCGCAAAACGGGCAGATGGGCGACGCCTATCGCCTGATGTCCGCTGCGCTGAAAATCAATCCAAATGCGCCGGACGCGCTGATCAACTTCGCCAACGTGTTGCACGCGCTCAAGCGCGATGCCGAGGCGCTCGACTGTCTCGACAAAGCGCTCACCTTACGGCCCGGCGATCTGGAAACGACTCTCTACCGCGGAAATGCTTTGAATGCGCTCGATCGGCCGCAAGATGCCCTTTCATGTTTCGATGCAGTGTTGGCGCGCAATCCTCATCGCGGCGACGCACTTCTCAATCGCGGCACCGCGCTTGCCAAGCTTGGCCGCCACGCCCAATCGCTCGCGGATTTCGACGCGGTCATTGCACAGACGCCGAACCACGTCGAAGCCCTCTACAATCGGGCCACCGCGCTGCTCGATCTTGATCGCTGTACCGAAGCACTCGAAACATTCGACCGCATGTTGGTGCACGCAGCACAGCATGCGAAAGGATGGAACAACCGCGGGCGCACATTGCAGGCGCTCAACCGCCATCGGGAGGCCGTGGCGAGTTTCGAGAAAGCAATCGCAATCGAAAAGAGTTATGCCGACGCGCATTCCAACCTTGCGCTGTCATTGCTGACGCTCGGCGAACTTCAACGTGGCTTTGCGGAATACGAATGGCGCTGGAAGCGCACCGGCATGGCCGACACGCGACGCGGTTACCGCGGGCGTCTCTGGCTCGGCGAATTTCCGCTCGGCCAACGAACGATCCTGCTGCCGGCCGAGCAAGGGCTGGGCGACACAATCCAGTTCGCCCGCTTTGCTTCGCTCCTCGCTCGTGCCGGTGCAACCCCGATCCTTGAAGTACATCCTGAGCTCAAAGCGCTGCTGGCGAAGGTCGATGGTGTTGCATCGTGCCACGCGCGCGGGGAGCCCCTGCCCGCTTACGACTACTATTGTCCGCTCGGCAGCTTGCCGTTGGCATTCAAAACCGAGCCGGCGACGATCCCTGCCAATATCCCTTACCTGAGCGCCGACGACGCATGCACCGCCAAATGGCGTCCGGCGATCGCAGCGCTCACCGGAAAACGGGTTGCATTTGCATGGGCGGGCAATGCACGTCACCCAAACGACCGCAACCGATCGATCGATCTCAAACTGCTTGAACCGTTATTTGCGCTCGGAGGCATTTCCTTCATCAGCATCCAGCGCGAGCTGCGCGGCGATGATGCTGCGTTATTGGCGCGCCACTACAACGTCACGCATGTCGGTGACAACCTTGCTGACATGGCCGATACCGCTGCCATTGTCGCCCTCGCCGACCTCACCATCGCGGTCGATACGTCCGTCGTTCATCTTGCGGGAGCCATGGGGCAAGCCGCGTGGGTACTGGTGCCGTTTTCGCCCGACTGGCGCTGGACCATCGATGGCGAACGCAGCCCCTGGTATCCTCGGTCGCGACTATTTCGCCAAAGTGCGTCCGGCGATTGGCCGGGCGTGATTGCGCGAGTCCGTGACGCGCTGCTGCGCGACACTGCAAACGAATAATTTTTGCCGATCAGGCCGCGACCTGGACAGCAGCAACCGCTGCCGGCGCCTGCGGATGCGCCTTGAGCCAGTCGCGCGCTGCGCGCTGGGCACAACCAATCTCGGAATCGCTCATCTGTTCGGAGATTTCGCGGCGTAGCTGGGCAGCGTCCTTGTGGCCGCGCATGGCGGCAATGTTGAACCACTTGTGCGCTTGCACCAGATCAATCGCTACACCCGCTCCCGCCGAATAGACCATACCAAGGCCGAAGCAATCCTCGGCAGTTGCCGGTTCAGTGCCTCCTGTCGCCATTTCCATGCTCGTCATTTTAGCTTCCCCCTTTTCCGACGGCGCGCGTCACGCGACCTGTCGGCACACGCCAAGTCCCTGTTGCCCGGAGCTATCCGAGTGGCGCGATCTTCGGGATAAAATTTGAATGGCAGTTTAAGTGATGCAATGAATCGAAAATGAACGCCGATCAGGACCGCGTCGTTTAGTGCCGCGTTGCCGCCGCAAATGGCCTGTTTCGCCCCGCATTGAGAGATCGCTAACCGAATTCATTGAGCGGTAACTAACCACCAAACGATCTCACCATCTTCGGCAATGCTCTAATACTCTGCTTTGTCATTGCCGCGCTTGACACCGCAAGTCGGATTTATCCGACTTGCAGCGCTCAATCCGGACAGAGCTCGGGCTGTCCGAGTTCTGATGCAATCCATAAGGCAGCGCCGACAAGATTTCGCGCGCTGCACCTCTTCATGGATGCGCTGGTCAAACCCGCGCATGACGACGGCGGCGCTTCCCTATGCCCAGTAGCGAGTCTCAACTCGCGCGAGCGCGCTGATTGAACAGCACCGCCTGAACGTTCGGATCCTTCATGTCGATGCCCTGACGGAGTTCGAGTCCGAGCGTCATGCCACGCTTGACCGCAGGCCGGGCTTTCAGGGCGTCAAGCCAACGCTTGAGGTTGGGGAATTCATTGATGTCCTGCCCCTGCCGCTCCCAGCCATTGACCCAGCCGACCAAGGCCATGTCGGCGATAGAATATTTGCCGGCAATAAACGGACGGTCCTTGAGGCGAATATTCATCACGCCGTAAAGCCGGTTGACCTCGTTGACGTACCGGTTGATCGCGTAGGTCAGCGTTTCCAACGCGTAATTCTTGAAGTGGTGCACTTGGCCTGCCATCGGCCCGACTCCACCCATTTGCCAGAACAGCCACTGATCGACCTCGACACGTGCACGTTCGTCGGCCGGATAGAATTTTCCGGTCTTGCGCCCCAGGTATTGCAGGATTGCGCCCGACTCGAAGATGGATATTGGACGCCCGCCCGGTCCTTGCGGGTCGATGATCGCCGGCATGCGGTTGTTGGGAGAAATCTCCAGGAAATCGGGATTGAATTGTTCTCCCTTGGAGATGTTCACGGGCTTCATCACGTAAGGCAGCCCGCATTCTTCCAGCATGATGGATATTTTGAAGCCGTTTGGTGTCGGCCAGTAATAAAGCTCGATGGGTTTCGTGGGTTTCGCCGATTTCCTCTTTTTCGTTTTTGTCCTGGCTGCCTTTGAAGCTGATCGCCTTTTCTTCGCTCGCGCCATGTCGTACTCCAATCCCGCTTTTTCCCGACAACCGAACAGAGCTAGGCGCGGCGACTGCAATCCGCAACCGTCGCACAATTTGTACCGACACAGCTCATACGTTTGCAGGATGGAGCATACAACCTATGCGGGTTCTCCTGTTTTTACAGGTTTGCGGACTAGGGCCAATTTTCCGGCCGACGGCGCCCACACCTTTTGGAAATAATGGGAAGTCAGCTCATGCACAAAGTCATGCCGCCACCGCGCTCGCTGTTGGACTGATGACAGCACCAACACCGCAACTCATCTCGACCGCCGCCGCACAACAGCAGGCGCCGGACAAAAATGCCAAGCAGAAGAAAGAACCGAGCGCCGGACAACTGGCCGCGCGCGAGCGGCAGAAAAAATGCGGTGTCGAATGGAAAGAGGCAAAGGCCGCCAACAAAGTTGAAAAGGACACAACCTGGCCGAAGTTCTGGAGCGCGTGCAACAAGCGCCTCAAGTCGGCGGCCAACTAGCACGCAACAAAAGACTTCGCGCGCACACAACAAACGCCAAAGCGGATTCTGAAAAGAGCGAGGGCGTCGGCGAGATCTCAATCTCGCCGACGCCCTCGTATGTCATTCGGAACCGGGGCGCCGTAGGGCAACCGCATTGCGCTAATCACTCCATGACGCGCACCGGCCCGTATGACGCAATCTCCGACACGTAAGGTCGAAGATCGGGAAGTAGCGTCAGACTAAAGCTTCCTCTTCCGGCGCTTTGTCTTCTTCGCTGCTTTCGCCGCTGCCTTCTTCCTACGTCTAGCCATTGCTGCCCTCCTAGCCATGGATCATGGCGGGTGTCGCATCAGTACGCGTCGCGAATCGACGAGCACTGTGCATTCCATTTACTACAGCACGGCGAAAAAAACAGCGTTGCGCTTAAGGGAGTGTGTACGCGAGTGCAGCATGACGCGACGCGATGCAATCGCGCGACCAAAATTGAAATTGATCGCGCGCATGCGCAACACGCGACGTACGATTGCGTGCGCGTCGAAAAACTTTAAAAACGTTCGATGAAATAAGGGTTTTTGCAACGGCGGTATTTCGCTATGCACTCAGTCTGCGACGAATTTTTTGCGTACCATGCGTTGTGTTGCACCGTAGCGCTGTTGACAACGCGTGCGTTGATGCAACGAAAAAATTTTGCACAGATGGCCGCGCACAAGCCCGCGCACAGCCGGAATCGGTCAAAAACGGACGAATCGGTGTGCGGTGATTCGGGGTGATTCGCGCTCGTCTTGCGACCAAATGAGTCCTTCAGATGGATGAGACAGGCGCCCCACATGCAAAAAGTTTTGCACGCGCGCTGCTTCTCGAAACAAATTTGAAAACGTTGCAAGCAAAGAGGCCGCACCCGCGCGCGTCACAGCCCAAGTTTGCGTTTGAGGACCTCGTTGACTGCTTGCGGGCTCGCTTTGCCACCGGATGCTTTCATCGCCTGACCGACAAACCACCCGATCGCTTTCGGATTTGTCCTGGCATCGGTGACCTTGTCCGGATTTTTGGCGATGATTTCGTCGATGACCTTCTCGATTGCACCAAGGTCGGTGACCTGTTTCATGCCTCGCTGCTCGACGACGGCACGTGGATCGCCGCCTTCCTGCCAGATCACTTCGAATAAATCCTTGGCGATCTTGCCGGAAATCGTGCCGTCCGCGATGAGGTCAAGCACCGCACCAAGCTGGCCGGCTGATACCGGCGAGGACGCGACCTCCTTGCCTTCCTTGTTCAGCCGTCCGAATAATTCGTTGATCACCCAGTTCGCCGCCGTCTTCGCGTCTCGACCCTTGGCCACGGCTTCGAAATAATTTGCGGTCTCCCGCTCAGCGACCAGCACGCCAGCGTCGTAGCCCGACAACGAAAAGTCGCGCATGAACCGTGCCTTCTTCTCATCCGGCAACTCGGGCAGACTTTCCCTCAGCCGCTCGACGTACGCTGCATCGAATTCCAGCGGCAGCAAGTCGGGATCGGGAAAATAGCGATAGTCGTGCGCTTCCTCCTTGGTGCGCATTGGTCGCGTCTCTTTTTTGCCGGGATCGTAAAGCCGCGTCTCCTGTTCGATGGAGCCCCCTTCTTCGAGGATCTCGATCTGACGCCGGGCTTCGCGTTCTATGGCTTCGCCGATAAAGCTTATCGAATTCATGTTTTTTATTTCGCAACGGGTGCCAAGCGCCTCTCCCGGACGCCGCACTGAAACATTGACGTCGGCGCGCAGGTTTCCCTTTTCCATATCGCCGTCGCAGGTGCCGAGATAACGCAGGATCGAGCGCAGCTTGGTGATAAAAGCCTTCGCCTCCTCGGCCGAGTGCAGGTCGGGCTTTGAGACAATCTCCATCAACGCGACGCCGGACCGGTTAAGATCGACATAGGAATATGTCGGCGACCTGTCGTGCAGGCTCTTGCCGGCGTCCTGCTCCAAATGCAGCCGTTCAATGCCGATGGTAACAGTGTCGCCGCCTTCGAGATCGACGGTCACTGCGCCCTCGCCGACCACCGGCGATTTGTATTGGCTGATCTGGTAGCCCTGCGGCAGATCGGGATAGAAATAATTCTTCCGGTCGAAGACCGATTTGAAATTGATTTTAGCCTTAAGACCAAGCCCGGTGCGGATTGCCTGCCGCACACATTCTTCGTTGATCACCGGCAACATGCCCGGCATCGCGGCATCGACCAACGAAACGTGGCTGTTGGGCGCGCCGCCGAATCCGGTGGACGCGCCGGAGAACAGCTTTGACTGTGACGTCACCTGCGCATGCACTTCCATGCCGACGACAACTTCCCAGTCGCCAGTCGTGCCTTTTATAAATTTTTTAGCGTCGGGATGAGCGTCCATACCACCTTGCTATCCGTACTCCACGGCGCGTCATTATCACGAGCGGCCCCTGCTGCCAAAATGAGCACTGGCGAGGTGCGCCGAACCCACGCCACCCATATTTTTCGCACAGCTGCCTTGCCAAAGCTGCAGCCCGTATTTCACGAAATGGCCCGATTTCTGCAACGATTTTTGCGAATTCCCGGCGTAGGCCGCGAACCCGGAACAGGCTTGCGCGACAGACGTTGGAAAGAACGTCATGAACAAAGACAGCAACGGTACATTCGGCATCATTATCGGCGGCGTTGTCGCGGTAATCGCGGCGATTTTTATCCTCAGCGGCGGCGAACTGGGCGGCAAGAAAACCGTTGAAGGAGATCAGGACCTACCCCCGGTCTCGACGGCTGATAAGTAAATTAGCGTCACCACCACGGCTGAGGACTGAATTGTCCCGCTGCCTGTTCGATCACGGCGGCAAGCGAGAACAACGTCTCTTCGTCGAACGGCCTGCCGATCAACTGCAATCCCAAAGGCAGACCCTGCGCATCGAGGCCGGCGGGCACGGCGATGGCGGGCAGCCCGGCCATGTTCACGGTCACCGTGAACACGTCGTTCAAATACATCTCGACCGGGTCGGCCCCGCCCTTTTCGCCCAGTCCGAACGCCGCCGACGGCGTCGCCGGCGTCAGCATGGCGTGCACGCCCGTCTTGAAGCAATCCTCGAAGTCTTTCTTGATCAAACTGCGCACTTTCTGCGCGCGCAGGTAATAGGCGTCGTAGTAGCCGGCGGAAAGAACATAAGTTCCGATCATCACGCGCCGACGTACTTCGGCCCCGAAGCCGTCGCTGCGCGTCTTCTCGTACATGTCGATGATATCGCGGCCGGGAACGCGCAGCCCGTAACGCACGCCGTCATAGCGCGCGAGATTGGATGAAGCCTCGGCGGGCGCCACGATGTAGTACGCCGGCAAGGCATATTTCGTGTGCGGAAGCGAAACGTCGACGAGTTCGGCGCCGGCGCCTTTCAGCCAGGCGCGTCCTTGTTCCCAGATTTTTTCGATTTCAGCGGGCATGCCATCGAGGCGATATTCCTTGGGGATGCCGATGCGCAGACCTTTCACCGATTTGCCGACCGCCGTTTCGTAATCCGGAACCGCGCGATCGACGCACGTCGTATCCTTGTCGTCGGGGCCCGCCATCGAGCGCAAAAGGATGGCCGCATCACGCACCCTTCGCGCGAATGGCCCTGCCTGATCCAGCGAGGACGCAAAGGCAACAATTCCCCAGCGCGAACAGCGGCCGTAAGTCGGCTTGATGCCGACAGTGCCGGTGAACGCGGCCGGTTGGCGGATCGAGCCGCCGGTGTCTGTACCCGTCGCTCCGAGACAAAGATGCGCGGCCACCGCCGCAGCCGACCCTCCGGACGAGCCGCCGGGTGTCAGCGGCGTGTTCGATCCCTTGCGCCGCCAAGGTGAATGCACAGGCCCGAAATACGAGGTCTCGTTCGAAGACCCCATGGCGAACTCGTCGCAATTGGTTTTGCCGAGCAGCACGGCGCCGTCGCGCCAAAGCTGAGACGTAACGGTCGACTCGTAGGTCGGCACGAAATTATCGAGGATGTGCGAGCAGGCCGTCGAGCGAACGCCTGCCGTGCAGAACATATCCTTGATGGCGAGCGGGATTCCTTCGAGCGGGCCGGCTTTGCCCGCCGCGATGCGTGCATCGGATGCTTTGGCCATGTCGGCCGCACGCTCCGGTGTCTGCAGCACGAAGGCATTGAGAGAGCGCGCCTTATCGATCGCCACCAGATGTGCGCCAGACAATTCGACGGCGGAGAATGTTTTTTTCTTCAGTCCGTCGCGCGCCTCAGCCAAAGTGAGCGAAGTCAGTTCACTCACGGCGCGGGCTCGTCCGTCGGTTGCTTCGGCTGTTCAGACGACGCTTCGCAGGCGAAACTGTCGTCGATGCGCGCCCGTTTCTTGGACGCGGCCCGCTCTGCCTCAAGGGCGTCGATCATCGACCAGTATCCGAGCTCGCAGGCGATGCACATTACTCCACCACCTTCGGCACCAGAAAAAAGTTCTCTTCGCTCATCGGGGCGTTTTTGACGATGTCATCGGCGATGTTGCCGTCGGTCACCGCGTCCACCCTTTTCTTCATCGCCATTGGCGTCACCGACGTCATGGGTTCAACGGCGTCGACTTTGACCGCCGAAAGTTGCTCGACAAAGGCGAGCATGGCGTTGAGCTCACCTTTGAGGTGATCGATTTCATTCTCGGCTACGGCAATGCGCGCAAGATGCGCAATGCGGCGGACGGTGTCGGCGTCGACAGACATGGAATTTCCAGGAGCCTTTCCCTTCTGTCAGCCTATAGCAGAGAGGCTTTCGTCGCGACAACCGCCCCCAATATCCAGCGCTATCTCGCCATGCGTCGCAGCAGTTCCCGCGACCCGGAGACGAATTCTTCGATCAACTGTCCCGCCGGCAACTCAAGGCCGAGGGCAGCGGCCTGGCCCGCCAGCATCGGCGAGAAATCGCCCGACCCTTGCGCCTGGGCCTTCGCATGTAATGGCGCCAGCGCGCCGCTCGCCAAGGGAAAGTCCGGCACAATCCCGCTCATCGGACCGAGTTCGCGGATCGCACGGTTGATCAGACCACGCGCGGGGCGGCCGCTGAGAACATTCGTGAGCACGGTGCTGTCGTCGCGCGCCGCCCGCAACGCCGCGCGGTGCGGCGGCAGCGCCTTCGCTTCCGGACTAAAGAGAAATGCCGTGCCGAGCTGAACACCCGCCGCACCGAGTGCGAAGGCGGCCACAATCGCGCGCGCGTCTCCGATTCCTCCGGTAGCGATAACAGGCACCTTCACGGCATCGGCTATTTGCGGCAGCAGTGCGAACAATCCGATCTGCGTCGCAACGTCATTGCTCAGAAACATGCTGCGATGTCCGCCAGCTTCGAGCCCCTGCGCGATCACGGCGTCACACCCATTTTCTTCGAGGAAGCGCGCCTCTGCCACGGTTGTGGCGGAACTGATCAACTTGCAGCCCGTAGCTTTCACGCGTTCGATCAATGCGGCTTCCGGCAGACCGTAGTGGAAACTCACGACCTCGGGCTTGAGGTCTTCGACAACTTCACACATAGCCGCGTCGAAAGGAGCGCGGCTTGCCGAAGGCGCCGGTGCCGCCGGATCGATGCCGAATTCAGCATAGTAAGGTTTGAGTTTTTCGCGCCACGCGTGCTCGCGCGCGTTGTTCGGCACAGGCAGCTTGTGCGCAAAGAAGTTCAGATTGACTGGTTTGTTGGCGGTCGCAGCGCGAAATTGCGACATCTGCGCGCGCAATTGGTCCGCATTGAGCATGCCGGCCGGCAGCGCGCCGAGCCCGCCCGCTTTTGCAACGGCAATCGCAAGCTCCGCATCCATCACGCCCGCCATTGGCGCGAGCAATATCGGATGTTCGATCTTGAACAGGTCCTGAAGACGTCGGTCCGGCCACATGGCATCCTCTCATAGTGAGGGCTCGACGCGAGACTATCGTGTCCCGGCGCCGGCAAGAATTCGCGATGGGTTTACCGAGGATAAGCGCATTGGCGAAGGCTGCGTGTGTGCAAAAGAAGAGGCAAGCCGCGTTGTAACCGGCTACGATTGCGCATGTCCGCACGCACCCATGACCGGTATCCCTACTCGCCTATCTCCGCGCGTCCGGTTTACGACTGGCCGGGCGGCAAGCGGCTCGCAATCTATGTCGGCCTCAATCTCGAATGGTTCTCGTTCGGCGAAGGGCTTGGTGCGGAGCTCGCACCGGGCGGGCCACAACCGGACGTGCTCAACTACGCATGGCGCGATTACGGCAACCGCGTCGGGATCTTTCGGCTGGCGGAGCTGTTCGGCGAGCTAAATCTGCCGGCATCGCTTCTGCTCAATTCGGAAATGTACCGCCATGCTCCGCAAGTGATCGCTGCATTTCCCGGCGCGGAATTGATCGGGCACGGCCGCAGCAATTCCGAGCGCCAGGGAGATCTCACCGAATACAAGGAGCGCTTGCTGATCGAGGAAACCACCGCAACCATCGAAAAACATTCGGGGCAACGCCCACGCGGTTGGCTTGGACCCTGGATTTCACAATCGCCGTTGACGCCGGATCTTTTGCAGGAGGCTGGCTACAGCTACCTCCTCGACTGGTGTCACGACGATCAACCAGTCTGGATGAAAACTCGCAGCGGCCGCATTCTTTCCGTGCCTTATCCGCAGGAACTTAACGACATCCCGCAGATTGTCTCGCGCAAGCGCGAAGGCTCCGAATTCGCCGACATGATCGTGGATGCGTTTGAGGTCATGCACGAGGAATGCACGAAGCGTCCGCTGGTCATGGGAGTAGCGCTGCACGCCTACATCGTTGGCTGGCCGCACCGTTTCAGACATCTGGCACGGGCGCTCAGACACATCATGCGCCGCGCCGACGAACGCGTATGGTTCACCACCGCAGGCGAAATCGCGGACTATGCGCGCCAGCTTCCGGCCGATACGGTGCCGTAAAGCGTTTGCACATGTCTGTCATCCTGCCGCTCGTCGAAGCCGCTTTGCATCTGCCCGCTCGCGGGACGCTGATCGGACTCGATCTCGGCACTAAGACGATCGGAGTGGCCGCCAGTGATCCCGATCGAAAGCTCGCAACGGGCGTTGAGACTGTTGCCCGGAAAACGTTCACCGCCGACGCGCGGCGGATCCTCGCACTCGCCGCAGAACGTTTGGCGGTCGGATTCGTGCTCGGCCTGCCCGTCAACATGGACGGCAGCGAGGGCCCACGAGCCCAATCGACTCGCGCCTTCGCCCGCAACCTGAGCAGGCTTACCGAATTGCCTATCGCTCTCTGGGACGAACGGCTCTCGACGGTCGCGGTCGAGCGCGAATTGATCGCCGCCGATGTCAGCCGCAAGAAACGTGCTGCGGTCATCGACCAGCATGCGGCCGCTTTCATTCTTCAGGGCGCGCTTGATCGTTTGTCGCGTTTGTAAAGAAAGAAGCCGCTCCGAAAAGCGGCTTCTGCTTCACGACCTCCCTGCGGCCTAGCGCTGCGAGTCGATCGAGAAATTGTTGGTGTTGTGCTGACGCGACCAGTGGTCGCCGTAATAACCGTATCGCGGTGCCGGTTGGTAGGCATATGCATCGGCATAGGGCTCGTAGGCGTAGGAGCCGTAGGCATAGCCTGGTGCATAAGCGTAACCCGGATCACCGTAGTATCCATAGTAGCCGTTGTTATAGGCGGAACTGGCGATCGCCGCGCCCGCTACTGCGCCGACACCGAAGCCGATCGCAGCGGCATTGCGCCCGTTCCACGCCTCGCTCGGCGACGACGCCGCAAGCGCGAGCGCGCCTGCCAATGTCGCCGCAGTTGCGTATTTGAAAGCTGTATTCATCAAGGCCTCCTTTCGTGCCGGCTTTTTGACGTATCGGAACTCAACACGGGAACAGCCACGGCAGTTCCTGCAAGACACGGTCCGGCCATCACGAAAATTTGGCTGAACGAAAACATTAACGATCTGAGTGAGTGCCTTGTGGATCGAGGGGCAATACCCTTGCCGGGAGAACAAGTTGCGCATATAGGTCTTGCTTTAATGACCATTGCGCCGAAACCCTCCTTCGTCCTCAGCATGCGTCATCTGTTGGGGATAGAGGGGCTTTCGCACGCAGACATTTCCGGCCTCCTCGATTTGGCTGAGGAGTTTGTCGAACTCAATCGCCAGGTCGAGAAAAAGCGCACGTCGCTGCGCGGCCGAACTCAGATCAACCTTTTCTTTGAAGTCTCGACCCGAACCCAGGCCTCATTCGAGCTGGCCGGTAAACGGCTTGGTGCCGACGTCATGAACATGTCGACCAGTTCGTCCTCGATGCGCAAGGGCGAGACGCTGATCGACACGGCGATCACGCTCAATGCCATGCATCCGGACATCATCGTCGTGCGTCATCACGCGTCCGGCGCGGTCGAATTGCTGGCGCGCAAAGTGGATTGTTCGGTGATCAACGCCGGCGACGGTTCGCACGAGCATCCGACGCAAGCACTCCTCGACGCACTCACGATCCGCCGCAACAAGGGTCACATCGATGGCCTCCTGGTGGCAATCTGCGGTGATATCCTGCATTCACGCGTCGCGCGCTCGAACATCATTTTGCTCAATGCCATGGGTGCACGCGTGCGCGTCGTTGCCCCCTCCACTCTCCTGCCGCCCGGCATCGAGCGCTTTGGCGTGGAGGTTGCGCGCGACATGCGCGAAGGTCTCGCCGATGCCGACATCGTCATGATGTTGCGGCTGCAACGCGAGCGCATGAACGGTTCCTACGTGCCGTCGATGTCGGAATATTTCCACTACTACGGGCTCGACGAGAAAAAGCTCGCCTACGCAAAACCTGACGCGATGGTGATGCATCCGGGGCCGATGAATCGCGGCGTCGAGATTGACTCCATCGTCGCCGATGGCGGGCAGTCGCTGATCCGCGAGCAGGTCGAGATGGGTGTCGCCGTACGCATGGCGGTGCTCGAAGCGCTCTCACGAAATTTACCGAACGCATAACATGATGTTGTCCGACCGACGCCCGATCCTGCTCGCCAATGCGCGGATCGTCGATCCGTCACGCGACTTCGACATTCTCGGCGATCTGCTAATCGCCGAGGGCGTCATCCGAGAAACCAAGAAAGGTATCGGTGCCGCCGGCGTGCCGGAAGGCACCGAGGTAGTAGATTGCCGCGGTAAGCTCATCGCGCCGGGCCTGGTTGACATGCGCGCTTTCATCGGAGAGCCGGGGGAAGCAAATCGCGAGACGCTCGCATCCGCGAGCCAGGCGGCGGCGGCCGGCGGCGTCACGACCATCATTTGTCAACCGGACACCTCGCCCGCGATCGACAACCCGGCGACTGTCGATTTCGTTCTGCGCCGCGCTCGCGATAATGCGATCGTGCATGTGCATCCGATGGCGGCAATCACCAAGGGGCTCGAAGGCAAGGAGATGACGGAAATCGGTTTGCTCAAGGCGGCCGGCGCCGTTGCCTTCACCGATGGGGCAAAAAGCGTCACCAACGCGCAGGTCATGCGGCGCGCGTTGACTTACGCCTGCGACTTCGACGCCATGATCGTGCATCACACGGAAGATCCGGACCTCATCGGCGATGGCGTGATGAATGAAGGCGAATTCGCTGCTCGCCTCGGCTTGCTCGGCATTCCAAAAGCAGCGGAAACGGTAATGCTCGAACGCGACATTCGTCTCGTTGCCTTGTCGGGTGGGCGCTATCACGCGGCCTCGGTGACTTGTATCGACACGATCGAGGAGCTGCGCCGCGCCAAAGACGCGGGCCTCGATGTCACCGCCTCGGCGTCAATCAATCACATTACGCTCAATGAGAATGACATAGGGCCATATCGGACCTTTCTGAAGGTCGCGCCGCCGCTGCGCGCCGAAGATGACCGCAAGGCGCTTGTCGAAGCTGTCGGCAGCGGACTTATCGACGTGATCATGTCGGACCACAATCCGCAGGACGTCGAAACGAAACGGCTCCCCTTCGCGGAAGCGGCGCCCGGCGCAATCGGGCTTGAAACGATGCTCACCGCCGGCCTGCGTCTCGTCCATGGCGGCGAGATCGACTTGGTGGCCCTGTTGCGCGCAATGTCCACGCGGCCTGCGGAATTGCTGGGGCTGCCGGGGGGCACCTTAAAAAGCGGCGCGCCCGCCGACGTCATTGTGGTCGATACGGAACTGCCCTGGGTGCTCGACCCGGACGAACTCAAATCAAAATGCAAGAATACGCCGTTCGATGAGGCGCGGCTCACCGGCCGCGTGGTGCGCACAATCGTTTCCGGACGAACCGTCTACGAATACGTATGACTGCCGCACTCGCTTTTGCTTTTGGCTATTTGCTCGGCTCAGTTCCATTCGGGCTGCTGTTGACGCGCGCCACAGGAGGCCCGGATATTCGCGCCATCGGCTCCGGCAATATTGGCGCAACAAACGTATTGCGGACCGGCCGCAAGGGACTGGCCGCGGCGACGCTGCTCTGCGACGTGCTCAAGGGCACGATCTCTGTTCTCGTGGCGGCGCGATACAACATCGACGCGGCACTCGCGGCAGGTATGGGCGCTTTTCTCGGACACCTCTTTCCTGTCTGGCTGAAATTCAAGGGCGGAAAAGGTGTTGCCACCTATATTGGCGTGCTTATCGGCCTATATTGGCCCGCAGCTTTACTTTTTGGCGCGACCTGGCTCGCCGTCGCGGCGGCCACGCGCTACTCCTCGCTTGCTGCTCTGATCGCAAGCGCGTTCACACCAATCGGCCTGTGGTTTTTTGGCCTGCCCAATGTTGCCGCGCTCTTTTTGCTTCTCACCGTCCTGTTGTGGGTCATGCATCGTGCGAACATCGCGCGCCTGCTCAATGGCAGCGAAGGCAAAATCGGTACAAAAACCGCTGCGTCGCACTAAACTTATAGTTATATTCACATACAATCGGTTGTAGTCCTTGCCGCGGCTAGTGCGAGCGGGTGACACGTTGAAAGCGCCGACACGGGTGAGCGAAGAGGAGCTGCTCGACTGGCTGCGCCTCATCCGCAGCGACAATATCGGCCCCCGCACTTTCCACGACCTCGTCAGCCATTACGGCGACGTTCGTAGCGCGCTTGCCGCCCTGCCCGACCTCGCGCGCCGTGGCGGTTCCGCGCGCCCGCTGCGCGTTTGCTCGCGCGAGCAGGCCGCAGCCGAATTAAAGACGGCGCGACAAGCCGGCGTCGAATTTTTCACGCTCAACGAACCCGTTTATCCGTCACGCCTCCAGATGATCGATGATCCGCCGCCGGTTATCGCAGTGCGCGGCAACCTCGCCACCTTGGCGCGACCGATGATCGCGATTGTCGGTTCGCGTAACGCTTCCGCGGCCGGGGCCAAATTCGCCGAACGCATGGCGCGCGATCTGGGCGAAGCCGGCTTTGTCGTGGTGTCCGGGCTCGCACGTGGGATCGATGCCGCGGCCCATCGCGCCAGCCTGAGCACAGGCACTGTCGCCGTGCTCGCCGGCGGTCACGATCGCATCTATCCGACGGAACATACCGGGCTGGTCGAAAGACTTGTATTGAATGGCGCCGCTATATCGGAAATGCCGTTCGGCTGGGAGCCGCGCGCGCACGACTTTCCCCGCCGCAATCGCCTGATTTCGGGCCTCTCCCTTGGCGTTGTCGTCGTGGAGGCGGCGCGCCGCTCGGGATCCTTGATCAGCGCACGGCTTGCCGGCGAACAAGGCCGGGAAGTCTTCGCGGTACCCGGATCGCCGCTCGACCCGCGCAGCGAAGGTACTAACGGCCTTCTCAAGCAGGGCGCCACTCCGGTCACCGAACCGGCCGACGTTATCGCAGCGATCGAGCCGATCCTCGGCCGTGGCCTCAGCCGGCCATCGGCGCAGGAAGTCTCCCAGGAGCCGCTCGCTGCGCCGCAAACCGATCCAGGTAACGACGAGCGCGGCCGTCTTGTCGAATTGCTCGGGCCAACACCCGTGTCGATCGACGATCTGGTGCGGCTGTCGTGCAGTTCGGCCACACACGTGCGTAGTGTGCTGCTGGAACTTGAAATCGCTGGCCGTCTCGTGCGCCATGGTGCGGGGTTGGTATCGCTCTTGTAACGTGCGATACCGAGCGCCCCCACCGGATTCTTTCCATGACCATTCGATACCTCCCGGCGCTTGCGGTCATTTTCTTGCTTCAAAGCATGCCGTCGGAAGCAGTGGAACAATCCTTCACAGCCTTCACCGGCGAACTTTGGACCGATGCGCAAGCCAAAGGCATTACCCGCCCTACTTTCGACCTCGCCTTGAAGGGCGTGACACCCGACCAGCGCGTCGTTGCCGCAACCCAGCGCCAGCCTGAATATGGCAAGCCGGTCGGCGACTACGTGAACGCGATCGTCTCAAATCGCCGTATTGCGGATGCGCAACTCAAAGCGCGCGAATGGAGCAAGACTTTCGATGCTGTTGAAAAACGCTTCCAGGTCGAGCGCTGGGTTCTGCTCGCCTTGTGGGGAATGGAATCTGATTTCGGCACGGAAAAGGATCGTTGGGATGTCTTTCGATCGCTCGCCACCCTCGCCTACGTGAAATATCGGCATCCTTATTTCCGTAACGAGTTAATTGTGGCGATGCGGATCATGCAGGACAATCATTTCACCCGCGACAAGATGGTCAGCTCGTGGGCTGGCGCCATGGGTCAGAGTCAGTTCATGCCATCGAATTTCATCGACTACGCGGTTGATTTTTCGGGCGACGGCCACATCGATATCTGGAGCAATGTGCCCGACGTCTTGGGCTCGACGGCAAATTACCTGCACAAAGGGAAATGGAATCCCGCGCTGCCCTGGGGGTTCGAGGTTGCGGTCCCCGGCGGCTTTGACTACATGCGCAGCCGCGCCACCTTCACGGAGTGGCAGACGCTCGGCGTGCGCCGCGCCGATGGCAAGCCCTTTCCGGCTTCGGGTCAGGGAATCCTCTTCTTCCCGAGCGGCGCAAGCGGTCCGGGATTTATCGTCACGGAAAATTTCGATGTGCTGAAGGAGTACAACAACTCAGATGCTTATGCGATTGCGGTAGGCCACCTGGCCGATCGCATCCACGGCGGCGGCTTGATCAAAACGCCTTGGCCGAAAGATGACCGGCAGCTTTCACGCGATGCGCGAATCGCCTTGCAGAAAAAATTGTCGGAGCTCGGCTACAAAATGAACGACTTTGAAGGCCACATCGATTTTGATTTGCGTGACAACATCCGTGCCGAGCAGAAAAAATTCGGAATGTTGCCGGACGGCAACCCAACGACTGCTTTTTTGGAGAAGCTCGGCGTGAAAATCCGCTAGCGCGGAACGTCTTAGCTCCGATCTTCGAACGGCCGGCAACATCCCCCAGCCGGGGGATGGGATTACCTATTTAAGTAGAATACGTCTATACATGCATCTTGAGGTTGTTAAAG
>Ga0187779_10000976_pt1 | contig 18367 bp, 10 predicted proteins | sample 1015_Q2_SP10_10__FD_132435 | JGI IMG/M metagenome (GOLD analysis project Ga0187779, IMG submission 132435) | Tropical peat soil microbial communities from peatlands in Department of Meta, Colombia - 1015_Q2_SP10_10_MG | ecosystem: Environmental > Terrestrial > Soil > Wetlands > Peat | place... | reverse complement strand
GTTCGCGCAGCCCGACCTCGGCACGGCGCTCGTCTACCTCGCCGCCCTCGCCGCCATGCTCTTCGTCTGCGGCACGCCGTGGCGGCAGCTCACGGTGCTCGGCTCGCTCGCGGTGCTCCTCGTGGTCGGCGTCCTCTGGGCGGGCCCTGCCGTTGGCGTGGACTTCCTCAAGGGCTACCAGAAGTCCCGCCTCACCTGTTTCGTGCACCCGTCGAAGTGCACGGTCGACGCCCGCTACAACCTCGAGCAGTCGATCGCCGCCGTCGGCTCCGGGCAGGTGAACGGCCGCGGCGTGAAGAACGCGACGCAGACGCGGCTCAACTTCCTGCCCGAGCACGGCACGGACTTCGTCTTCGCGTCGTACAGCGAGCAGCGCGGCTTCGTCGGCGCCTCGCTTCTGCTCGCCCTCTACCTGCTCGTGCTCTGGCGGAGCCTCCGCGTGGTCGCCGTCGCGCGCGACCTCTACTCGGCGATCGTCGCCGGCGGGATCGTCGTCGCGCTGCTCTTCCAGATCTTCGTCAACGTCGGCATGACGATGGGGATCGCGCGGATCACCGGCATCCCGCTCCCGTTCGTCAGCGTCGGCGGGTCGTCGATGATCGCGAACCTCGCCGCCATGGGGATCCTGCTCGCGATCCACGCGCGCGGCCGCGCGGCGCGGTCGAGGAGGCGCGCGTGAAGCCGCCCGTCTCGATCGGCGTGCTGCGGAAGATGCTGAAGGAGCTCCAGGCCTCCGCGCGGGACGAGAAGCCGCTCGCCGTCGGCGGCGCGCGCGAGCTGGCGCACGCCCTCCAGCGCCAGCTGGTCCGCGGCGGTGATTCGACCGCAGTTCGACTCGGGGATCCGGAGGGTGCCGCCGCCTACATCCACCTGTTCACCGGCGCGGAGCAGGACGAGCGGGCACTGAAGCGCGCGTACCGTGCGCGTGTTCCGATCGTCGCCGTTGCCGTCGGCACGGGGAGCGAGAACGTCTCGATTCCGTACGTGCTCGCGACCGACGTCGTTCGCGTCCGTGCGGGCGAAGGCTTCCCGCACGAGGCGATCGCGCGCGCGATCGCCGGACGGCTCGGCGAAGAGGGTGCGCCGCTCGCGGCGCGGCTGCCGCTTCTACGCCGCGCGGTCTGCGACCGGCTCGTCGCGGCGTTCGCCCGGAAGAACGGGATCGTCGCCGCGGCGGTGTTCGTCCCCGGCGCGGATCTCCCCGTGCTCGCGCGCAACCAGGTGCGGATGCTCCTCCGCCTCGACCAGGCCTACGGCCTCGAGCTCGACCCGCGCAGCCGCGCGCCGGAGGTGCTCGCGGTGCTCGCCGCCGGGCTCGGCCTGCGCAGCGCCGCCCGCGAGCTGCTCGACCTCGTTCCCGTGGCGGGGTGGGCCGTAAAGGGCGCCGTTGCGTATGCGGGCACGCGCGCGCTCGGTGAAGCCGCGATCCGGCGGCTCGAAGAAGCCGGGGTGCCGCGCCGCCACAGCTCGACCTAGGCCGCTGCGGGCCTGAGCCGCGTGCGGCGCGCCTTGATCGCGCGTAGCCGCTGCATCAGCCGTGCCCACGCCCAGGGCTCGACCTCGCGGTACCGCGGCGCCGTCTGGGCCCGCGTCGCCTCGAGATACTCGAACCAGGCGTCGGCCTCCTCGATGAGCAGGAGCTCCTCGGCTTCAGCGCTACGCGTCCCCGTCACGGCTGAACCTCCCGATCGTGAATGGGCCGCATCGTAGGACCGAGGTCGGACGGCACCCCTCGAGGCCCGTGCGCCGCCTCCGCCGGCAGGCGCTGCTACCCTGGGCGAGAAGGCACATGCCGACGTTTTTCATCTTTGACCAGCAGCGCGCGCGCCGCCCCTTCTCGGGCGTTGCCGTCGCGCGCTCCAACGAAGGAGTTTCAGCTTGCCCTGGTTTCGTCGACGGAAGAACGAATCCGACGCTTCAGCCGCCTCGGCGGCTGCACCCGAGCAACAGGCTCGGTCCGAGCCCGTCGTAGCCACCACCCCGGCCGCTGCGAGCGCGGCCGAGACAACCGATTCCACCAAGCCCAAGCGCCGCCGCGGCAGCCGTGGCGGGCGCGGACGCAAGAAGACTGCTGCGGCCGCTGACGCGCCCGCGCCGGAGGCGGTGACGGAGGGCGCGAAGCGTGCTCCGAAGAAGCAGCCCGAACGCAAGCCGGCCGAGCGCAAGCCGCCCGAGCGGAAGACGCTCTCGCAGCGGCAGGAGCGGCGCCGCCAGGAGGGGAGTCGCCGCCGCCAGGCTCCGCGCCGCGCACCGCTGCCGGCCGCGAAGCGCGAGCTGCTCGTCTCCGTCGACGTCGGAGAGCAGCGCGTCGCCGTGCTCGAGGACGACAAGGTCGCCGAGGTCTACCTCGAGCGCCCGGACCGCCGCTCGATCGCCGGCAACATCTATCTCGGCACCGTCGACAACGTCCTGCCGGGCATGGAGGCGGCGTTCGTCGAGATCGGCCTCGACAAGAACGGCTTTCTCTACGTCGACGAGATCGTCGGCCCCGAGCTGGAGCGCGGCCACGGCCGCAAGATCCAGGACCTGATCAGCAAGGGGCAGACGATCCTCGTCCAGGCGGTGAAGGACCCGATGAAGACGAAGGGCGCCCGCCTGACGACGCAGATCTCGCTTCCCGGCCGTTTCGTCGTCTTCGTGCCCCAGGGCGAGGGCCTCGGCGTCTCGCGCCGGCTCGACGACGAGGAGCGCGCGCGCCTGAAGGAGATCCTCCGCAAGCTCGAGGTGAAGGGCGGCGGGATCATCGTCCGCACCGCCGCCGAGGGCGCCTCCGAGGAGGACATCGAGCGCGACCTCGTCTTCCTGCAGCGGCTCTGGAAGTCGATCGAGGCGAAGGCGAAGGCTGCGAAGTCACCCGAGCTGATCTACCAGGAGGCCGAGCTGCCGCTGCGTGTGACCCGCGATCTCTTCACCGGCGACTTCGAGAAGGCGTACGTCGACAACGACCAGGCGTACAAGCGCATCACCGGCTACCTCAAGAAGACCTCGCCGCACATGGTCGAGCGCGTGATCCGCTACAAGGACTCACCGTCGCTGATGGAGGCGTTCGGTGTCGACCAGGAGATCAAGTCGACGTTGCACCGGCGCGTCGACCTTCCGTCCGGCGGTTACCTGATCTTCGACTACGCGGAGGCGTTCACGGTCATCGACGTGAACACCGGCCGCTTCGTCGGCTCGCGCGGCCGGAACTCCGGTGCGCGGCTCGAGGACACGATCACGAAGAACAACCTCGAGGCGGTGAAGGAGGTCGTCCGCCAGCTTCGCCTGCGCGACATCGGCGGGATCATCGTCATCGACTTCATCGACATGGCGAACCCGAAGAACCGCGCCGCGGTCGAGGAGGCGCTGCGCACGGAGCTCGAGCGGGACCGGACGAAGACCTACGTCGTGGAGATCTCACCGCTCGGCCTCGTCGAGATGACGCGGCAGAACGTCACCGACGGCCCGCGCGAGGTGATGACGCGCAAGTGCCCGACCTGCGGTGGCGACGGGATCGTCTACTCCGAGGCGTCGGCGGCGATCGACGTCGAGCGGCGTCTCCGCGCGCTCGTCGCGGGCTCGCGCTCGCAGGCGTTCGCGGTCGAGCTCGCGGCGCCGATCGCGAGCGCGCTCGTCGGTCCCGCCGCGCGGCGCCTGATCGAGCTCGAGGCGTTGACGAAGCGCCGCTTCTTCCTCACCGGCAAGCCGAACCTGCACCTCGACCACTTCGTCGTCCTGCGCGAGGGCAAGCTCGCCGACCTGGCGCCCGCGGCGCCGGTCACGGAGGGCGCCGAGATCCAGCTCGAGCTCGTCGAGGTCGACCGCCACGACGCATCGGCCGCCGTCGGAAAGACCGACGGCTTCGACGTCTGCGTCGGCGAGGCGGCGGAGCTCGTCGGCAAGAAGGTGAAGGTGCGCGTCGAGCGCGTGCTCGACGGGATCGCGTACGCGACGCTCGTCCGGCGCGCCGGACGCACGGCCCCCGAGCCGCTGACCGCGGAGGCCGAGGCGGAGAAGCCGACGCGGCGCCCACCCGCACGGAAGGGCGCCGGGGTACCCGGCGCCGAGGTGGACGGCGTGGAAGCGCCGGTCGCCGAGGAGCCGGAACCCGAGCCCGTGGAGGTCGCGGACGTCGAGACGGAGGAGCCCGAGTCGGCGGAGCCGGAGGTCGCAGCGGCGGAGGCAGCCGGCGCGGAGCCCGCCGACGAGCAGCCCGGCGCCGCACCCGCGAAGAAGAAGACGCGCCGGGGCTCCCGGGGCGGCCGCAAGCGGAAGAAGCCACCGGTCGACAGCGGCGAGGACAGGTCTGCCGGCGGCGAGGAGCCCGCCGCCGCCGAGGCGACCGCGGAGGCGGCCGAGACCCCCCGGACGGTGACGATCCACGTGCCCGGCGACGAGCTCGGCCGCGAGCCGTCCGATGACGCCGCCGCGCCCGGCGAGGACGGCGCTGCGCCGCCGAAGAAGCGGACGCGGCGCGGCTCCCGCGGCGGGCGGAAGCGGCGCAGGCCGGCCGCCGCGTCCGTGAACGGCGCCGAGGCGGAGCCGCAGGCAACGGTCGAGGCGGAGGTCGACGGCGACGACGAGGTCGCGGTCGTCGAGGAAGAGCCGGTGGAGTGGGGGTACGTGCCGATGTCCGAGTGGGGAGACGACCTCGGCTCGCCCCGGTAGCGGGGCCGATTTCGCTACACTGCGCCCGTTCGCGGGCCCAGCACGGCCCGCGTTCGTGTGCCTATGAGCTACGCGATCATCACCGTCGGCGGCAAGCAGTACCGCGTCCGGGAGGGCGAGCGGCTGCTCGTCGACCGTCTCGCGGAGGGCGAGGGGAAGACCTTCAGCCCGCGCGTCCTGCTCGTGGGCGGCGACGGCGAGACCGACCTGGCTCCCACGACGACGGTGACGGCCCGTGTCGTCGGCCACGTGCTCGGCGAGAAGATCAGGATCGGCAAGGTCAAGAAGCGCACCGGCTACCGGCGCCACAACGGCTACCGCAGCCGCCTGACGCAGATCGAGATCGAGGCGATCGGCGCGGGCGGGCGCAAGGCGGCCGCGAAGAAGGAGGCCCCGGTCGCGCCGAAGGCCGAGCCAGCGCCGAAGGCGGACGCGGCACCGAAGGCCGAGCCCGCGCGCCACGCGCATCCGCCGAAGGGCTACGAGGACATGACCGTCGCCCAGATCGCCGAGGCGGCGCCCGGCTGGCGGCGCCCGAATCTCGAGGCGGCGCTCGAGTACGAGCGCGCCCATGCGAGCCGGAAGGGCGCGATCGCCGCGCTCGAGTCGGCGCTCGCCGCGAAGGGGGAGGAGCACTAGTGGCACACAAGAAGGGGCTCGGCTCGTCGCGCAACGGGCGCGACTCCAACCCGCAGATGCTCGGCGTCAAGCTGTTCGCCGGCCAGGACGTGACCGCGGGCATGATCCTCGTCCGCCAACGCGGCACGCGGTTCCGCCCGGGCAGCGGCGCCGGCATCGGCAAGGACGACACGATCTTCGCGACGCGCGACGGCAAGGTCGACTTTCGATCCAGCGGCAGCCGCCGCTGGATCTCAGTCGTCTAGGTCGTGCTCTGCAGAGCGCTCGCCGGCTGAGCCGGCGAGCTCGTACGTCCGGCCCACGCGAATGCGTGCCTGTTCGCTCCGGCCTTTGACGCCGTCGGTCGTCCCGCGCCCAAGGCTCTAGGCTTCTTGCATGTTTCATGACAAGGCGCGCATCTTCGTGCAGGGCGGGCGCGGCGGCGACGGCTCGATCCACTTCCGGCGCGAGAAGTTCGTGCCCAAAGGCGGCCCGGACGGCGGCGACGGCGGCGACGGCGGCGACGTCGTCCTCGTCGCGGAGCCGCGGCGGCGCGACCTCTCCGGCGTCCGGCCGAACCAGAGGCTGCGAGCCGGCCGCGGCGGCCCGGGCGGCGGGCGACTCTCGAACGGCGCGCGCGGCGAGGACGCGCTCATGGACGTCCCGGTGGGAACGCAGGTGCTCGACGAGGAGGATCGGCTCGTCGCCGACCTCGCGCATCCGGGCGCACGGGTCGTCGTCGCGCGGGGCGGCGCCGGCGGACGCGGCAACAAGCGGTTCGCAAGCCCGACGCGCCGGACGCCGCGCTTCGCCGAGATCGGCCTTCCCGGCGAGGAGGGAACGATCGAGCTGCGGCTGAAGCTGCTCGCCGACGCGGCCCTCGTCGGGCTCCCGAACGCCGGCAAGTCTTCGTTGTTGGCGCGGATCTCGAACGCGCGCCCGAAGGTCGCCGACTACCCGTTCACGACGCTCGCCCCCGTGCTCGGCACGGTTGACGCGCCCGACGGCCGTCAGCTCGTCGTCGCCGACGTGCCCGGGCTGATCGAGGGCGCGAGCGAGGGTGCGGGACTCGGCCACGAGTTCCTCGCGCACCTCGAGCGAGCCCGCCTGCTGCTTCACGTGGTCGACGCGGCCGGCGACGACGCGGACGAGCGGTGGCGCACGATCGACGCCGAGCTCGCCGCCTACGGCGCCGGCCTCGACGAGCGGCCGCAGGTCGTCGTGCTGAACAAGATCGACCTCCGTCCCGATTCGACGCCGCCGTTCGGGATGGAGGACGAGCGGATCGTGCGCGTCTTCCCCGTCTCCGCCGCGACCGGGGCCGGCATCGACGCGCTGAGGCGCGCCCTGTTCGAGCTCGTTCCGCAGGAGGCGCTCCCGCTGCCGCTGCCCGACGAGCAGGAGCTCGTCGACTACCTCGTCTACCGGCCCCGGCCGGCGCGGCGCGCGTACCGCATCTTCCGGACCGAGAGCGGATTCCGCGTCACCGGCCGAGCACCGGAGCCGGCGGTGCTGGAGACGATCCTCAAAGCGGCCGGCGCGCGTGAGGGCGACGAGGTGGAGCTCGGCGGCGAGGTGCTCGAGTGGCAGTAGGACTCTTCGGCGGCGCGTTCGACCCGCCGCATCTCGGCCACGTCGCGGTCGCAGCGGCGGCCAAGCGGACGTTCGGGCTTCCGCGCCTGATCGTCCTTGTCGCTGCCGCTCCCGGTCACAAGGGCGTCGAGGCGCCGGCCGAGGCGCGGCTCGAGCTCGCCCGGGCGGCCTTCCCGGACGAGGAGGTGCGGCTCGACCCGTATCCGCGAACGATCGACCTGCTCCGCGCCGAGCGCTTCGACGACCCGCTCTTCGTGATCGGGGCGGATCAGTTCTGTGACTTCCCGGCCTGGACAGAGCCGGGAGCCGTGCTCGAGCGCACGCGGCTCGCGGTGGCGACCAGACCCGGCTTCCCGCGCGCGCGGCTCGACGCCGTGCTGGCGACGCTGCGGCAGCCGGAGCGCGTCCTCTTCTTCGACGTCGAGCCCAACCCGGCCGCCTCGCGCGCCATCCGCAGCCTCGCCGCCGCCGGCGAGCCGCTCGAGGGGCTTGTTCCTGCCGGGGTCGCCGCGCTGATCGAGGAGGGCGGCCTCTATCGCGGGGTTGACGTCCACGGTTCGCGGCTACACTGAGATCGATCCTGCGCCTGGAAACCGATCCAGCTCTGACACCACTCGAACAAGCACGCCGCATCGCGGCTCTCGCCCAGGAGAAGCTGGCCGAGGACGTCGTCATTCTCGACATGCGGCCGGTGTGCACCTTCACCGACTACTTCGTGATCGCGACCGGGCGCAACCCGCGCCAGACCGTGGCGATCTGGGACGAGGTGCACGGCAAGCTCAAGCAGGAGCAGCGCCTGATCCCGCGCTCCGTCGACGGCGCGCAGGAGGGGACGTGGATCCTCGGCGACTACCTCGACGTCGTCCTCCACGTCTTCACACCCGACGCGCGCGGCTACTACAAGCTCGAGGAGCTGTGGAGCGACGTGCCCGCGGTCGAGATCGAGGCCGCGGCCGCTTCGTGACTAGGTGGCCGGTCTCGCGCCGGCCCGTGAGAGCAGCATGTTCGCGGGCGTCGCCGGCAGGCCGACGACGGTCCGCCCGGCGACGACCATGTTCAGCACGTTCGGCCGGCCCATCCGCACCCACACCGCCTGCGCCAGCGAGAAGCGTTTCGTCGCCCCCTGGCTCAGGATCCCCTCGAAGAGCAGAGCGCCGCTCGGGCCGCCGGCGTGCACCGACAGCCAGCAGTCCCCGCGCGCAGCGCTGATCACGGCAACTGCCGGCGCGGGTGCGGCGGCGGCGCGCTTTGCGGGCGTCTTCGCCTTCACGGTCGGCGGCGGCGCCGCGGCGGCCGCCGGTCCTCCCGACGATGCAGGCGGCTGCGTGACGTGCGGCCCCGACGAGCCCGAGAGCTGCCAGGCGGCGAGCCCCGCAACCGCCGCGGCGAGCACGACCGCGCCGGCGACCGTCCGCAGCGCGGCGCCCGACGGGCGGCGGCGGGCGGCGAGGGACTCGGGAACGAGCGGCTCCTCGTCGCCGCCGCGGAGGCGTGCGTTGTACTCGTCGATGTAGAGCTCTCCGTCGAGGCCGAGGAACTCTGCGTACGTGCGCAGGAAGCCCTTCGCGTACGCCTCGCCGGGCAGCATCTCCCACTGCTCCTCCTCGAGCGCCGTCAGGTAGCGCTCCCGGATGCGGATGCCCTTCTGGACATCAGCGGCCGACAACCCGCGGCGAGTCCGCGCTTCGCGGAGGCTGTCACCGATCGGGAACATCGCGGCCTTCTACCTTCTCTGCTGGATTGATTGTGACTGAAGCGGTGGAAAAGCGCGAGCGGCTCGTGGAAACACTGTGGAGAACGAACGAAGGCGCCCGCGTCGTGGTCCGGGGGAGAGATCGCCCGAATCCGTATCACTCACTCGGGGGATGACCCTCCTCATTTGCCTTCAAGTCGGGGTACCGAAAACGGCCTCTTTTGCCGACAAGTTACTAAGCGCGCAAGCGTGGCTGTCTTCGTGCGCACGTGGCCCGACGCATCTCCCCCTTCGTGACTCATCGCGGCTTCACACACGAACACCCCCGCACCGTTCCGGGAGCGGCATTCCTGCGGCTCGGCGCTCTCGTCCTGGGTGCCGCGATCGTCGGTCTCTCCGCCGTTCTCATGCCGTCGCGGCCGACCCCGACACCGCTCACCTTCGTCGACCGTGCGCTCGGCTCCTCCAGTCCCGACGCCTCGCTCGAGCGACGGCTCGCGACGGGAGCAACGCTCGGGATCGACGCCCGCGGCCTCGACGTACACATCGGCTCGGCGACGATCGCGCTCGCGTCGCTCGGCGCGGGAGGGGGCATGTGGCAGCGACACGAAGCCGGCGGCACGCGGGTCACGAGCTTCGGCCGCGAGTCGATCCTCTTCGGGATCAACCGGGCCGAGCAGCTTCTGACGGTCGCGCGGCGGCAGGGTGCGCGCACCTGGAGCTGGCAGCTCGACGCGACGCACGGCAGCCCACGTCTCGACCCTGACGGCGGTGTCAGCTTCCTGCGCGCCGGTCGTCCCGTCGGCCTCCGCATCCTCCCGGTCGCGATCCTCGACCGAAGCGGGCGAGACATCACGCCGGCCGGCCTTCGCTGGTCGCTCGAACGGCAGGGCCCTGGCTGGAGGCTCGGCCTGCGGCTCGACGATCGGAAGCTGCCGCTGCCGTACCTGATCGACCCGATCGCGGTGATCGCCGCGTGCGCCCTGCCGGCCGGCCCGGGTGGCACGACGAGCTGCACCGCTGCCACGTCGACCGGATCGTCCAGCCTCGGCATCACGAAGCCCTCGGCGGCGGTCAAGGGCGACGTGATGGTTGCGCAGCTGACCGTTCGCTCGAGCGGCGCGATCACGGCTCCCGCGGGCTGGAGCCAGGTCGGCTCGACGGCCCAGGACGCGACCGGCCCGGTCGAGCAGGCGGTCTTCTGGCATCTCGTGGACGGGACCGAGCCGGCGACGATCACGTTCTCGTGGGCGGGCGGCAACGCCGACGCCTCCGGCGGGATCGTCACCTACTCGGGAGTCGACCCGTACCTCGGCATCGACCAGGGCGGAAGCGCCGCGACCTCGATGAACAGCGGCGGCACCGCGGCAACCGGCAACCCGACCGGCCTCGCGATCACGACCTCGGCCGCGAACGAGATGGTCGAGGCCGCCTACGGCGTCGCGAACGGCGTGACGATCACGCAGACGGGCGGCCAGACGCTCTCCCGCGAATGGACCGTCTCCTCCACCGGCGGGACGAAGGTCGCCGCCGGCTTCTCCGACGGCGTGAAGGCAGCGGCCGGCGGCTCCGGGAACAAGACGGCGACGTGGGTCACCAGCTCGCTCTGGGTCGCGCAGCTGTTCGCGCTCAAGAACGAGGCGGCCGACGGGTCGGGAACCGTCGCGGCCTCCTTCACCACGGCGTCGGCCTCGCAGAGCGGACTGACGCAGACGCTCACGTACACGCCTGCGGCCGGGAGCATGGCCAACGGCGACCTCTCGTTCGTCGTCCCGGCCGGCTGGACCGCACCGCAGGCGACGACGGCGACCGCGGCCGGCTACGTCACCGCGAGCGGCGGCGGCGGCACGAACACGATCGCCGTCACGGGCACCGGCCCCTGGACCGTCACGGTCTCGGGCGTCACGCTCAATCAGGGAGCGGCTCAGACGCTCGTCATGAAGTACGGCGACACGAGCGGCGGTGGACCGGGCGCGACCGCGACGGCGACGACGGGTGCGTCCACGTGGACGACGCAGGAGCGCTCGTCGAGCCGCGGCACGCTGACGAACCTCGCGGCGCAGCCGTCGATCACCGTGTACGCGCCCGACGGCGGCGGCACCGTCCTGTCGAGCCTGACGGCGGTCTCCGGCTCGCAGTCCGGGCTGTCGGAGAGGCTCACGTTCACGACCCCGCTGGGCGGGATCTCGAACGGGACGCTGACCGTCGACGTGCCCGCCGGCTGGACGCCGCCCGCGACGGTCGCAGGTCCCGGCTACACGACGTCGAACCTCGGCGCCGTCTCCGTCTCGGGGCAGAGGATCACCGTTACGGGCCTCACGCGCATCGCCGGCCAGACCGTCGTGATCACCTATGGCTCCCCGTCGACCGCGACCGCTGCTGCAGGCCCCGGCTCGCAGACGTGGCAGCTCGACGAGGCGTCCACCGTCGGCGGTGTGCTCACGCCGATCGCCGTGCAGCCGTCGGTCACGATCTACGCGCCGGACGGCGCCGGGACGGCCTCGACGCCGACGACGAACGTTTCCGCGTCGCAGACCGGGAACACCGTCGCCTTCACCTACACCGTCGCGACGGGCGGCACGTCGAGCGGCGGGATCAAGCTCACGATCCCGGCGGGTTGGAGCGCGCCGTCGACGGCCTCGAACAACGCCGGCTACACGACGTCGAGCGCCGGCACGCTGACAGTCGCGGCGCGCGTGGTGACCGTCGCGAATCTGACGCTGGCCGCCGGGTCGACGGTGACGGTCACGTACGGCGACAAGAGCGGCGGCGGATCGGGGGCGACGGCGACCGCGACGACCGGCGCACAGACCTGGCAGTTCCAGGACCACGCGACCGCCGGAGGTGTCTTCACGAACCTCGGCTCCTCGCCGTCGATCACGGTCGACGCGGCCGACGGCTCGGGAACGCTCGCCGCCTCGATCGGCACCGTCTCGGCGTCGCAGACGGGGCGCACGATCACGCTCACGTACACCGCTGCTGCCGGAGGCACGGCCGCCGGCGCCGTCACGGTGGCGGCGCCGTCCGGCTGGACAGCGCCGTCGACGACCCCGACGGGTCCCGGCTACACGACGGCGTCGACCGGCATCGTCTCGACCGCGGGCCAGACGATCACCGTCAGCGGGGTCACCCTCGCCGGCGGCGCGACCATGACGATCGTCTACGGCGACACCGGCGGCGGCGGCCCCGGTGCGACCGCGAGCGCCGCGACCGGCGCGCAGACCTGGCAGGCGCAGGAGCAGTCGACGCTCGGCGGCGTGCTCACGAACCTCGCCGCGTCGCCCTCGATCACGGTGTACGCGGCCGACGGCTCCGGGACGGTCGCGTCGAACCTCTCGGCCGTTTCCGGCTCGCAGGCCGGCCTGACCGAGACGCTCACCTATACCGTGCCGGCGGGCGGGATCTCGAGCGGGACGCTCGCGGTGACGGTGCCGGCGGGCTGGACTGCGCCTGCGACCTCGGCGGGCCCGGGCTACACGACGTCCAACTTCGGCGTCGTCTCCGTCGCGGGGCAGACGATCACGGTCACCGGCGTGACGCGCAACGCGGGCCAGACGGTCGTCATCACCTACGGCTCCGGCGCGACCGCGACCGCCGCCGCGGCGCCGGGCGCCCAGATCTGGCAGTTCACGGAGGCGTCGACCGCGGGCGGCGTCCTCAGCGCGATCGCCGTGTCGCCCGCGGTCACGGTCTACGCGCCCGACGGCTCCGGGAGCGGGACGACGCCGACGGCGAACGTCTCCGCCTCGCAGACCGGGAACACCATCGTCTTCACCTATACGGTCGCCACGGGCGACATGTCCAACGGCGGCATCAAGCTCACGGTGCCGCCGGCAGCCTGGAGCGCGCCTTCGACGAACGCCGCGAACGCCGGCTACACGACCTCGAGCGCGGGCACGCTGACCGTCGCGGCCCGGGTGGTGACGATCGCGAACCTGACGCTGACGGCCGGCTCGACGGTGACGATCACGTACGGCGACAGGAGCGGCGGCGGGCCGGGTGCGACCGCGACCGCCACCACCGGGTCCCAGACCTGGCAGCTCCAGCAGCGCTCGACCGCCGGCGGCGTCTACACGAACCTCGCCGCTTCGCCCTCGATCACGGTCAACGCCGCGAACGGCTCGGGCACGCTGACGGTGCTGCCCGCGAATGCCGGGAACGGATCGGCCGGCAACACGCTCACGTTCACGTACACCGCCGCCTCGGGCGGGATGGCGAGCGGCGCGGTCACGGTGGCGGCGCCGGCCGGCTGGAGCCCACCGTCGACGACCCCGACCGATCCCGGCTATGCGACAGCGTCGACCGGCACCGTGTCCGCCGCCGGCCAGACGATCACCGTCAGCGGCGTCACCCTCGCCGGCGGCGCCGCCGTGACGATCGTCTACGGCGACACGACCGGCGGCGGCCCCGGTGCGGGCGCAGCCACGACCGCCGGCGCGAACACGTTCCAGACGCAGCAGCGCTCCACCGCGGGCGGCGTGTCGACGAGCCTCGCCGCCTCGCCCTCGGTGAACGTCTACGCGGCCGACGGCTCCGGGACGATGTCGACGCCGACGGCGAACGTCGTCAACGGCTCGACGAACACGATCGTCTTCACGTACAAGGCGGCCGCCGCCGGAGGCATCTCGAACGGGACGGTGACGCTCACCGTGCCCGCCGGCTGGCCGGCGCCGAGCGCGGGGAACACGACGCCGTCCCTCGGCGCGGGCAGCTATGCGGGGCAGACGGTCACGGTCTCGGGCCTGACGCTCGCGCCGAACGCGACGTTCACGATCACTTACGGGCCGGCTGCGGGCCCGACGACGGGCGGTCCGCAGACCTGGTCGACGTCGGAGCAATCGACGGCCGGCGGCACGCTCGCCGCGCTCGCAACCTCCCCGTCGATCAACGTCTACGCGGCCGACGGCTCCGGGACGCTCACCGGCGGCCCGTCGCCGGTCGGCTTCGCGTCCCCCGGCAATACCGAGACGTTCGCGTACACGGCGGACACCGGCGGGACGAGCAACGGCAGCGTGACGCTCACCGTTCCGGCGGGCTGGAGCGCACCGAGCACCGTGTCCGGCGACGCCGGCTACACCGTCTCCAGCATCGGCGCCGTCTCGGTCGCAGGGCAGACGATCACGGTGTCCGGCGTCACCCTCGCCGGCGGCGGGACGATGACGATCACCTACGGGAATGGAGCACCGGGGGCGGCAGCCCCGGCCGCGGTCGGCACCGCCGTCTGGCAGGCGCAGTCACAGGCGAGCGGCGGCGGCGTGCTGACGAATCTCGGCGCCTCGCCGAGCATCACGGTCGCGCCACCGCCGTCGTCGGCGGTCGCCTTCCCGGCCGCGGCCGGCCTCTACGGCACGGCCTCCTGGACGGGGGGCTGCGCGAGCGCAGGCTTCTGCGGCACCGCAACCGACAACTCGGGAGCCGGGATCCAGAAGGTCGAGCTCGCGATCCAGGAGGGCTCCGGCAACTACTGGAACGGCAGCGCGTTCTCGAGCGCGTCGCCGGTGTTCGTCCTCGCAGCCGGCACCACGAGCTGGTCGTACGCGTTCCCCGCGTCGAGCTTCCCTGCCGACGGCTCTTACACCGTGGAGACGCGGGCGACGGACAACCTGAACGGCGTCGAGACCCCGACGTCGACCACCTTCGCCGTCGACCTGACGCCGCCGAGCGCCTTCTCCCTCTCCGCGCCCGCGGCCGGCTTCGTCGGACCGAGCGCGACCGTGTCGGCGACCGCCGCCGACAGCGGCTCCGGGGTGGCGCAGCTCGAGTTCCGCTACTGCGCCGGCGGGAGCTGCTCGTTCGACTCCGGGACGACGATCGGCTCGCCGGTCGCCACCTCCGGCTTCGCCTCGCAGTCGTGGGACCTCTCGGGTCTGACGGACGGCGCGCAGTACACGGTGGTCGCGCGTGCGACGGACGCCGCCGGCAACACGACGGACTCCGCACCGACGACGGTGACGCTCGACGAGAGCCCGCCGACGACGACCGACAATGCGCCCGTGGGCTCGGAGTCCACCGCCGTCACCGTCACGCTCTCGCCCAGCGACGGATCCGGCTCGGGAGTCGCCTCGACGAGCTACCGCGTCGACGGCGGCGGCTGGCAGAGCGGCACCAGCGTCGTCATCCCCGCTCCCGCCGACCACTCGAACGACGGCGCGCACACGATCGACTACTACTCCGTCGACAACGTCGGCAACACCGAGTCCCTCCGGCACGCCGTCGTCACGATCGACACCCTCCCCCCGAGCGGCGCGCCTGTCGATCCGGGCTCGGTCCTGGCCGGGACCGTGGTCCTCTCCGATCCGTCGCCGAGCGATCCGGGCGCCGGGGTCGCCTCGGTCGCGTTCGAGTACTCGCCGCACGGGGCCGGCTCCTGGACGACCATCGGCACCGCGACCTCCGCGCCATGGTCGATCCCGTTCGACACGACCGCGGCCGCCGACGGCCAGGTCGACCTCCGCGAGGTGATCTCGGATCAGGCGGTTCCGGCGAACGTCACCACCATCGACCTGCCGGGCCCGAAGGTGATCGACAACACGCCCCCGAGCGCCGCGACGGTGACGGCGCCTGCCGCCGGCGCGTACGTCGGCGGGACCGTGACCCTCAGCGGCGCGGCGTCCGACGCCACCTCGGGCGTCGGCCAGATGGTCTTCAAGGTGAACGGGACCGTCGTCGGCACGGCCACCGGCACGCCCGCGTCGGTCTCGTGGGACTCGACCTCGACGCCCGACGGGCCGGTGTCGGTGACCGTCGAGGCGAAGGACGTCGCCGGGAACGGCCCCACCTCCTCGACCGCCCGCACGATCGTCGTCGACAACCATCCGCCGACCGTGACGCTGAACAGTCCGGGCGCGGCGATCGGGGGCACAGCGACGCTCACGACCGCCACCTCGGCGGACACGATCCAGGTCACGTTCGAGCGGAGCCCGGCGGGCGCCGGAACCTGGACGACGATCGGAGTCGACACGACTCCGCCGTTCACGGCGAGCCTCGACACGACGCTCGTCCCCGACGGGCTCTACGACCTGCGCGCGATCGCCACCGACGGCGCGCACGCTGTCACGTCGAATGTCGTCACGACGCGCGTCGACAACACGGCCCCGACCGGCTCGGTGACTGCGCCGGCCGCCGGCGCGACGATCGGCGGCCCGAGCGCCACGCTCAAGGCCAACCCCTCAGACGGCGGCTCCGGCGTGGCGACGGTGCAGTTCCGCGTGGACGGCACGCCGGTCGGGACGGTCACGTCGTTGCCCTGGACGCTTGCCTGGGATGCGACCTCGACACCGAGCGGAGCACACACGATCGACGCCGTCGTGACCGATGCCGCGGGCAACTCGTTCACGACCCCTGGCGTGCCCGTCACCGTCGACTCGACTCCGCCGAGCGTGACGCTCACCGACCCCGGCGCGTTGCTCTCCGGCACCGTCGTGCTTCAGGCGGCTTCGCCCGACGCAGACACCGCGCGCGTCGACTTCCAGATCAGCCCGGCCGGCGCCGGTGTCTGGACGACCGTTGCGACCGACACGACGCCGGGGACGCCGTACTCCGCCGGCTTCGACACGACCGCCGTCGGCGACGGTCTCTACGACTTCCGGGCGATTGCGCGCGACGTCGTGGGCAACGTCTCCGCGCCGAGCGTCGTTTCGTCCCGCCGCATCGACAACACGCCGCCGTCGTTCGTCTCGGCCGCGCCCGCCGACGGGTCGACTGTCCCGGGTGCGGGCTCGATCGCGGTGACCGCCAGCGAGGACCTCTCCGCCGTCACGGGCGAGACGCTCGACGGCGCTGCGACCGGGGCGCCGGTGATCTCGGGCGCGACCGCGACGTTCGCCACCGGCCCGCTCGCAGACGGCCCGCACACGCTCGCCGGCACGCTCGTCGATCTCGTCGGCAAGACGGCCCCCTTCACGACCCACTTCACGATCGTGAGCGGCCCGCCCCCGGTGGACTGGCCCTACGTCGAGATGAATGCGTTTCCGGGCGCGACCACGACCCTGCGATCGACCGACGGAGGCGCGACGGTCTCGATCGACGCCCCTTCGTCCGGCTCGAGCGACCACCTCGTCCTCCGGATCGATCCCGGTCCACCCGCCTCGCCGGGCGGCGGCCTCGGCACGACCGCGCTCGTGTACGACGTCACCTGCTACTGGTCGCTGACCGGGGTTCAGCTGCATTCCTTCTCGTCGCCGCTCGAGCTCGTCCTCGCGAACGCGACCGGTGATCCGACCGCCGTCCCGGCGACGTTCGAGAACGGGGCCTGGCGCCCGATCCCCGTCGTCCCGACGCCGGGGATCCTTCCGCCCGGCTGGAGCGACGGCGCCTTCGCCGGCCCGGGCGGGATCCACATCCTGACGACGCACCTCTCCCAGTTCACCCTGCTTCACGACCGCTTCCCGCCGCCGCCGCCGCGCGACGTCAACGCCGTCGTCGCCGCGGACGGCCTGACGCTGCGCTGGGCACCGGGCAACGACCCGGTCGGCCCGATCGCCCAGGTGCAGCTGTACGTCGACGGCGCCTGGGTGGCGGACTTCGACACGACGCAGTTCGAGACCAAGATGGGCTCGATCGCCGCGGGCGACCCGCGCACCTTCCAGTTCACCGAGACCGATCTCGCCGGGAACATCAGCGCGGCGACGGTCGGCCTGCGCGCGCTGCCGCCGCTCGAGGGGCGAAGCCTCGCGGACGCGACCCAGGCGCTGGTCGCGTCCGGCTTTGACGTCGGAACCGTCACCGACAGCCAGTCCACCGCCCCTGCGGGCACGGTCACCGGGCCTGCCGACGTCGAGGTGATGCCGCTCGGGTCCGCGATCGACCTCACCGTCTCTGCGGGGCCTGGAGTCGCCACCGCGGCGGCGTTCACGATTCGTGTCCTCAGCCCGACGCTCTTCCGCCCGGCGCGGCACCGTACGATCGTCACGTCGGTCTACGCGACCGGCGCGGGCGGGGCCACCGTTGCCCTTCTCGACTCCCGACGACACCGGCTCGCCTCGTGGCGCACCCCGCTGCACGCCGGCCTGAACCGTGCCCGGCTCCGTCTCCCGACCGGCGTCCGCAACGAGCTCATCCGCCGACCCGGCTCGTACACGCTCTCCTGGACGGCGACGTCCAGCGCGAGGGGCGGCCGGGCGAGCGACCGGAGACGGCTGCTCGTCGCCGGGCCGCAGAGAAGCAGCGCCGGCGACCGTCGCTGAGGCAGGCCTCGGCCGAGCATCTCACCCTATGGGGTGTTTGTCTCGAGAAGTCATATCCCGATACCGGAGTCAACACGGATTCGGTTCGGAACCGACCGAGGCTCGCCGCAGTGTCTCGGTCGTGGTCGCCGCCAAGCCGATCCTCTGTCGAACGGCCCCGACCTCTCCATCGGGGCCGTTCTCGTTTCCTGCCGCTTGCCTCGGCCGACGGTTTGGCGATGGAGCCGAGGGGGATCGAACCCCTGACCTTCCGGATGCCATCCGGACGCTCTCCCAGCTGAGCTACGGCCCCCGGGAATCGGGCCAAGTTTAGCGGCGAATTCGTGCTCCTTCGCCCAGTGCACGCCCGCGCTCTGGTTGTTCCTCGTGCCTGCAAGCCGCAGGTGCACCTGATAGCGGCCCGCAACGTCCGCCATTTCGAGGAAGTAGCACCGCTGCGTGTCGGCGCAGTAGGCGGCGAACGCGTCGACCTCCTCCGGCAAGCAGATCCTTCTGCGAAGGCCGTCAGCCGTGCGGCGCGCCGAATATAGGCGCAAGACGACTACGTCACCCATCCGAGAGGCCCACTTGCATTGCACGCGGACGAGCCTCGGATGGAGGTCGAAGATGAAGTCATAGCGGGCGTCAGCGT
>Ga0187779_10000975_pt1 | contig 18371 bp, 16 predicted proteins | sample 1015_Q2_SP10_10__FD_132435 | JGI IMG/M metagenome (GOLD analysis project Ga0187779, IMG submission 132435) | Tropical peat soil microbial communities from peatlands in Department of Meta, Colombia - 1015_Q2_SP10_10_MG | ecosystem: Environmental > Terrestrial > Soil > Wetlands > Peat | place... | reverse complement strand
AGACGTGCCGCTGGCACATCCAGGCCGCGACCGGAGCGCGGCTGCGCCACCCGGTGGAGATCCTGGCCGAGGCCTACGCCGCCGCTCCCCCCTCGGCAGCTGGTCCCGGCGGCTCCTGATCGTGCGCGTCGTCGTCGTGGGCGCCGGAGCCGTGGGCGGCCTGCTGGCGTGGGCCCTGGCGGACGGTGGCGCCGACGTGACGGTGGTCCGGCGGGGTGTGCCCGGGGCCGCCGGGGGGGCGGCCGTCGTGATCGATCCGAGGGGCGCGCGCCGCGGTGCACCCGTGACGGTCGTGCCCGGGGTCGCCGCGGTCTCCGGTGGGCCGCCCGACCTCGTCCTGTGCGCCGTCCGCATGATGGCGCTGGCCGACGTGCTGGCCGACCTCGCCGCCTGGCCGGCCACACCGCTCCTGACGGTCCAGAACGGGGTCGGCGCCGAGGCCGCCGCCCTGGCGGCACGCCCGGACGCGCCGCTCATCGCCGGCTCGGTGACCGCCGCCGTCGACCGCCAGGCGGACGGCACGGTGCGCTGGTTGCGGCGAGGCGGGATCGGGCTGGCGGTGGTCAGCGGCCCGGTCGAGCGACTCACCGCCGACCTGGCACGGCGCTTCGAGGCGGCACGCCTGCGGGCGCGGGTCTACCCCGAGGCGGCGGCCATGAAGTGGTCCAAGCTGGTGGCCAACCTCGTCGGCAATGCCTCCGGGGCGGTGCTTGGCCTGGGCCCAGCCGCGGTCTACGGCGACCCGCGCCTCTTCGGTGTGGAGCGGCGCCAGCTGCGCGAGGCCCTTGCAGTGATGGCCGCCCAGGGCCTGCGGCCGGTCGATCTGCCCGGCGCCCCGGTCCGTCTGCTGGCTGTGGGAACGCGGCTCCCGGCCGCCCTGGCGAGGCCCGTCTTCGTCCGGTCGGTGGCCGGGGCGCGTGGCGGCAAGGCGCCCTCGCTGCACCTGCACGTCGCCTCGGGTGGCGGGCCGTCGGAGGTGGAATGGTTGAACGGCGCCGTGGTCGAGCGGGGAAGGGCGCTGGGCGTGGCGACCCCGGTCAATGCGGCGCTCCTCGAGGCCGTACGCGAGGTGAGCCACGACGCCGCCCGGCGAGCCTGGTTCCGTGACCGCCCGGATCGCCTAAAGGCCGTGGTCGACGGCGCGGCCGAACTCCCGCCGGGACCCAGCACCTGACCATCCCGCGGCGTTGACGAGTGGCATACTGCCGCGGATGGACGTGGCGGCGCTCCCTCTGGCGGTCGCACTGATCGTCATCGCCTATCTGCTCGGGGCCATCCCCTGGGGTGTCGTCATCGCCCGGGTGATCGGCGGCCCGGACCCCCGGAGCGTCGGTAGCGGCCGGACCGGCGGGGCGAACGTGGCGCGCACGCTGGGCCTGCGCTGGGCCGTCCTGGCCGGCTGCCTCGACATCGCCAAGGGCCTCGTGGCGGCCGGCCTTCCGATCCTGCTGCATGCCGGCGACGCGACCGTGATCCTGGCCGCGCTGGCCGCCGTGATCGGCCACAGCCGCTCACCGTTCATCCGCTTCGCTGGCGGCCGCGGGGTCTCGCCCGGCATCGGCGGCCTGCTGGCCATCGCCTGGCCGGCGGCCCTGGTGGGTGTCCCCGTCTTCGTGGTCGTCTTCGCCGTGACCCACATCTCGTCCATCGCCTCGCTCACCGCCTCGCTCGTGGCGGGCGTGAGCATGGTGGTCATGACGTTCGTGTGGCAGCTCTCGCCGCTCTACCTGGTCTACGCCGTGGCCGGCACGGCCCTCATCTGGTACTTCCACGCCGACAACATCCGCCGCCTCCTGGCGGGCCAGGAGCGTCGCTTCGGCGGATCGCAGGGCGGATGAGTCCGCGGGCAGGCGCGACATCACGCGGGCGGTGCCTGCCTTAGACTGGTCGAGCGGGCGCTCGAGGATGCCCGAGGCCCAGCCGAGGAGACCGTAACGCCGTGTCCGTGGACGATCTGCGCGCCAAGATCCGCGAGGTCCCCGACTTCCCCAAGCCGGGCATCCTGTTCTACGACATCACGACCCTCCTGAAGGACGCCAACGCGTACCGGGAGGCCATCGACGAGCTCGTGGCGCCCTACATGGACCAGCGCGTCGACATCGTGGTCGGGATGGAGTCGCGGGGCTTCATCTTCAGCGCGCCGATGGCCTACCAGCTGGGGGCGGGACTCGTGCCCGTGCGCAAGCTGGGCAAGCTGCCGGCCGAGACGGTCAGCGTGGAGTACGCCCTCGAATACGGGACCAACACGCTGGAGATCCATCGCGACGCCATCGCGCCCGGCCAGCGGGTCCTGATCGTGGACGATCTCCTGGCCACCGGCGGCACGGTGAGCGGCACGATCGAGCTCGTGCGGCGGCTGCAAGGCGACGTGGTCGGCCTGGCCTTCCTGGTCGAGCTGCTCTTCCTGAAGGGCCGCGAGAAGCTGCGCGGCCAGGCGATCCACAGCGTCATCCAGTACTGAGCGGTCCACCGCCGTCGCCCATGGAGCCCCGTCCTGCGCCAGCCGACCCGCCGGTCGAGCCTGACGCGGCCCCGGCACCGGAGGCGGCGGACGGTTCTACGGCGCCGACTGCTCCCCCCGGCGACGTGCCGGTCACGGACCAGCCGCCGGACGCTGCCGAGCTCGTCGCGCGGCGCCAGTTCTTCCGCGCCTTCTCGCGTGATACCGCACGCGCGGCGATCCAGGTGGCGGGGATGGCCATGGCCTTCCAGCGCGGCACCGGCGCTGCCGCCGGCGAGCTGCTGGGCCTGGCGGTCTCGCCGGAGCAGGCGCTCGGACGTTTGGCGGGTGAGCAGCCTGCGGACGCCGCCGCCGAGCCCGACACCCCGCGCCGCGTGTTCCGCAGCCCGTACCGCATCGAGGGCGACGAGATCGTGCTGCTGGATCAGCGGCTCTATCCTGCGGAGACACGCGAGATCCGCTGCGCCACGGCGGCCCAGGCCGCCTCGGCCATGCTGCAGCGACAGGTCGTGGGCGCGCCCGTGCTGGCGCAGGTCGCTGCCTACGGGGTGTGGCGCGGGGCCGTGGCGGCGCGCGGCCAGACGACCTTCATCCGTCTCGCCGTGCTCCACAATGCCGCCGAAACGCTGCGGCATGCGCGGCTGCACGTGGCCTCGGTGGGACGCGCCACGCGCCGCGTCACGGCCGCCTGGGAGGCCGCGATGGCGCGGACCGACGACGACGCCGGCGCGGCGGATGCGGCGCGACGCGAGGCGGATGCCATCGCCACGGAGACGACCGCCGCGCTCATCGGCATCGTCGCGGCCGGGTCGGCGGGTCTGGCCCAGCCGGGCAGCCGTCCGCTGGAGATCCTGACCCTGGGCTCGACCGGCGCCCTGGCCGGTGGGCAGCTCGGCGGGGCGCTGGGGATCGTGCTGGAGATCGCGCGGCTGGGGAGGCCGGTGCACGTCTGGCTCCTTGAGACACGGCCCGACCGCAGCGGCGCGCGTCTCGCCGGCTGGGAGCTGGCGGCCGCGGGAGTGTCGGCGATGGTCGTGCCCGATGCGTCGGCAGCCTGGCTGCTGGAGCGGACCACCATCGATGCCGTGCTCGTCGGGGCCGACCGCATCGCCGCCGACGGCGCCACCACCGCGACCATCGGCACGCTGGCCGTGGCCCAGGCAGCCCAGCGGGCCAGCGTGCCGCTGTGGGTCGTCTCGCCGCTCGCGGCGGTCGACGCGGGCGTGGCCGACGCGGCCGGCTCGTCGGTCGAATCGGACCGCTACGCGGACGTGGGCGGCGACGACATGCCGCTCGACCTCTTCGGGGCGAGCGTCCAGGCCCGCGGCCCACTCCAGGACGTGACGGCGCCCGAGGCGATCGCGGCGTTCGTGACCGAGGCGGGTATCCTCCGGCCGCCGTTCGGACCGGCCCTCGCGGCCGCCCTCGGTGCCGGCGAGGTGGCGGCCCGACTTCCCGAGGGGGGGAGCTGATGGCGGCGCTGACCCGCCGGCGGGTGACGGCGATGAACGGCGTGGTGGCCCGGGCGACGACCGACCGGGTGCTCCTGCGCGCTTTCCTGGAGCACGATCGCCTGTATGCCGCCTACGCCATCTGCGACCTGGATGAGCGCGAATTCGCCAAGACCCGCTGGGGCGTGGCCACGGACGGTGAGCGGCCAGTGGCGGTTGCCCTGGAGTACAACGGGCTCTCGCCCCAGCCGCTCTTCGTGATGGGCGAGCCCGCCGGCGTCCTGGCGCTGCTGCGCGACATCGTGCGCCCGCGGGCCGCGTACCTGGCCTGCCTGGAGGCGCACCTCGCGCCCGCCGGCCAGGTCTACCGCCTGCAGCCCGGCCCGCAGATGGTGCGCATGTGGGTCGATCGCTCGACCTTCCGGCCCCTGCCCGGCGCGACGGCCCGGCTCCTGCCGGCCGAGATCGGCGACCTGAACCGTCTGTACGACCTGGGCTTCACGTCATGGCTGCCGGCCGAGGCCGTGGCCCAGGGGGTCTACCACGGCGTGCGCATGGGCGGCCGCCTGGTGGCCGCGGCGGGCACCCACGTCATCAGCCCGGAGGCCCGACTGGCGGCCGTCGGCAACGTGATGACCCACCGTGATTACCGCAACCGGGGCTTCGCCAAGATGGTCACCAGCGCCGTGACGCAGGAGCTGCTGCGCACGTGCGACCAGGTCGTCCTGAACGTCCGCTCGGACAATCCACCGGCCCTGGCCGCCTACCGCGCGCTCGGCTACCGCGAGCACGTGCGCTTCGAGGAACGGCTGGCCCACCGTCGCGGCTCCGGCTGGGATAGCATCGTCACGCCCTTCCGCCGCCTCTTCGTCGCCCGCAAGGAGTCCTGAGTGGTCCGTGCCACGCTGCCCGCCCATGACGTCGCCGACCTCGCCCTGGCGGCCGAGGGCGTCCGGCGCATCGAGTGGGCGGAGCGCGAGATGCCCGTCCTGCGGCTCATCCGCGAACGGTTCGAGCGCGAGGCGCCCCTCGCGGGCGTCGTCGTCGCGGCCTGCCTCCACGTGACGACCGAGACGGCCAACCTGATGCGCACGCTGCGCGCCGGCGGCGCGGAGATCGTGCTGGCCGCGTCGAACCCCCTGTCCACCAAGGACGACGTGGCGGCCGCCCTGGTCGCCGAATACGGCATCGGCACGTTCGCCCGCCGCGGCGAGGACCGCGACACCTACTACGCGCACCTCAACGCGGTCGCCGACACGCAGCCGCGCCTCACGATGGACGACGGCTGTGACCTCGTGACGCTGCTCCACCGCGAGCGGCCGGCCCAGGTGGCGGAGGTATGGGGTGGCACGGAAGAGACCACCACCGGGGTGATCCGCCTCAAGGCGATGGCCGCCGACGGCGCCCTGGGCTTTCCCGTGGTGGCCGTCAACGAGGCCCTTACCAAGCACCTCTTCGACAATCGCTATGGCACCGGCCAGTCGACGGTGGACGGTATCCTGCGTGCCACCAACCTGCTCATCGCCGGGCGGCGCGTGGTCGTGGCCGGCTACGGCTGGGTGGGCAAGGGCATCAGTCGCCGGATGGCCGGCATGGGCGCCCATGTCGCGGTCGTGGAAGTCGACCCGGTGGCCGCTTTGGAGGCCCTCATGGACGGCTTCGAGATCCTCACCGCCGCCCAGGCCGCGCCGTGGGGCGATATCTTCATCACCGCCACGGGCAACATCAACGTCTTCCGGCGCGAGCACTTCGTGGCCATGCGCGACGGCGCCCTCCTCGCCAACAGCGGGCACTTCGACGCTGAACTGGACCTGCCGGCCCTGCGCCAGCTGGCGGAGGGCCACGTCCGCGAGGTGCGGGAGAACGTCCAGGAGTTCGACCTGGGGCCCAGGAAGATCCACCTCGTCGCGGAAGGCCGGCTGGTCAACCTGGGCGCCGCCGAGGGTCATCCCGCGGCGGTCATGGACATGAGCTTCGCCAACCAGGCGTTGAGCGCCGAGTGGATGGTGCAGCACCACGCTGAGCTGCAGGCGCGCGTCTACGACGTGCCTCAGGCCATCGACCGCGAGGTGGCGCGCCTCAAGCTGGCCGCGCTGGGCATCGAGCTCGAGCCGATGACGGCAGAGCAGGCCCACTACATCGCGTCCTGGCAGAGCGGGACCTGATTGACTGGTCGACCTGGGCCTGCCGGTCCCACCATCGCTCCATACGGCACGTGGTCGTCCTCGATCTCGCTTGACCTGATCACGGCCGGACGCGCGTTCCCCGTCTACCCCCGCTTCGACGGGGCGGACCTGTGGTGGGAGGAGAGCCGTGCGGCGGAAGCCGGCCGGCAGGTCGTGCGGCACCGACGGCGCGACGGGTCGATCGTCGACGCCGTGCCGGCCGGCGTCGACGTCCGGACCATGGTCCACGAGTACGGCGGGGCCGCCTGGACGGCGGCCGACGGCACGCTCTACTACAGCGACGTCCGGGACGGCCGCCTCTACCGGATCGATGCGGGCGGGGGCCCGGAGCCGCTCACCGTGGCGGGGCGGCTGCGCTACGCCGATCTCGTGGTGGATGCCACGCGTCACCGGCTGATCTGCGTCGGGGAGGACCACTCGAGCGACGGGGAAGCCGTCAACCGGCTGATCACCGTCGCGCTCGACGGCCACGCGCCGGTGGTCCCCCAGATGCTGGTGGAAGGTGAGGACTTCTACGCCGCGCCGCGCCTGTCACCCGACGGGCGCTGCCTGGCGTGGGTGAGCTGGTCGCACCCCGGGATGCCGTGGGACGGCACCACGCTGTGGGTCGCCGACCTGGGGCCGGACGGGCGGCCCGTGGAGGCCCGCCGCGTGGCCGGCGGCCGCGACTCGTGGATCACCCAGCCAGGCTGGTCGCCGGACGGCGACCTCTTCTTCGTGGGTGAGGCCACGGGCTGGATGAACCTCTACCGGTGGCGGGGCGGGGTCGCCGAACCAGTCCTGCCCGTGGCCGCCGACTTCGCCCGTCCGGAATGGGTCTTCGGTATCGGCACCTACGCCTGTGTCGGCGGCGGTGGGTTGCTGGCCGTCGGGCGGGACGCGGGCCGTGACCGGGCCTGGCTGGTCGCCGCGACCGGCGAGGCGAGCGAGCTGGCGCTGCCCTTCGACGAGATCCACTTCGTGGCCGGGCAGGGCGACCGGGCCCTCCTGGCGGCCGATTCGGGCACCGATGGTGGCGGCCTCGCCGAGCTCGACCTCACGACCGGGGCCTGGTCCTGGGTCAGCCGCAGCCTCGACGCAGACCTGGATCCGGGCCTCATCTCCGTCCCGCGACCGATCACCTACCCCACGACCGACGGCGCGGTCGCGCGCGCCCTGTACTACCCGCCGCACAACGCGTCCTTCGCCGGTCCGCCGGGCACCCAGCCGCCGCTCATCGTGACCAGCCACGGCGGGCCGACCTCGTCGGCCGGGGCTGGCCTTCGACTGACCATCCAGTACTTCACCAGCCGCGGGCTGGCCGTGGTGGACGTGGACTATCGCGGCAGCAGCGGCTACGGCAAGGCCTATCGCCAGGCGCTGGACGGCCAGTGGGGCGTCTACGACATGGACGATTGCGTGGCCGCGGCCGCCTACCTGGTCGCCCAGGGCCTCGTGGATGGCGAACGCCTGGCCATCAAGGGCGGCAGCGCCAGCGGTTACACGACCCTGTGCGCCCTGACCTTCCGCGACGAGTTCCGGGCGGGGGTGAGCTACTTCGGCATCGGCGACCTGGAGACGTTCGCCCGTGACACGCACAAGTTCGAGTCGCACTACCTGGACCGGCTCGTCGGCCCGTATCCGGCCGCGCGCGACGTGTACGTCCGCCGCTCGCCGATCCACTTCCTGGACCAGCTGAGCTGCCCGCTGCTGATCCTGCAGGGTCTCGATGACCACGTCGTGCCGCCGAATCAGGCCGAGCAGATGGTGGCAGCGCTGACCGCCAAGGGCCTGCCGTACGCCTACCTGCCCTTCGAGGGCGAGGGTCACGGCTTCCGCCGCGAGGCCAACGTCCGCCGGGCCACGGCGGCGGAGCTGGCTTTCTACGGCCTGGTCTTCGGCTTCCGGCCGGCCGACGAGCTGCCGCCCCTGGGCCTGGTGCTACCCTCCGCGCCTGCAGCCCAAGGAGCCGCATGACCGGGATCGTCGACGCCGCCAGCTACCTCTTCACCTCCGAATCGGTGACCGAGGGTCACCCCGACAAGATGTGCGACCAGGTCAGTGACGCGATCCTGGACGCCATCCTGCGCCAGGACCCCGCCGCGCGGGTGGCCTGCGAGACGGCCACCACCACCGGCACGGTGGTCGTGCTCGGCGAGATCAGCACGACCACGTACGTCGAGTTCCAGACCATCGTCCGCGAGACGATCCGCGACATCGGCTACACCGATGCGCGCTACGGCTTCGATCACCGGACGTGCGGCACCTTGGTCAGCGTCCACGAGCAATCGCCCGACATCAGCCGCGGCGTGGACGACGCGCTCGAGTCGCGCGGCCGGGGTGACGTGCGGGACCAGGGCGCCGGCGACCAGGGCATGATGTTCGGCTTCGCCTGCCGCGAGACCGCCGAGCTGATGCCCATGCCGATCTCGCTGGCCCATCGCCTCGCGCGGAGGCTGGCGGAGGTCCGCAAGGACGGTTCGCTGCCGTACCTGCGGCCGGACGGCAAGACGCAGGTGACGGTCGACTATGAGCACGGCCGGCCCAAGGCCGTGCGCACCATCGTCGTCGCCGCCCAGCACGACGAGGAGGTCGCCACGGACCGCCTCCGCGACGACATCATCGAGCTGGTCATCAACCCCGTCGTGCCGCCCGACCTGCGCCGCGTGGACCCCACGATCCACGTCAACCCGACCGGCCGGTTCGTCATCGGCGGGCCGATGGGCGACGCCGGCCTGACCGGCCGCAAGATCATCGTCGACACGTACGGCGGCATGGCCCGCCACGGTGGCGGCGCGTTCAGCGGCAAGGACCCCTCCAAGGTCGACCGCTCGGCGGCCTACGCGGCGCGCTGGGTGGCCAAGAACATCGTCGCCGCCGGCATCGCCGACCGCTTCGAGGTGGAGGTGGCCTACGCCATCGGTGTGGCCCGGCCGCTCTCCATCTCGATCGAGACGTTCGGCACCGGGCGGATCCCCGACGAGCGGATCCTGGGCCTCATCGACCACCACTTCGATCTCCGGCCGAGGGCCATCATCGAGCAGCTGGACCTGCGCCGGCCGATCTACCGCCAGACCGCCGCCTACGGCCACTTCGGCCGGCCCGACCTGGACCTGCCGTGGGAGCGCACCGACCTCGCCGCGGCCCTGGCCGACGATGCCGGGATCAAGGTCCCGGAGGCCGCCACCGTCGCCTGAGGCGCGACGGTTCGGGCGCCGCGTCGTCGCCTGAGGCGCGCTGCGTCGTCGCCGACCGGCAATGGCCTGCCCGCGCTCCGCAGCGAGCCCGGCTGCGACCGTCGTCGCGCTGGGCGGCACGACCGACGAGGGCAGCCGCCTGCTCTCGCTGTCCGTGCCGTCCCGTGGCACGGTGCCGTCACCCGTTGTCGCTCAGTGCCCCACGGACTGGTATGCGCCCGTTGCGGCGTGGTCGGTTGGCGTCTAGCCCGCTCCACGCTCACGGTTCGACCGATCGCCGACGACGCGCGCGATCCGGGCGCATATGAGTCCCCACCGCACCAGACGACAACGGCGGGGCCGCGATCGCCTGGCGACGGTCGCCGCACCCTAGAATCGGACCGTGTACGTCGTGATCCTGGCCGGCGGGGGAGGCACGCGGCTGTGGCCGCTGAGCACACCGGACCGGCCCAAGCCGTTCCTGCCCCTGCTGGCCGACAAGAAAAGCCTGGCCGACGGCGAGAGCCTCTTCCAACGGACCATTCGTCGGCTGGATGGGCCCGAGCTGGGCGCGTTCGAGGCGGCCCGCGACCTGTACGTGATCGTCGACGGGCGCTTCGCGGAACTGGCCAGGGACCAGGCACGCTCAGAGCAGGCGCTGGTCGAGGCGCCGCCCCTCCCCGAGGCCCACATCGTGGCCGAGCCCATCGGGCGCAACACCGCCGCGGCGATCGCCCTGGCCACCGCGGCCATCCAGCGCGACGAGGACGAGGTCATGGTCGTGCTGCCGGCGGACCACCTCATCCCCACCGACAGGGAGGGGGTGTTCAGGGCCGTGCTGCACGCCGCGGAACGGGAGCTTGCGTGTGACTTTCCCGGCATCCCCGATGCCCTCGTGACGCTGGGCGTGCAGACCGGCGGGCCGGCCACCGAATACGGCTACCTGCGGCCAGATCTCGGCACCGTCGCGCGACGGCGCCTGGTCGGATATCGGCTCCGGGCTTTCATCGAGAAGCCCGACCGTGCCCGCGCCGAGGGCCTCATCCGCGAAGAAGGCGTGGCCTGGAACGCCGGCATGTTCCTCTGGCGCCGCCGCGCCATCCGCCGCGCGCTCGAGACGTACCCCAAGGCCGCGCCCATCTGGGCGGAGGTCGACGAGGGGGTCCGGAACGGCGACCTGGTCGGCGCGTACCGGCGTCTGGAACCGGTCGCGACCTCGATCGACTACGCCGTGATGGAGCCGGCGGCCGCAGCCGGGCGCGTCGTGATGGGCTCGATGGACGTCGGCTGGAGCGACCTCGGCAGCTGGCACGCCTTGCTGGAGGCGCTCGGCGCCCCGGGCGTCGACGGCCGCGTCGTCAAGCCCGGGGAGACCGTCAAGCTGGGTGCCGCCGATCTGCTCGTCGATCGCAAGAGCTGGCCGGAGGCCGGCACGTTCCACCTGCAGGCCGGCCCGGCTACGATGGGGCCGTACGACCGACCGACCGCCCTGCTGCGGGACGCGGCGCGCTACGAACGGGTCGTGACGGACCTGCTGGTGCGAGCCCAGAGTCAAGGAGGAACGCCCGCGTGACCGCCACGACCACCGCGCCGACCGGACCGACCCACATCGTCTTCGGCACGGACGGCTGGCGCGCCCGGGTGGCCGACGACTTCACCTTCGCCAACGTGCGCCGCTGCGCCGACGGGGTGGCCCGCTACGTGGTCGAGCAGGGGACCCAGGCGAAAGGCGTCGTCATCGCGTATGACCGCCGCTTCGCCAGCGAGCACTTCGCCGCCGCCGCCGCCGAGGTGCTGCTGGCCCACGACATCCCGGTCGCCTATGCGGTGCACGCCGTGCCCACTCAGATGTCGAGCTACGAGGTCGTCGAGCGGGGTGCGGCGGCCGGCATCGTCATCACCGCCAGCCACAATCCGTGGACCGACAACGGCTTCAAGGTCAAGTCGCCCAGCGGGGCAGCCGCGGGGCCGGAGATCCTCAAGGTCCTGGAGGCGGCCATCGCGCGCAACGGGACGATCGCCATCCAGACGCGGCCCTTCGCCGACGCCGAGGCGGCCGGGCTCGTCGAACGTTATGACCCCTACGTGGGCTACGAGCGGTACCTCCGGCGGACGATCGACCTCGACGCCCTTAAGGCGGCCGACTACCACGTGCTGGTGGATCCCATGTGGGGTGCCGGCGCAGGCTGGATCAGCCGGCTCCTGGCCGGCGGCCGCATCCGGGTGACGGAGATCCATCAGGAGCGCAACCCGTACTTCGGCGGCGTCAATCCCGAGCCCATCCGGCCCAACATCGACGAGGCGCTGGGGATGCTGGCCGGCGGCGGCTACGACCTGGGGCTGCTGCTCGATGGGGACGCCGACCGGGCCGGCGCGGCGGACGAGCAGGGGCACTTCATCCACCAGCTCGAGGTCACGGGGCTGCTCATGTACGAGCTCGCCGAGTACCGCGGCCTGCGAGAACCGGTCGTGGTGAGCGTCAATAACACCTCCATGGCCGGCCGGCTGGGCAAGCACTACGGCATCCCCACCTTCGAGACGTCGGTCGGCTTCAAGTACATCGGTCCCAGGATGATCGAGACGGGGGCCATGCTGGGAGCCGAGGAGTCGGGCGGTTATGGCTTCGGGATGCACCTGCCCGAGCGCGATGGCGTCTACGCCGACCTGATGCTGCTCGACCTGTTCCTCAAGGAGCGGGCGGCCGGGCGCCGCACCGCCTCGGAGGCGCTCGCCCGCTTCCACGAGCTGGCTGGGCCCTCGTTCTACCGGCGCATCGACGTGCATGTCGCGCGGGACGCCTACCCGGCGCTGAAGGACCGCCTGCTGGTCGACCTGCGCGATCGTGGCCCGCGCGAGCTGGACGGCCATGCGGTCACGCGGACGGACCCCCTGACCACGGGCGACGGCTTCAAGTTCTTCACCGCCGACGGCTCGTGGCTGCTGGTCCGCTTCAGCGGCACGGAACCGCTCGTGCGGGTCTACACGGAAGCGGCCACGCCGGCGCAGCGCGACGCCTACGTCAGGGCCGGCGAGCGGCTCGTGCGCGAGGCGTGACCCCCGGCGACGGCCGTGACGCGGCCAGCATCCTGGACCGGCCGGCCGACGTCCAGGCCCTGGACCCGGCCGGCATGCGCGCCCAGGTGGCGACCATCCCCGACCAGGTGCGCGACGGCTGGGCCCGCACGCGCGACCTGACCGTGCCGGCGGCCTATCGGGCGGCGACGAGCATCGCCGTCCTGGGGATGGGCGGCTCGGCCATCGGCGGCGACCTGGTCCACGACATCTTCGCCGACCGGCTGACGGTCCCCCTGGAGGTGGTACGAGGCTACGACCTGCCCGCCTGGGTCGGGGCGAAGACCCTGGTCGTGGCCGTCTCCTATAGCGGCGCGACGGAGGAGACGATCAGCGCCCTGGAAGCCGCCCTGCGCCGCCGCTGCCCGGTCCTCGTGGTGACCACCGGCGGCCCGCTGCGCGAGGTGGCCCGCCGGGCCGAGCTGCCCCACCTCGTCTTCCCCGGCGGCGGGCAGCCACGGGCCGCGGTGGGCCACGCGGTGGCGCTGCTGGCGGGCCTGCTGGAGCGCACCGGCCATCTCGCGCTGGCGGCCGCCGAGGTCGAGGCGGCCGCGACGGCGGCCACGGCGACCCTCGCGGCGATCGAGCCGGGTGTGGGTACCGAGGTGAACCTCGCCAAGCAGCTCGCCTGGGAGCTGCTGGACCGCGTGCCGCTGGTCATCGGCAGCGGCGCCATGGCAGCGGTGGCCCGCCGCTGGAAGACGCAGCTCAACGAGAACGGCAAGAGCGATGCCATCTTCGACGCGCTGCCCGAAGCATCTCACAACACCATCGTGGGCTTCGACTACCCCGCCGACATGCAGGACCAGTTGTGCGTCGTGTTCCTGACCGGCAGCGCCGATCATCCGCGTGATCGCCTCCGCGCCACGCTCCTGGGGCAGCACCTGGACACCCTCCACGTGACCCACCGCGCGGTGGCCTGTGACGCGCCCGGCCGGTTCGCCGCGGCACTCCAGGGCATCGTCTTCGGCGACCTGGTGAGCATCTACCTGGCCGTCCTCTACGGCGTCGATCCGACCCCGGTAGAGGCCATCTCGACGCTCAAGGCGGAGCTGGCGCGCCTGCCTTGACGCCCGATCCCTTTCTTGGGGCCCCGGTGTAGGCTAGGACCACAGGATCCGCCGCTCCCGGTCGTCGGGTGGCGACCGGCCCGGCATGGAGCGGGCCCGGTCGCGCGCCGTCGCCCCTGGAGGATCGGCTCGATGCATTCCAGCCTCATCGGCAAGATCGAGAAGGCCAACCGCTACGCGCGTGAGACCGATCGGATCACGATCGACCGCCTTGCGCTCGAGTTCCGCGGTGACAACGACACACACCGTGTCACGCTCGAAGCCGATCGCTGGCAGTGCACGTGCCATCTCTTCGACAGCTGGGGCTCCTGCGTCCACATCATGGCCCTCCAGAAGGTGCTGGGCGGGATGCTGCCCTACGCGGCGCAGACGTCGCTGCTCTCCGGTGACGGGCCTGCCGCGGTCCCCGCGACAGCCGAGGCCGCCACCGCCTGACCGCCGGCGGGTCGGGCAGGCGACCCGCCTCACGGCTCGACGAACCCCAGGACCTCCTCGCCCAGGGCGAGGCCGAACGCGCCCGCGGCGGCGAAGACGCCGTCCGAGCCGCGCCGGAGCAGCCGCACGGGCCCCGCGTCGGGGCCGATGAGCGCCAGCCACCGCCCGTCCGCTGACAGCACCGCCTGGCGCACCGGGCCCGGCGGGCGTTGGGCCGTCGCGGGGTCGAACGCGGCCCGCCCGCTGACGGGCATGACCACGCGACCGACCAGGACGTCGTCGTTGCCGGCGACAAGGCACGCCAGGAGCGCACCGCCGAGCGCGAAGTCATCGCAGCGGGTCGCGGTGACCACTGCCGTGTCCGCAGGCGGGCGCCACACGGCCAGCGCGTGGTCTTCCTCGGCGAGGTAGAGGACGCCATCGTCATCGGCCATCTGACAGCGGCCGGCGGTGGCGGGGACATCGCGCGAGCCCGCCACGCGGCCCCCACGCAGGTAGACGAGCCGGTCGGCGATGATCGTCGCCGAACCGTCGGCACCCACGCACCCGGGCAGCGCGAGCGGACCCGCGTCCAGCGGCAGCACGGCCGTCCAGCGGGTCGCCACCCGCGTCCCTGTCAGGACGCCCTCGAGGACAGTCGCCGGTGACGCGCCCGGTGCTGACACCAGCAGGATCGCGCCGCGCGACCCCACCGCGGCGGTTGGTTGCCACGCGCCGGGCGGCAGGGCGAGCACCAGGTGGTCGGTGGGTCGTCCGGGCCCCGTGACGGCCAGGCCCGTCGGCCCGGCGAGGAGCATGGCCGGCACGCCGGGCAGGTCCGGCGCCGCGTCCATGGCGGACGGACCGGCCGAGGGCAGCGCCCGCGCGCCGGTCGCGACGAACTGCTCACGTGACGGCCCGGGCACGCAGCCGGCCGCGGCCGCCACCAGGGCCAGCACGACCATCGTGGCGCTGACCGCGGGACGTGGTCGCGCCGGCTCCCAGTCCGCCTGCATCAGGCCGTCTCGGTGCCTCCGATGAGGGCGCCGGTCGCGGCATCGACGTCGATCTCGACGGAGTGGCGTTCCGTCCAGCCGGGCGGGATGTAGCTGAAGCTGACCGCCCAGGCGAGCCGCAGGATCGACGGGTCGAGCGCGGATGCCGGGTCGACGAAGACGTTGGGGAGGACCCAGGCGAGGTGGGGGTCGTCGTAGGCCAGGCTGGGCAGGACATCGAGGCGGAGGCCGCGCGCGTAATCCTGGACCGCATGCGTCGCCGCGACGGCCGGGACGGGACGTGGCGGCGCGTCGGCGACCGGCGAGCGCATGTCGTCGAGCGCCTTGAGGCGTCCGCTGGGCCGCACCCACATCACGAGCCCGTCCGTCGGCGCCGGGATGCCGTCGATCGCGCGGGTCCAGCGTACGGACCACGCGTCCATGCCGGCATCCCACGTCGCGACCGGGGGCGAGGTGGGGACCACCAGCCCGCTCTGGCCCAGGAGGCGCCGGGCGGCCGCGGGCGCGCCGGAGGCGTCCACGCCCGGGCCGGGGCCGGCCGGCGGTTCGGTCAGGTCGACGACGCGCTCGAGCCGGCCGTCCGTGGCCCGCACGACCTGTGCCGCAAGGCGGCCGTCGCCGAGCCTGAAGTCGACCGTGTCGACGAGGGTGCCAGTCACGAGGTCCGCGCTGCGCACCGCGGTGCCGGGTGTGCCGGCCAGGCCGTAGTGGCCGGCGAGTTCGATCGCTGCCTGCCGGACGGCCGCGCCCTGGATCGCGGGTGCGGCCAGCGCGGCCCGGGCGACACGGGGAGTGGCAAGCGGTGTGGCGAGGGCGAGGCTTAGCAGGGCCCCCGCAGTGATGAGCGCGGCGACGGCGATCGCGACGCGGGTCGGTGAGAGGTGGGGGGTCCGATCCATCGGTCGCTCCTCAGACGCAGCGGGTGCAGGGCAGGCCGGAACCGGGTGCGCCGCTGTAGTCGTACGTGCCGAACCAATCGGGCACGGTCGCCCCGCTCATCGCCGCCGAGGCACGCGCCAGCGTGAACGCGTCACCCAGCAGCTGCCCGGACGTGACGTAGCCCCAGAAGCGCTGCTCGAAGCGCAGCATGTCGGCGGTGTAGGCCAGGCCCTCGTAGCCCAGGAAGAAGCGCGACCCGTCGTCCGGGGCGTGCGGGTCGGTGTACTTGACGCGGTCGATGCCGTACGCCGCGGCCATGGTGGGTTCCCCGGCCGTCTTCGCCGCTTCCGCCAGGTGGCAGGTGGACATCACCACGAGGTGGACCGACGGCGGATGCAGCGGCGCCAGGTCGGTCGCGTAGACGATGGCCTGGCTGCAGTCGCCGCCGTCCTCGCGGAAGCCCTGGACCTGCTTCGGGTACGGGTCGTAGTACTGGTCACCGTGGCTGTGGACGTAGATCGCCTGGTCCGTCGGGGCGCGGCTGAGGACCCGCGCCCGGGTGAAGCCCGTCGTGGTGTACTCGCCGGAGGTGTAGCCCAGGTAGCTCAGGCCGCCCTGGGCGAGCGCCTCCAGCGAGCGCGAGATCGTGTCAGGGGTCCCGTCACAGGTGTCGAAGGCGGTGACGTTGGAGTAGTCGCTGGCGGGATACGTGACGCCCAGCACGGTCGCGGGCCCCACGGCGAGCAGGCCCACGAGGAGGGCTGCGACCGTGGCTGCACGACGCGCCAACGGCGGCGAGGAGACCGCGGGGCGTGCGGGATCGAGCATCGACTGACCTCCTCCGGCGGTCCGGGCGGGAGGAGCGGTCGGACGATGATGGCGGACGCCGCTTGGCGCGCCGTTATCGGAGTAGACTCGGCGGCACAATCGAACACAGGACCGTGGGATCCGCGAAGCCGGTGTGAATCCGGCACAGTCCCGCTACGGTGACCAGCGCCACCAGGCGCTGGAAGTCCGGTCGCCGGGCCCACGGTCGTGTCCTCCGCCTTCGCGTGAAAGGGCAGGCACCATGGACCGATCGCCGCTCCCGAACCCTTCCGTCCCCCGCCGGAAGGGTCTCTTCGTGCCCACCGTCGGGCTTGCCGTCGCGCTCGTCACGGGCGCCTGCACGGCGGGCGCCTCGGTCGCCCCCTCGACGTCGACGCCGCTCACGGCCTCAGCGAGCGTCGTGGCCGCGACGCCCACGCCCACCACGAGCCCATCGCCGGCGGCCACTCAGCCTGCCTTCCCCCTGACCATCACGGACGACGAGGGCACGGCGGTCACGATCCCCCACCAGCCGAACCGCATCGTCAGCCTCACCCCCGCCAGCACGGAGGAGCTCTTCGCCCTGGGGGACGGGGGCCTGTTGGTCGGTGACACCGATTCGGACGACTATCCCGCCGCGGCCAAGGCGCTGCCTCACGTGGCGACCTATCAGGGCGTGATCATGGAGAAGCTCGTGGCGGCCCAGCCGGATCTTGTCATCGCCGGCGGGGATGGCTTCACCCATCCCGCCGACGTGACCCACATGCGGTCGCTGGGGATCCCCGTGGTCGTCATCTACGCCGCCACGGTGCCGGCCGTGCTGGCCGACCTCCGGCTGGTCGGGGAGGCCGCCGGGCAGCTGCCGGCCGCCAGCGCCATGACCGCTGCGATGCAAAGCCGCATGGATGCCATCGCCGCGCTGGCGCGCGCCGAGCCGACCCACCCGTCGGTCTTCTACGAGATCGGCGTGGGTCCCGACATCTACGGCCCGGCCCAGGACTCCTTCGTCGCCGACATGGTCGTCCTCGCGGGCGGCACGCCCATCACGACCGGGGATCCCAACAGCTACACCATCGCGCTCGAGAAGCTCGTGGTGGCCGATCCACAGGTCATCGTGCTGGGCGACTACGACTACGGCACGACCGTGGCGGACGTGGTCAAGCGGCCCGGCTGGGAACACCTCACGGCGGTCGTCGACGGGGCGATCCGGCCGGTCGACGACACGATCGTGACCCGCCCCGGGCCGCGCCTCGCGGACGGCCTGGCGGCGCTGGCCCTGGCCATCGACCCGACGCTCGTCCTGCCGGCCGACCTCATGCCCCCGCCCACGGCGGTCCCGAGCCCCTCATGACCGATCCGTGTCGCTGAGGGTGGGTCCGTGAGGGCGGGCGTGGCACCGGGCATCCCGGCCCTGTCCGAGCGCGTGCGCGCCACGACACCGCGGTGGCGGCGGCCCGCGCTCGTGGCGGCGGCTGGCATCGCGGCGTTGGCCGCGGCCCTCGTGACCGGCCTGGCGTTCGGGTCGGTCAGCATCCCACCGAGTGACACCCTGGCCATCCTGGCTCACCGCCTGCTGGGCTGGCCGGTCGCCGTGACCTGGCCCGCATCATCGGAGACGATCGTGCTGGAACTGCGGCTGCCGCGGGTCCTGATGGCCATGCTCGCCGGCGGGGGCCTCGCCGTCGCCGGCGCCACGATGCAGGGTGTCCTGCGCAACCCGCTGGCCGACCCGTACGTGCTCGGCACGGCCAGCGGCGCGGCGCTGGGGGCATCGCTCGCCGTCCTCGCGCCGCTCCCGGTCGGCCTGCTCGGCCTGGGCTTCGGCCAGCTTCTCGCGTTCGTCGGCGCCGTGGTGGCCGT
>Ga0187779_10000974_pt1 | contig 18390 bp, 17 predicted proteins | sample 1015_Q2_SP10_10__FD_132435 | JGI IMG/M metagenome (GOLD analysis project Ga0187779, IMG submission 132435) | Tropical peat soil microbial communities from peatlands in Department of Meta, Colombia - 1015_Q2_SP10_10_MG | ecosystem: Environmental > Terrestrial > Soil > Wetlands > Peat | place... | reverse complement strand
TCAGACGGGGAGACTCAACGAAGTGGCCAGGGTGCAGGAGGAGGTGGACGAGCTCTACTGGCTCATACTCCGACAGCTTCTCGTTGCCCTGGACAGGAGGGAGCTCGCTTCGGAGATCGGAATCGAATCGCCCCTACACGCGTCGGGGGACAGGGTGTCTGCCAAGACTCTGGATGAGATAGGCGGCATCATTCAGGACATGGCCGAAGAGCTCGTCAGGCTCAGGGGGCTGGGGACGAAGATCGACCCGAAGGTGACGGCCGCCATCAGAAAGCTGGCCTCGAAGGCGGGGGAGGCCTTCAACACCACGGTGGAGAGCCTGCTCACTCCTGATATCGCGTTGATTGGGAGGTCGCTGGCCCTGGTGGAGGAGACGATGAAGCTGGAGAGGGAGGTCACGGATGAGCTCCTGGCATCTGGGGAGCTGGGCTACGCGAGGGTGCTGGTCTCCTACTTCGGACAGCTGGCGAGGTACTGCAACATCATAATCGAGATTTCATCTCATCGCCTCCTGCGGAAGACGAGCAGGGTCGCGACGGTGCAGCAGTGAGAGACCTTTATTCGAACACCGACGAGCGTCAACGGCGCGGGGGTAACGAAGCCTGGTCAACCGTGCGGGACAGATTTCCCCGACTCAAGATCCGGCCATGCTTCGGATGGGGCATCCCGTCCCTTAGGGGTTCGTGGGTTCAAATCCCACCCCCCGCACTCCTAGTTAGGCGAGGAACAGATTTTCAACCCAACATGCGAGGTGGGAGTGACTCTTGCCCGTGAAGAATGCTTGTTAACAATACGAGCAAGGAGCGGAATGAGAATCCAGGAAAAGACTCAAATGCTGAATCTCGTTCTCGGTAGTTCATGAAAATCAGAGTGACCACATTGTACGTGGACGACCAGGAAAAGGCACTGCGTTTCTACACCGAAGTGCTTGGCTTCGCAAAGAAGAACGATGTCAGCAACGGGCCTTATCGCTGGCTGACTGTGGCCTCGCCGGAGGACCCTGACGGAGTCGAGCTACAGCTTGCGGTCAACGACAACCCGGCGGCGAAGGCATATCAACAAGCTTTGTTCCAGCAGGGGCAGCCCGCAATCATGTTCTTCACCGACGACGTCAATGGGGACTACGAACGGATTAAGGCCCGCGGCGCCGAGTTCACCATGCCTCCTACCCAGGTGACGGGCTCGACCATTGCCAAGCTGAAAGACACCTGCGGCAACCTGATTCAGATTTCGCAGTTGACGCGCTGGTAGGCACCTGCATTCGGAATGGTGGCAGCTGGTGAGCGCGAGATGACATCACCTGAGCGGCGGGTCAGGTCAGGCTGTGGACCTTCTGGTCTCCGCCCAACATGTTGGGTCAGAGTCCCGCCCCCCGCACCAAGTACCTCAACCGGATGGATGCTGTCGTATCGACAGGACCGTCCAAAAACGAGTTGGGGTTAGGGCTCGACCAGGTCGCTCAGGCCAGGCTGAGCTTCCCCTTCTGAAGTATGGTCTTTCCGTCCGCCTTGACTGTGGCCCCGACAATTGTGTCTAGGGTGAAGAAGCCCGGCCTGTTCTTCCCTCGTATGAACTCGTTTCCCCCAATGCCTACTGAGACCGCCCCGTACGCCACGTTGTTTACTGTGTAGCCCGTCTCTGCTTTGGGATTGAACCCGATTCCGAAGTAGCCTATTCTGTCTTTGTCCCCTGTCCCCGCCTTCCACATCTTCTTCAGCGCAGCCGTGCTCGAGTTCCCCTCGAAGCTGGTAACCCTGCCGTTCGTGAAACCCAGTTGGAGGCCGTTTGTCATTCGTCCCATGAGGGGGGTCCCTGCGTTGAATGCAATCTGTCCTTTGGCGCTGTCCTCCAGCGGTGCCACATACACGGTCCCCGCCGGGAGCTGATCGTCGAGGTCTTCGTTCGCGATATCCTCCTGGTCCACCACTCCATCAGACAGGTACCACTTCCTCCCCGAAACGTCGAAGCTCAAGTTCGTCTGGCCCGGTCCTGTGACGGTGAAGTGCCGGGCGTCCATCAGCCTTTCTCTCAGAACCCTCCCCACCTTGGCGAGCTTACCGTAATCGACCGATGTAGCGGCCTGCATCATCTTTTTCCATTTCTTGTACTTGAAACCATAGGTCTTTGCCCTCGGTTTGGTCACGAGGGCGAGACCGATGTTCAGTGTCCTGATCTTTCTCTCCTTGCTCAGGGGGTAGTGCGCCTTGTTTTCTCCTTCACTGTCTGCAGCCTGCTTCTTTGGGTCAATCTTCCTGAGGTTCAGGGGGTCGTAGAGGGCTGACATGAAAATCTCCGCCGTCGATGTCGCCGTGAGGCTCCTACAGTAGGCCGAGGGCTTTCTAAGGCTCTCCTCCGAAAGATGCTGATAATACGAAGTGAAGAATTTGTCCGTGTAAAGCGACATGATGACGTCCGCCCCCTTCCTGAAACACTCGTCCGCGATCTCCTCTGCAAGAGCGAGGTTGTGGGGGTAGAGGTTAATCGTCACGTTGTCGTCTTCGGTAATCTTTAGACAATCATCAACTATTGATTTCGCTAGACTCATTGGTATCAACGGCCCGGGTTCAGATTTTAAGTTTGATTACCACGTCTCGTTCCTGCAGCATGTCTACTGTCGGGGATAGACTTGCTCAAATCCCACGCCCGGTTCCGCACAACAGGAATATGATGCCCGCCTTCCAGAGGGAGCTCTGCGAATGAAAGCGGTCATGCTCCACACGCGCGCCGGTCCGGATGCCCTGGTCTACGAAGAGGCGCCTCTCCCAGCTTTGGCGAAGGATGAGGTTCTGATCAAGGCATGGGCTGCGGGGATAACACCTACTGAATTCATCTGGAATTCGACCTTCGTCGACGCAGAAGGGAAGAGCCGTCTCCCGATTATCCCCGCGTTCGAGGTTTCAGGGACGGTCGAACAAAAGGGGAGAGACGTCATCGACCTGAATCAGGGGGACGAGGTGTACGGCCTCTTGAACTTCTGGCGGGACGGAGCGGCGGCCGAGTTCGTTGCCGCGCGCTCCTCTGGTATGGCCCCAAAGCCGAGATCAATCGATTTCGTCCAGGCTGCAGCCGTGCCGCTTTCGGGACTCACCGCGTGGCAGGCATTATTCGACTACGCCAGAATCAACAATGGAGACTCGGTGCTCATCCATGGCGCGGGCGGCGGAGTGGGCACATATGCGGTCCAACTTGCCAAGTGGAAGGGAGCGCGGGTAATAGCAACATGCTCGAAGAAGAACGCCGACCTGGCATCGGATCTGGGGGCAGACGAAGTAATTGACTACGCGGGAAGCCGGTTTGATGAAGTCGTGCACGGCGTAGACGCGGTCTTGGACACGGTAGGAGGGGACACCCTGGAGAGGTCTTGGGGTGTCCTTCGGAAAGGAGGGACTCTGGTAACCATTGTTGGAGATGCCCCAGAGGAGAAGGCAAGCGCATACGGGGTCCGCGGATTCTCGATGCTGGTCGAACCGAGTCGTGTCCAGCTAGCTGAGCTAGGCCGCCTTATTGATGCCGGGACCATACGACCTATTGTCAACAAGGTCTTCCCGCTGTCTCGTGCCAAGGACGCCTACCAAGAAGGGTTGAAGGGCCACAGCCGCGGCAAGCTCGTTCTGAAGATAAGACAGTAGATGCCGTATGTGGAACATTCCAACCAAACATGTCCACTATTGGGGCAGGCTCGTTCATACCCACCCTTGTACCTGTCTCATTGGGCAATCATCGCTAAATAAGTGGGCCGAGGTGTTCTGTTTCGGTACTTGGCCCGCATTCCCACACTAGAAACTGTGGATTTCGTCGAGCCGCGTCGCTGGCGCGGCTGGCTCTCAGCCCACCACTTGGAAAGCCCCGGCGTCTTCCTCGTGTTCCACAAGGGGGGCGATCCCACCATCACATACGACGGTGCGCTTGATGAAGCTCTTGCCTTCGGCTGGATTGACAGCGTCATCAGGAAGGTCGACGAGCAGAGGTACGTGCGCAAGTTCTCGCCACGGCGGCCCGGCAGTATCTGGTCGAGTCTGAACATCGACCGGGTGGGAAAGCTCAGACGGGAGGGGAGGATGACGCGGTGGGGCGAGGCCGCCTTCCAACAGAGGACTTCTGAGAAATCTCTGCTCGAGCAAATCAACGCCCAGGGCGCGAAGGTCCCCCAAGACTTCGAGGACGCGCTGAAGAAGGACAAGAACGCGTGGGAGAACTTCCAGAAGATGGCGCCTAGCCACCGCAAGAGGTACCTGATCTGGCTGGCGGGCGCCAAGAAGCCCGAAACGAGGAAGAAGAGAATCGGAGAAGCGGTGGAGTTGGTTGCTGAGAACGTCAAGAACCTGCTGAAATGAATCGGGTCTTGGCCTATTCCTGCGGAATCTTGACCGGGAAGTTGACGCCGTAGCCCTCCTCGATCTTCTTCAGCATGCTAGACACGCGCCCCTCCTTGGTCATCCTGTCGATATCCCGCATCAGCCTCAGAGACGCGAGCACCTTCCTGTTCGTCCGCGAGGCGTAGGGGATCGCCTTGATCGAGCTGTAAAGCGCGGCCCTCTCTTCGCTAGTCGCCTTCTTGCCGTAGTCGCGGTGAAGCACGTCTTCTATCTGCCTGAGCGTGTCTTCAAGACAGTCGTCCGAGTTCGTGTACCCGAAGAAGCAGTTCCTGCAGTCGGCCGAGAGCATCTCCCTCATGGGTCCGCGCTCGTTGACCCTGTAGTGCCTCAGGGGGTATACGTACCCCTGGGTCTTTAGGCGCTCGGCGACCTTGTAGATGGCCCCGATGCTCAGGCCCTGGGCGAGCACGGCTTCGTAGAGCTCGGCCACCGACCCACCCGGACCTGTGCAGAGGACCGACATGAGCATCTCCTCGGTCCAGATGGGGAGCCCGTCAACCTCCCTCTCGAGCGTCTGGTGTATGAGCTTCCTGTCCGAGGCCAGGTCGTTGAGGCCCTGGCTGCCTCCGTTCTGACCGTCAGAGTGGAACAGCTTCTGCAGCGCCACTGTGGATTCCTTGACGGTCAGCCCGGCGACGTCCGCTAAGTACTGCAGCTGCACCTGGTCGTGAGCCCAGTCCGATTTCTCGCCAAGGTAGGCGAGTGCCCACAGAGCGCGCAGTTCATTGTTCCTCCAGCTCCGGCGTACGAACCAGTCGAACTCCCTTAACGCCTTGACTGCGTATCCTCGGGAGACAAGATAGCTCACATGCCCCTGACGCACCTTCTTCAGCCCGAGCGAAGAAGAAATCCTATCAAGAGTGGCCTCGGCGTCCAAGTCTCTCGGGACGACGAACACCCTCCCCGACATCGACTCCGCCACGAAGGGCGGCTTCCTCGTATAGACCTCCTCGCTCCACTCCGTCGGTCGGAAGGAACCGAACAGCCCGAGTGGGATCTTCAACCGAAGCTCTCGCCTGTGTGATTGAGATGCGCTTCATATACCCATGCTCCCTAATTAGTTAGCCCAGGTCGAATATACGACTCTGATGCTATTTCGACTACAATATCGAATTATACCTTCGACAGCTCCCAAAACAAAGTTTGGGAACGGCCCGTCAACTCGCGGTCGAGAAGAAGCAAGTCGGCCCCGGCGTCATAACCCGTGAGCCAATCAATTCTTCGAAGTTCTCGAAGCCGGTAGCCCGCGTCTACATCATCCCCGAGCGATGCAAGGAGTGCGACTACTGCTGGACCTTCTGCCCCAACGACGTCCTCGAGATGTCTGACGAGATGAACGTGAGCGGCTACAGACACCCCCGGGTCAAGCCAGGGAAGGAGAACGATTGCGTCAACTGCGGCATGTGCATGGTCGTCTGTCCCGAGTTCGCGATTTTCACCAAGGAGGTGTCCAATCCGTGAGCAAGGCGAACGGCGGCGGGCTGGCTCCGGGAGAGTACTTCACCATGGGGAACTTCGCCTGCGTAGAAGGGGCGATACTCGCCGGGTGCAGGTTCTACGCAGGCTACCCCATCACCCCGTCGTCCGAGATCTTCGAGAGGGCCTGCTCCAGGTTCCCTCAGGTCGGCGGGAACGCCATCGAGATGGAGGATGAGGTCGGGAGCATGGCCGCGCTTGTGGGCGCTTCTTTCGCAGGGGCCAAGGTGATGACGGCGACGTCGGGTCCTGGCTTCAGCCTGATGATGGAGAACATCGGGCTCGCCTACATCATGGAGGCTCCCTGCGTCGTAGTGAACGTGCAGAGGGCGGGGCCAAGCACCGGTGTCCCGACCCTGGTCGGCCAGGGGGACATGATGCAGGCGAAGTGGGGGAGCCATGGGGACCTGGAGACCATCGCCTACTCGCCCAGCAGCGTCCAGGAGTTCTTCGAATTCACCATCCAGGCGTTCAATGCTGCCGAGAAGTACCGCACTCCGGTGTTCGTCATGGCAGACCAGGTGGTGGGGATGATGTGGGAGCGGCTCCGAGTCCCGCCCCACGAAGAAATCGAAATCGTGGAGAGGCAGGTGATGGACCCTGCGCAGACGATCGACAGGGACCATCCAATCTTCGACTATGCCAAAGACTTCCTGCCCATGCCCATCGCCGGCATGGGAGCCAAGGTGAACATCGACAGCTTGACTCACGACGCCAGGGGGTACCCGAGCACCGACCACGAGGTGTCCACCAGGATGACGAGGCACCTCACTGGGAAGGTGAAGAACCACGCTAGGGAGATCTGGCGCTGGGAGGAGAGCTACCTCGACGACGCCGAGGTCGCAGTTGTGTCCTATGGGAGCGCAGCGCGCTCGGCCCTCTCGGCGGTGAGGACCGCCCGGTCCCAGGGTATCAGAGCAGGGTTGCTCAGGCTCCAGACTCCGTGGCCGTTCCCGGACGAAGTGGTGGACAAACTGAGCAGCAGGGTCTCGGGGCTCGTCGTTGCGGAAATCAACTACGGTCAGATGGTGCATCCGGTAAGGGAGAACTCCCGCTGCCCGGTGGTCGGGGCGAACTGGGCGCCCGGCACCCTCATCGAACCCAGAGCAATCCTGGACGCGATGCAGGCGGTGGTCGCCTCATGATGCAGCCACCAACGAAGGCAGGAGGCCCGGAGGTCAAAGTTCAGCACCACCTCAACGATGATGTCATCAGGTCGGAGAGGCTCCCGAACATCTGGTGCCCGGGGTGCGGCATAGGCATAGTGGTCGGGGCTTACGTCAGGGCGATCCAGAAGTCGGCGATACCCAGGCAGAAGCAGGTATCGATCTCTGGAATCGGGTGCACGGGGAGGGTCTCCGGATATCTCGACCTCGATTCGTATCACACCACCCACGGCCGGGCAATCGCCTTCGCCACGGGCATGGCGGTCGTGCGCCCTGAGCTCGAGATCACAGTCATCGCAGGGGACGGCGACCTCGGCGTCATTGGCGGGAACCATCTCATCCATGCAGCTCGCCGAAACGTCGACCTCAACGTAATCATGGTGAACAATTTCAACTACGGGATGACCGGCGGGCAGCATGGCGGCACAACGCCCCTGGGGGCAAAGACACACACATCCCCCTACGGCAACGTAGAGACGCCATTCAACATCCCGGCCCTTGTGGCAGCAGCGGGCGCGTCCTTCGTGTCGCGATGGACAGCCATGCACGTGCGCCAGGTGACGGCCGCCATCAGCAGGATGATGGAAGTGAAGGGTTTCGCGTTCTTGGAGGTCCTGTCTCCGTGTCCCCCGACCTTCGGGGAGTTCAACGGATACCCTGACGCCCTGGACATGATGAAGTACTTCAGGGACAAGGCCGTGGTGGACCACAACGCCGACCTGAGTACCATCGGAGTCACGGCGCGCCCCGAGGACTCCGTGGTCGTCGGGAACTTCGTGGACAGGAGGCGCCCCTCATACCAGGAACTACTCGGCGAACTCAGGACGCGGGTCTCGGTCCAGGAGGGTGCCAAGAAGTGAAGTTCGAAGCAAGGATAACGGGTATCGGCGGCCAGGGAGCCATCACCGCCGGCCACGTGTTCGGCACCGCCGCAGCTCTGTACGAAGGCAAGCAGGTCGTCGTCACTGAAGGGTACAGCCCCTATGTCACCGGCGGCTGGTCAAGAGCCGACGTCGTTGTCTCAGACGACCCCATAGACTACCCTCTGGTGTCGAAGCTCGACGCGCTGGTGACGATGTACCAGGAGGGGCTCGACCTGAACCTGAAGATGGTGAAGCCGAACGGGGTAGTGCTGGTCGAACAGAGGCTCGTGAACCTCGCCGGGCTGGCAGGGGACAAGCGCATCTATGCGATACCCGCGGCCGCCACAGCGGAGAGGCTCGGGCGGAAGGTGCTGATGAACATCGTAATGCTCGGGTCCATGACCGCCCTTGCATCTCCACAGACCTTCGAGCATCTGAAGAAAGCAGTGACCAACAGGTTCCCCAAGGCCGCCGAGCTCAACGTGAAGGCGCTCGACGAGGGTGCGAAGCTCGCCGCCGGTGCGAAGAGCAGGAGCATCGAAGCGCTTGTCTGAATCTCGCGACAGGATTCTGATCATAGGTGGGGGAATAGCGGGCATCCAGGGGGCCCTGGACGCGGCCAACGCCGGTGCAAAGGTGACGCTGGTCGAGAGGAGCCCGACGGTGGGCGGGAAGATGTCTGTCCTCGACAAGAACTTCCCCACCCTGGACTGTTCCATATGCATCGAATCGCCGAAGATGAGCGAAGTCGCCCTCAACCCGAACATCGAGCTCCTGACGATGGCCGAGGTCCAGAGCGTCGAAGGGGAGGCGGGGAACTTCAGGGTGAAGATCAAGCAGGACGCCCGCTACGTCACGGACGCCTGTACCAGGTGCGGGGAGTGCGTCAACGTCTGCCCGCAGATAGTGAAGAACGAGTCCGACTACGGGATGGCCGCCAGGAAGGCGATCTACACACCCATCGAGCAGTCGGTGCCGGGGCCGTACGTGATCGATGATGAGAACTGCCTCAACGACCCGCCCAACCTCCTCCCCTGCAGCAGGTGCACAGACGTTTGCGGCCCGAACGCCATCGATTTCAACATGAAGCCAAGGCTCATCGAGAGGGACGCTGTCTCAGTCGTTGTGGCGACAGGGTTCGACCTGCTCGACCCGACGCTCCTCAGGGAGTTCGGCTACGGGAGGCACCCGGACATCCTGACATCGATGGAGCTTGAGCGGCTCCTCCAGGCATCCGGCCCCAGCATGGGGGAGATTGTCAGGCCCTCTGACGGAGAGCACCCCGAGAAGGTCCTGTTCGTCCTCTGCGCCGGTTCGCGGGATGAGAGGCTGGTCAAGTACTGCTCGCGCATCTGCTGCATGTACAGCATCAAGGAGGCGTACCAGCTCAAGGACCATGGCATCAAGGAAGTCCACGTTGCGTACATGGACATCAGGGCCTTCGGCAAGGGGTTCGACGAGTTCTACGACAGGACCAGGGCGTCGGGCGTGCGGTTCATGCGCAGCCGACCGGCGAGGGTCGCCTCCAACGGAAAGGAGGTCAAGGTCGTCTTCGAGAACACGGAAGATGGCGGGGCCAAGGTCGAGGAGGACTACGGGATGGTCGTCCTTGCGACCGCCGCAATCCCGTCGAGGGGGACGCCAGAGCTCGCCAAGATGCTCGGCATCGGCCTGAGCTCCGACGGATTCTTCGCTTCGACGGATGAGAACGGAGGGTTCAACTCAAGCACGAGGGACGGCATCTATCTAGCAGGGTGCAGCACCGGGCCCAAGGACATCCCCGACAGCGTAATCGAGGCCGGAGCGGCTGTGGCGAAGGCCCTGACCTTCGTGAAGTCGCGCTCGTGGCCTGTGCCCGCCGAGGTGGTCCAGATTAGCACTGAAGGAGAGCCGCGGATCGGAGTCTTCGTGTGCCACTGCGGGTCCAACATAGCAGGAGTGGTCGACATCAAGGCGGTGCTCGACTTCGCCAGGACCCTGCCCAACGTGGTCCACGCCCAGGACCAGACCTACTCGTGCGCAGCCAACACCCTGAACGACATCAGCGGAGTGATCAGGGACAAGCAGATCAACAGAGTGGTCGTCGCTGCCTGCTCCCCGAAGACCCACTACCCCACCTTCCAAGGAGCGCTGAACAGGGCGGGACTCAACCCGTACCTTCTCGACATGGCGAACATCAGGAACATGGACTCCTGGGTGCACAAGGAGGACAGGGAGGGGGCGCTCCAGAAGGCGAAGGACATGGTGAGGATGTCTGTCCTGAGGGCGCTCAACATGAAGCCCCTGCAGACGATGAGGTTCCCGGTGACACAGACCGCTCTCGTCGTAGGCGGCGGGGTCGCGGGGATCGTCGCGGCGACCAACCTCGCCAGCCAGGGGTTCGAGACTCACCTCGTCGAGAAGCAGAAGGAGCTGGGCGGCCTGCTGAACTCTGTGTCTGAAATCGCTCCCCTGGGGGTCGAGTCGAAGGTCCTGCTGGCTTCGCTTCTGACTGAGCTGGAGAGCAAGCGGGTGAAGGTCCACACAGGCACGATTGTGGAGAACATCAGCGGGTTCGTGGGAAGCTACGACGTCCACCTTTCTGACGGAACGAACTTCATGGCTGGGGCGGTGGTGGTCGCCACTGGCGCGGAGCCCTACGTACCGACGGAGTTCGACTACGGCAAGGACCCGAACGTAGTCACCAGCCTTGAGCTGGACGGAATGCTGGAGAACGTGAGCGGGAGGAACGTCTCGATAATCTCTTGTGTCGGCTCGAGGAACGGGGCCAGCGGATGCTCCCGCTTCTGCTGCCAGACGATGATCAATCAGGCTGTCAGGCTAAAAGAGAAGGGGAACGAGGTCAACGTCCTCTACAAGGACATCAGGACGTTCTCGCGTTTCGGAGAGGAGGAGTACGAGAAAGCTGGGGAAATGGGCGTCAGGTTCTACCAGTACAACCAGGGATCTGTACCTCAGGATTCCATCAAGCTGACCGACGGCAAGCTCGTCGTAAAGGACGAGCTCAGCGGCAAGGACGTCGAATTGCAGTCTGACCTGACTGTCCTCAACGTCGGGCTGACAAGGAGGAAGAAGCAGTGACCGAAGAGAAGGGGAACGTCCTCCAGCAGCTGAAGGTCTCCATAGACCAAGAAGGGTTCGCCCTGGAGAGCCACCCGAAGCTCGGGCCCGCCGAAGCGGCAGTGCAGGGGGTCCTGCTCGCGGGTACCGTGCAGTACCCCAAGACTGTGAAAGAATCGGCCCTGCAGGCGCTCGCCGCCGCAGCCAAAGCCTCGGTGATAATCTCCAAGAACGAAATCGAAAGGGAGCCCTTCGTCGCCGTCGTCAACCCAGAGAGGTGCACGAAGTGTGGGAGGTGCATCCCGGTCTGCCCCTATGGGGCGATACTGGGCGAGGTCAGGAAGAGCATCGAGTTCGTGACTGCGGCCTGCCAGGGGTGCGGGACCTGCGTGGCGGAGTGCATGGTGGAGGGCGCGCTGACTCAGGAAGGGTTCACCGACAGGCAGATCACGGCCCAGGTCGATGCGGCCCTCGCGGAGAACGCGTCGAGCAAGGTCCTGATCTACGCGTGCAACTGGTGCTCCTACGCTGGCGCGGATTTGGCCGGTGTGATGAAGATCCAGTACCCGTCCAACACCCGCGTAATCAGGACGATGTGCTCTGGCCGCGTTTCGCAGAAGCTTGTGATGTACGCTTTCTCGAAAGGGGCGGGAGCGGTCCTGGTCACCGGCTGCCACATTGGTGACTGCCACTACATCAACGCGAACCATCAGACGGAGAAGCGCATCGAGCGGTGGCGCACACAGCTGAAGGCGAAGGGGATCAACGCCGACAGGCTCCAGCTCTGGTGGGTAAGCGCAGCCGAGCCGAAGCGCTTTGCGGACAAGGCGAGGGAGATGTCCTCGCTCGTGTCCACGCTCCCAGTTGAGGAACTGCAGTCGACAGTGGCAAAGGTGACAGTGAGGGGGGCCTAGAATGACTGCACAGGTCGTAGACGTAGAATTCAGGCGGGCGGTGGCCGGAAGCACGAATGGGGGCCTGGCGGCCTGCTACCAGTGTGGGACCTGCACTGCGATCTGCCCTCTGAACGTCCCGGTGAGGAGGATCATGAGAGGCGCCCAGGTGGGCATCAAAGACCTGGCCATCAGCGAGGAGCTGTGGCAGTGCGCCACCTGCAAGCAGTGCGAGGTGTCCTGCCCAAGGGGCGTCGACATAACGGGCGTCATACACTCGCTGCGCGGGATAAGCTATGGCGAAAGAAAGGTTCCTGCCAAGCTTGAGAGCGCCCTCTGGCGCGTCTACGAAGAAGGGACCGCCTGGGAGGGGAAGAAGAATGAGAGGTCAAAGTGGGCCGAAGGACTGAAAGTGAAGGTCGGAACCCCGGCCAAACACCTGCTGTACCTGGACGACGCCGCCTCGTTCGACCCGCGGCTGCAGAGGATCGCCCAATCACTGGTGAGGATCTTCAACGCGACCGGCACCGACTTCGCGGTCCTCGGGGACAAGGAAAGGAGCTCGGGGGACGAGGTGTATCAGATAGGTGAAGAAGGTTTCATGGAAGAGCTCGCCCAGTCGAACATCGAGGCATTCAAGAGCGTCGGGGCCGACGACATAATCACTGTCTCGCCCCACAGCAACGGCGTCTTCAAGGGCGTCTATCCGAAGTACGGGACCATCCCGCCGGTGCTCCACTACACAGAGTTCCTGTCGGGGATGCTGGACAAGGACCAGCTGAAGCTCACGCCCCCAGACGGGACCGAGAGGACGTCGGTAACCTACCACGACCCCTGTTACCTAGGAAGGTACGGCGGCGTCTACGAGGAACCCCGGAAGCTCCTCGAGAGCATCCCAGGTGTGAAGCTCAGCGAGATGGATGACAACAGGTCCAACGCTCTCTGCTGCGGCGGAGGAGGGGGAGGGATGTTCGTCGAGTCGGAAGGGGAAAGGCCCAGCCACAAGAGGGTCTCCCAGGCGGCCGACGCCGGAGCTTCGGTCATGGCGACGGCCTGCCCGTTCTGCGTGGTGAACTTCGAAGACGGAGTCAAGACCGTCGGGGTCAACATCAAGGTCAGAGATGTCGCTGAAATCATCGCCGGCTTCGTCAGTGATGGAGGGACCTGATCGCATGACTGACAAGGGTGGGGTCTTCGTCTTCCTTGAGCAGACCGACGGGGCGCTCGAAGACTCCTCGATGGAAGTGCTTGGGAAGGGGAGAGAGATTGCAGACCGTCTGGGCGTATCTGTCACAGGGGCGATATTGGGTGAGAACTTGCAGGGATCCGCGGAGGAAGGGGCAAAGAAAGGAGCCCATGTCGTTCTTCTGGCAGAATCGCCCTACCTGAAGGATTTCACCGCCGAGGCGTACACCGATGTTGTGGAGAAGATGGTGAAGGCGAAGGACCCTGACATGCTGCTGATCGGGGCGACCCATAACGGGACGGCCCTGGCGGGGATGCTCGCCGTGCGCCTGGGTGCAGGCCTGATGGCACACGTTGTCGACCTAGAGATCGAACAGGACACGGGCATGCTTCTCGGCTCTGTCCCGGGGTTCGGAGGGAGCATAGTGGCGGTGTGCAAGTGCAAGAAGGGAAGGCCCCAGATGGCCACCGTGAGGCCGGGAGTGTTCCCCGCTCCTCAGCCAACCGCCCAGCCGGGAACTGTAGAGAAGTTCGAGCCCGGGCTGAAGCCAGAGGACGTCAGATGTCAAGTGGTCGAGAGGAAGGTCCAGCGCGCATCAAGCGTCAGCAAAGCGCAGAGGGTGGTTGTGGCAGGGCTGGGGTGCAAGGACGACCTGTCGCTGCCCAGGAAGCTCGCTGATGCGACGGGCTCTGCGTTCGGCGTCTCGAGGCCGCTAGCCGACAAGGGGATGGCGCCGAAGAACCTCGTAATAGGGTCGACCGGGTCGAGCCTCAACGCGAAGCTCGTCGTGGTGGTGGGGGTGAGCGGTGCTGCACACTTCACGTCAGGGCTGAGGAACGTCGAGACGGTGGTTGCTGTGAACTCTGACCCGAACGCCGAGATTTTCAAACACGCGGACTACTGTGTCGTGGGAGACGCAAAGAAGCTGGTCCCCAGGCTCGTCTCGGAACTCGGAGGCGCCGACCGATGAACATCGTAGTCTGCATGAAAGTCACGCCCAAGATTGAACAGATCAAGTTCGACGAAGTGAAGAAGACGATAATCAGGGAAGGGGTGGAGAACGAAATCAACGACGCTGACAAGAATGCTTTGGAAGCCGCCCTGAAGCTGAAGGACTCGGCTGGAGGGAAAGTCGTCGTTCTCTCTATGGGGCCCCCTTCCTTCGAGCCATTCCTGAGATTGGCGGTGGCCATGGGGGCGGACGATGCGGTGCTCCTTAGCGACAGGGCGTTCGGAGGGGCGGACACATTCGCCACGTCGCGGGTCCTCGCAGCAGGCATCGAGAAGCTGAAGCCGTTCGACGTAGTGCTTTGCGGTGAGGCCTCGTCGGATGGGAGCACCGAGCAGGTGCCGCCCAGCATCGCGGGGTGGCTCGGGATCCCTCATGTCAGCTATGTCAGCGAAATCGCGATGGCGGGAGACAGGCTCAAGGCGAGGCGTGAAATCACAGACGGCCACGAGGTGGTCGAGGTGAAGCCCCCTGTTCTTGCGAGCGTGCAGCTGGGGTGCAACTCGCCGAGGTTCCCGGACTTCAGGCGCAAGAGGTGGGCCGACAAGGAGTTCAAGCTCCGTGTCATGACCAACCAGGACCTAGCTTTCGCCCCGTCTGATATCGGCCTCGAGGGTTCGCGCACCGAGGTCACAGGGCTGAGCAGGATGCGTTCGCCGGAGCGGAGGAGAGAGTTCATTCAGGGCACAGAGGACGAGGTCACCAGGCGGCTCGTGGAGATTGTCAGAGCCTAGATTCCTCCCTGAATATTGCACTCATTACAACATAGCAAACATTCAATACTTTCTTCGGCACTTTCATGTCGACCCGTATGGCCAGCAGCCAATCCTGGCCGTGCAGCGCCTGTGCTTACTGGGAGCCATACCCCTCGTGGCATGGCGTGGGGACCTGTGAGAACACCTTGAGCCGGAACTACTCAAGGATGGCGATTGGGACCGGTGAACAATGCGAGTACTTCGCCGCTCCCCCCACAGGTCCGGGGGACAAAGGGCCGGTGAGTCCGAGGCCCGGAGCCAACGCCTGCGAGAGCTGCCACTACTGGTACCCGTTTGGCACCATGCCAAGGGTCGGCCAGTGCGACAACCCGTCGAGCAGGCACTACGGAAGCCCCGAGTTCTCGGACAAACCCACTGAAGAGTGCTACGTGGTGAGGTCGCTCGACGACCTCGAGTTCATGTGGTGCCAGACCCACCGTCAGACGATCCATTCCACTGACCTTGAACGCCACAATGAGTGCAGCGTCTATGTGAGCTCGGTCAGCCTGCCGGTGGAGGAACAGGCGGAATTGACCGTAGCGGGCGACTGAAGCCATTCATGACACGCCCGCAGTAGATTCTGTCACTTCAGCAAGAGTTTAGGGCACGGCCCCTCAAGCCCCAGCGACAGTATGAGTTCCGCATCTAATCCGAAGGAGAGACTCGTTGGCCTGGCCAAGGAGTATTGGGAGGAGAGGATGGCCAACGAGCCCATTAATGCCACCGCCCTCGGGGACAGGAGGTTCGACGACAAGCTCCCTGACATATCGCCCGAGGGGAGGGCGCGGATCAAGGAGCAGTACCGGGAAGTCCTCTCACGCGTCAATGTAATCGACGAGGGGGGGCTGGCAGAAGCGGATAGGCTCACTCGGACAGCCCTGATTGTCGACGCGTCATCCAACCTGGACTACTACTCGTGCGACCTCGAAGATTGGGTGGTCGACCCGTTGCAAGGGTTCCAGAATGAATTCATGGACCTGGAGTCATACCAGCCGGTCAGGTCGTTCGTCGAAGCCGAGGCCATGGTGAAGAGGTGGAGGGCCATAGGCCGGTACATCGACCAGCAGATCGCAAACCTGCGCAGTGGAGAGAAAGATGGCAGGGTGTCTGTGGCCGCTGCCGTCGAGAAGGTCATTGATGAGCTCCGCGACCTGGTCGCGAAGGAAGAGGTTGACTGGCCTCTGCTGCGGCCACTCTCCATAAGGCACGACGATTGGAACGAGGAGCAAAGGCGCTCGTTCGCGGATGGTCTCAGGGCAGCCGTCAGCGAATCCGCCAAACCTGGCTTCATGCGATACCTGGAGTTCCTGCGGTCAGAACTAATCGTGGGCGCCCGTCCCCAGGAGCGCCCGGGTATCATGCACATTTCCAGAGGGGCCCAGACCTATGCGAAGCTGATCCGTGTGCATACCTCACTCGACCTCACCCCTGCCGAGCTTCATCAGACAGGCTTGAACGAAGTGGCAAGAATCAACAGAGAGATGGAGATGCTGGGAGAGAAGGTCTTCGGTATCCGCGACAGGAGGGAGGTCCTGAAGAAGCTGAGGAACGACAGGTCGGTGTACTTCTCGTCCCGGGATGAGGTAGCGGCCAAGGCGGAATCAGCACTTGCAAGGGCCAACGCCTCCATCTCGAAGTTCTTCGGGAGGCTCCCCAAGACGCCCTGCGAGGTGGTGCGGATGGAGCCCCACGAGGAGAAGCACTCCACCATCGCGTACTACCGTCCCCCTGCTGCAGACGGGTCGAGGCCAGGCAGGTACTACATCAACACCTCCGAGCCCGAAACCAGGCCGAGGTACGAAGCGGAAGCCCTCGCATACCACGAGGCGGTACCCGGCCACCATCTGCAGATTGCGATCGCCCAGGAGCTCGAGGGAGTCCCTGAATTCAGGAAGAACAGCGGCGTCACTGCGTTCATCGAGGGGTGGGGACTCTACTCCGAGCGCCTCGCGGACGAGATGGGGCTGTACTCGTCAGACCTTGACAGAATCGGAATCCTCTCCTACGACTCGTGGCGGGCGTGCAGGTTGGTGGTGGACACGGGCATGCACGCCATGGGCTGGACGCGCAGCCAGGCCATCGATTTCATGTTCGACAACTCAGCCCTGGCCATGAATAACATAGTGAACGAAATCGACAGATACATCACGTGGCCGGGTCAGGCGCTGGCCTACAAGACGGGTCAGCTCGAGATTATGAGACTCAGGCAGGCAGCCACTGCCCGTCTCGGCACCTCATTCGACATTCGCAGGTTCCACGATTCGCTGCTTTGCAACGGGGCCCTGCCACTGAAGGCGCTCAGGCACGTGATGGAGACCTACGCATAGGATAGGATAGAAGAGGTATGTCTTCCCAGGCAGAGAAAGCCGAGGCCTTCCGGAGCCTTCACGACCGGAGGCGCGTCCTTGTCCTCCCTAACGCCTGGGACGTGCCGAGCGCAAGGGTCTTCGAGGACGAGGGATTCCCAGCAGTCGCCACGTCAAGCGCGGGGCTGATGGTGTCGCTCGGGTACCCAGACGGCGAGGAAATCCCACCTAAGGAGTTCCTTTCGGCAGTAGGAAGAATCGCCAGAGCCCTGTCGATCCCGTTGAGCGCCGATGTTGTGGGCGGTTTCGGGGAGAGTCCCGAGAAGGTTGTCGGCAGCGTCAGGGCGGTGGTGAGGGAGGGAGCCGTTGGAATCAACATCGAAGACTTCGTTCACAGCACCAAGAAACTCGTTCCTCTCGAGAAGCAGACTGCGAGATTGAGGGCGCTTGTCAGACTTCGGAAGTCGTCGGAGGTCCCCTTCGTGATCAATGCGCGCACCGATGCGCTCCGGTATGCGCAGGGAGGGGAAGAAGCCAAGTTCGAGGAGGCGGTCAGGAGGGCCCGGGCCTTCAGAGATCTGGGAGCGGACTGTGTCTATCCCATGGGCCTTGTGGAGGCGGACGCCATTTCGAGATTCGTCCAGGAACTGGACTTCCCAGTCAACGTCATGGTCAGGAAGGGGCTCCCACCGGTCCCCGATCTTCAGAGGATGCGAGTGGCGAGGGTGAGCTTCGGACCGAGCGCGTCCTACGCCGCCCTTGGGCTCCTGCATCGCGCCTCGAAGGAAATCCGAGAGAAGGGAACATACGAAACCCTGGTCGAAGGCGCGATATCCTTTGACGAGCTCAACTCCCTGGCAGTCAGAAAGAAGTAGCTCCGCGGGGGGCCGACCAAGACGGAGTGGGGCGAGTCTACGCGAACGAAGACAACTCAGACCTTGACGCCAAGGAGCCGCTCCAGAATGTCAGAAAGAGTGATCATCCCCACCACCTTGTCGCCGTCGAGAACGAATGCGATTGTCGTGCCGGCATCCTGCATCTTGTCTATGACTGTAGGGAGCCCGTCGTCCTTGGACACTTTGGCGGGCTGTATCATGTAGTCGTGAATCGGGTAGTCGATGTGGTCTCTGGAGACGGCTTTGGAGATGGTGCGAGAAGTGACCGCGCCGATGTACATCTTCCGCTTGGTATCGTAGACGGGCATCCTCGGGTGGTTTGTCTGCCCCATGGTCCTTAGTGCTTCGAACACGGTTGCGTCGCTGTCAATTGAAACTATCTCGTTCTCGGGGGTGATGGCATC